>Ga0307969_1000946_pt1 | contig 15204 bp, 25 predicted proteins | sample OrgLakmetagen710_FD_201841 | JGI IMG/M metagenome (GOLD analysis project Ga0307969, IMG submission 201841) | Saline water microbial communities from Organic Lake, Antarctica - #710 | ecosystem: Environmental > Aquatic > Non-marine Saline and Alkaline > Saline | place: Antarctica: Organic Lake... | reverse complement strand
AGTGCAACTGCAGGTGCTTCGGCCGAGCCTGCTAACGCAATGGACATTGCAGGCAGCGTTGTAGCCTTCACTGACCCATGGGTGGTTTTGCTGGTAATCGCATCGTCGTTTCTTGCGCTGCTGATTGCTACATCTGTACTGGTAGTAGTTAACTTCATTGTGAAGCAGCAGGCAACGCTTAGGTTTGTGGTCACGCCTCTGATCCTACTGGTGTATGTGACGCCTTGGCTGGTTCCGTTCGAGGTGGTTTCTGAAATGGAGTTCCACTGGGCCTTCCCAGTTTTCAATATCTACTTCACGTCTGTCTTTGCGAGCCTCCATGAGTCCGCAGTGACGGAGTGGCTGGCAGCAATGGCTGTGAACGGCCTGACGTTCTCTGTGGTGCTTGCCATGGCTGTTTACGTGCTTAGCCGAATACAAGACTGGCCAGCCCGGTAGAGCCAACCAAAAAAGCCCTCCGGGGGAGGGCTTATCATCAATGCGCGAAATTACGCGGCTTTAACGTCTTTGAGTGAATACCAGAACTCAAGTCTCTGGAATCCTTTTTTGGCCTCTGGAAGCTTGGAGCTTCTGGAAATATCGCAAATCCGAGTGTCTTCCTTGAAGAGCCAGTTTAGAACCTTAACCCGTTCGACCTCAGATTCGGCAATATAAACCGTTACCCAGCGCCCTTCGATTATTGCTTGAATACCATAGTATTTGTGGATTTTATCCATGACTTTTCTCCGTTGTTTATGAACTCTTAATCGCTACGGAGATCGAGATATTGGATGAACTTTTTTTGCTGCTGATCACTTTTTGAGCAGCACCATGTTTTACCTTGTCATCTCAGAAGTTTAAGTCAGTTTTCCACAGGGTTTTTTTGGCGGTTATCCACAGAAAAAGTGGGTAACCTTTTTGTCCATACGTCTTGAAAAAAATCTTCATTTATTTTACGGCCACCATGTAAAACCGACCTAAAGAGGGCCTGCGTGAGTTAGGAGCGAGTCCAGGCCGCCGTGTTTTTCCAGGACGAATATTTCCCCCGGATTAAGACCGAAACCTACACCCCATCATTTCCGATCCCTCAATTCCCGCAATACCGTAAGCCACCCAGAGGTGATACGTGAGCGAGAAGCGGCTATTTGCAAAATGGGCACAAAAGAAGGACAGAGCGGCATTAGGGTCTGAAAGTAAAAGCGACCCTAAAATCCTTTGTCGGGCTCTCGTGTGTCTGTTTGGCCCGTGTCCGGAGCTGGGCGCAAAGGTCAAGCCCGAATCTCGCCTCAAAGCGTTCTGCAACCGTTCTGAAAATCTGGATCTGGCCATCGTGCGCCAGTTGGTGGGGCAAGGCTTTGTTAGGCCTATGTCAAAAGCAAGCGGGATTGAGAGCTACAGCTCGCAGGTTTATCGCATCACCCGCAAAGGCTGGAACGAGATCATCAACAACAGTGCCGACCTGGCCGCCGACGAAATTGTCGGGGCTGCTGCGCTGAAATTCGCCTGACTTGGGGCATTTATGACTGGATTGAACAACGCTTCCACCGTGGTATTTACGCCTTATCCCGCGCTTGAAGAGATGAAGCGCCTTTTTCCTGACAGCCTTCCAAATGAGCTTGAGGCTCGGTTGGTTCCGGTCGCAAGAAGCTGGCAGGAAATGCTAGAGAAAATTGACTTCGAGTCCGACCGTGTAGATCTTCGAAACGAATTTGGGGATCTTGCCACTGTTACAGGTCTTGCTCGGACCAAGAAATCAACGCTTACCATCAAAATGAAAGACAAGCCTATGTTCAAGGCAAGCTATGATTCGGTGATCACGAGTTTGCACCAAGCATTCGAGAGCGGTTACTGCAAAGTTTTATAACTCTAACAGTAACCGTTGTGATTAAGCCGCAGTGTCCTCTTCCGCTTTATGCGGATGCTCTTCCAGAAACTGAATAACTTCAAAGAAGCGGGGCTCTGACTGGCCCTGTTGTGGCGGCTTCAACTGAAAGCGCAGGTAGGGCGGAGCCTGTAGTAGAACCTTCCCTTCGATCACGTCATCGATGTTTTGAGTGGGCCTTGATCCGCACCCTTCAATAATCGTTTTCCAGCCTTCTTTGGCTCTTGGATGCTGAATCTCCGGGCTGGTCCAGACCGTTATGTCTTGCCGTTCACTGGTTTTCATCTGGGCATTGCCCTCTTCATCAAACAGCACATGTGGAGGCTCCTGAACTTCGAAGGAAAGCTTCAGCATCGTCTGGCCCTTCCGGCTTTTCGTCGGTATCCAGCTCATCTTATGGATTTCCGCAAACCGGATCGCATAGAGCGCCTCAGGCTCGATTGCCGCTCGATACTGGAAACTTTCGGCGGAACTGGTCACCGGGGCGAAGCAGCTCTTACAGAACATGGCGTTCTGGGCGTTCATTACATGGCAGCGCGGGCATACCTTCCTGGACCATGTCTGCGTACAGCGGGACTTACTGCCGTCCTCAGCCTCAATGTAATGGGTGCAGCGAGTACCCTGGTGCCCGGCAACCAGATGGCGGTCTTCTGTCAGAAGAGGCTCGTTGAACCCCGTCAATTGGAGGAACCCTTCGTCGTTCATGAAGGTACCGTCGGGCGGCGTCACAGGGCGGAAATGATTCACGTTCGAGCAGGTCGGGCAGAGCACCTCTTGCAACTCCACTTCCTTACCGTTGGGTTTCGTAGCGGTAATCTCGGGGGAGAATAGATCGCCGTCAGGGGCAAACCGGTCCACGTTTTGCGCATAATCCAAAATAACGCAATCACGCTTACCGATTTCTGGGCACAACCGCACACCCCGGCCAATGATCTGCTGAAAGAGGCTGGCTGACTCGGTGGTTCGTAACATCGCGATGGTATCGACAATCGGCGCATCAAAGCCTGTTGTGAGGGCTGAGACGTTCACCAGATACTTCAGATCACCGGCCTTGAACCGTCGAAGCGTTGCCTTCCTTTGTGCTGTCGTCGTGTCAGCTGTAATAAGCTCAGTCTTGTCGGCGGGAAGGAGACCCGCCACCAGATTTGCGTGCTCCACATTCTGGGCGAAGATCATCACACCGTTCCGATGCTTCGTCTTACGCACGATATCGTCAATAATTTGCTTCGTCAGATCGGACTGGCCATCCAGAAACACCTTATCCTCAGACTTTTTATCCCAGTTACCGGTTTGAGTTTTCTTAAGGCCCTGGGTGTCATAGTGATCGGATATGTCACCAATGATCGGAGGCACAATGCGACCCATCTCAATAAGCTCATGAGCCGAGATCTCAAAGACCACCTCTTTGAAAAACGGATCGCGAGCAAGCTCTTCGGACAAAGGCGGGCGTTTGTAGTAGCTATGGGTTTCATAAATAAATCCCCGGCCGAGTCGGTAGGGCGTCGCAGTTGTGCCCAGGACTCGGATATTGGGATTAACCGTTCTAAGCTCCGCAATGATTTTGATAACAGTCGGTGGGTGTGAGTGAGCCTCATCGAGAAACACGGCGCTGAAGCTATGATCCTTGAACGCGGCGATACCACTGGCTACAGATTGTGAACTACCAAAAACAATGTTGGAGCTCAGGTCCTTTTCATTTAGCCCAGCGCAATAAATGGATGCGTCAAACCCGTGAGATCGCATTTTTTCGCAATTCTGTTCGACCAACTCCTGGGAGGGCGCCAGCACGAGTACCTTTTTCTCGCTCTCGCTGCTTTTATTGGCCATTTCCTCCAGGACGGCGGCCATGGCTGCCAGAATAAAGCTTTTACCAGCGGCCGTTGGCAGCACCAGTAGAAGCGGGTCAAGCGTTGCGATCGTTCGATTAATCGCGCAGCGTGTGCCTTCTTCCTGATAGTCGTACAGAGTAGGGAATTTCTTCAGGGTTGAATCGATAACTTCGTTGTACATGTCGCACCCGCTCGCACTGTTTCGTTTGTTTCTGCTACGGCGCGTGGAGATTTCGAGAGGAGGGTTAGGGCATTTCAGCCACCTTTAAACGAAAAAAGCCCTCCGGGGAGGGCCGAAATCAGATTTCAAGATTCGATATCCTGACAATTATGTGACGCTGACGAGCAAAAGGAGGCACTTTACTTCCATTGACGCCAAACTTCTGCTTCAAGGCTTCCATGATAGTGTCCCAGATATCTTCCGGCATATCAGAGCTATCTCCCTCTCCTGAAAGGATAGGCTCTACCATGATCGCTACATCAGACCATTCACCCGGCTCGGTTCCAGACTCATGCCAGGTAAACACCGTGTTATTTTCAACATACTCGATAAAGTCTTTCCGCTGAAAGAATTCTGGTGCGTTGATAGAGACGTGGAGGCCGAAGCCATCTTCAATGCCGCGCTCGATTACAGATTTAATCATTTCAACTCCTTACTGATTGATGAACTCGAATCAGCTACGGAATCGCAAAACTTCGGCGACCTTGTATCAAGGCGCATTGCGGTTGATGGGCCATCTCTGCGGCCTGAACTGATAACCCGTCACTTTTGGCAGGTTTTTACGCACAAAAAAGCCCTCCGGGGAGGGCTGTGATCAGTCGCTTCGTTGTACACCATGACGAGGGCCAAGAACGTACACTCGATCGGGGATGTCATCACAGGGAAAAGACCATTCCGGGTCAACTTTCCCAAGCCAAAGCAGCAGAGAGACTCCTTGGCCGTTCGCAGGATCGACATCGAGGTCGTTCCAGGTGCGAGCAAGCGCGTCTTTTGCGTCGCCAATACCGTCCCATTCGACGTAGCTGTCGGGCAAGGGTAAAGCGTAGCTACCAGACTCATAGATGATTTGTCCAAAACATTGCATAAACTTTTCTCCTTTTGAAACTCACAACAACTACGGCAAATCTGAAATTGGACCTGCAGTCTGGCACCTTGCGAAAATTCCAAAAGACGTAAGGTTTAAAATTCATTTCTTTACTAAGAGTGCCTGCATGGGAAACGTTATCGACTTCACTGCACATTTCGAAGCTAGAAAGGCGGCGAATTCTGATCCTGTGGTGAACGAAAACCCCTTCCTCACAGTGCGTGAATCGGGAGAGCTTGAGTACACTCAGCTGGGGCTGGATGAATGGCAGGACGCGTTTGAGTACGCTGGAATCGACATCCGCAGCATACAAACTATAAAAGAGCACGCTGAGGCTCTTGAATCTGTGCGGTTCGAGGAGATCCCTCCGTTTAGCGCCGATTAACAAATCACTTTTTTACGACGCGTTTGATTACATTTTTTTTATTGAAACCACGCTTCTGTTAGGCCATCATTTGCATGGGTAAGTCTTATATCTGTCGGAAAAAGGCGGTATTTGCAGGACGCAAAGACAATCGATTGAGTTTGAGGTTGGTCGTATGGGCGAATTAATCGCACTTAACAGGCGCCAGATAACCAGTGACAAGGTGATTCACGAGGGTAATCACTACCGGGTTTTTTCTGATGGAGGGCTAGAATATACCTCTGAGGGTATTCAACATTATGCTCCAATGTTCCGGGGGCGCGGTATTGATATCCGGAAAGTGCAATCAGAAGAAGATCATCTTGTAGTTTTAGATATTTGTAATCAGTGCAGTATTCGTGATGTGCAAGCCACCCTTGATTTAGATTCAGTGAGAGCGAAACATCTGCGTGACTTGATTGCCTGCAATAACGACGAAGATGTTCGCAGAATTGAAGCTCGCTTCAGGGCGAAACAGCGCATGATGATTATCCAGGATAAAACCTAGATTTACCTTCCGCTTTGTTTTCTGCCTAATATTTCATATCCCGTAATCCTCCTGAGTTTAAAACATTGAGGAGTTTTTATGAGCGATTACGTTTTTCACACCAGTTGCGTCAATTCCACTTCCGAGGCCATTACCGATATGGTCGACATTGCCGAAGATCTAACCGAGCGACAGTTTTTGATAATGGCTGCCAAGCACGGCTTCAAAGGCGATGTCCTCAGCAACCTCGGGTACACAGCGTGGTCCCAGTCTTGCGATCGAACGGCCGGTGCGCTGTTTGAAGACGACTGGGGGATTAGCTGCCACAGATCCTATTACCTGGGCGTTCCTTGTCTATACGTTTGCCATAGCGGCATCGAATACATCTGGATCAGCCAGGAATTAACCCCTGAGGACAGTTCTTCCAAGGCTCGTGAGAATGTCATTGATGAACTGGAAGACCGGTTTGACGACTTCGTCAATTTCTGCAAACAGACGTTCGGTTCTGTGGCGGGTTATGGCGAAAAAAAGCTGGTGAAGAACTTTGTGGAGGTTAATGCGGCCCAGCTGCTCGAATGGCGAATCAATCCGATGAGCTTCATGAGCGGGCTCAACCACCTTTCAGAGCGGTACGCAAAGCGTTGGTACGCCGAGCAGTTTCCGCACTGAGTCAATAGCCCTCTCCTGAGGGCTTTTTATGGTCCTCTGTAAATTTTCGTTGTCCGTAAGTGCGGTGAGTTTAAACCACGCCTTCGGAGACTGAGTTATGAAAAACGCAACAGAGCAATTAGCTTCCCTAAAAGCAGGAATCTTCTTCTTGGAGAGCGCTCACAGCAATGTTTTGAGCGCAATGACCAAGAGCTACCGTGCTCTTGCTGCTGAACCAACAAATCCAACTGTTGTTGAACAGCACAAGAAAGCGGTTCGAAAAGAGATCTCTGTGAGAAACTCTCTAGACGAAGCTAAGCAAGCTTGGTCAAGCATGCTCGCAACCATGGCTTTTCAAGTCAGAGCCGCAGCTTGATGCCTTGATTAACCCCATTACCTTTTGGTTCTGGGGTTTTTTTCGTATTTAATTGCTTTTATGCCGTAAGCTGGCCCATCCACATTATGGGAACTCGTATGAGCAATGTTGTTGATATGAAGCCTTTCATGAAGGCAAAGCAGTTGAGCCAAGCTGCCGAAGAGGACCCTGTTGTCCTTGAGGATGGCTATCTGGTTCTTAAATAATCTGGCGCGATAACTTATACAGAGTTGGCCATCACTACCTGGAAGCCTGTTTTTGAAGAGGTGGGTATCGACATCCAGTCCATTAAAACTCTTGAGGAGCACACGATCGCGCTGGAGCGAGTGAGCAGTCGATAGAAACTCCTCCGGCTAAATCACGCCCCGCCAAACTTTCCTATGCCGTAAGTGTCGTATACGAGAACGGAGAGTTTTATGAAAGATTATCTTCAAGATGCAAAAGACTGGGTGGCAGACAGTACCGATCTGTCCGTCGAGCAGCTGGAAAGCGTGGTTGAAACGCTGGGATACAAAATAAGTGATAATCCCGGAATGGACAAAGATCAGGTCGCGAGTATTCGCGAAGCCATGACGTACTTGAATGGTAAGATCTACGAATTCATTGAGGAATACGAGGATCACGACGCAGATAGGCCAGTAGCGCACGGTGAAATGCCGGAAGCTGCTGCAGGCGGATCGGACTCTCTCGATTTTTCACCCCTGGTGCCAGAAAGCGATGGGCCAGCGGAAGAGCTTTCAAAGTCCGAAAAAGAGAAGCAGATAAACGATCTTCTCAAGCATTCAGGGCTCAGCCGGGGGATGAAAGCGCCCCTTCGAAAAGCAGGCTGATTTAAGCCAGAGTGAAGCGTTTACGAGGAAATGTTCATGACGAAAAAAGTGGTCAACATAGGAGGCGCAAGCGCACGCGGGAAGGTTGTGCGTGAGAATGAGGATTTTCGTGTGTTCGAAGATGACACGATCGAATATACGGATGTTGGCATTGATTACTTCGGGCCCATCTTTGGCCGGGTTGGCATTTCGATAGCGTCCATAAAGACAGACGACGCTCATAGAGCCGCCCTGGAGATGGCAGTCTCGAAAAATGTAGAGGAATATCGCGCAAGAAAAAAGGAAAAGAGAGCTTCGCTGGAATCCAAGATGTTTCTGGCTGTGATGGAAAACGACGACAACAAAGAGGCCTTAAGCATTCAGGATAAGATCAATCGTCGTGACAGCTTTAGCGTTATCGACGGTGACAAATCCTCCTCATCAGACGGGAACGACCAGCCATAAAAAACCCCAGAACCAAAAAGGTAATGGGGTAAATCATATAGAGATTAAAGAAGATCGCGATCTTCCAATTCTCTTTCCAGAACTCGGAGAGCTGCAGCTGCAGAGGCGGCAACTTCTTCGTCCTTACCAGAGAGCAGATTCATCAGTAGCTCTTTCTTCGTGTACAGCTGCTTATCAGTAGCTGTTGCCGCGAAAACTTTAAGCTGTTTGATCATGTCCTGGTGCGCGTTAAGCATTTTCATAAAAACTCCGGATTTTAGTAGTTAGAACTCAAACCCTGTTACGGAATCGGAATTTTTAGAAACACAGACATTGCTACCAGAGCAGATTCTCAGCCGCACAAGCCAAGAAGCCCTACGCCCCCTAGTGATACCTCCATTTGTTGAGCGCTTAAATTTCTAGTCGCCGTAGCTCCGTTGAGTTTAATAACGCCAATGGAGGTTAATATGAAGAAAAAAGCACTACGAACTGTTGGCGGCGATCTGCGAGGAGCGGGCAAATTTGTCCTGGCTACTTGTTTCGGATTTGGGGTGTTCAAGCCTACGAACACAGACATGTCTGTAATTGCCGCTTTGTCCATGGTGGGCATCGGTTTCTACTTTGTCGGTACGCTGATGAAGCTACTGGGAGGTGATGATGATGACGATCCTGGGGGTTAGATGATTGAACAATCGTCCAAACTTACATACCATTTAGAGTATTAATGGAGGTACTCTCATGGATCTAATCGTTATCAGCATAACAGTAGGTGGCTTTGCTCTCGCAGGTTGCGGGATCATTGCCTTTGCATCAATGCATGATAAAAAGAGATCGAATCAGTAAGTCTTAAAAATTGAATTAGTAAGTTCTAAAAACTGAATAAGTTAATTTTGAAAACTCTGACTAACCCGACTTTTGCGTACGTTTTGTACCGAGTCGGGTTTTTTTGTTGTTGGCCAAACAACTTTCTCAGGGTTGGATTCGAGCACAAAAAAGCCCCAGAGACCGAAGTCTGTGAGGCTAATCAGAAGCACCAGAACCTAGCTACTAAGCACAGGTCTGAACGTGGTATCCCATATCTGGCAGTCATGCTTTTCCTTCGCATAACTGATAGCCAGCCCTTCTGCATGCTTAGGGTCATCGGCTACGCCTGTCCAGTAAACAATCTTTCCAGTCTCCATAACGACAATCAAAGACTGCTTGTAACCTAATTCAGACGGATTGCGGGTATGACTCATTGAATGAACTCCAGTCGTTGTATTTGGAGTGACGAATGCCACTCGAACTCGCCGTGGTTACGGACAAGCCGACTTTTGAGGAGGGAAGAGCAATAAAACCCCTCAGGAGAGGGGTTGTATCATCAGACCACATCCCAGATAAGCGATCGTTCTGATCCTTTCTGCATGTACAGAGACATGTTTCCGTGGTCATTCACTTCGACAACGACACCGTTATGGCCATCTGAGGCGGAATCAGCGTCGATAACTTCGCCGTCTTGCCGATCCATTTCCAGATGATCTAAGTCGGGGAACACGCCAATGTGAGCGCCATCGCCTTCAATGGTTCCGAAGTACGTGTACGGAGGGAGAAATTCGTGGATTTCATCCTCCATTTCCGCCAGCAACTCAGCTTCGTGTTCCTCAGAAACTGAGGCAGCTTCCTTGGTGTACTTTTCGACAAAGGCCTTGGCGTCGTCGTCTTTTTTAAGCAGCTTCATTTCGTCCAGGATTGCTTCGATGATTTCAGAAGTGATCAGTGTCCCTTGCGAAATGGTGCCAATGCTTAACGTTCCCATAACTCTCTCCAGTGTGGCTTGAACTCATAAACCGCTACGGAAACCGGGTTTTTCGGGTGTGCCTGGGCACGCACTCATCCTTCGAAAATGTCTGAAGCCGTAATGCTTTTGAGTTCACTCATTACGGAGATGTTTCATGAATTATCGAGCAACCATTGTTTCAAAAGCTGAAGACATGGCTAAGTGGAATGGTCAAAAGGTCAGTATTGCCCGAGTCATTACGAAGCCGGAATCGGAGATGAAGGTGGGGGCTTTGCCGCTTTTTCTTGTAATCGATGACGATGGAGAGCGGACAGTTGCACGGCCTGAAGAGGTACGCACTGAAAATCTGGCCGACTACAGCGATAGTGAGAATGGACTTCCAGTCTGGGTTGATGGGGCGTACATCACGAATGCCCATCCAGTCGTCTACAAGGCGTTAGAAGACCTTCAGCAGTCCTGATTAATACAACCCCTCTCCCGAGGGGGTTTTTGTTTGGTGCGCCTTCCCACCTCTTAATTAGAGAGGATCCGTAAGGCTAACTGATTCCTACATTACGAGTGATGACTGATGAAAGGGGCAATGATCGTCTTTGATGGCAATAACGGGGCTGGCAAGACCACTCAGCTTCGCATGCTTAGAGACCTTCTTGAGAGCAGAGGGTTTGAGGTTTTGGCGACAAGGGAGCCGGGAGGTACCCCGATTGCCGAAGATATCCGTTCGCTGCTGCTGAGTTGTGACGACCGATCGGATCCAATGACCACGGCCACCGAGGCGCTTCTGTTCTTTGCAGCCCGAGCCCAGCATGTGGGAACTGTTATCCAGCCTGCGCTCGAACAAGGCAAGGTCGTGCTTTGCGATCGCTTTACTTCATCGACAATTGCGTTCCAGTGCTTTGCTCAGAACTTTCCTTTAGGGCGCATGAGGCAAATAGAAGCGGCGGCCCTGGGTGACTTTGCCCCAGATCGGACGTTTATTTTCGATGTCGACGTGGAGGAAGGTCTTCGCCGTGCAGGGCAGGTTGGCGACGAAGATCGGATCGAAAGCATCGGCATACATCGTCTCAAAAAAGCCCGAGAAGGATTTCTGTGGCAGGCCCAGCAAGATGAACGCTTCCGTGTCATCGATGCGTCAGTGTCGCCAGAGAACGTGTTCAAGGCAGTGCGGTCGGCGCTCCCTCGCCAATTGTCCTTTCCTCGCACAAGCGGAATAGAAGGCTACAGTAATTCAGTTTCCGTCTAACCCAGTCCCTCATTCAAAGGCATTTGCTAAAAGTTGCGGCACCGTAAGGTACGAGCTGTCAGATGTTTTATCTGCAGATTACTTCCACTTCAGGAGTGTGTATGTTTAAAAAAGGAAAACTCGGAATTGCTGTCACTTCAGTGTTACTGGTTGCGGGCTGCGGTGGTGGTGGAGGTTCTTCATCAGGTAGTGAAGCCTCGCCTGTCGAGTCAGTGACTGTTAGTGGTCGTGCTGCAGATGGATATCTTTCTAACGCCAGCGTATGTCTGGATACAAACGACAATGGCACTTGTGATGCAGGTGAGCCGAACGCAACGACCGGATCTGGTGGTGTGTTTGAGTTGGATGCGACAGTATCCGAGGCGGCTTCGAAACTGGTGGTCGAGGCCATCGCGAATCTGACAGTTGACGAAGATACAGGGTTGCCGGTACCGAAAGGCTTCACGTTGCGGGCCCCTGTGAATCTCGATGAAGAAACCCAGTTTGTGTCTCCTATCACCACGCTTGTCGCCGACGAAATGGACCGGAATTCTTCAACGCTTGCGCAGGCTAAGCAGGCCGTATCGCAGAGCCTGAACACGTCGTTTGACGTCATGGCTGATTTCATTGCCGCAGGTGAGGGTGATGCGAATGGAACCGTTAAGCAAAACGCCGAGCGACTGCATCGCATCGCGCAAGTCACTGCGCGTATTTCGGCGGAAGTGGAGTCACAGGTCAATCAAAGTGATCTTGACCAGCTGCAGATCACTCGAAAAGAGCTTTTGACGCTCATCTCAACTCAGATTAAGGCTTTGATGCCTATCTTGCTGGCAGATATCGAAGAATCCCTGGATAATCCTGAATTCGACCCAGATCAGTTTTTGGATTCTCCGGAATACGACGTTGCTCCGCCAAGCGTTGAGTCGCCTGATACAGGCAGCACACCAGGAAATGACGCAGAACTGGCAGATCGGTTGCTCACAGCTATCCCGTCCTCACCTTTTTTCGCCATTACGCCGTCCGGGGATCAGGGCATTCAGTCAAGTCGAACCAATGTTTTCGATTTCGCCGCCAACCCACAGGTTAACGGAACCTTCTATCTGAGGGCTTTGCAGCGTTCTCTTGAGGCCACTGAAGGTGAATTCGGCCGCCTGGCTTTCGGTGAAACTGCGAGTCGAAATACGGGTGATGGCCTAGTGATGGATGTCGTGCCGCCAGACACCGCAGACGTCAAAATATGGGCCAACGGTCAGCACCAACTTGAAGTGATCGCAGGGGGCTATCTCGCTGAGCAAAACGTGACTTCTGACGGAGCCACCTATTACGGGTCTTCATACAACGGCGCGATTAATACCACATCAACATTAATGCAGATTTCTCTGGAAGGCTTGTCGGTGAAAGGGGCGATTCCAGATCTGTTTGATTTCATACCTGATAGTGCTTTGGAAACTGTTCAGGGTGACGGTGAGTTTCAGTCGGGAGCTCTTGCTTACGCCCGTAGTGAGACGTTTGACGAAGCAGTGTATATGACGGACTGGCGCGACGATGACGGTGATAATGGGTATTGTGGCGGAACCGCCTATATCGATGAGGTCAAATCCTGCAATGTGGTTTATGGCGAGTACACTTTAAACCAGGACGCGATGCCTACCAGAACATTTGATGAACTGATGTACCCATCGGGTACCGGGGCTGATGATGAGGTAACCATTCTCGGCGGTAAAATCATCTTTTCAAGCGGTTCAAGCGAGTACCACATGATGCTTCGCGGCCAAGCCGCCAATGGTTCAGGAAGTATTTTGGTTCAACGGGGCTTCGAAGGTCCGGTTCTTACAGGAACCTGGGTAATGGAATCCGAGCCGTTCCAGCATGTCCGTCTGAATTTGCCGGATGGCATCTACTATAACGCCGCTTTGGATGAGATCGGTGGCGCTGGCTACGCCTTCCTTCATGAGCATGAGGGTTATGTGCGAGCAGGGCGGTTTTCTCCCGCTGGGAAAGAAGTTGCTGAGTTCTTCGGTGGTGATGTGGAGGCACTGGAACTGAACAGCCAGGCGGCAACAACCGTCGCTAATGCCATGTTCCAGTGGGGACTACTGTCCGCCCACCCCGCATGGTCAGATCAGTGATAGTCTGAACAAGCCCAACAAAAAGCCCTCATTGGAGCAAGCCATTTACCTTAAGTGTGTCTGGAATTACTCCAGCCACAGCATTCCCATGAGTGTAGATATGGCATGCTTTCAGATGTTCAAAATTCATATATTGAGATCATGTAATGTCATAAATCAGTCTATTATGGTGACCTCACAGACACTAAATGAGCTCAGACAACCAATCCAACTAATAAGGAAAAGATAAGTCATGTATTAACGCAGTAACGACATTACTTTTAGCGCTTATCCTGCCGTTCTCAGCTGGTCTGCTCGCAGACCAGCTCGCCACAACAGAGGATGGACGGAAAGTTAAGCTTAAAGGAGATGGCACATACTCATTCGTGGAACAGAATAAGGAGTCTTACAAGTCCATCGAATTCTCTGATTACATGCTTGATAGAGAAGAGCTTGTTGGCGAACGAATTAAGATCAAAGGCGACGCGAGCTTCTACAACCCCACAAACGATAAATATCCAACAGGCAGAATCTATCAAAAAATTGCCACCGTTGGTACTGGAATTAAAGTAGATTCCGAACACTTACCAAGAGTCGACGCGAAGAAGATTCATAGTCACTGTGTGTTGAGCTGTAATATGGAACTATCTGGAACTTTGAAACGAGGAAAACACACGGTATTCATAGAGGCTGAAGCAATTAAGCTAGTCGATTTGCTGTAGAGGAATTTGGGAAATTGAGTAAAATTAGATCTGTAAAAATATCTTTCCAGTTTTATTTAGTTAACACTTCATTTTAAGAAAAACAGGCAATAAAATGACTTTCGCTTGTTTTCCTTAGTGTCAGCCACACTTAAGGTAAATCACTTGCTCATTGGAGGGCTTTTTTTTCGCCTTCTGGAACATTCGGTCGCCGCCAAACATTCCTTTGCCGTAAGTGTTTAAGCATTTAATCGATCTTGATAGAGGGAAAACCATGCAGACAGAGCGCCTTTCTAATCCCGGTTCAACTAAAGGGCAGCGGTTAGCCTTGAACCTTTTTTCAGTCATAATGGTCATGGTTTATTTTGAGCTTGCTCACTGGCAAAGCTTCAAGGACGGAACGCTCGGAAGTGACTTGCTGTACGCCTTTAGCTGGGCGGCACCTTTTATCCTGGTACTACCATTCATGACATGGGTCATCTTCCCCTTGTTCCAGATGCTGGATAAGAAGGTCAACAAGGATGCCATCATGCTGACAATCGAGCAGAGTTTGTTCATCACCAAGATCGCAACCCGGCAATCCAGATGACCCCATTCAGCGAAGACGACGACCTCATTCATGACTCAAAACGATTGGAGAACGGAATTCATCGCGCCGTTTGCTCATTGCTTGAGCGTGAGCGGTTTTCTCTTCGCCCCTACATTGTATACAAGCTTGAAACCCCGATATCCCCAACAAAACTGAAAGCTGTTAAGTCTGCCGTCCTGAGCACTGCTATTAAGGCGGAATTACTCAATTTTAGCGACACCATTGACGATGCTCGACGCCTTGTCGATGAAGCACCCCAAAACGCCATCCGAGGGTAAGTCCGCCATTACTTAGTGTAAGTTGTCAGAGGCCGTACACATGGAGAGTTCCAAAAATCCAAGGAGTACGACATGAAAAGTAAAACTGTTGCGATCGCCTTTGGCGCCGAACAAATCAAAGAGCTTTTGTTGGCCACCAGCTTCACCGATCTGGAGAATGAAGATTTCGTTTCTGCAGAGCGAATGCTTGAAGTCGCTCAGGAAGATTTAGCTTCGGACGAGTCGACTGAAGTCACTCTGGACTTTGATGCGGGGCAAGTCGAAGAAATACTTCTCGCTGCAAGCTTTCCTGACTGGCATAACTCAGATTTTCTGAGCGCTGTTAGCAAACTGGAAAACGGCAAAAAGGTTTTGACCCTGCAGGCAGCTTCTGCCGCATAAAGAGCTTTTCGCCCCGGTTTTCCTTCACTACTGATTAACCCTCCAAGAGAGGGTTTTCTTGTTTCTGATCCCTTCTGACAGACATATCGAGTAGGGTGAGGCGTCACCGCCTCATCCCTCTCACAGAACCGTACATACGGGCCACGTATACGGCTCATGCCATTAACTTACCCCGAACTCGGGAACAGTGATGCCGGTTTTGACTTTAG
>Ga0307969_1000938_pt1 | contig 15283 bp, 17 predicted proteins | sample OrgLakmetagen710_FD_201841 | JGI IMG/M metagenome (GOLD analysis project Ga0307969, IMG submission 201841) | Saline water microbial communities from Organic Lake, Antarctica - #710 | ecosystem: Environmental > Aquatic > Non-marine Saline and Alkaline > Saline | place: Antarctica: Organic Lake... | reverse complement strand
CTGAAGGGGGCCAATCAGTTGCCTTTGGTCATCGAAGGCGTCACATTCACCGACGGTGTCGCCGAGAAAGACACCGCAAACCGCGCCGCTTGATCAGGCCGCGTCACCCAAAATCCGCCATAGCTCAGAGCGGCGCACCGCACTCAGAATAGTCATCGTCGAGGACGCTCAGGCGCTCCAGTTGCGCAAATCCGCCGCAGACCTCCAGGCCGCCTGCCCGCATGCCCATTTCGCGCTGGCCTATCGCGACACCGAGGTCGCCCGCGCCATTTTTCGGGACGGCCAGCGGCAGTCCGCCCTGTCGCGGATCGGCTTTTTACCAATGAACTTCAATATCGATCTATGATTGTCGGCTCTGCGGCTTCTGGTCGGCGGGGACCGGTATGTTCCGTCAGAGCTCGCGATCGGCCACTTGGACATCGGAACCACCGGCGCATCGCAGGGGGACAGTAAATTGCAGGCCGCCAAGGCCGGCCCAGCTGCGGCGCATGGCGTCAAGAAGCTGACCGCACGCGAGTTGCAGGCTCTTCAGGCCGCGGCGGCCGGAAAGCAGAACAAGATCATCGCGGATGAACTGCAGGTCTCCCAGCACACGGTCAAACTGCACATGCATCATGTGATCGTGAAGCTCGGGCTCAACAACCGCTCTGACGCGCCGTGAGCTCCGCCGACGCCGTTGCGACTGATTTCGATGCTTTTTTGCTGCTTATCGGCAAGTTAAACTACGCTTGGACCAACACCGAAAGCCTTTTGATCCACCTGATCGCCGGGCTTTCGGGCACGGACAAGGAAACGGCGACGATCGTCTTTCTCACGCTGAACACGACCCGGGCGCGGATCGACCTGGTCGAACGTCTGTCCAAGCGCGACCGGGTCATCTCCCGCGACCGCGGCCTGATCCTGTCGCTGACACGCCGCATCCAGGACCAGTCCGCGCTGCGCAACAGGTATAATCACTGCATCTACGCCTTCGATCCGGAAAGCGGCGTGCCGCGTTCTATCCTGATGCGGATCGCCGACCGCAAGGACAGGCTGCTGATCGGGCAGTCCCAGGATCTGGACGCGGCAGCCGCAGAGGATGTCAAAGCTTCGATCGACGAGTTGGGCGGCATCAGCCGTGATATCTGGCAGGCAATCCGGGACCTGGGTTATCCGCTCTGAGAATGTCGATCGATCTCAGCTGCGATCCTGCGCCGGGCAGCGCCAGGCGCTGGGACGAGAGATATTTACATATATTTCAACTAGATCGATCAACCGCAATGGGGATAATGGCGGAGGCTCGGTCAACCATCAAAGACCTTTAATCAAGTAACTTTGTTATTTATCAAATACTTAAATTTCAGATCCTCAAGGATGTGAGAAGCAAATAAATTCCGTTTAGAACTCAGCAGCATCTTCCTGTGTTGACAACAATTCGGCCTGTGAATGGCGGGGTCATCGAAAATGTAGTTGGTTGCGGGAGGGCCCATCGACCTTGACCGAACCAGCACTGGCTTTTTAATTGGAGATTGACCTGCACGGGCAATTCGATAATTGAATGCGACTATGCCGCCCTGTTCGGTACAATAGCGCCAACCTTTTAAAGCGTCTTGGACTGATCAGTATGCCACAGTCGGGAACCTAGCGTTAAGATTGTCATTGAGGCCAGCAGAGGCATCAAGGTTACGTATCGTCATACGACTGCCCACACCACATTCGCCTTGAGCGTGATCATTCCTATGAGCCGGATGAACGAACCGTCGGGCCATATATTACCGCTTTCTTGCTTTTCTGTTCGCATAGCGTCGGTCGCGTTCGGTCTTCTGCGCGGCTTCATCGTCAGCGTCGCGAGAGCTACGGTCTTGCTGAGCCTTCTCGCGTGCTGCATCGTCAGCCTTCGCAGCAGCGTCGACTTTCACCTGCTCCAAAGCTGCACGCTCGTCCTGTTCAAGTATTGTCCTCGCCCGCTCTGCTTGCCGTTGGTCTCTTGCAGCAGCTACAGCCAAACGCTCTTCCTGCCTTGCAATACGGTTTGGTTCTGCGGCTTCCTTCGCGTTGCGGTGGGCCTCAAGGCGATCAGCTTTAGCATCGCTAGCGGCGCTCCGGCGATTGGTAAAATCGTCGTCTCTTTTGTTTCTCATGTCTCAGTACCATTTGGAGTGTCGTCATTCTGGTCGTCAGACTTGCTACGCACGAGCCTGAAGACGGTGTCGACTTATGCGACGACGCGATCATGCGCAAGCTGCGCAGCCTTCTTTCAGCAAAGATCCAGCAGAAAACCCGCGTTCTCTGCCCCAAAGTGACTCCGGGCAACTCGACCCCAGCCGTTTGGACAACTGCCCTGAACCTCTGCCGATCCGGACTATGGGCCGGGCCGTGGAACTTCGGTTCCTGTAGCACCAGCCGTCATCGTCCCATCCTCGACAATCGGGACGCCGCGCAAGATAACCGTTTCAGGCCAGCCAGTCACCTCGAACCCTTCGTAAGGGCTGTAATCCGACGCATCGTGCAACCCGGCGTGGCGGATCGTCCTGCGCATCTGAGGATCCCAGATCGTGATGTCGGCATCTGAACCGATGGCAATGGTGCCTTTCTGCGGATACATATCGTATGTGCGCGCGTGGTTGGTTGATGTGAGCGCCACGAAACGTGTCAGGTCGATGCGCCCCTTCATGACACCTTCGGAGAACAGGATGGGCAAGCGTGTTTCGATCCCCGGGATTCCATTCGGGATGTGCCTGAAACTGCGCAGCCCTGCTGGATTGCGTTTGCCTTGGCCGTCGTCGTATCGGAACGGACAATGGTCGGATGAAAAAAGATCGAACAGACCGGTTTGAATACCGCGCCAGCAATTCTGCTGCTCTGCCGTGTCGCGCGGCGGCGGCGAACATACAAACTTGGCCCCTTCCCAGTTGTCCCGCTCAAGGTCGTCGGCCTCAAGCACAAGATACTGCGGGCAGGTTTCGGCAGTGATATTGACTCCGCGGGCGCGCGCTCTGGCGATCTCGTCGATTGCGGCACCATTGGAGACGTGGACGATAACAATCGGAACGTCGACCACCTCGGCTAGCGTTAGGGCGCGATGGGTCGCCTCCCGCTCGGCCGCGACGGGCCGGGTCGTGGCGTGGGCGCGCGGCGCAACATCGCCCGCTTCCGCCGCACGGGCCGCCAGAAACGCGATGACATCCTCGTTCTCGCAATGAACCATGACCTTCGCGCCATGCTGCCGTGCGACTTCCATTGTGGCAAGGATCCCGGCGTCATCCAAGCGCATGGCCTCGTAGGTCATGAACACCTTCACTGACCGTTGCCCCTCTGCGATCAGTGCGGGCAGTTCCTGGCCAAGCACCTGCGGCGTCGGATCGGTGACGATCATGTGAAACCCGAAATCGACATGCGCTCCTTCGGCCTTTTCGCGGTAATCACGGAAAGCGGCGGCAAGCGACTGTCCGCGTTCCTGCAGGCAGAAGGGCATTACTGTCGTGTTGCCGCCGAAGGCCGCAGCCCGCGTGGCACTGTCGAAATCGTCAGCCATCACGACGCCCGGTCCGGACGGTTGAGCGATATGAACGTGGCTGTCGATGCCACCAGGCAGAACGTACCGTCCGGTCGCGTCGATCACTCGTGTAGCGGCACCCATGTCGCCGCCGATCTGCACGATCCGGCCATCGCGAATCCCGATATCGGCCTTGAAAACATCCGCAGCAGTGGCGACCGTGCCATTGGCGATGATAAGGTCGTAAGACATACAAGTTCCTTTCAGGCGTTGATTTGGTCCAAGTCGAGATCGCTTTCTTCGCGGTGTCGATAGGCAAGACCGATTGCAAGGGTCTGGACGAGACTCATCACCGCGGTCAGCGAACGGAAGCCGTGCAACTCCGCGTCGTCCACAGTCAGTACCTCGGCCGCTTCTTCAGTGATCGGGCTGACCGGTGAATCGGTTATGGCGATCACCTTGTGGCCGGCGGTGCGTGCAACCGACGTGGCGTCCAGCGTGGTCTGCGCATAAGGGGGAAAGCTGATCGAAACCAGCAGATCATCAGGCCGCATGACGGCGACCTGATCCGAAGCCAGGCTGCCCATGCCGGTGACTTGGATCGCCTGTATATGCGCCCGACGCAACGCGTAGGATAGGTACGCGGCCACTGGAAACGATCTGTCGAGCCCGACGATGTGCACCGTTCGTGCTGCCAAGATCAAGTCGATAGCTGCATCGAGCGGTATCTCGTCAAACCGACTGCCCAGATGTGATAGCGAGGCGCTGTTGGCACGGCAGAACGATCGCCCCACCGCGCTTATATCGCCGGGGTCGTGAACCACCTCATCGCCTTGGCTGTGGGAAATCCTCTCGGAAAGCGACGCCGGATAGACCTTGTGCAGGGGCGCACGGAACAGCTTTTTCATGTCCGAAAAACCGTCAAACCCCATCGCCTTCGCAAGTCTGACAAATATCGACGGCGTGAGCTGCGACTTGTGGGCCATCACCGTCAGGGTTTCCAGCGCCACGATCCGCTGATTGTCGAGCACCCACGCCCCCGCTTCGAGCATCCGGGGCGTGAACAGATGCCGTTCGGTCAGAAGGCGTTCCCGGAACGCCTCGGCGCTCTGCGGCTTGCCGGTTTCTTTCGGAGTGGGGCGCGTGTCAGCCATCGGGGCGTGATCCGGGGCCTATGCAAGAAGTGAAGGTCGCGTGAACGTGCTGCCCTTTCAATGTGCAAGTCGCTGATACACGAACATCCGGCAGCGTTCCGCCATCACGTTCTGGATGAACGTCCCGGCCGAGTCCACCATCTGACCCTCGTCCAAAAATACCACGCCGTTCGCGAGCCTTGTGCATTATGCCGCCTGTCTGCGCAAACTTTCGAACCTCTCGATGAGCCGGTCCATTTCTTCGAGCGTATTGTAATGCACCGCCGACACCCGGATGACCCCGTCCGGGTCACCGAGATCGAGAGCCTGGACAAGCCGCTTTGAATGAAAATCGCCGAAACGGATGCCGATACCTGAAGGGTCAATCGCTTCCACGGCCTCGCGCGATGACTGCCCTTCGATCACAAATGATATCGTCGGCACTCTTGTGTCGCGGTCCGACGACGGATCGCCGACGATCACCACGTCGTCGCGACCGCGCAGATAGGCCAGCAACCGCTCGGAGAGTGCAGCCTCGTGATCGGCAATCATGTCGAAGGCGGCTTCAACGGCCGCACGGCCCTCGGCGTGGATACCGTGCGCGGCGGCGAGGCCTTCAAGGTACTCGATCACCCCGACACAGGAATAGGCGAGTTCGTAGTTGGGGTTGCCCGGCTCCAGCTTGTTGGGAACGCGATCCTCGTCATAGAAGTAGTGATTGATGTTGCCTGCCTTGTGGCGCAGCAGATCGTACTTGCCGTAAAGTGCCGCATGGTGCGGCCCGTAGATTTTGTAGACGGAGAAGCCGTAGAAATCGGCATCCAGCGCCTTGACGTCGATGGCCCTGTGTGGGGCAAAAGCCACCCCGTCGACACAGATCATCGCGCCGTGGTCGTGAACCAGATCGGCTATGGCACGCACGTCGTTGATGCCGCCGAAGATGTTCGAGCAATGGGTCATGGCCACCAGACGGGTTTTCGGCCCCAGAAGTGGCGCCAGACTTTCCGGTCCCGGGCTGTGCTCTCCCATCGGAAGATCCCATGTCTTCACGACGATGCCGCGCTGTTCGAGACGCCGCCACGGGCCGATGTTCGCTTCGTGGTCAAAGTTCGATACGATGATCTCGTCACCCGGTTTCCAGTGCTGCACCAGCGCCTGTGCGAGTTGATCGAACAACTGGGTCGCGGTAGCACCCATCACGACTTCCTCGGCGCGGTCGGCATTCAGCAGCGTGGCAAGCGCCTCCCGCCCTTCAGCAACCTTCCGCGCGGCTGCGACCGACGTGCTGTAGGTCGCGCCCAGTTGAACATTTGCCGAGAACATGAACTCGCTGATCCGGTCAAGCACCGGTCTGGCGATCTGGGACCCTCCGGCATTGTCCAGCAACACTATATCGTCGGTCAGGGCCGGGAACTGACGTCGGACGTATTCCAGATCGAGTTGGGGCATAGGATCCTCGCAAAATCAATTTTCATGTAGGTGAAACAATTTTTTCGATCACGTCAATTTAAAAAAATACTTTTCATTCAGCCGAGACTTGTGCAAGCTCGGCAAATGGCAGGCACACGGCATCGCCTTGCGCCTCGACTAACGTGGGTTTGCGCGTGCTCTGCACGGGCCGCGCGAAAAAATGGGGTTCGTCCTGTGAAGCAGAAACTTGTACGGCGATTGTTGCGCGACACGCGTTTGACTTCGATCTACCGGAGACCCGACAACAGTGCGCCAGCCTTTGGCAAAATACCACGTGTTACCTTTCGGCCTACACGCTGTTTAAGCGGCCAGAGGTCAGCCACGCTAAATTTAGGCGTCTGAGGTTGCGCCTTGGATGTCCAAACACAGTGGCGATCATGGGCGGTTTACAGCGCTTCACCTGCGACAGAACTTTCATTCATCCGGTAAAAAAAACGGTTCACTGTCTAATCAACAACCCCGGATTCCCCGCACTTCACGCAACTATACCCAGGAGGTACAAATGAAACGACTAATCAAGACCGCACCCATGATGGGCGCGACCGCACTCGCCGCGACGTTGGCGTTCGGGAGCGCTCAGGCGCAAGAATCGGACCAACCCGTCGTACGCGTCGCCAGTAACGTCAACATTCCGCTCCGCATTTTCCGGGCTGGCAACGAAATCCAAGGATACGAATACGAGGTTTATACCGAAGCGCTCGAACGTGCCGGCTACGAAGTGGAAGTCACCGATGTCGCATTCAGCGGACTGTTTTCGGGCCTGCAGGCAGAACAGTGGGATGTTGTCGCATCCAACGTTTTCATCACCCCCGAACGGCACGCTGAAATGGATCATAGCGAGCCATATCTCGATGCCTTCGACGCTCTGATTGTCCGAGAAGACGACAATGTACAGAGTCTTGCAGACCTCGAAGGCACTGTGGTCGGCACCGAGACTGGCACCACCCAAGCCGCTTTCGCCGCAGCGCTGAACGAGGAGTACGGGCCATTCGAGATCCGTGCGTACGAAGACGTAGAGACCCAGATGCTTGACCTCGAAGTAGGACGGGTCGACGGCCTCACGCTCGGCTATCCCACTGCCCGCGTCTACATTGAAGAGCGCGGCCTCTTCGAAGTTCTTGCCACCAACGACGCAAGCTTCATGATCGGCGCTTTCTTCCGCCAGGACGACCCGCTTCGCGACGAGTTCGATGAGGCGCTTCGCACCATGAAGGAAGACGGCACGACAGCCGAACTTTTCGAGAAGTATTTCGGAGATGCTCCCGGTGACGGATCTGCCGTCGTTCGCCTGTTCGACGAGCCGTACGTTCCCGCAGAGTGATTGCTTTCGTCTCCTAGAGCCAATCAACCCGAGCATTAGCACGGCAGCAGTGGGCCTCGGCAAAGCGGGCGTGCCACATAGCGTCTGTAAATCGAGGCCCATTCTTGCGTATGAACGATCTCCGAGCGTCGATCCATGACTGGCGCAAACGCTGGGCCTACCAGCCATGGTTTCGCCGCTACGAGTGGTTGATCATCGGACTGGTAGGCTGGATAGCCGTAGCACTGCTATTTCTGCCACCGTTCGGCAGGCCGGAACCGCTTGGTGCCCTTAGCGTGATCGCCTGGTACCTTGCGGGCTTTGCGATGGCCGGCGTGCTGTTAAGCGACCGTGAAAAGCCGATACTCCTCAAGCGCGCTACCAGCCTGAGCGTGATTGCTCTTTTTTTCTGGCTTTTCTATCGCTACAGCGGCACGCGTTGGGACCGTGTTCAGGAGCAGTTCTTCAACCTCTCGAGCATGGACGGAGTATGGGAACTCTACGCCCAAGGCCTGCTCGTGACACTCCAGATCTCAATCGTCGCTGCCGTTTTGTCGATCTTGTTCGGCCTGACATTCGGGATTTTGAGGACCTTGGGCAATCCCGTCCTCGATCTGTTCCTGGGACTGCACGTCGACATTTTTCGCGCCTTGCCTCTCATCGTCAGCATGGTAATCATTTTCTACGCGCTGCCTTTTGTTGGCATCCGCCTGTCAGCCTTCTGGGCGGCAGTGCTGGCTCTGGTTCTCATGAACAGCGCCTACCAGACCGAAATCTTCCGCGCAGGCATCGAAAGCGTACCCCGCGGTCAGATCGAGGCCGCACGTGCGCTTGGCCTTGGGCCAGGCGCGACGATGCGTCACGTAATCCTGCCGCAGGCGTTCAAGATCGTGATCCCACCTTTGGCGAACAATCTGGTCAGCCTCGTCAAGGATACAGCCGTCGCCTACGTCATCACTGTGCCTGAACTGCTTACCAATGCGCAGCAGGCGGTCACCTGGAAACGCTCACCGACACCACTGGTGCTGTCGATGTTTGTCTACCTCGCAACCCTGATCCCACTCATCCACCTGACCCGTCATCTGGAGCGTCGCCTGGGCGCATGGAATACAAGATGAGCGACGCATCCGACGAAACACCCGCGCCGATGATCGAAGCGCGCGGCATCCAGAAGTACTTTAGTGGTGTGCACATCCTGCGCGGCATCGACATCAGTGTTGCCAGTGGCGAGGTGGCAGCGCTTATGGGACGCTCCGGCAGCGGAAAGAGCACCTTTCTGCGGTGTCTCAATCGGATCGAGGAACCAACATATGGCGATGTGCTGATCGACGGCACCATCATCACAGACCTGCGGACCGACGTGAACCGCATCCGGGCCGACATCGGCATGGTTTTCCAAGATTACAACTTGTTTCCCCACATGACTGCTCTCGAGAACGTTGCGCTCGGACTGATCCACGTCCGCAAGCTTCCACGCAGCGAAGCGCAGGACGCCGCCGCCGCCGCGCTCGAACGGGTCGACCTCGCTGATCATCTCGCGAAGTACCCGCAACAACTCTCCGGGGGGCAGCAGCAACGCGTCGCGATCGCCCGCTCGCTGGCGATGCGGCCAAAGGCGATCCTGTTCGACGAGCCCACCTCCGCGCTCGACCCTGAAATGGTGCACGAGGTGCTGGACGTCATACGCACCCTTGCTGCGGAAGGAATGACAATGGTCGTCATCAGCCACGAGATCGGCTTCCTGCGCAAGGTTGCCGACCAGCTTATCATGTTCGACGCCGGCCTAGTCGTCGAACGCGGACCGACCGCACGCGTCCTTGACGAGCCAGAGCATGAACGCACTCGCGCATTCATGAAGGTGCTACGATGATGCGGGTGCTGATAAAGGCCGGGCCGATCCCGCTGGTGCTGATCTTTTTCGCCAGCCTCGGCTACCTGCTGGCTGCGCCAGCAACCATTGGCGTCGCGTTTGATATCGCTGCGACGGGCGCCGTATTCGCCATCTTCCTTTTCCTGTTCATCCCCTTGCAGATGGACAAGGGCGCGCCTCTCTGGATGAAGACCATCTCGGCACTGGCGCTGCTCGTGCTGGTGGCGGCCGCCTTCTTCCGCTGGGCAGATGCCGACTGGGGGCGCATCGGGTATTTATTCTTCAACGTCGAGGTGATGAGCCGCCCGGGCGCGATGGTGCGGATGCTGAGCGGATTGTGGATCGCCGTGCAGGTGTTCCTGTTCTCTCTGGTTCTGGCAACGCTGCTGGGCATGTTCATGGCGATCGTGCGCAGCATATTGAATGATGCGCTGCTCAATTTCTTCATCGACACCTACGTCGATGTTTTCCGCGCCGTGCCGCCGATCGTGATGCTGCTGGTTACCTACTCGGCGCTGCCTTATTCCGGGATCGTACTCTCACCGTTCGCGACTGGCGTTGTGGTGCTCACGCTGATCGAGGGCGCATACCTCACCGAGGTGTTCAGGGCGGGCATTGAGGCTATTCACCGCAACCAGGTGATTAGCGCCCGCAGTATCGGCCTGACCGCCTGGCAGGCGATGCGCCTGGTGGTGCTTCCGCAATCGGTGCGGATCGTGCTGCCAGACTATTCCAACCGGTTGATCGGTTTGATGAAGCGCACGGCGGAGACATCCGTCATCGCGATTGCCGAGATCCTCAAGGTCGCTCAGGACTTGCAGTCGCAGTATGTGAATGCCACTCCGCTGATCGTTGGCGCGCTGCTGTACATGGTGGTTCTTTTCCCGATGACGCGGATCGTGTCACGGTTGGAGAAGAAGCGGCCGCGAACCTGAAAGGCGCGCGGCGCGGCCAGGTGGCCTGAACCGGCCTTGCGGCAGGCGTATTTGCGACGGACCGTCACGATCACTCCCAGTTGTGCCGGGACGATGTCGGGCCGCTCGTTCCGATCCTCGCCGATCCTGTGCATCCACACCGTCGGTTGGCGGACGAGCCGCACGGCACATGCAGGCTTCGTCCTGGATGCCCTTGAGCAAGCCATTCACCAAAGGAGGCCAGCACAAGACCAGTTGGCGTTCCGATGGGAACATCTACCAGCCAACCGGCTGTTTATCTGTCGGCGCGAGGCAGGTGTCCAAGATCGCGTCAGCAAATACCTCGGTATTGTTCCTTGTCACCAATCGCGACTGGCCGCCTGCGTCATTCGCTTCATGATACCACATAGGTGTGTCGACCGACCATGGCATGAGCGAGCCGACCCGAATATCGTTATCTCCGGCCCGGCGAAGTTCATCGTTGAGCGTGTGGGTCAGGCTGACGACGGCAGCCTTCGTTGCGGCATGGGTGGCCTGAAGAGCCAGGGGCACTTTCCCGATGGCAGACCCTGTAAAGATCAGAGTGCCGTTGCCTTGGACGCGGAACTGCCGGAGTGCGGCATGGGCGCTGTAAATCAAGCTTTTCAGGTTCTCTTCGACCAACTGCCCGTGATTTTCGGCCGGAACATCCCAAAAATAACCGGCCTCTCCCACGCACATATGGTTTACCCAAGCGTCAATGCGGCCAAAGCGCGTGACAGCAATTTCAGCGAGCCGCGCGGCCTCCGATGCCTCGCCGGCGTTGACTTGCACGGCGACTGCAGTGCCTCCCTTCGCTTCAATTTCGGAGACAAGGTCATCAAACATTGCCTCGCGCTTGGACGATAAGACGACTTTGGCCCCTTTCTCAGCCAGGGTGAGCGCTACGCCGCGAGACAGATCGTTCGATGCTCCTACGATTACGATGACCGCGCCGTTCAGACTTTCCAGCCGTTGTGACATCTGCATCTCCACTACCTTTCAGCTTATCGAATGAACCTTTTGAAAGCGGCATTGTTCCGGCCTTCGGGTCATCGCGCGCCGCCACCATCCATTGGGACCTGAGTTTCTTCACCACGCTGAAAAGGTCAGATGGAAAGGTGAGCGGAAATAAAACTGGCGCAGCGTTCAATCAGAAACAGAGTGCCCAGCCGGAACAAGTGACAGGAAAGTCGGCTTGGTAACACGTCTTGGCTCACTGTCGTGCCGGGACCTTATTCAAGCAGTGCAGGAGGAATTCGTGTTTCATCACTCTGAAAAATTGCAATACCAGGTCAAGGTTGATAAACCCGATCCGCAGTTTGCAAAGTACCTTCAACAGGCCATCGGCGGTGTCGAAGGTGAAATTCGCGTGGCAATGCAGTATTTCTTTCAGGCCATGGGTGCTCGGGGCGATTCAAAGTTCCGGGACATGCTCATGATGACGGCGACCGAAGAACTCAGTCATATTGAATTTCTTGGCCATGCGGTCGCTCTCAACCTCGAGGGCGCTCCCGTCACCGCACAAGAAGAAGCGGCAAAGGATCCGATCGTCAATGCGATCATGGGCGGAATGAATCCGCGCCACATCCTGTCTTCGGGACTGTCCGCGATGCCAGTCGACTCGAACGGCACGCCCTTCGACATGAGCCATATCTACGCCACCGGCAACATCGCTGCCGACATGACCGCCAACGCCATGGCGGAAGGCTCGGGTCGAGTGCTGGCATCGCGGCTTTACAATATGACCGATGACAACGGCATGAAGGACATGCTGTCCTTTTTGATCGCAAGAGACACCATGCACCAACAGCAATGGCTTGCAGCGATCGAGGAACTGGGCGGCATGGAGGCCGCTCTTCCCATTCCCAATTCAACACCGGAAGACCACGAGGCAACTGAACACAGCTATTACTTCCTGAACACCTCGCTTGACGAAGAGACGCCGGAAGGCCGCTGGACAAGTGGGGCATCACTTGACGGAAAGTCGGAATTTTCGGTGGTCAGCCCGCCCGAACCGCTGGGGCAAAAGCCTGACCTCGGCAAGGCCCGCAAGAACAGCGGCGCCCAGAAAGAACAGATGTAGGAGAGCAAAACAATGGTCACGACTGTAGGAAATTAAGCGCTGCGGGTCGCTTTCGCGCGGCCCGCACCTGACCTTCTGTCGATAGTATCAAGAGCCACCTGTCCGTGATTATCCGAAAGCTAGCCGTGGATTTGGCGCGTTGGAACGCAGGAAAGAAAGACGGCGATTATGGTCCAGCCAATTGCAAAGACGCTACTGACACGCGAACGAACAAACCTTTGGTTGCTGGCCACTGCTGCTATTGGCGGTCTGACCTATCTGACGTCCCAATCCCGCGCCAACCACCCACCTCACACGAATGATCATGTCACCTTTGTCGCTGAACGCCGCAAAGAGAGTGGAGGCCTCTCTGTCATCGGACGGACCATAGACCGTCTGCAACGTCTCACTCGGCGAAGAAGCCGCCGACAGACCGGTTTCCCGAACAACTCGTTAAAGAATGTGGCCCCCCGGCACGTGCCGCCAGGCAGGACCTTAAACGAGTTACCTGTCCTTATCACACAGGATCGAGCCAGACACCTTACCGTACACCCAACGAAATCAGCATGTCCCGGCCTACCTCTGTTCCGGCTTGCACTTCAGACTGAGATCGAGGGTGGGGCCATGCGGATCCCTTTCAACGCCGCTTGCGGGTAGGCTCAATGCTACAAAAGACCGATCCCTTGTTGAATGCCGAGCTCTGGGACGTTTTCGCTGGCGCAGCCGCCGCGGAAGACAGCGGTGCGGATATCACGCCATCAGTTGAGAGGCTCCTCAAGTCTGGGCTGCTCGAGACAGAGACCCCGCGGGAGCTTGCCGATAGCCTCGCCGCGATCGCGGAAGCCAGCCTGCCCCTTGCGCGGCTGGCCGAAGGACACGTCAACGCGATAAGGCTGATCCGTCAGTTCGGCCAAACGCCGCAAGATGGCCTCCACGGCGTCTGGGGTGCCGACGGCCCCCTGCCCTGTCACAGCGCGACAAATCGTATTTTGGGAACAAAGCGCTTTGCGTCAGGTCTGGGCGTCGTCAAATTCGCCGTCGTCACGGTCGGCCGCGACGCGGAGACACAGCTCGCCGTGGTGGATGTGACTGACCCAAAGCGCCATACGCAGTCGGCATGGGACATGCTGGGAATGCGGGCGACCCTGTCTGGCGAAATCCAGCTTGACGGGCTGGAGGCGCGATGGATTGGCGGCCCCGGTGATTACTTTCGCGAGCCCAGCTTTCTCGGCGGTGTCTGGCGAATTGCAGCCCTGCAGTTGGGCGGAACACTCGGCCTGCTCGGTGCTGCGAAGGACGCTCTCGCGGCGGTCGGTCATCTCGAGGCCGACGCACAGGTCGCTCGGCTTGCACCGCTGCTCGGGCGGGCCATGGCAGGCTTCGGCCTTGTAGAGCGTGCTGCGGAGATTGCCGAAAGTCCTGCGGGCTGTGCTGACCCCGATCGCGCTGTGGCCCTGTCCATCCAAGCGCGGCTTTTCACCGAGGATTTGGCGCAGGATGCGATTGCTGCGGTCGAGCGGTCGGTCGGACTTCGGCATTTCGAGCGCAACGCCGAGACTGGCCGCATCGCGCGGGACCTTGCGACCTATTGTCGGCAAGCGACCCGCGATGTGCTCGAGCAGCGCGCGGCACGCATAGCCTTGGGCCGACCCGGCCGGCTCTCGGAGTTATGGTATGCATGAGCTCTGTGTGAAACCGGGGCCGATTATCGTTCTCGCACCGCACCCGGATGATGAGGCCCTTGGCTGCGGCCGCCTGCTCTCTACGCTCTGGACGGCAGGCAGGGCGGTTCATCTGGTCTGCCTCACAGATGGAGGTGCGTCGCATCCCGGCTCTCGCACCCATCCTCGCGCGCACCTGGCCGCTCTCCGTAAGGACGAGATGCGCAGTGCCGTCTTGATCCTCGGCGGCAGCACCAGCGACTTGCAGTTCCTAAATCTACCGGATGCAACCCTTCACCGCATCCTCAGGCGGGACGACAGCCTTGTCAGCCGTATCGCGAGGCTCGTCGAGGAGATAGGTGCCGTGACGCTCATCGCTCCATCGGCGCTGGATCCGCATTGCGATCATGAGGCCGCGGCAGATGCTGCGCTGCGCGTGGCGGCGCACCGGAAAGGACTGCGCCTGCTTTTCTACCCGATCTGGTCACGCTGGACCTCGCCCGGGCATATCGCGCCGATCCCTCCCGGGATGCAGGCCCTTGTCTGGACGAAGGGCGACGCACGGCAAAAGCGTGCGGCGATCGATGCCCATGCCAGCCAGCAGGGCCGTGTCATTCATGACGATCCTGCAGGTTTCGCGATGCCCCCGGGGTTTGCCTCATTTTTCGCGCAAGCGCCCGAAATCTACTTCGAGCTGCTGCCATGACCGGCGTAGATGAGCGACGCCTTCAGGAGATCTACGCACACAGCGATGACCCCTGGACATTCCGGACCTCGCGCTACGAGGCCGCAAAATTCGCAGCGACCTTCGACGCCTTGCCGCGACCGCACTATCGCTCGGGGTTGGAACTGGGATGCGGGAACGGCGAATTGGCTCGGCGCATTGCGCAACGATGCGATGCCTATACCGGGCTCGACGCGGTCGAAACAGCCCTCATAGCCGCACGTCTGGCCGTGCCGAAAGCGTCGTTTCATCAAGGTTTCCTGCCCTGCCCGCTGCCAGAGGGGCTGCACGATCTCGTGGTGTTGTCTGAGATCCTTTATTTCCTCGGCACCGACGGCATAGACTGGTTGGCCGAGGAACTGGATGATCGCTGTCCCGATGCGGACATCGTTTGTGTCACGTGGCGCGGTCCGTCCGGCAACCCCCTTGAAGGTGAAGCTGCCCTCGCGCTCTTTTTTTCCGCACTTGGTGATCATCGGTCCGCCGCGACCGTCAGGCTCACTTCCGACTACCGTATCGATGTCCTGCGCCCCTTGGGGCTTAACCGCAATTATTCATGAAGCCCCTGTTTTGGCGCGTGGGGCGATGTTTGAAGGCCCTTTGCTTTTGGATGCCCATAGGTGATCGGCGCCCGAATTGCGCATCGGGCGTTT
>Ga0307969_1000937_pt1 | contig 15303 bp, 15 predicted proteins | sample OrgLakmetagen710_FD_201841 | JGI IMG/M metagenome (GOLD analysis project Ga0307969, IMG submission 201841) | Saline water microbial communities from Organic Lake, Antarctica - #710 | ecosystem: Environmental > Aquatic > Non-marine Saline and Alkaline > Saline | place: Antarctica: Organic Lake... | reverse complement strand
AATAATGATTAAATCTGAGGGCTGCCAGCCACTTGTTAAACGGTCCAGATCTGTAAAGCCAGATGGAATACCGGAGAGTCCATCGCGATTTGCTATTTCTTCAATACGCTCTTTTGCCTGACGCACCAAATCCATAGCCGTCTCTGTACTTTTTCTGATGTTCCCTTGGGTTACTTCATAAAGTTTAGATTCTGCCTTGTCTAATAAATCAAAAACGTCGGTAGATTCTTCGTAAGATTCATTGATAATCTCAGTAGAAATTTTGATCAGACTGCGCTGTATGAATTTTTGAAGAATGATCCTCGCATGAAATTCAATGTGCGCTGTAGAACTTACCAACTGGGACAGTTGAACGAGGTAATGATCTCCACCAGCGGCTTCTATCTTTTCCATTTTACGCAACTGAGCGCTAACGGTTAATAAGTCCACTGGCTTCCCTTCTTTAAAGAGAATATCTATGGCTTCAAAAATGAATTGGTGGTTTTTCTGATAGAAAACATCTGGAGAAAGCAGATCGATTACCTCATCCACTCCTTTACCATCAATCATCAAAGCTCCTATGACAACTTTCTCTAAATCAACTGCTTGAGGTGGTATTTTACCTTTTTCAAGAGTAACAACAGAAGTGTTTCCTGAGGCGATATTAGGGCGTTGTTGTACTTTTTCCATAGAATTCAAAAGTAGGGATTTAAATAGGTTTTACTCGTGTTGGGTTATGATAACTTAATCAACAATTACATCAAAAAGACGGTTTATAACATGTTAATAAGCATTGGTTTTTTAAGAAAGCTAGGAAGCATCACTACTCACAAAAAAAAGCTGGTATTCTTCTCTGGTTTTTTTTAAGTTGATAAGTCGTTTGGACCTAGGAAATCAAAAAATAAACAATTGAAAAAGCTACAAAGTTGTCACATCAACTTTGTAGCTTTTTTTCAATAGGTTATAAAATGTACACCTGTAATTACCCCTTAAAAACTCCCATATTAGCATATTTATCCATGCGTTGTTCTACGAGGTCTTTAGGAGATAGGACTTTTAATTCTTCATAATATCTCACGATACATTCTGCTACAGATTTAAAAGTAGTCTCTCTATCCTTATGAGCACCACCTTCTGGTTCTTTAAGAATTTCATCTACTAGCTTTAATTTCTTCATGTCTGTAGAGGTCAACTTTAAAGCGTCTGCAGCTCTTTCTTTGTATTCCCAGCTTCTCCATAAAATAGAAGAACAAGATTCTGGTGAGATTACAGAGTACCATGTATTTTCTAACATGACTACTTTATCTCCTACACCTATACCTAGTGCGCCACCACTTGCTCCTTCACCTATAATCATTACTATAATAGGCACTTTAAGACGCGTCATTTCAAGAATATTTCTTGCGATCGCTTCTCCTTGACCGCGTTCTTCTGCTTCAAGGCCTGGATAGGCACCTGGAGTGTCGATGAGTGCCACAACCGGCACACCAAATTTCTCGGCACTTTTCATTAAACGAAGTGCCTTGCGGTAACCTTCTGGATTTGCCATACCAAAGTTGCGGTACTGACGTGTTTTGGTATTAAAGCCTTTTTGCTGACCTATAAACATAAAGCTTTGGTCGCCTATCTTACCCAGTCCACCTATCATCGCCTTGTCGTCTTTTACATTGCGATCACCGTGTAATTCTAGCCAAGTATCTCCACAAATAGCCTTGATATAATCTAAAGTATAAGGACGGCTAGGATGACGAGACATCTGCACACGTTGCCATGCTGTTAAGTTGGCATATATATCTTTACGGGTTGCCTTAAGCTTTTTCTCTATTTGCTTGATCGTTGCACTTACATCAACATCACTCTCTTCACCTAAAGTAATCGTTTGCTGGTGTTTTTCTTCCAGCTCTTTAATCGGTAATTCAAATTCTAAATATTCCATATGAGGGAATTCGTTTTTTGGATCAACAAATATAGTGATATCGATGAACTTGAAGTTGAAGTTGAACTCGAATTTAAAATTGAAATTGAAATGAGTTTTGCTACTTACTCAGACGTTTTTACTCTTGAACTGGCATCGTTGTCCAGACAAGATTGCTCCACAAATTTTATAACTTTAACTTTGCTAACAAAAAAGCACCTCAATAAAGGTGCTTTTCAAGTTCCTTCTAAAAGTATAAACTTAGTCTAAAGTGATTTTAACGTAGCTCTTTTCTTTAGGTTTAGGTGTATTTGTTATGTACTCATTATCTGAAATCTTCACCATTTTTTCTACCATAAGACCATTTAGACCAGTTCCCGTTTTAAGTAAAGGTTTGTATTCAAAGCCTTTTTCTAGATCAAGAGTGATTAAGTAAGGTTTTGATTTTAATAATTCCTTATCTGATTTTAAATTACTGTTTACATAGGTTAAAGTGTCTGTATCTTTTTTCAATTCCCTAGCATTTACTATAAAGTTAAATTTACCTTCTCGATATTTTGAGAAAACCCCATGATTCCAAAACTCAAATCTACCACTGTTAGTATAGGTACCCACGTTATAAATCCTATCTCTTCTATCCCTTGTTATTTCGCGCTTAAGTGTATAATGATGTATCAATTCTCCATTTTGGGAATCTAGCTGGAACACATTAAAGTCTCCTTTAATTCTTTCTGATGAAACAAATCTTCTACGCACATTCTGCCCTGAACCAAAACTCATAGTTTCTGTTCCTACTTCATAAGAATAGATTCCAAAGACCCAATCATTTTGAAATTTTACCATGGTGTGAAAATCAAATTTTCTGAGATCCCCCTCGCTAGGACTTTTAAAATCATAAGATTTAAAAGAATGGTCATCTAATTCCGTATTAATGATAACACCTTTTTGTTTCAGGTCTTGAATATCAAACTCTTGAACCATTAAACCTGTTTTAATTTTATCCTCTTCCGTGTATGCACGAGAAAAGGTTAAACTAGCAAGTGATATCGAATTATCGATGATTAATGCTTTAGAAACTGCCAGAAGATCTTTTTCACCTTGTAATTTTATCATAACAGGTTTTTGATCGCCTTTCAAGACATAAATTGTTTCAAAGCCCATTAGATCTAGTTCCCTATCCTCTTTTCTTCTATTTTTATTTTTAGCTTTTTTTCCCTTGCCATAAAATATATAGGTATCGTTGTCTTCAAAATAGTCAATCTTATATAATTTAAAATCTTTAAAATCTTTATGGATCAGTGTCACTTCTTTATTATCAACAACATTCAATTTTTTATCTAATCTAATTATAGTATGTGTTGATGTTTCTCTAGGTCGATCATCACTGAAAATAGTAAATCCTCTTTTTGCATAATTATGTAAAGTACTTATTAAAGTAAAGTTTTCTTTATCACTAGTGAAAGTATGTAGAGATGCGTCTATGTCACCGTTAGATTTCTTATCATTGACTCGATTAAAATCTACGTCTTGTTTTGCAACACTTTTCCTAATCGCTTTTTTATCTAGATCCAGATCATAGGCTTCTTCTATTATCTCCTCCAAATTCTTTTTCTCAAAATTAACAACTAACACCTTACCTAATCCTCTTCCTACTTCTACGGCAAATAGTTTGATTTTTCCATTTTCCAAAGCTGCGGAAACAATTCGATCTTTGGTTGTTCTTATTTTTGTAGACTTGCGTAGTTTCATCTTACTATCAAACTCATTGACGTATTGTATTTCACGTTTGTAATTATACACTAAAACATAAACTCCACCATCTGGCTTCTTTAAAGCAAAACCCGTATTATCAGTCTTTTTGGTTTTGACAATCCCACTTTTCTCAATTGAGAAATCTGTTTGAGCTGTTACCGTAAATTGAATTAAAAATATTATTAAAAAGTAAAGAAATTTAAAATGTTTCATGCTAATAAATACTATGAGTTGAAATAAAATTATACTGACTATTTCTATTTAAATTTTAATATAAATCCTTGAATCTAATACCTAAATTAAATGAAGTAAAATTATAACCGTCCCCAAAACTTAAAGAGGGTCCTGAAATGATTGAAATAGAATCTAAATCCAGTTCCAAATATGGTTTTATAAAAATAAGATTGCCTTCTTCTTGTGATTCCACAAAACTGTATCCAACATCTAAATTAGCTTTCAATAAATCAGATAAGTAATATCTAGCAGCAACTCCTACATCTGCATAAAAAACAGAATCTGAAAAACCATCAGGGTTTGAATCACTTGAACCGAATTGAATATCTCTTAAGGTACCTGCGGTAGCTAATCCAAATTGAAAATCGTCGCCTATTTCAAAAAAATAATAATTAAGTTCGATAGCTGCTGAATAATTCAAATCATCTCCAAATCCTTGACCGTAAGTTACACCATAGGAAAAACCTTGTCCAAAACTTAATATGGATGTTAAGAATATAATTGCTACAACTGCTTGCTTTCTCATAAGTTAAAATTTATTCAAAAATATAAAGATGAACAAAATACCTACAATTTTAGTTTTAATTTTAATTTTAATTTTAATTTTAATTTTGAAATAAATACAAACACCTATATAGCAATCATATATCACAAAAAATATAGTTTCTATATTCTGCTATTGAACGATAGATTTATATTCAAATTATTTTGAGAAAGATGCTAAGGGATACTGCTATACATCGGCATGACTAATTCAATAGCTATTAAAATTACGGGAGAACAACTTACTCCCTACCGCTAACTGAGAATGAGAATAAAAACGAGAACTAAAGACTACCTACTAAGATTACGAGCGCCGTTTGGGACCTGACTTTCTACTGCCTACTCTATAACTGATAATGAGAACTAAAAAATCAAAGACTGCCTACTGCGACTGAGACTGAGACTGATAAATTAAGGCCATTTACTGCGACCGCAACTGCCTACTTCCTTATGCAAACTGATACTGAGACTGCGACTGCAACTGCCTCCTCCGTTCTGCCGACAGTGACTAAGACTGCAACTGAGACTGAGACTAAGACTAAGACTAAAAAGCTACTTCTTAGCCAGACGCGTTTTCAAAATACCATTAGAAATAATAACGACTATAATAACCAGCGCTCCTATATAAAATTCAGGAGTCATTTCTTCCGATTCGCCTAGAATTAGAAACGCAAGAAAAATACCGTATACTGGTTCTAGATTTATGGTCAACATGACCGTATAAGCACTTAAAAATTTCATCACTTTTACACTAGCAATAAAGGCATAAGCAGTACATACAGATGCGAGAATACCCAACCACAACCAGTCCATTTGAGTGAGCTCTGATGGCCGTACAAAATCCACAGGAAGAAATACAAAAAATAAGGACAGCAAGATCACACCACTTAATAACTCATAAAAAGAAATCAATGATGGCGGATGCTCCTTTGCCCATTTTACATTCAGAATTGAAAAAATCGCACTTAATAAAGCGCTAATCAGTCCTAAAATCATTCCGGTCACATATTCTGTTTCAAACTGAAAGATATAATACAGTGCTCCAATGATCACCACTCCAAAAACAAGTTCGTACCAAACAAACTTTTTGGAAGTAAACAAGGGCTCTAGTAAGGCGGTAAAAAAAGCTCCCATACTTACCATAGCAAGAGTTACAGAAACGTTCGATTCTTTAATTGCCCCAAAGAACGTCACCCAATGCAAGGCAATAACGATTCCTGCGATTAAGAATCCTATGATCCGCTTTCGCGAAAGCGAACCTTTACCAACAAATTGAAACGGAATTTTCTTCCATTTCATATAGATAAAGATGAGCACAACAGCGATGCTCATGCGCCACCAAACCAGCGGAATAGAATCTATACTGATTAGTGCACCTAGTACTGCGGTAAAACCCCAGATGAATACTATAAAATGTAGGTGCAGGTAATTAAGGAGTTTATCGTCTGGCATTTCTAATCAGGAAAAATGCCACTACAGCAAAGAATATATTGGGAAACCACACGGCAATCCATGGATTAAAAGTGCTTTTCTCAGCAATCGTACCAAAGACTTTATCTAAAAACACATAAGTCATCGCGATCACGATTCCTATAGCGAGATTCAACCCCATACCTCCACGCTTTTTAACAGAGGAAACAGCGACGGCAATAAGAGTGAAAATAAAAGCGCTCACAGGGATGGAAGTACGCTTGTACTTTTCCACGTAATAGATATTCATATCGGCATTACCGCGTTTTTCTTCTAACTCGATAAAGTCGTTTAATTCAGAAAATTGAAGGGTTTCTGCAATGTAATCTGATGGTGTAAGCTCATCAATATCAAAGGAAAACAGGGTGTCTTTTTTCTGTTCTCGTTCTATTTTTTCTCCGTCTTCAAGAATCGTTCTTTTTTTGTAACCACTTAATACATAAGTCGAATCTTCAAATTTGATGCGGTTGGCATAAATCTTATATTTCAACTCATTTCCTTCAAAATGTTCTAAGGTAAAATCAAAACCTATTTGGGAAGACGGCTGGTAATTGCTTACATAAATGTAGTCGTTATCGTTGATTTGTCTAAAAACATTAGTGGTCTTTTTATCACCACCACGGTTAAAGTATTTGTTTTGAAATTCGTTAAAACCTGAAGAAGCATTTGGTACAAACACCGCACTAAGAATCAATGCAATGACACAAACGATAGTAGCTCCTATGATATAAGGACGCAAAAACCGGTTAAAGGAAACCCCAGAACTTAAGAAGGCAATTACCTCCGTATTCATCGCCAGTTTTGACGTGAAAAACATCGTAGAGATAAACAAAAACAGTGGAAACAAGAAATTTGAGAAATAAATAGTAAAGTCTAGCAAATACAGGATTACTTCACCTATGGGCACATCATTGCCTATAATTTTACCTATTTTCTCGGCAATGTGTACTGTTACCATAATAGGTAAAAACAGCACTAACAGCAGCGCAAACGCCCCTAGGTATCTTTTTAATATGTATTTATCTAATATGCTTAGCACTAGAGTCTGTTATCCATTTGCTTGACCATTTTATCTTTCCATGTTCTAAAATCGCCCGCAATAATACGTCTGCGTGCTTCTCTCATTAACCACAAATAGAAAGAAAGATTGTGTATGGTACAAATTTGTCTTCCCAACATTTCATTTACAGTAAATAAATGACGCACATAAGCCTTGGTATAAGCCGTATCTACCCAAGCATAATCTGCTGCATCTAATGGAGTAAAATCTTCTGCCCATTTTTTGTTTTTCATGTTCATGGTACCATGAGCAGTGAAGATCATACCGTTACGACCGTTACGCGTAGGCATGACACAATCAAACATATCTACTCCCAGAGCTACATTTTCTAATAAGTTGATAGGAGTTCCTACGCCCATTAAGTAACGAGGTTTTTCTTTGGGAAGAATAGCCGTTACTACTTCAGTCATGGCATACATCTCTTCAGCTGGCTCCCCTACAGAAAGCCCGCCTATGGCATTACCAAACTGGTCTGTTGCTGCAATCGCCTCGGCACTTTGTTGCCTTAAATCTACATAAGTACTTCCTTGTACTATAGGAAAAAGCGTTTGTTTATGGCCGTATAGATCTGGTGTGTTATCAAAATGAGTGATACATCTTTTTAACCACCTGTGTGTCATGTGCATGCTACGCCTTGCATAATTATAATCACATGGATAAGGAGTACATTCATCAAAAGCCATGATGATATCACCACCTATAATGCGCTGTATATCCATCGCACGTTCTGGAGTAAAAGTATGATAGGAACCATCTATATGTGACTTGAACTTCACACCTTCTTCCTTAATCTTGCGATTAGAGCTTAAAGAATAAACTTGGTATCCACCAGAATCGGTTAAAATAGGTCGGTCCCAATTCATAAATTTATGGAGACCTCCTGCTTTTTCTAAAATATCAGTACCTGGTCGCAAGTATAAGTGGTAGGTATTTCCCAATATAATATCTGGATTCACCTCTTCTTCCAGCTCCCGCTGGTGAACTCCTTTTACGGTACCTATGGTGCCTACTGGCATAAAAATAGGGGTTTCTATTTTTCCGTGGTCTGTATGGATCACTCCAGCTCTCGCTTGACTCTGTGAATCGCTTTGTAGTAAATCAAATTTCATGAGCGGCAAAGATACTTTAAGTAACTTGAATTTGAACTCGAAATTGAATTTGAAACCTTCCACAAGTCGATTAAAGAAATTGAAAAATGAGATGGTGATAGGTATAATTGTTACCGCTTTCGTGTTGCATCAAGTGAAGTATGCACTTCTTTTTCAAAAAAAAGTAAGATTCCTAAATTTTAAATGTTTTCTTGAAAAGACAGTCGCCTAATTCATTTGTTTAAATTTTGATTTTCCAGTGCTGTATCGTTACAAAATCATGGAACAGTTACCGCATTGTTCTCTCGAAATAAGTCGTTCTACCGCTCTACCAAGGATTTTTTTTGATTTTGATTTTGATTTTATTTCTATCCCGCTTTCGCGAAAACGAGATGCCCATCAGCCTTTAAAACAAGGTTATTTAATTGGTTGTTTTGAAAACAAGCTGTATTTGTTCACAAAACACATCATATCGTTAATAACTGGCTTTAAGAAAAACTCTTCTTAAGCCTCATTAAGCCTATTTTTGGCGGATCATTTAAAAACACTAAAATGGCTGATACACAGCACTTAAAAGATTTAGTAACGCAAGTACGTCGCGATATTGTTAGACAAGTACACGCCGTAAGTAGTGGACACCCTGGTGGATCGCTAGGTTGTGCTGAATTTCTAGTAACCTTATATAACGAGGTGATGGACCACAATCCTAACTTTGACATGGATGGAAAAAATGAAGATTTATTTTTTCTTTCTAACGGTCATATTTCCCCTGTTCTCTATAGCGTTTTAGCTCGAGCTGGTTATTTTCCAGTAGAAGAATTGAGCACGTTCAGAAAATTAAACTCCAGATTACAAGGACATCCTACTACCCATGAAGGGCTGCCAGGTGTGCGTATCGCGAGTGGTTCTTTGGGCCAAGGAATGAGTGTTGCTATAGGAGCCGCTGCTGTGAAGAAATTAAATGGAGATGGTAAAACAGTCTTCACTTTACACGGTGACGGAGAGCTTCAAGAAGGTCAAGTCTGGGAAGCAGCAATGTATGCAGCCGCAAACAAAGTAGATAACTTGATCTCTACTATTGATGTAAACGGTCAGCAAATAGACGGAAGCACCGAGCAGGTTCTTGCTCTAGGGGATTTAAGAAATAAGTTTGAGGCCTTCGGTTGGAATGTAATTACCGTTTCAAAAGGTAATGATATAGACGCTGTTCTAGCAGGGTTAAAAGAAGCGCTTTCCTCAACTGGCAAAGGGCAACCTATTTGTATTCTTTTACACACAGAAATGGGTAATGGAGTAGACTTTATGATGGGATCTCATGCATGGCACGGTATTGCTCCTAATGACGAGCAACTGGCTGAAGCATTGAGACAAAATCCAGAAACCTTAGGCGACTATTAACTTAAAGAGCATCTGCCCAGCAGATTTTAGATATGAAAATTTACGAAAATACAGGAAGTAAAGACACCAGATCCGGATTCGGTGATGGTCTTACAGAACTAGGACAAAACAATAAAGATGTAGTAGCGCTTTGTGCAGATCTTACTGGATCGCTCAAGATGAACGCTTTTGCAGATAACCACCCAGAACGTTTCTTTCAAGTAGGAATAGCAGAGGCAAACATGATGGGAATAGCTGCCGGTATGACTATAGGCGGTAAAATTCCATTTACGGGAACATTTGCTAACTTCTCTACAGGTCGTGTATACGATCAGATCAGACAGAGCATTGCTTATTCTGATAAAAATGTAAAAATTTGTGCATCTCACTCAGGATTAACACTTGGAGAAGACGGGGCAACTCATCAAATTCTTGAAGATATTGGATTGATGAAAATGCTTCCAGGAATGACAGTAATTAATACCTGTGATTACAATCAGACCAAAGCAGCAACACTTGCTATAGCTGATTACCATGGTCCTGTTTACTTAAGATTTGGACGTCCTAAAGTAGCTAACTTTACTCCAGAAAATGGCGAGTTTAAAATAGGAAAAGCAGTACTGCTTCAAGAAGGAACTGATGTAACTATTATTGCTACTGGACACTTGGTCTGGGAAGCACTAGAAGCTGCTAAAGCTCTAAATGAAAAAGGAATCAGTGCTGAAGTAATTAACATTCACACGATCAAACCTCTTGATGAAGAAGCTATTATCAAATCTGCTAAAAAAACAGGTTGCGTGGTAACTGCTGAAGAACATAACTTCTTAGGTGGATTAGGTGAAAGCGTTGCCAGAACTTTATCTCTTAACAGTCCTACACCACAAGAATTTGTAGCGACTAATGACACTTTTGGTGAAAGTGGAACACCTGCACAATTACTTGAAAAATACGGTCTGAATGCAGAAAACATCACACTAAAAGCTGAAAAAGTAATTAAAAGAAAATAGCCCTACACTATTTTATTACAAAGTCCTCATTCAAAAATGAGGACTTTTTTTGTGCTTATTTTAAAATCGATACGATACTTTAGGCAGTATGTTAAAGGAGTTTAAACGCCTGGTAACTGCCCGTTCCATTTTAAAAGGGGTGTACTGTACATCTAGAGAGATTTGAAACATCGAGTTGTCATTTAATGTATAATCGTAAGACAATCCTGGGGCTACTAGAACAGAATTAACACTGTCATAATCTAAGACTTCTGCTCCACTGCTTTCTACTGGATCTAAAAAAATGGAAGAAATTCCTACAGAGATTCCCAAACCTAATCTCCCTTTTGATTTTTTATAAACATACTTATTGAGTTTGAGATAGGCATTCACTACAGAAGTAGCTTCCACATCAAATTGATCAACACCGTCTGATAAAATGAAAAAATCTTTTTGTTCAGGCACTGCAAGCTGGATACCCAACTCAAAGGCTCTATTCCTCTTAGTGTCTGGGATCACTAAAGCCAGTTCAAATAAAGGGGAATTGTCTATAAATTTGGATAAGTTTCCTTTGGGCAGCCAGTAGCCTACACCTACTTTCAAATAGCAAATCTCTTGCTGATAAGAGTCCGTATTTACGGAATCTTGAAATACCTGATAATGATTTTGGTTTTGTGCACTTGTAAAGGCTAAAGAGCAAATCAATACTGTTGTAATGATCATCGTTTTCATAACTAATAGATTTAATTATTCAAACTTATAGTGATAAACACATTTTGTTTTGTGTTAAACCATTAAACAGCAAATAATTTTTGCTAAAAACACAAAGACAAGCCGCAAAAAAAAATGGAGCCCAATTGGTATAAAGACTCCATTTTTCTATTCAAATTTTTGACCTCTATGAATCTGGATCTAAATAATCTGGAATACCATCTCCATCAGAATCAAGGGCATCTACTGGGTTACCGTTATTGTTAGGGTCAGCATTTTCTTGTGAGGTGGGAATCCCATCACCGTCGTCATCGTCGTCTAAATAATCTGGTATCCCGTCATTATCGGTATCACGAGCGTCTCCAGGGTTGCCGTTGCCATTAGGATCTGGTTGTTCAAAACGGTTTTGAATACCGTCATTATCAAGATCTATATTCACCTCATTAGCATCTAAATACCCGGGAATACCATCGCCATCCAGATCTTCTGCATCACTAGGATCGCCATCTCCATTAGGATCTGGATTTTCAAATATCGTAGGTACGCCGTCACCATCGTCGTCAGCATCTATATAATTAAAACCTCCATTGATGCGATCATTATCTGTATTATCTCTATTCCCTGGAGACCTTAGGTCTTGATCACCGTCTAAATCTTCAAACTTTGAAAGGATACCATCATTATCGTGATCTGTAATCTTCACTTTTCTCAATTGATAAGTAAAAATCAAAGGGGAGTACTGTGGGATGGTACTTTGTATTCGATTAAAGTAGGCTAATCCTGAAGGCATAAAAACAGCTCCTACCCCAGAATCAGTATAAGAAAAAGTTCCATCACCATTAGGCGTAATACTAGCAGCTTCATTGAGCTCTGTAATTCCAGCTGTAAAACCATCAACAACATTAGGTAAATCAAACCAAACGGAATTAGCTGAACCATCAAAAACAGTGTTATCTAGCAATCTACCTTCATAAGAAACAAGAGTACTATCAGCAAAAGTAGGCTGTGCAGCTCCACCACCTTGACGTACATTTAAAGTGTAGTAGGTATAATCAATCCCGTCTCTATTCAGTACTTTAGTAGCCACTTGACTTGCAAGAGGTATTCTATTAGCATTGGCATCTGCAATAGTATCAAATGCTATTTTAAAATCAGCACCGGCAGGATTTGCGGCAAACTCTTCATAGTTATAAAAGTGAGTATTGAGATAATCTTGTAATTTGACAAGATCTTCTGTGTAGACTTCCCCTCGGTCTCTTATTGCAATACGGTTGTCATCGTCGTTCCCGCAGGAAATCAAAACAATTCCTGTAATAAGAAAAGAGAATAAATATTTAATTTTTTTCATCATCATTTTTTAAAGCAGTCAAAGATAGTATTTTCCACTATTTTTGCGGTGTTGTGATAACGTTTAATAACAAAGGATCTTATGCGAGTAGATAAATTTTTATGGAGTGTGCGCTACTACAAAACTAGAAGTAAAGCGACTGATGCCGCAAAAAAAGGTCGTGTACGTATAGATAATTCTATCGTTAAACCTTCCAGAGATGTATTTCCTGGTGACATCATTGAATTGCGCAAGGATCAGATCGATTATAAAGTGGAGGTTCTTGATTTACCAGACGGTCGTGTAGGTAACAAAATTGTTGATCTATACCGGATGGATCGAACTCCTAAGGAAAATTTTGACGCAAAAAAACTCATTGCGCTTAATCAAGACTATTACAGAGAAAGAGGAGAAGGAAGACCTACAAAAAAAGATCGTCGTGATTTAACTGGACTGCTTAATCAGGATGAAGAAGAATGAAACACGATCAGAATTACTGGCAAGAAAGATATGTAGAACATACTACAGGTTGGGATTTAGGACAGGCTTCTAAACCTCTTAAAAGTATCGTGGATAAAATTGAAGACAAAGAATTGCGTATTTTAATCCCTGGCGCAGGTAATGCTTATGAAGCAGAGTACTTGATTAAAAATGGCTTTAGTAATGTCACCGTTTTAGACATCGCATGGAAGCCCTTATTGCAATTAAAAGAAAGATTAAAGAATACAGAAGATATAGCTATTATTCAAGGTGATTTTTTAAAACATAAGGGAAATTATGATCTTATTTTAGAACAGACGTTTTTTTGCGCTTTAGAATCTCGCTTTCGCGAAAGCTACATCAACAAGTGCCATGAATTACTAAAAAAAAATGGATGTATAGAAGGGGTGCTATTTGACTTTGACTCCAAAACAAAAGAACCTCCCTATCCGGCAACTAAAAAAGAATATCTTAACCTTTTTCAAAAAAAGTTTGAGATCATAAATTTAGATAGGTGTCTAATTTCTGAAGAAGCTAGACAGGGAAAAGAACTTATTATAAAGATGAAAAAAAATGACTGAAAATCAAATTCTCGATCACAATCAAGTACAGCATAAAATACGAAGAATCGCATATCAAATTGCTGAAGTTTATTTAAAAGACGACCGTATCATACTCGCTGGTATAGCAAATGGAGGGTATACCTTTGCCAAAGAATTAAAAAAAGCCCTGTCTCACATCATTGCTACTGAAATCGTGCTGTGTAAAGTCATCGTTAATAAAACAAACCCATTAGAGCCTGTAAAAACAAATCTCAAACCAGAGGAATACACAAACTGTGGTGTGATCCTTTGTGATGACGTATTGAATAGTGGCACCACATTGATTTATGCCGTAAAGCACTTTTTAGACGTTCCTTTAGACCGATTAAAAACCGCTGTATTAGTCAACAGAAATCATAAAAAATATCCAGTTAAGGCAGATTTTAAAGGGATTTCTCTGTCAACCACTATGGAAGAGCACATAGAGGTGCAATTAGAACAGAAACCCTATAGTGTGGTTTTAAAATAAGAGTGCTACTATATTTCTAGCCAACTCCTCTGCAGTTTCATCACCAACCTTTAAAATCTGTTTTGCTTGACGGTAATAAGGGCGTCTTTCAAACAGATGCTTCCCAATAAATTCTAATAATTCTTGCTCTGAAGCGATGCCATTTAAAACAGGACGCTTCGATTTTTCAGATAATAACCGGTTCACTAACGCAGGAATAGAAACATCTAAATAAACAGTATGAACTTCATCTAGATTATTGAGATAATTCATAGATTCAAAATAACAAGGAGTTCCACCTCCTAAAGATAGGATCATGTTTTTTTCTGACCTCAAAACTTCTTCAAGAACTAATTTTTCTTTTTTTCTAAAATAAATAGCGCCATGCTCGTCAAAAATTTCAGACACACTTTTATTTTCCGATTTCTCAATTTCTGTATCTAAATCTACAAATGGAGTAGATATAATTTTTGCAAGTTCCTTTCCCACAGTGGTTTTCCCAGAACCCATATATCCTAATAAGACAATTTTAAACGACATTTGTATTCTCTTTTTTATGCTAAATATTATTTTATAAAATTAATCTAAAAAAAATTAGGTTGCAGTAAATCTTAAGCACTATATTTGCAGCCGCTAACGCAAAAGATCTGGTAGCTCAGTTGGCAGAGCATCTCCCTTTTAAGGAGAGGGTCCTGGGTTCGAGCCCCAGCCAGATCACTTTTATTTAACAAAAAGTCCTTATTCTTAAGGACTTTTTTATTTACCTGGGTGCTGAAATTGGTAGACAGGCACGGTTGAGGGCCGTGTGTACTTTGTACGTGTGGGTTCAAGTCCCATTCCAGGTACTTTCAAATCAGACTTTATGGTCTGATTTTTTTTATTCCAAGTCAAAAAACCACTTTAGTTAATAAAATATCAAACTCAAACCTTTCTGAATAATTTGTCTAACTTTACCGCATAATAAGTAAACAAATCTATTTTGATCAAAAGTAAGTTTAGTATCAGAGATCTTGAAAACCTTAGTGGTATCAAATCTCACACTATCAGGATTTGGGAAAAAAGGTACGACCTTTTGGAGCCGGATAGAACAGATACTAACATCAGATCTTACAACCTTTCTTCTTTACGTAAAATTTTGAATGTCAGTTACTTAAAAAATGCTGGGATAAAAATATCTACTATTGCCAGTTTAACTACAACGGAAATAGAAACACAAGTACGCAAACTAGCCATAAGAAATAATAAAAACGATCACGCTGTTCAAGAATTGAAACTTGCCATGGTCAATTTTGATCAATTTATGTTTCAAAGAGTTTATGATTCTGTTTTAA
>Ga0307969_1000914_pt1 | contig 15591 bp, 19 predicted proteins | sample OrgLakmetagen710_FD_201841 | JGI IMG/M metagenome (GOLD analysis project Ga0307969, IMG submission 201841) | Saline water microbial communities from Organic Lake, Antarctica - #710 | ecosystem: Environmental > Aquatic > Non-marine Saline and Alkaline > Saline | place: Antarctica: Organic Lake... | reverse complement strand
AATCGTAGCGGCGGCGGTCGTGGCCGGTCATCACCGTCACGTCCTGCAGATGGCAGTGGCCACCCTCTTCGCACACTGGGCAATCGTGGGGGTGATAGGTCATCAGCCACTCCACCACGTTTGCCCGAAATGTCTTGGCTTCCTCGTCGTCGATGGAGATCCAGCTGTTGTCTGTAGAAGCCGTCATGCATGACATCACCAGCTTGCCCTGGGTGTCGTTCTTGTCCTTGTACTGTTTGACCGCGCACTGACGACAGGCGCCGACGCTGTCCATGGCCGGGTGCCAGCAGAAGTAGGGAATGTCGAGCCCCAGAGACAGACAGGCGTGCAACAGATTATCCGCGCCGTCTACTTCGTAGGCCTTGCCGTCCACGTGAATCGTTGCCATCAGCTCACCCCTTCCAGCGATGTACTAGCGATGCCAGCCTCAAATTCGGCACGAAAGAGTTTGAGAGCCGATTCCAGCGGCATCATTGCTCCCGGCGCATGGGCACAGAAGGTACGTGGAGAATTCAGCCCTATGGTGTGCTGCTCGAGGATCTCGATATATTCTGGCTTGCCTTCACCGCGCTCCAGGGCCTGCAGGATTTTTACCGTCCAGGGCAGGCCGTCGCGACAGGGAGTGCACCAGCCGCAGGACTCCCGGGCAAAGAATTGTTCGAGGTTGCGCAGCAGCGAAACAATACTCTGGCGCTCACTGACCACGGCTATCACGCCGGTGCCCAGACGGCTGCCGTATTGGCCGATGGTATCGAAGTCCATAGGCAGATCGAGATGTTCCGGCAACAGAAAACCGGTGCTACCGCCACCGGGCAGCCAGGCTTTGAGGGTGTGGCCCTGGCGCATGCCACCGGCGCGTTCGAGAATCTCCCGGCCGCTGGTGCCAATAGGCAGCTCCCAGAGCCCCGGGCGCTCCACTAACCCGGAGACGCCATACAGCTTGGTGCCGCCGTCCTCACTGAGCCTGCCGGATAGTCCTTGATGCCAGTCTGCACCGTGTTGCATAACGCTAGGCACATTGCACAGAGTCTCCACGTTGTTCACTACCGTGGGCTTGCCCCAGGCGCCGGACTGGCCGGGAAACGGAGGCTTGGCCCGGGGGTTGGCGCGCTTGCCTTCCAGGGAATTAATCAGCGCGGTTTCTTCACCACAAATGTAGCGCCCGGCACCTGTGTGTAAGGCGATATCGAAATCGAAGCCGCTGCCGCCGATGTCGCTTCCCAGCAGGCCGGCCTGCCGTGCCTCTTCGATGGCCATGGCCACGGAGCTCGCCGCCTCGACGTATTCACCGCGCAGGAAAATATAGCCATAATAAGAGCGGTTGGCGTAGCCGGCGATGATCATGCTTTCGATCAGCAGGTGCGGCAGCTGTTCCAGCAGCAGACGATCTTTGAACGTGCCCGGCTCCATCTCGTCGGCGTTGCATATGAGATAGCCACGGGGCAGCTGGTCTCCTACCTGAGTCAGGCCCCATTTGACCCCGGCGGAGAAACCGCCGCCGCCCCGGCCACGCACATTGGCCTGCTTCATGGTATCGATGACGTTGTCAGGTGTTCGTTCCTTCAGGGTGTGTGTTGCACTCTGATAGCCCTCCTTCGCGCAATACTCCTCGAACCCGACCCGGGCGCCGTCCTCGCGCAGTCTCCAGGTTAACGGGTGTGTGTCAGCCTGGCGTTCCGCAGCGCTCTGACGCAGCTGGCAGTGATAGCGCAGCCGTGAATCTTTGGATATCGCCTTCATGAATAGGCCTCCAGAAGTTCATCCAGATCGTCTGCGGCGATGGGGCCGAAGGTATCGTCATCGATCATCATGGCTGGGCCGCGGTCGCAGGCCCCCAGGCAACACACCGGCAGCAGGGTAAAGCGTCCATCCCCGGTCGTCTGGCCGAAGCTTATGCCGAGCCGCTCGCTCAAGGCCTCGCTCAACGCTTCATAGCCGGTGAGGAAGCATGAGCTGCTGTCGCACAGCAGGATCACATGACGCCCCACCGGCTGGCGAAAGATCAGGCTGTAGAAGGTAGCAACGCCCTCCACTGCTCCCGCACCGATGCCCAGAGTTTCGGCGATGGCGACAATGGCTCCATCTGGCACCCAGCCGTGGCGCTTTTGCACGATCTTCAGCGCCTCAATGCAAGCCGCCTGGGGTTGCTCGTAATGGTCGCGTTCCGTGAGCATGGCCTGGCGATCGTCCTCGTGCAGCTGGAAGCCATCGGTCGTGATCAGGTCGGTGGCAGTGCTGAGGGGGTTCGTATTTTGCGACATAATCAGCGGTCCACGTCGGCCATGACAAAATCGATACTGCCCAGATGCGCGATCAAATCCGGTACAAAACCGCCACGCATGAGCACAGGAATCTGCTGCAGAGGCGGAAAGCTTGGCGTGCGGATTCGCGTACGGTAGCTCATGGTGCTGCCGTCACTGGTCAGGTAATAACTGTTGATGCCCTTGGTGGCTTCGATCATTTGCAGCGACTCGTTGCTGGGTAGCACCGGCCCCCAGGACACCTGCAGAAAATGCGTAATCAGGGTTTCGATATGCTCAAGCATGCGCTCCCGGGGTGGTGGCGTGGTCAGCGGATGATCTGCTTTGTAATCGCCTGCGGGCATGTGATTGATGCACTGTTGAATGATTTTCACACTCTCGCGCATCTCGTCGATGCGCAGCTGGCCGCGGTCAAAGACGTCGCCGTTGTGTGCCAGCGGTATCTCGAAGTCGAAATTCTCATAGCCCGAATAGGGACGCTTCTTGCGCAGGTCGAAGTCGCAGCCGGTGGCCCGCAGGTTGGGGCCGGTAACGCCCCAGGCCAACGCATTGGCAGTATCGAAGGCGGCTATGTGTTTGGTGCGATCCCATACCAGGGAGTTTTTCATCATCGCCCGCTCGTATTCGTTGAGCCGGGCAGGCATCCAGTCAACGAAGCCCTGCATGAGCCTATCCCAACCTTTCGGCAGATCCTGCATCACGCCACCGATGCGATACCAGGCCGGGTGCATACGAAACCCGGTGATCGCCTCAATCACGTCGTAGCCCTTCTGGCGGTCGGTAAAGGTATAGAAAACCGGCGACATGGCGCCAAGATCCTGCAGATAAGTGCCCAGAAATAGCAGGTGGCTGGTAATACGAAACAGCTCTGCCATCATCACCCGAATGGTCTCGATGCGGCCATTCACTTGTATGCCGGCAAGCTTCTCCACCGCCAGCACGTAGGGCAGATTGTTCATCACACCGCCGACGTAATCGATACGGTCGGTGTAGGGAATGAAGCTGTGCCACGACTGGCGCTCAGCCATCTTTTCTGCGCCACGATGGTGGTAGCCAATATCGGGCACGCAGTCGATGACCTCCTCACCGTCGAGCTGCAATACAAGGCGAAATGCGCCATGGGCGGACGGATGATTCGGCCCCAGGTTAAGAAACATGAAATCAGTTTCATCGTTTTTACGTTTCATGCCCCAGTCTTCAGGCTTGAACTTCAGGGCTTGTTGTTCTCGCTCCTGGCTCGCCACGGTCATGGTATAAGGATCAAATTCGGTCGCTCTGGCATGGTGATCCTTGCGCAGCGGGTGGCCTTGCCAGGTAGACGGCATCAAAATACGGGAAAGGTTGGGGTGTCCGTTAAAGTGAACACCGAACATGTCCCACACTTCGCGCTCGTACCAGTTGGCGTTGGGGTAGACCGGGATCACTGTAGGCAAAGACAGATCCTGCTCGAGAAGCGCCACCTTGAGCATGATGTCGCGATTGCCCGATACGGACAGCAGCTGATAGAACACAGTGAAATCGGCTTCGGGCAAGCCATGGCGATGACTGCGCAGGCGCTCGTCAATGGCCGACAAATCAAACAGCATCTCGAATGGTTCGGGTAGCTTGCGCAGCGTTGCCAGCACCTCAACCAGTGCGTCCCGGCTCACCCACAACACCGGCATCCCCGTTAAAGTGGGTTGTTCATGGAGCAGCTGAGCACCAAAGCGCTCTCTCAGCATTGCCACGAGGGAGCTGGCCCGATGATCGGGAGCGGCTGCTGCGCTGGTGTTGGGGTTAACAACGCTCATCTTGACAGTGTCCCTCTCGCTCTGAGGTGCGTGAGAATATCTGGAAATTCTTGGGTTAAACGCTGTCCGGTGTCCGCAGCTCTGTCACCTGAATACGCCGATCGCGATGTTTCTCACGCTGGGACGGCATCTCTGCACGGTACACGCCCTGATCGCCAACTACCCAGGATAGCGGCCGACGTTCCTCTTGAATCGAGTCTTGCAGCAGCTGCAATCCCTGCAGAAAGGCTTCCGGGCGCGGCGGACAGCCGGCCACGTAGACATCCACTGGCAAAAACTTGTCAACCCCCTGTACTACCGAATAAATATCGTACATGCCGCCAGAGTTGGCGCAGGAGCCCATGGAAATAACCCACTTGGGTTCGAGCATCTGGTCGTAGAGCTGTTGGATAATCGGCGCCATTTTCACAAAACAGGTGCCGGCAATGACCATGAAATCCGCCTGGCGTGGAGAAGCACGGATGACCTCGGCACCAAAACGGGCAATATCGTGGGGCGAGGTAAACGCCGTGGTCATTTCCACATAACAGCAGGACAGGCCGAAGTTATAGGGCCACAGTGAGTTCTTGCGGCCCCAGTTCACCGTCGAATTGAGCACGTCTTTAAGCTTGCCGGTGTACACGCTGCGGTGCACCTGTTGCCTCATCGGGTCTTCGACGCGTTGTTGCTTACCTAAGGGGTAGCGATCGTTTTCTGCTGCCACTGCATCTTCGGCCCGGGTCAGGGTGTATGCCATGGTGTGCCTCCCAGATGAAAACCAATAAGTGATTACTTTCCGCGATGCGGCCGTTCACTGCCTACGGGAGCCCAGTCCAACGCACCAGAACGGTAGTCATAAACCAGCCCGGCAAGAAGTATGACGATAAACATCGCAGCACCCCAGAAGCCGCCCCAACCTACCTCGCGCACCGACACGGCCCAGGAAAACAGGAACATGGCTTCGATGTCAAAGATTACAAAGAGCATTGCGACCAGATAAAACTGGATCGAAAAACGCTGGCGTGCACTCCCCGTGCCGATGATGCCGCTTTCGAAAGGCAACCCTTTGCTGGGCCCCTGACTGCGCCCGCCGAGCAGCGCAGACACGCCGATCATGAAAGCGCACAGGCCTATGACGGCCAGAACAAAAAGCCCGGTGGCCCAGTACTCGGCAATCAACGCTGTCCCGCCCTGTTGCATAGTTATCCTGCTAATGACTTTTAAAAGCTAATGGCTTCTTAGACCTAATAGTTTCTGAGAATTGCCACTCTATGGAACTCATCAAGGGGAGCTCATCAAGAGCTCATCAAGATCGACGTCATGCTCGGTTATACTTGCCAATCATCGGTCAGTTTTAAACGTAGGAGACGCTTAAGGTCTTGTCAAAGGCGCTTCTCGATTAAGCGCATGACCTCTGACATGAGCTGACCCTGACGGCTCATGTCAGAGGTCATGCGCGCCAGTGGCAGCTACCCCAATCGACTGCTATGTTCAACTGATAACGGGAGCCTTGTCGTCCTATGTGTTGCATCGTGCCAAACACGAGCCCCTCATAGGTCTTCCCACCGGACAATACAACTCACTTGTTGCGGAGGCCTTCCATGTCATCCAACAGTTTCAATACCCGCGACACACTCAAAGTCGACGATGCGACCTACACCATCTATCGCCTTGATCGTATCGACGGCGCGCAGCGGCTGCCCTACAGCCTGAAGGTGTTACTGGAAAACCTGCTTCGCAACGAGGACGGTGAGCGAATCACCCCCCCCCCGAGCAGATCCAGGCTCTGGCGTAGTGGCAGCCGAAGCATGTGCGCACACAGGAAATTCAGTACACGCCGGCGCGGGTGCTGATGCAAAATTTCACCGGCGTGCCGTGCATTAATTCGAACGCAACGCAGAACGCTACCAGCTGCTGCGCTGGGGCGCGCAAACGTTAAACGATTTCAAGGTTGTGCCACCGGACACCGGCATCTGCCACCAGATTAACCTCGAATACCTGTCCCGAGTGGTGTTTACCCGCGAGACTCCCGACGGAACCCTTGCCTACCCGGACACCCTGGTGGGTACCGACTCGCACACGCCGATGGTCAACGGCCTGGGCGTGCTCGGCTGGGGCGTGGGCGGCATTGAGGCCGAAGCGGCGATGCTCGGCCAGCCGATCAGCATGCTGATGCCCCAGGTGGTCGGTTTCAAACTCACCGGGGAGCTGAAACCGGGTACCACCGCCACCGACCTGGTACTCACGGTCGCCGAGCTGCTGCGTGCTACCGGTGTGGTCGGCAAGTTTGTCGAGTTTTATGGCCCTGGCCTGGCCAGTGTGCCGCTGGCCAATCGCGCTACCATCGGCAACATGAGCCCCGAGTACGGTTCGACCTGCGCGATCTTTCCGATCGACGACGAAACCCTCTCCTATCTGCGCCTGACCGGGCGGCCCGAGCACCAGATCCGCCTGGTCGAGGCCTACGCCAAGGCACAGGGCCTGTGGCACGACCCGGAGCACGAGGCCGAATATTCCCAGATCCTGGAGTTCGATCTTGGCAACGTCGAGCCGTCGCTGGCCGGACCCAAGCGCCCGCAGGACCGAGTGCCACTGCGCATCGCGCCGAATGCGGTCTGCGCGCTGCTTGCAGGTCAATCCCAGGCTGACGCGCTGCGCGTCGGTCATGCTCGGCGCGGCATTGCTGGCCAAAAATGCCGTGGAGAAAGGACTGGTCAGCAAACCCTGGGTCAAAACCTCGCTGGCGCCCGGCTCCCGGCTCCCGGGTGGTCACCGATTACATCGAACGCGCCGGCTTGACGCCGTATCTCGAAAAGCTCGGTTTCCATCTGGTGGGCTACGGCTGTACCACCTGTATCGGCAATTCGGGGCCACTGATCCCGGAAGTCGGCGCCGCGGTCAATGACAACGATTTGACCGTGTGCTCGGTGCTGTCCGGCAACCGCAACTTCGAGGGCCGGATCCACCCCCAGACGCAGATGAACTTCCTGGCCTCGCCACCGCTGGTGGTGGCCTATGCTCTGGCCGGCAGCCTGCACGTTAACCTGCTGCACGATCCTTTGGGTGAAGACTCTGACGGCAAGCCGGTCTATCTGCACGATATCTGGCCCTCGCCACAGACCATCGAGGACACAATCGCGGCGAATCTGCACGCCGGGATGTTCACCGATGGCTATTCCGATCTCTACGCTGGGGACGAACGTTGGCAGCGCATGGATATTGCCGAGGGTGATACCTTCCAGTGGCAGGCCGATTCGACCTACGTGCGCAAGCCGCCGTTCTTCGACGGTATGGAGCGCGATCCTGCTCCCTTGACCGATATCACCGGCGCCCGGGTGTTGGCCAAGCTCGGCGATTCGGTGACCACCGACCATATCAGCCCGGCTGGGGCGATCGCACCGGATTCACCGGCAGGTCGCTATCTCATGGAACATAATATCGAGCACAAGGATTTCAACTCTTACGGTGCGCGCCGCGGTAACCACGAAGTGATGATTCGTGGCACCTTCGCCAACATCCGTTTGCGCAATCACCTGGCTCCCGACACCGAGGGCGGCTTCACCCGCGATTTCACCCGGGCCGATGCCCCGGTCACCACCATCTACGCGGCCGCCGAGAGCTATGCCGCGGCCAAGACGCCGCTGGTGATCCTGGCCGGCAAAGAATACGGTTCGGGTTCTTCGCGTGATTGGGCGGCCAAAGGCACGGCCCTGCTAGGTGTGCGCGCGGTGATTGCCGAATCCTACGAGCGTATTCATCGCTCCAATCTGATCGGCATGGGCGTGCTGCCGCTGCAGTTCCCCGATGGCCAGAATGCAGAGACACTTGGATTGACCGGCGAAGAAACCTTCGCGGGCGCCGTCAAGCGGCATAGAACATCTGCAATCACCGGAAGATCGCAGTAAACTGGATGGCTATTATGAATGCATCCTGTGCTTTTGTTGTACCTCCGGTTGTCCTAGCCATTGGTGGAATGGCGACCGATTTCTAGGCCCCGCGGTACTCTTGCAGGCCTGGCGTTTTCTGGCCGACAGCCGTGATCAGGCGACCAGCGAGCGCCTGGACGAACTGGATGATCCGTTTCGGCTGTATCGCTGTCATACGATTCTCAACTGCACCCGCACCTGCCCCAAGGGCCTTAATCCGGGTAAGGCGATCGCCGAAATCAAGCGCAAGATGATCACGCGACAGAGTTGAATAAAAAGTTAAACTTTGGAGGCAGCAGTCATGAATCATAAGTCGCGACCTCGATCACCCCATGTGCAGGTTTATCGCCCGCAGCTTACCTCGGTGCTGTCTTTTGGTCATCGACTGAGTGGTCTCTTCCTTAGTCTTGGGGCCGTATTGCTGGTGGGATGGTTATTAACGGCCGCCACCGAGGCGCAAGCCTTCACTCATCTCAATGCCTGGCTTGGCTCTGCTCTGGGCTTGCTACTGCTGTTCATCTGGACATTGGCGCTGTTCTTTCACCTGTGTAACGGTATCCGCCATTTACTGTGGGATGCGGTGATTGGTTTTGAGCTGGTTGACATCTACCGGTCGGGATGGATTGTGGTTTTTCCGAGTATCGGACTGACGCTGGTGACCTGGGCACTAGCGCTATGGCAAATGGGGTAAGCGAAATGCGGGACAACGACAATCGTGCAGCATTAAGCCAGGCTACCCGGAAATGCTAATAAGGTCACAGCGCGAAGCCTTGAAAGAACTCGAGGAGCTGTTCGCGGAAGATGAAATGAATTTCCCCGAAGAAAAAGATCATTCTGAATAACTGGCTGTCGCTGACATAGATTTTCCTGATAAAAACACGCATGGAAGTAAGCTATTTCCCCGATCTCCTGCCATACTTTACAGGTGAAATGAACAATATCTCTTGCCCGTCCAATAGATTTGAACAAAGAGTACATGACCATGAGCATCAAGACGTTCGGTGAGTTGATTGACTGGACACGCAAGCTACATGAGCATCTGGCACATTGTCTCGTTCAGGGCGCCAACCAGCATAAAGAAGAGCGGGCCAGGATGCTGCTTGAATATTTGGCCGCCCACGAAGCTGAGATGGAACGTGTAGTGGGCGAATTCGAGCGCACAGCTTCGTCCCAGGCCTTGAAAACCTACGTTCCCTACCTCTACGCAGAACTTGAGCAACGGCCAATCCGGACGCATCGTATCGGTGACGTGCCTTATGGCTCACTGTCAATCGATGATATTTTTCGGGAGGTCTTCGACTTCCATGATCAAGTGATTGATTTCTACCGTCAACTGAGCAACGAGGCACAAATTCCCGAAGCCGAGGAGTTGCTTGGGGCACTGTTAGCGTTTGAACGCCATGATGCGATGCGCCTGGCGCGTCAGACCGCGAGCATAAATGAATTCTGACTGTCAGGGAGCGTATTGACCGAAACCCGGCCTCGTGCTTCACAAAAAAATCGGACCGCAGTGTGATAGGAATGGACCTAATGCTGCTTTTTAACCGGTACATTGACAGCCAGGCCCCAGCTACTTGCCGCACATCTTTGGTGCCCATCATTACGCACTGTTGCCACGCCCCGAATTACTGCCCACCGCCCTGCTCAATTGGTTGAAACGCTTAGTTATTCATTGATCGCATAGGCCGCGATGTCAGTAGCAAGTACCCGAGTTAATAGCAGCAACGACCCGATGTAGTTTACTCTGGGACAGTCACGCATGGATCCGGTAGGCTCGCAATTGAGCAGATTGTTTTTTTGTAATACCCCAAAGGAGATGAATAAGATGAAAGCAACGGTGGGAACGTTTGTATTCGCGTTACTGGCAATGGGCGTCTTCGGCACCGCGGGAGCCGAACAGTCCGGCGGCACCAACGTCGGTGAACAGCTCCCGCCAAATGTCCGGGTTCTGCTTATTCAGGAGATGCAGGCCATCCTCAAAGCCAGCGAGCAAATCCAAGCCGCCATCGTGCAGGGCGACCACGAAACCGTGGCTCAAGAGGCACAGGCGATTCATGACAGCTTCATCATGGAGCAGCAAATGACCGAAGCGGACAAGCAGGCTCTACTCGCCGTCGTACCAGAAGCGTTTCTAGAGCGCGACCAGGCGCTCCATGAGCTCAGCGAAGAGCTTGCCGAAGCCGGGCGAGACCAGGATACGACGCGCCAATTGCAGCAGTTTTCTGAGATGATCCAGGGCTGCGTGGGCTGCCACAGCCGCCACGCAACGGCGCGCTTTCCCGGCCTGTCAACATCGCAACCGTAAGTACTTCTTGGGTCAACGTCGCGCGTCAAATACGTTTTTCGCGCCATTCGTGGTCGGTAAAAAACAAGCTCATAGTCATGGCCGAATGAATTCTACATGCATTTGAACTAGGCCCGGTGTCGGTGGCGCCGTTGATCACCCGATCATGCGCTACCACGTGTCTTGATTGATCGATGAACTGCCGGGCGCAAACCCTTTGGCTTCAGCGGAGGGATAGCCCGGTTTTAGGTGGATATTAGACGGGTCTTTGCTGCTTCTGGACGTAGTTCTTTACCACGTCCAGCGAGGCGCCACCGGTAGACACCGCGCAATAACTAGGACTCCAGAGGTGGTTACCCCACAGCCAGGGGCTGATCTCTTTGTGGTAATCACGACGAAGAACGTAGGCGCTTTTCCCTTTCAGTTTACCCACAAAGTTCGAGATCGAATGTCGAGGGTGAACGCTCGCGATCAGGTGAACGTGATCGCCTTCGCCGTTGCACTCGATTAACTCCGATCCCATCTGTTCGCAGGTTTCTCGAAAGGAAGCCGCGGGCAAGGCCTTGTATGTGTCACGCAAAGGAGGCCGGTTCTGGTTGTCGATGAGTTTCGACAAAGAGCTGGATGTGATGAACGAGAGCGCCGTTCGGCAGTACGCCGTGTCGCTCACCGATGAAGAGCTAACAAGCCAAGTAGGAGGCTTTGACCTGGGCGTGAAACGCCAGGTCACAGGGTCATCGGGCGCGGTGTATCACCTGTCAGATGAAGCCCTTGCGGCCTTGGCGAAACTGGAAGATCGCCGCGCTCGGTATCAGCGAAAATACGCCCGAATGGCCCGAGCCAATGACAGCACAGCCGGCACCGTAAAGCGAAAGCGTACCGGTGGCGAGAAAAATATGCAGTGCAGAATAGGCCGGTACAGCGAGAAAAAGGCCCAGATTCAGAACAACAATTCGCACCACATTTCCAAGAAAATCGCGGATAACACCCCACTCATTGCTGTTTTTGAAGATCTCAAGATCAACAATATGGTGCGAAAACCTAAGGCGAAACTGTGTGAAGACACCGGGCGCTGGCTGGCCAACTGCGCCAGCGCGAAGCGCGGGCTTAACAAAGCCCTGTATTCAGTCAACATGGGTCAGATTCGCCAGTTCACCGCGTACAAACTAAAAGACCGTGGCAAGCTGATGGTACGGGTAAAACCGCACTATTCCAGTCAAGAATGTTCCCAGTGTGGCCACGCTGAAAGAGGCAACCGACCGTCGCAAGCGACGTTCACCTGCTTAGGTTGCGGCTACGCCGCCAACGCCGATGATAACGCAGCCTGCGTTATTAAAAAGAAGGGCGCGCCTTGGGGCTTGGCGGCCGATCATACGGGTGGCAGGAAGCCGGTCAGCGCAAAGGCACGTTCCAGTGTCGGCGCGGCGCGCTGACGTGCGCCCGCCGCGCCGCGGGCCAGCATCGCATCCAGACCGGCAACGTCTTCCCGAAACGCCCCATAGCGCTGCTGCAGTGGTTCCAGAAATGCCACCACCACGTCGGCGAGACCGCTCTTGAGCGCGCCGTAGCCCTGGCCGGCATAGCGGTTTTCCAGATCCGCGATCGATTCGTCGGTGACCGCGGAATAGATCGACAGCAGGTTGGATACCCCGGGCTTGTTGTCTTCATCAAAGCGCACTTCGCCGTCGGAGTCGGTGACCGCTCGCTTGATCTTCCTGGCCACCCGTTTCGGATCGTCCAGCAACTTGATCACGTTGGCTTCGACGGCGTCCGATTTCGACATCTTGGCAGCTGGATCGCCCAGGCTCATGATGCGCGCGCCTACTTCGGGAATGAATGGCTCGGGAATGCTGAACACCGCCTCACCGGCGCGTGCGTTGAAACGCTCGGCCAGATTGCGCGCCAGCTCCAGATGCTGCTTCTGATCATGGCCCACCGGCACCGCATCGGACTGGTACAGCAGTATATCGGCCGCCATGAGCACCGGATAATCGAACAAACCAGCGTTGATGTTCTCGGCGTTCTTCGCTGACTTGTCCTTGAACTGGGTCATGCGGTTGAGCTCGCCCATCGAGGTATGACAGTTGAGCAGCCAGGCGAGTTGGGCGTGCGCGGGCACGTGCGACTGTACGAACAGCGTCGCGCGCTCGGGGTCAATACCGGCGGCCAGATACAGACACAGGAATTCGTGGCATCGCTCTCGCAGCGCGGCCGGATTTTGACGCACCGTGATCGCGTGCATATCCGCGAGCATGAACAAGCAGTCGTGGGTGTCCTGCATGGCCACCCAGTGCTTGAGCGCGCGGATATAGTTGCCCAGCGTCAGCGCGCCAGAGGGCTGAATGCCGGATAGGACGATGGGGCGAGAAATCTCGGAACTCACGCGTGCAGCCTTATTTTTCTCAGCGGTGATTGTTCGATTCAGTATACATTAGCCGGCTGACGGCGTGATGCCGCCGTGAGGCGCTGCGCGCGCAACGCCCGCGCTCAATCCTTGATGGATTTCTTCTCCATATCGTTGATCGTGTCCAGTGCCACGATCGAATGGGCGTAGGCTCCGCCCGCCCGCATCTCCGAGGCAACCCATATGGCTTCCATGATCTCATTGGGGGCCGCGCCTTCACGAACCGCCGCCTTCGTATGTCCCCGAATACAATAGCCACACTGGGTAACATGCGCTACGGCCACTGCAATCAGTTGCTTCGTTTTCTTATCCAGAGCGCCGTCAGCGAAGACCTTTTGACTGAACTCCTGAAAGGCGTCGTGAATCTCCGGTGCCAGGGAGGCTCGCTGTTTATTGGTCTTCAGCGTGGCGGAAGGGTAGAGATGTTCGGACATGTGCTTTCTCCTGTCTTTTTTCTATAAGATATATATAATATAAATCTTATAGGGTGTCAACAAGAATACATCGCATTAACGTGATTGGGCTGGCCGTCAATCGAACAAAATTTCGCTTATTGCACCGGTGGCTAAGACCCCAGTCAACTGCTATGTTCAATTAACATCGGGAGTTTTGTCGGTCGGCGTATCGCCTCGTGCCAAACACGAGCCTGTCGTGAGTCTTCCCTCCGGACCTACAACCCGCGAGCTGCGTGTCGCAGCCACCGACCCGCAAGGCCAGACTCGAACGCTTGACGCTTGATTGTTATGCAAAGGATGACTGTGTAATGCAAATCGGAATTATCGGACTGGGCCGCATGGGCGGCAATATGGCGCAACGCCTGATGGCGGCGGGCCATGACGTAGTCGTGCATGATGGCGATGCCGAGGCGCTGGGCAGACTCGCGGCGCTTGGTGCCGAACCTGCACGAACGACTGATGAACTGGTCGAGCGTTTGACGGTGCCACGGGTGATTTGGTTGATGGTTCCCGCCACCGCGGTGGCGAATGTCATTGACACCCTGAGCCCCTTGCTCGGCATCGACGATATCCTGGTCGACGGCGGCAACTCCCATCATCGTGATACGCGTTATCGAGCAAAGAGCCTGGCCGAAAAGGGTATTGCCTTTGTCGATGTCGGTGTGTCCGGTGGCATATGGGGATTGGAGCAGGGGTACTGCCTGATGATCGGTGGCGCTGACGCGCCGGTGGTTCGTCTGGCTCCGCTCTTCCGCACTCTGGCGCCCGGCAGGGGAAGCACCATGGCACCCGTACCTCTGGGAAATGACAGCGGCACCGCGGCAGAAGGCTATCTGCACTGCGGCCCCGCAGGGGCCGGTCATTACGTGAAGATGGCACACAACGCCATCGAATACGTGCTCATGGCCGCCTATGCCGAAGGTTTCGAACTGCTTCGCAATGCCGGCCACGATCGGCAAAGCCCCGATGAGCTTCCCGCCTCCTGCGACAATCCGGAAGCCGTCGATTACGACTTCGATCTCGCGGAAATCGCCCAGCTTTGGCGGCAAGGATCGGTGATCCGTTCCTGGCTTCTCGATCTGACCGGTGAGGCATTAGCCGTCGATCCCGCCCTGACCGCTCATGATGGCCGAGTAGCAGATTCGGGAGAAGGACGCTGGGCGCTGCAGACAGCCATCGCGACGGAGACGGCTGCACCGCTATTGGCCCAGGCATTGTTCCAGCGCTTTACCAGTCGGGATCAGGCGCGCTATGGCAACCGCCTGTTATCGGCCATGCGTGACGGGTTCGGAGGGCATGGGCCGAGTAGTCGCAGGTAACGCATCACGGACATGCTGCAAAAAGAAACTGGCAAGGTGAATTTCGTTCGCCGGAGAAGGCCTTGCCCTCTCCGGCGCTTATGCCGCTAAACAGCCTGTGCGGGTTGCTGGGCAGCGGCCGGAATGGTCCGCACGCCCCTGGGCGAGCACGCAGCAACCGCATACCGTTGACCACAACCACCAGCACTGAGATCTGGTGGATGAACATGCCACCGGCCATGTGCCCCTCGTTGGCGAACACGCCCGCGAGGAGTCCAATAACCGTTAGCAGCGCAATCACCACGTTTTGGCGAATGTTGTTCAGGGTCGCCCGGGCCAGCCCGATTGCTTCGGGAATCTTGCCGAGATCGTCGGCCATCAGCGCGATGTCGGCGCTCTCGATTGCCACGTCGGTTCCGGCGGCGCCCATGGCGATGCCGATATCCGCTGCGGCCAGGGCTGGGGCATCGTTGATGCCGTCGCCGACCATGGCCGTGGGCCCGCTCTCTCGCTGAATCGTCTTGATAGCTTCCAGCTTCTGCTCGGGCAAGAGCCCCGCGTGCACCTCATCAATTCCCAATTCACGCGCAACCCGCCATGCGCTGGCAGCATGATCGCCGGTGAGCATGACCAAGCGTTTCACTCCTGCCTTACGAAGTGCCTGCAAGGCCGCTGCGGCGTCGGGGCGAACCACCACCGTTTCCCCGGGGATTACCTCGTGGGGCGCCACATTAATCTCTGTACCGTTGCGGAACACCGTAACCTCAGTCGGCGCCAGTGCCAGCATATCCTTCAGCGCGGAGCGGGTGCGGGCGAGAGTCCGCGCCTCTAGGTAACCGCCTAGGGTCTGTTGACAATTGCTCGTAAGCCTTTGAAAGGTAAGAGAAATCTCGTATAATGAAGTTCCGAAACAACAATCATACGAGCCCGCAATGCCTAGATACATGCTCACAGAGGAGCTGTGGTCCAAGCTAAGAGAAATATTGCTTCAATTCAGTCTGTATAACAAGATAGGTCTGCGCAAAACAGTCGAAGGCATTCTGTTCAGAATGCGTACTGGCATACCATGGAGAGATCTGCCAGAGCATTTCGGCAAATGGAATTCTGTCTACAAAGTCTTCAATGACTGGTCGAAAAAAGGCATCTGGAAAAAGCTCTTCAACGTGCTGAAAACAGACTCCGATCTGGAATGGG
>Ga0307969_1000894_pt1 | contig 15765 bp, 9 predicted proteins | sample OrgLakmetagen710_FD_201841 | JGI IMG/M metagenome (GOLD analysis project Ga0307969, IMG submission 201841) | Saline water microbial communities from Organic Lake, Antarctica - #710 | ecosystem: Environmental > Aquatic > Non-marine Saline and Alkaline > Saline | place: Antarctica: Organic Lake... | reverse complement strand
GCTCTACAAGATCAACGCCAGCGCCACGGCCCGCATGCGCGGGCGGCTTGTGCTGAACGGCACGACTGAAATCCGGGGCTCGTTCGGCGAGAGCTCCGCCACCCATGTCTCGCTGGCCACCGCTATGTGGGCCAGCCTGCGTTCCCCTGGCGCGGCCGCATCACCTGTTCGCCTGCGGCGGGATTTGCGGGATCGGTCGACAAGACGGCGACGGCCGCCACTCAGGTGGCGGCGCTGTTCGGCGCGGCCACGCCCGCGAGCTTCAGCGTCTCGGGTCAGTCCGTCTCGTGGACCGGCCCATCCGGCGACTGGGGCCTGCGCCGCATGGTGCTGCATTACGCGCATCTCTGCGCGGCGGCGGGCGGGGTCGATGCCTTCCTGATCGGAACAGAAATGCCGGGGCTGACTACGATCCGCTCTGGGGCCAGCACCTATCCGGCAGTGCAGGCCTATCGGGATCTGCTCGCCGATGTGCGCTCGATCCTCGGGTCGGGTGTGAGCCTCGGCTATGCAGCCGACTGGTCAGAGTATTTCGGGCACCAGCCGGGCGATAGCAGCGGCGATGTGTTCTTCCACCTCGATCCGCTCTGGGCCGACGCCAACACCGACTTCATCGGCATCGACAACTACATGCCGCTCTCCGATTGGCGCGACGGCTTCGAGCATGCCGACGCAGCAGAGGGCTGGCCCGCGATCTATGACCGCGCCTACCTGCAGGGAAACATCGCGGGGGGCGAAGGCTTCGACTGGTTCTATGCCAGTGCCGCCGATCGCACGGCGCAGGTGCGGACACCGATCACCGATGGCGCCGCCAGCAAGCCATGGGTCTTCCGCTACAAGGATCTGCGCGCCTGGTGGTCGAACTCGCATTTCAACCGCCCGGGCGGGGCGGAAAGCGGGACGCCTACCGCATGGGTACCGCAGTCGAAGCCGATCTGGTTCACCGAGCTCGGCTGCCCGGCCATCGACCGGGGCACGAACCAGCCGAACGTCTTCTTCGACCCGAAGTCGTCGGAGAGCTTCACGCCGCATTTCTCGCGGGGCTGGCGCGACGACGCGATCCAGCGGGCCTATCTCGAGGCAACGGATCTCTGGTGGGGCACTCTGGCGAACAACCCGGTGTCCTCGGTCTACGGCGGCCGGATGGTGCATGTGCCAGAATGCGCAGCGTGGACCTGGGACGCGCGGCCCTATCCGTTCTTTCCCGCACTGACCGACGTCTGGACGGACGGCGCGAACTGGCGGCTCGGGCACTGGCTGACGGGGCGGCTCGGGGCGGTGTCGCTGGCCGCACTGGTCCGTCATCTCTGTCTCCGCGCAGGTCTGCCCGAGGCCCGGATCGACGTCGCCGGCCTCTGGGGCGCGGTCGAGGGCTACGCCATCACGGCGCTGGAGAGCCCGCGCGCCTCGATCACCACGCTGTCGCGCCACTTCGGCTTCGACGCCGTCGAGACAGAGGGTGTGATCCGCTTCATCATGCGCGGCCGGGCCTCGGTCGCCACCCTTGGGCCCGACGATCTGGTGGCACCCCGCGAGGGAGACCTGCTGGAACTGACGCGCGGCCAGGAGACCGAGCTGCCGCAGGCGCTGAAGTGGCAGGTCGCGCGGGCCGACGAGGATTACGACGCGGCCCTCGTCGAGGCGCGACGGATCACCGTGGACACGACGCGGATTGCCTCGGAGAGCTTCCCGATGGCGGTGCCGCCCGAGGAGGCCGAACGCCGCTGCCGCCGCGCGCTGATGGAGGCGTGGGTGGGCCGCGAGACGGCGGCGCTCCGTCTGCCGCCCTCGCGCCTCGCGCTCGATCCGGCCGACGCGATCCGGCTGGAGCATGACGGGCGGCTGGTCGATCTGCGGCTCGTCTCCATCGCCGACGCCGAGGCGCGCGGGATCGAGGCGGTGCGCCAGGACCGGGCGACCTATGACCTGCCGCCCGGCGATCCCCGCGCAGCCTCGCTGACCCGCGCGGTCGTGTTCGGCGCGCCGGATGCAGTGCTGATGGATCTGCCGCAGCTGACCGAGGACCAACCGGCACATCGGCCATTTGCGGCGGCGCACGCGGTTCCGTGGCCCGGGGAGATGGCGGTGTTCCGCAGCCGCTCGACCGATGGCTTCGAGTTGCTGACCACGTTCGGCAGTCGCGCCCGGATCGGCACGCTGGTGTCGGATTTCTACTCGGGCCCGACCTCACGTTTCGATCTCGGCAATGCGCTGGTGGTCGATCTGATGACCGGCACGCTGGAAAGCATCACCGACCTGACGCTGTTCGGAGGCGCCAACGCGCTCGCCATCGAGAGTGCGCCCGGCGTCTGGGAGATCGTGCAGGCGGGCGCGGTGGAGCTGCTCGCGCCGGGCCGGTATCGGCTGACCCGCTTGCTGCGGGGCCAGCGGGGTACCGAAGCAGGGATGGGCAACCCGGCGCCCGCTGGCGCCCGCGTAGTCGTGCTGGACACCGCGCTGGCATCGCTGCCGATCGCCGAGGCCGATCTCGGCATCCCGTGGAACTGGCGCATCGGCCCGGCGAGCCGCCCGGTCAGCGACGAAACTTACGTCGCGCAGTCCTTCGCGCCCGGGGGCGTCGGGCTGCGGCCGTTCTCCGTCGCGCATATCGAGCAGCCGTGGCGCAAACCGCGCAGTCCCGGCGATCTGACGATCCGCTGGACACGCCGGTCCCGGGCACTCGCTGCCGACAGCTGGGGCGGGCTCGAGGTGCCTCTGAGCGAAGAACTGGAAGCCTACGAGGTCGAGATCCTCGACGGTGCCACCGTGAAGCGGGTGCTGAGCACGACCACGATCAGCGCCGTTTACACCTCCGCCCAGCAGACCGCCGATTGGGGCACGCCGCTCGGGCCCGGCGACACGCTCGACATCCGCATCTTCCAGCTCTCCGCCCTTGTCGGGCGGGGTGCGCTGAAAACCGTCACGCTCTTGTTCTGAAGGCATCCCATGTCCGACGCCACGACCCATCTCCTGCTGCCCTACATCCTCGCGGCGCAGGCCCAGAAGCACGTCACCCACAACGAGGCGCTGCGGGTCCTCGACGGGCTCGTCCAGCTCTCGGTCCTCGACCGGGACCCGACCGCGCCGCCCGGAAGCCCCGCTGACGGCGACCGTTACATCGTCGGCTCGGGCGCGACCGGCGATTGGGCGGGCTGGGATCTGAACGTCGCGCTCTGGACCGATGGCGCATGGCTCCGTCTGCCGCCGCGAACTGGCTGGCGGGCGTGGGTCGAAGACGAAGGCCTCCTGCTGGTCTATGACGGCGCGAGTTGGATCGGCACCACGCCAGCGGCGCTGCAGAACCTCGCCCTGCTCGGGCTCGGCACGACGGCGGATGCGTCGAACCCGTTCTCGGCCAAGCTGAACGCCGCGCTCTGGACCGCCAGGACCGTGGCCGAAGGTGGCACCGGCGATCTGTTCTACACCATGAACAAGGAGGCTGCGGGCGACGATCTGGGGCTGACGCTGCAGACCGGCTTCGTGACCAAGGCGCTGGTCGGCCTCTTCGGATCGGACCGTTTCCGCCTCGCCGTCTCGGCCGACGGCAGCACCTTCTTCGATGGGCTGAGCGTCGACAACGCCACCGGCATCGTCGACCAGCCCCGGCTGCCCCGCTTCAAGGCCTGGACCAACTACGACAACTACGTGGGCGTCGGGACCTGGACGAAGATCGGTCTCAACAACACCGACCACAACGATCAGGGCGCCTTCGACGCCGCGAACAACCACTTCGTCGCCCCCGTGGACGGCACCTATCTCTTCGGCGCGACGCTGCTCTACAAGATCAACGCCAGCGCCACGGCCCGCATGCGCGGACGGCTGGTGCTGAACGGCACAACCGAAATCCGCGGCTCCCTCGGCGAAATCTCCGCGACGCACGTCTCGCTCGCCACCGCGATCTGGCTGCAGACCATGGTGCCTCTGACCGCAGGCGATACCGTCGAGCTGCAGGGCAACTTCCGGGCCGCGGACGGCTACTTCGCCGCCGACCAGACGTCCTTCTGGGGCGCGAAGATCGGCTGACGGCAATGCCTTTCAGGTTCTGGGCCGCTGCCGCCAGGCTGCACAACTGTCTGGCCGGTCCAGCGCCAAGGCGGCGCTCGTCATCCCCCCACGCCAAGCCGTTCGGCCACATCCTCGAACCCCGGATCGGCTGCATAGATGCGCTCGAACTGCCGGCGCGCGCGGGCGCGCTGGCCGGTCTCGTGGTAGAGCACCGCCCGGTCGTATCGGATCTGATGCAAGAGCCCATCGGGCCGGTCCTTGCGGCGGCGGTTGGCCCGCGTGAACACATCTATCGCGGCATCGGGCAGGCCCAACGCGGCGAGCGCACGGCCGCGATAGAGCAGGATCGCCGTGTCGACCGGGGTCTCGTTCTCGACATGCACCGTGGCGCGCACCACCCGGTCCATTAGAGACCGATCATCGGGCGTGTCGAGCGCCAGCTCCGCGAAGGACAAAAGAACCAATGGATCGGTCGGGTCGAGGTCCATCAGCCGCGCGACATGCGCCATGGCGTCCTCATGGCGGCCCTCGATCTGCGCGATCTCCAGCAGCGCCAGCCGTGTGCCGCGTTCGCGCGGGAGGATGTGGGCGAAGATGTCTTCGGTGATCGGCAGGCTGGCTTGCGCGGCGATCTCGTATTTCTCGAACAGCGCGCCCAGATCGGCGAGCCGACCCAGAGCATGGTCGAAATGGGCCTTGGCAGCGTCGAATTCCTCTCGGCGCAGCCGGATCAGCCCAGCCATCCAGGCCGCATCAGGCAGTTCACGCGCCTCCTCCAGCGCGGTGAGCGCCGTAGCCTGATCGCCCTCGTTGACCGCGCGGAGGCCGTCGACGAGGCGCTTCTCCTCCGCCGGGGTGAACAGCCGCTGGAAGAACCCCAGGGTCAGCCGGTCCTGCGCCGCCACCTCCGGCGCGGGCGCAGCGCCACCGCGGCCCGCCCGCTTGCGGTCGTGAACGGTGTAGAACAATCCCGTGCCGGTAAGCCCGGCCGTCGCCCGATTGCCGCGCGGGCTGATGGTGTATTTCGCGCCCTGCGGCCCCACCGACAGTGAGGCCGTAGACTTCGACAGGTTCAGGGTCACGCCCGGGGCGAGGCGGATGCGGCGCCAGAAGCGGAAAGGCATCACTCGGCCTCACTCAGATGATTGCGGTCTTGGCAGCTTCAAATGGGTCGGTTCCTGTATTGGGTCTTGCCGCATCATCACAAAAGATCCTGCAGAAACTCGGATACGGGCGCCACACCTGACAGCCACAGATGATCCCGGGCGCGCGATGCCGCAACATACAGCAGGTGTCTTTCCGTATTCATGATCTCGTCGAGCCGAGCCTCATCGTTCGCGGACAGAAGACGCGCCTCGAGCGGTACCATATCCTGATCAAGCGCCAAGACAGCGACGGCGCGGTATTCCGCGCCCTTGGCCGCGTGCATGGACATCACCCGGATCGGCAACATCCGCGCGATCTCGGCCACAAGGGAAGAGGTTCGGACAAGGCACACGACATCGTCACTCGGGACGCCGGATTGCAACAGGCTTTCGAGCCATGCGTTGACCGCCGCCACCTCATCCGCGCGTGTGGCGAAGCTGTGAACCTCCGGGGCTGCCCCATCGAAGACCGACGTGACGCCGAGGCGGTTTTCCTCGCTTCCATCCGGCTCGACCAGCGTTTCCGGCAGCAGATTGTCGCTGTAGCGACGGATTTGATGGGAGGTCCGGTAGTTCACCTTGAGGCTGCGGGATCGTCCCCGGATCTCGACCCCTGTTGCGGCCCATGGGAACGGGGCGCGGAAGATGCGCTGACCGATATCTCCGGCGAAGAACAGGCCGTTCTCCGCGCTGCCGAGGGCTTTGCCAAGCAATCGAAGCTCGGGCACAGAGATATCCTGCGCCTCGTCGATCACGGCGTGGGTGAACGGGAACGCCCCCCATTCGGCGAGGTCATGGGCCAGTTGCGCCTCAGTCTTCATGCCTTGCGCGCTCAGAGCGGCGCGCACGCGCTCGAAGATCGCCCAGGCCGCATCGCGCCGAGCGGCGGGCATCCGGACCTTGCGGCCGAGGCGCGGCAGGTCGCGATAGGTGTCGAGGTCCCGGATATCCCATGCATCCACGACGAGGCTCCACTCGTCGTAAAGGAAATCAGCGGTGAACGAGGCATCGCTTTCAGCGGCACCTTCGCTCAGAAGCGCGCGTATCCCGTCCTCGGAGGCGATGCCGCAAGGGCCGAAGCGCTCGGCGTGCACCTCCGCGATTAAGGGGCCGAGCGCCTTGATGGTTATCCGTGCCCGCAGGTCGTCGCCTGCCAGCAGGGGCAGTTTCCGCGCCAAACCCTCGGCCAGCCCCGCATTGAACGTTGTCAGCAGCACGCGCGCGCCAGCATCCTGCGCCAGGCGCACGGCGCGGTGCAGTGCGACCACGGTCTTGCCGGTCCCGGCCGAGCCGATCACCCGGGCGGGGCCGTTGAAATCGCGATCGACGTATTCACGCTGCGCGGGGTGCAGGTAGACGGCCCAGCGTTCCCACGGGGCCTCCAGCGCGGCGCGGAGTTCGTCCACATTCTCCATCACGCGGAAGCGGCGGCCGGCATCGGGATGGGCGAAGGGGTCCGCGCCCTCGACTGGCATGGTGGGCTGCGGGCGGCCGCCCGTCGCCGCCTGCAACAGCGCCTCGCCCGCCTCGGCGGGCAGGTGGCCGGCGATGTCGAGCACGGTGTCGTCGGTGGCATCCCGCACCACGTCGAGCCAGTCCTCGGGCACGCCCCAAGACAGGAGTGCATCGTCGGCCTCCCCCTCGAACAGGCGTGGCTTGCGCACGGCCTCTTCGACATAGCGCTGGATCACCACCTCCTCGACCGTCTCGCGGATCTCGACGATCTGCATGGCGCCGGTGCGCGGGTGGCTTTCCAGTCGCCGCCGCTCCGCCCAGGCATAGGCGTCGTCATGATGGCCGACCCAGGCCAGAAGCGTGTCGCCGCCAGTCTTGTGCAGCACTAGGCGGATGTCGCGATTGACCCGCGCGGTCCAGAACCCCTTGTCGCGCGCCCGATCCACGCGGTGCAGGCTGAGGCCGGGGTTGTCCGGGCTCATCTGTAGGTCAAAGGCCGCGGTCTTGGCCGCCTTCTGCTCCTGCGCGGTGAGCCGGGCGAGGCTGTCGGAGAAGCTGTCGGCGATGCGGAAGGTCATGAGATGCCGGCAAGATCTTCCCTCAAAGTCTTGCCGGTAAGAGTGTTTCGCCAATATTGGGGTGCGCTGAGATTACCGTCATTGATCACGTCGCCGGCAGCCGAGGGGCTGGTAAATTCATAGTCTTGGGTGAAAACCCATAGGTTTGGATTGGTGGGGTGAGACGCGAGAACGCCTTTCGTGACAAGCTGGTCAGTCAGCCAGTCTTTGCGCTTCTCGTTCGGCGACCCATTCCTCATCGCGGTCGAGCCGGCCTTCACAATGAACCTGGGGCGTTTGCTCTCAGTGGACGGGTATCCATGCGCCACAGCCAACTGTCTTTCCAAAATGTATTCCATTTTCAAACCCCCATCACCTTCATCACTTCATCCCCCAGGTGGTTGATCACCTTCACCGCGATCCGCCCGGATTTTGGCCGCGCGAACGGCCGCGACACCGTGCGTTTCAGGCTGTCCCATGCCTCCTGATCCACCTCGCCTTTGAGCGTGGTCTTGAGCTGCTTGTATGGCACCTCCGCGCCCGGGAAATAGGCTTGGCGGACGAAGAAGGACTCCTCGTTGTAATCCGTGTCGATGAACCAGCAGGCGATGTCGTCGGGCTCGCTGGCCACCACTTCGCCGGTGGCGGGCTTGAAGATGTCGACGCCGCGCAGTTCCACCTGGTACATGCCGTCCTCTTCGCGCAGCTCGATATCCGGCTCGCCGAAGACCACGAACAGGTTGCCGCCGCCGGCCTTCAACTCGCCGGCCATGTGCAGGTCGGGGTTCATGCGGGCCTGCAGGATGGGCACGCGGCCGAGCTTGCGGAACTCGGCGGTGTGGGCGTCGAAATTGAAGGCGCAGGCGATGACGATGTCGAAGCCGGCATCGGCGGCCTCGCGCGCGGCGGCGACCAGATCAGCGCGTTGCACGGTGCCGTATTCGGGGCCGATGAAGATGGCGGCGCGGCGCTCGACACCGCTCCCCGCGTCGGGGTCGCCCTCCATATAGCGGCCCTCGGCGCTGATCCATTCGCCGGGCCAGGGCGTCAGGCTGTCAAAGGCGATGGCGTCGTCGCGCCCCGATTGCTGCACGCCGGCCTTGGACAGGTTTTCCAGAATCGCCTCGCGGTAATTCTCGGCCTCCTGCGCGCCGCGCTTGCGATTGCCTTGCGCCGCGTCGAGCTCGTCGATCAATTCGCCATATTCGTTCACCGCCTGCGTGCGATGGGGCGAGAGGGACTCGACGGTGAACGGCCCGGCGACGCGGATGCGCTTCTTGTCCTCGTAGGGTTTGTCATAGAGGAACTCGTGATCGGCCTTGGCGGCGATGCTGGCGTCGATCTCACGCTGGCGGGCGATGCGGGCCTGCCAGAACTCGTCCAACGCCGCTCTGGCCGCCTCGGGCCAGTCCTCGGGCGCCTCGCGCGGGATTTCCCATTCCATGAAGCCGCCTGCCGGGGCCATCTCTCCGCTTGGCAATTCGACTTCGCCGGAGGCGGTGAAGTCGATGACCTGCCCCTTGCGCCCGCCGGTCTGCACCTCGTAGGGCACGGGGTGCCCGGCGAGGGCGGCGTTGAGGGCGGCGAGGGCTTCCTCGACGGCGGGTTGGCGTGCCGCCCAGATCTCGTCGATCTCGGTGTTATTGGCGATGCTCTTCAGGGTGATATGCGGCACGCGGTTGTAGACAAAGCCGTGGCGGATGTCGTTATATGTGGCCGCTGTTGCGGGGGCGCTGCGCGTGACCTCGGCCTCTTTCCTTTGCCCCGCCTCGGAGTCCTTGAGCAGATACCAGGGATATTTCGCCCCCATGATCCGCGCGCGGGCCAGCGCCAGCGCGACCCGGGAAGTGTCGATGGTGATCCAGCGCCGGCCCCATTGCTCGGCGACGGTGGCGGTGGTGCCGGAGCCGCAGGTGGGATCGAGCACGAGGTCGCCGGGGTCGGTGGTCATGAGGAGGCAGCGTTGGATTGCAGACTCAGGCGTCTGGACTACGTAGGTTAGTTCCTTTCCGATTTGCATCGATTCCCATCGGTCTGTTATCGGGATAATCCGAAAATCATCTACCAATCGTATTGAGTTCAATCGCTTGCCTGTGCTCTGAATACGAAGGCTTTGCTGCAGCTTCCGCAATCCAGTTGGATTGGTCTTCCAACGCTGATTAAAAACCAACCCCTCATGCTGAAATTCAAACCTCGGATTTGCTGACTCCAATGCGACTGTCCGCGCTCTGAACCACTCCCCTGAAGTTTGCGCTTTCTCGGACAATTTGTTCCAACGAAGCAGGTTACCCATGCGATCAGTTCCCTGATCGTAACGCTCCAAAGAAGTATGACCGGCTTTCCGCTCATCGAATAACTGACGCACTTTCACTTGATCCACGTCTTTAGCGAACCATAAAAGGTAGTCGAGCGTGTGAACGATGCCTTTTGAGACCAAACCGCCAGTCTTTTGGACCGTTAGCATCGAAACAAAATTCTCCTCCCCAAACACCTCATCCATCAGCGCCCGCACCCGGTGGACGTTCTCGTCTCCGATCTGGACAAAGCAGGACCCACTCTCGGTCAGCAGCTCTCGCGCCACCACCAGACGGTCGCGCAGATATTGCAGGTAGGAATGTATCCCGTCGCGCCAGGTGTCGCGGAATGCCTTCACCTGCTCGGGCTCTCGCGTCAGATGCGCCAGATTGCCGTCCTTGACGTCGCGCGAGGTGGTGGACCACTGGAAGTTGGAGTTGAATTTGATGCCATAGGGCGGGTCGATATAGATCGCCTGCACGCTGTTTTTCAGCCCCTCGCGCTCGGCCAGGCTGGCCATCACCTGGAGCCCGTCGCCCAGGATCATCCGGTTCGACCAGCGGGTGGCGTGGCGGTAGAACTCCACCTCCGCCTCGCGGTCGTCGTCCGTCACGCCGAAATGATCGAATAGGTCCGCGCCGGACCCCTCGCCGTTGCGTTGACCGCCCTTGCGCAGATCCTCGATGATCGCCTTGGGGTGCACCTGTTCCTGCAGGTAGAGCGGCGGGGCGTCGGCGGTGACATGCGTGGCGTCGATATCCTTGCCCCGCCAGACCAGCTGCGGGTCGAGGTCCGGGTTGCGCCGCGCATAGGCCGTCCGGATGGGCGCGGCATCGGCGGGGTTCATCATCGGCGCAAGCTCGGGCGTGGGGATGTTCACGCGGTCGTCGGGATAGGTGATGGGCTCGATCGGGGTTTTCTTGTCGGTCATTGGTCGATCTCCCTGGAGCCGGCCCTGCTATTCAAAATCATAGGCTGTGATCTGAAAATGCGTGTCATGCCGGCTCTTCTTCCAGCATGGCGCTGATCGCAGCGTCGAGTTCGGGGCCGAAGTCATGCACGGACCGCAGTTCGGCAAAGCCCCAGCGGCCGTAGCTGCCCAGCCGGTTGACCGCGGGCGCCCATTTGCCGCGCATCGTGTCGGCCTTGAGCATGGCGTCGTGGCCGCGATAGCCCTTGACCTCGACCACCAGCGTGGTGGGTTCGGGCGTGTCCAGCCGGATCAGGAAGTCGGGCAGGTAGGTGCGAGGTTCGCCCTCCACCAGGTAGGGGATTTCCAGCCCGAGATTGTGGTTCTTGGCGTAGGACAGCACGCGCGGGTGGTCCTCGATTTGGGCGGCGAGCTTGTCCTCCCAGTCGCTGTCGGTGATGATCCAGTTGATGTGAGATTTGTCCGGGCGGGGCTGGTAGCGCGTTGATTTCGAGGTGTTGAAATTGACGCCCATGGTGGAGCCGGTCGGGTTGTAGGGGTCGAGCACCGCACGCAGGATCTTCTCGCCGCCGGGCTTGTCGATCAGCGCGCCGAAGATGATGTCGCAGACCTCGTCAGCCAGTTCACGGTAAAGAAGCTGGGCGGGAACGGTATTGCCCTTGCAGACAAGGTGGCCCTCGGTCAGCCACTGGTTGACGATGCGCTTGGCCGCCGGGAAGAGGTGCATGCGCGGGGCCTCGTTCGCGTCGCGCAGCTTCTCGAAGATCATGTGCTTGGCGACATGGGTTGCGATGGTCGATTGCCGCTGTGCCTTCAGATAATCGAGCGTCAGCTTCTCGGCCTCGCCCACGATGCCCTGCATGGTGACAACGGTGGCCGAGACCTTTTCGGGGGTGAGCACGTAAGGCTCCAGCCCCGAGAAATCTGCATCCAGCCGGTCGGGCGGCAGGTCGGCAGTATAGCCCTGCACGCGGGGGAAGGTGATTTCCAGTGCGTCGCGTTCGGGGCTTACAGCACGGACATTGACAACGTCGCGCGGCGGCTGCGGCGGGGCGACGCGCGGCCCGTCGGAGAAGTTCAGCCCGTCAATGCCGAGGATGTCGGCGTATTCGGTGCGGAACAGGCCATCCTCGCCGGTGTCATAGGACAGGCGGCGCAGAGCACGGCCAATGACCTGCTCGCAGATCAGCTTGGTGCCGAAGGCGCGCAAGCCGAGGATATGGGTGACATTGTTGGCGTCCCAGCCTTCGGTCAGCATGGAGACCGAGACGACGCAGCGCACCTGTTCGCCGAGCCGGTCCTTCTTGCCGACCGTGTTCATCACCTCGCGGAGGATGTCGGCGTCGGAGATGTCGCCGCCCATGTTGCGCTCGGCCTGTTCGCGGCGAAACGCCTCGATCTCGTCGGCATTGGCATCGCGAAAGGACTTGTCGATATCGCCGCCTGCCTCGAGCGAAGCGCTGTCGATCAGGACGGTGCGCGGGCGCGGCAGCCGCTCGAGATCGGTCGAGAAGTTGGAGAAGAGCGGGCATTTGCCCGGGACGGTCTCGAGGTTGCCCTCGGCATCCTCGCGCTCATAGCCCGCCATGTAGTCGCGCAGAAGCTGGGAGTTCGCGGTGTTGTTGCACACCACGATGAAGACCGGGGGAATGCCCACCTGCTCATTCTGCCACAGCTTGAAGGTCTTTTCATAATGGCCGTAGAGTGCGTCGATCGCCGCCTTCAGTTCGATGGGCAGCTTTTGCGGGTCCGGCGGTGTGCCTCTGGCCTTCTTGGGCATCTTCTTCCCGATGGCCTTCCAAAGATTGCGATAGAGCGGCTCAGGCTGGCCGGGCACGTTGTCGGCCACCGGCACGCGGGGCAGCTTGACGATTCCACATTCTATGGCGTCCATCAGCGAGAAGTCAGACACCACCCAAGGGAAGAGCACGCCCTCGGGCCAGCCCGAGCCCGACAGGAAGAACGGCGTGGCCGAGAGATCATAAACGGCTTGCAGCCCGAGTTTGCGCTTGGCCGCCTCGATCCCGGAGATCCAGAGCCGGGCCGCTTCGCGGTTTTCCTCGGCCTCCTTCCGGTCGTCGCCGGTGAGCTTCTCGACTTCGGCGGCCGGCCTTTCCCGGTAGCAATGGTGGGCCTCGTCATTGATAACCATGATCCGCCCAAGACCCATCAATTCGGGCATGACCCGCTGGATCATCTGGCCTTCGGTCTCCAGCGTCTCGAGATCCTCTCCGTGACCCTCCAGCGCGGCGCGCGTGCCCTTTGTAAGCTGCACCTTCTCGCGCAGCTTGAACGCGTGATAATTGGTCAGCACGATCTGGGCGCGCTGCATGTCCTGCATCAGATCGCCAGGGACCAGGTTGATCCGGCGGTAGTAATTGTCCGCATCGTTGGGTAGGAGCACGCGCAAACGGTCGCGGATCGTGATGCCCGGCGTGACGATCAGAAAGCCACGCGTGAAGGTCTTGGAATTCGCGCTGCGCACGGCGTTGAGCGTCTGCCAGGCGATCAGCATCGCCATCACCGTGGTCTTGCCCGCACCGGTGGCGAGTTTCAGCGCGATCCGGAAAAGGTCCGGGTTGGCGGCGTCATTCGCCGCTTCCAGACGCGCCTTGAACCGCTTGCCCCGCGCGCCCAGCTTCGGCGCGACCTCGGTCAGCCAGATCGCGACCTCGACCGCCTCGAGCTGGCAAAAGAAGGGGCGAATGGTCTGGCTCTCGTCGGCTTGCAGGGCGCGCCAATGCTGCAACAGCCGCTGCGTCGTCGGCGAGACTTGCCATTGCGCCGGATTCGGCAGCGTGCGCCAGACATCCACCTCGCGCCGGATCTCGTTGACGAACTCGGTGACGTTGAAGTCGATGCCAAGGCCGCCCAAGCCCTCAGTGCTGAGATCCAGCTCATCCTGTTGCTCGCCCTTGCGGCTCTTCGATTGCGGCATCGCCGAGATGAGGTCGGACCGGCGGCGTGATTTGATGATCCTGTCCGTTGGCCGCCCCTCGCCATCCAACTCCCAATGGCGGGTCGGCATGGCATAGGGCGTGTTGAGAATGGGTTTTTCGAAAAACGACATTGGGGATATCCGATCTTTCAATCGCCCCGAGCATTTGCTCGGGAATTGGGTGCGTCTGCTGGGCTCTGCGAATCTGGAGGATCGCCAGGAACAGTGTTGAGCAATACGATCTGCTGGTCCTGCGGTCGCCGCGCGGCCGGGTCGGTGTCCAACCCAAGCCGCCTGAGTGCGTAGTAGAGGAGCGCGCGCCTCACCTTGATCTTCGCCTTGCCGCCTCGCATCCCGTAGTCGAGCGCGATGACCTTGGCCTGCGTTTCCGAGAGATCAGGGTGGGGCCCCACCTCCAGCGTGACCTCGGAGTGCCAATCGCTGTCGTTGTCGGCCGACGTGTCGCTGTCCCGCGAACCGCGGATCTTGAGCATACGGGACAGCAGGAAGTCCTTGAAGCATTCGTCGGAAAGGCAAAAGGCGCGCGTGTGCCAGCGGAAGCCGTCGAACGCGATGGCGTGGGGGGCAATCCAGCGCCAGCGCGGCTCCGGGCTGGACAGGGACTGGTACTTCACCTCGATCGCCTCGGACCGGCGGATGGCGCCGACGACCGAGCGAAGTGTCACTGGCTCAACGCCGCGAACCGGCGTCGGGGCGGATGCGTAGGGTGGCAGGTCAGGGATCCAGCAGTCCTCGCGCTCCAGCACGTGGTCGGCAACGAGGCGGAGCTGCGAGAGGTAGTGCGCGGCGTCTGGCGGGCGGAACTTGCAGTCGAAGTCGGGCCCGCGAACATAGGTGCGCGCGCTCTTGTCGTAGACCATGTTGTCCGGCGCCAGCGCGATGTAGCGATTCAGATCCGAGGATGCCTGGTTCACCGAGACGCCGAACTGCTGCATCACGTCGATGCGATTGACGTGTCCCTCCCAGAACAGGCGGAACTCGATGAACTCGAGGCGCTGCTCAACCCCCCAGCGTAGTTCGGCCTTGTCCCTGTCCACGTTGCGCTCCCGCCCGGCCCTGCGCGCACGCGAATTGTGCGCGTCCAATTTCTGGGCTTTCTCGAACGGTAGACGCGGGAAACCGCGCAATCAATCGAAAACGGACGTTATGGGGCGCGATTATCCCAAGGATTGCCTGAGGTTCTGCGCCACCGCGTCGGCAGCCATTCGCACCGGTTCGGCGGCGAGATGGGCGTAACGCGCCGTGGTCTGGACCTGCGTGTGGCCGAGCAGCTTGCCGATCATGGGCAGGCCCTGACCCGAGGCGACGGCCGTCGATGCGAATGTGTGGCGCAGGTCGTGGATGCGCACGTCCTTGACTCCGGCACGGGCTCGGACGCGCTGCCAGAAGGGCTGGAGATCGCTCAGGCGTTTGTTCGGCAGGGTGCCGGCGATGACCCACGGGTTGCCTTCGATGCGCTGGGCGTCGCGGAGCAGTTCGACGGCGGGCTGACCGAGATGGACGACCTTGGCGCCGGACTTGGAATCCGGCAGGCGGAGAACGCGCTCGGCCAGATCGACGTATGTCCACTTCAACGTCATGATCTCGTTGAGCCGGCAGCCGGTAAGGATCAGCAGGCGCGCGGCGAGGATGGCCGAAGGCAGTTCGATCCTCTCAGCCTCCATCTCTCGCAGCACCTCGCCGATGCGGCGGAGTTCGGCCGCGCTGAGGAACCGCTCGCGCTTCTCCTCGGGGTACTTCCGGATGTGCTTTCGCGGATTGGTGCCGTCCGGACGCAGGCCCCACATTTCGGCAAGGCTGAACATCTTCGAGACCACTTCGAGGCACCGGTTCGCCTGATAGGGGATGTGGCGGAGATCGTGGTGGAACTTCGCCACATCCGCTCGGGTGATGCCCGTGACCGTCAGCTGCCCGAGCGCGGGCAGGATGAAGCGTTCGAGGTTCCGGCGATACTCCTTGGCCGTGCTCGCCTTCACGCGGATCGCGATGTGCTCCTTGTCGAACCGCTCCGCCAGCTCCTTCACCGTGATCGCCTTGCGCCCCGCGTCCCGCTCGGCTGCGGGGTCCTCGCCATTGCGCGCGGCGGCGACGATGGAGATGGCGCGGTTGCGGGCCTGCTCGCAGGCCAGGACCGTGCTGGGCCCGAGGCTGATCCGCCGGGAGCGGCGTCCGGCGCGATACTGGACCACGTAGCCCTTGCGCCCGCTCGGCAGCACGCGCAGCCCGAAGCCTGGGATCTCGCTGTCCCAGACGAAGTATTCGGCGGAGCGGGCTTCCGCGGCGTCGACGAGGCGTTTGGTGATCCTGGGCATGGCGCTCTTGGGTGGTTCTCTCGAAGTTCCACAGTGCTGAAGCGCGGGCGATAGTCAACGAACGAGCTATGGCTGAAACTGGGTGATGGGGCCTGAGAAGGCGGCG
>Ga0307969_1000846_pt1 | contig 16316 bp, 17 predicted proteins | sample OrgLakmetagen710_FD_201841 | JGI IMG/M metagenome (GOLD analysis project Ga0307969, IMG submission 201841) | Saline water microbial communities from Organic Lake, Antarctica - #710 | ecosystem: Environmental > Aquatic > Non-marine Saline and Alkaline > Saline | place: Antarctica: Organic Lake... | reverse complement strand
GATCGTGGGCGCGTTCGTTGTCGAGCTGTTCGAGAATATCAGTTTGAAACGGTTTGGGCACCAGGTCAAAGAAAGTCGGCAGGCCAATGGGCGCGTCGTACTGGGTCGACTCTCGCTTTAAGGCGCTGCGCAGGGCAGCCTGGTGATCGCTGTTGTTCGGGTCATAGGCTTGGAACTCATTGTCGAGCCACAGAGTCTCGAAGTGCGCCTTGGCCCGGCTGAACAAGTCGGGCTGGCCGTGTTCGGTAAACTTCACCGTCCATTCCAGCCCGCCCATCAGCGCCGCACCGGAGAAGTTGGCGCTGCCCACATAGGCCGACCCAAAACCGGTAACCCGTTCAAACAACCAGGCTTTGGCGTGCAGCCGTGTGCGCCGCCCATCCAGTGAGACCCGTACTTCACAGTTTGGCAATTCGGCTAACTGGTTTAAGGCTTTCTGGTCGGTCGCGCCGGTATAGGTGGTGGTGAGCACTCGCACACTGGCCTGGCTTCGGCCCTGGCCATCGGTCGCGGTAATGGCCTTCAGGCGGTCGAGCAGTTTGCGCACACCGGAGACAGTGATAAAGCTCACCAGAATATCGACATGGTTACAGCTGTTCAGCTCCGCCTGCAGTTCGTGCAACAGCGCCGGGGAATCCTTGCCTGCGGTAAACAGCCAGGGCTGGGCCAGGCCGATGGCCGGGAGTTCGGGCTTGAGCCCCTGGGGGTGAACCGCGCGCAGGGCCTTGGGTGGGGAGCTGATGGTGTTGCCGGGCATTGAGGGTTGCTGCAGGGAGTCGAGCAGTTGGTTGGCCCAGGCCAGTTGTTCTTCGGCTTTCTTGCTGGTCTTTGTGGCTTTGATCCCATTCAAACGGGCCAACAAGCGCTCGGCTACGGCCGTGGCCAGGCGTTCCGGCAGGTTCGCTTCGCTGATCTTCTCGAAGGTGGCTTCCAGCAGGGAGTCGTCCACTTGCTGGTGAAGGTCATCGGTTGCCAGTAGGTCGTAGAGGCCCTGGTAGAGTTCATCCATGTTGGGGATTCCCGGTTACAGCTTTGACCAGGTTCGCATGGTTTTGGTGGGGATGCCAGAGGGTACTGCTTAGTAAGCCGGGCCTGGGGCGATTGAGCGCGCCAGTGTGTTTATCAACATCAAGTGCTATAATTTTAAACAATCAAAGGGGGTAAATCATGTCCAACCGCCAGACTACCAAAAAGGTCAAAAAAGCCAGCATATACCGTTCCGTGGCCAGTTCGAGTGCCATTGAAACCGGCGAGGCCGTTGATGCAATTGAACGTAAACTTAAAGCCAAAAACGGTAAGTACGCTCATTTACTCCTGGCTGACTGAGCACCCTGAGTGCAGGATGTCGTGAACGAGCCTGATCATGTGCTGGTTGTCGCCTGCCACTGATGCCTGAATAGCTTTGAAATAGAATTCCTTATGTTGATCCCACAAAGTGTAATCCAAAGGCCCAAAACCTGCCTTTGTTGCCATTGTGTCCATCAGTAGTCTGGACAGCCGTCCGTTCCCTTCGCGAAATGGATGTATCAAAATAAACTCCACATGACTATCCGCAAGGTACTCTATTAATTCGCTCTCCCGGTACGCGGTCAATTCATTGAATTGCCCCAAATAACACCGTTCAAACGTTGATGCTTGCGCCTCCAGGTATGGTGCGGCCGCAAACGTAAAACCATCCTTTGACATGTTGACTGTTCGTAGCTCTCCCGCCCAATCATATATCGGTTTAAGCCACTTGCGGTGCCAGGACTTAATAAGCTCGAAGTCCAGTGTTGCCAATGAAAATTCTGGCTCAAAGATATGTTGGTATAGCTTGAGCAGCAAAGCATACTCAGCTTCAGCCATATCTTCTTCACGGTTAATCTGAAGCCGGTTCTTCAAAACTTTCATGTTTGAACCCGGCTCGAAATCACCTTCAGTCGTGCCAATTGAATATTTCATGGGCTTTTAGTAGCTATTAACATGAACGGTACTTTACGAGTACTTAAACTGTAAACCAACAGCTGAAGTAACCTTTCTGCTTGTGTATTTTCGTTGGGGCAGGCCAATGGCCGGGAGGTCGGGCGTTAGCCCCCTGGGGTTGACCGCGCGCAGGGCTTTTGGTGGCGAACTGATGGTATTGCCGGATATTGGAGGTTGCTGCAGGGAGGCGAGCACCTGATTGACCCAAGCTAGTTGCTCGTCGGCTTTGCTGTGCGATTTCGAGGCTTTGATACCATTCAGGCTCTGTACCAGGCGTTCAGCTAATGCCGTTGCCAGGCGCTCCGGCAGGTTGGCTTCGCTGATCTTCTCGAAGGTGGCTTCCAGCAGGGAATCGTCCACTTGCTGGTGAAGGTCATCGGTTGCCAGTAGGTCGTAGAGGCCCTGGTAAAGCTCATCCATGTTGGGGTTCCTGGGGAGTCTCTGAACAATTCACGCGGAGCTCTGGCTTATCCGACGAGGGCCTTGCCCGAGTGGTGCGGCATCCCGACGGACTCATGCCGGAAGGTCTAGACCTTTCAAGTGAGTCCAACGAAGCGGCAAGGCTCCTCGGAAAGCCCCGGAGGGCGGGGCCAAAACGTCCTGCCCCGGCGTTGCACTTCCTGACAAGGGCTACGGCCATTGCGCTGCGAAGTGCGTCTTGTGCCAAAACGTTTTGGCTCCCGCAGAGCCTCGCGTGAATTATTCAGAGACTCCCTTGGTTACAGCTTTGACCAGGTTCGCATGGTTTGGGTGGGGATGCCAGAAAGTACACAGACGAACAGGCATTGGCTCTACCAGTGTTAGCGCCTCACTAAGGGCGATTTAGCCAACCCGCCTTGAAAGCCTCTGGAGTTGACCAAACCCTAACTAGGTACATAATTAGGTACATATTTTAATGCAGCAGTGTGTACCAATGAGAATTCTAGCCGAACAAACCGTCAGTATTACGGAACTGCGAAAGAACCCTACCCGTTACTTCATCAACGAGCCGGTTGCAGTGCTTTCCAACAACAAGCCTGCGGGTTACATGCTCAGCGCTGATCTATTCAATACTCTGGTTAGTCTCCTTGAGCAAAACGAGTCAACCAAAGCAACCGTCGGGCAATTCAGGCCGACGGCCCAGCGACTCAAGGCCATCGCAGAAAAGGGAAACGACCTGCTTAAAACTGCCACCGATGAACAACTGGGGGATTTCAAAGAGTAATGCGGATATTCAAAGGATTGATTTTTCGACAACAATTGAATGACGCGGAACAGGCCGCACTGGTTCAGGACTTTACTCACTATAAAAGCACCGGGCATCTGCCCGATACTTTTGGTAGAGATGTCCCGTTTGACCACCCACACACCCTGCCTTTAGCCATTCAAGAAAAGGTTTTTCATCTTGCTCCTGCGAATGCCCTCTGGAACAGTAAAACACCACAATATTCTCGCACCAGTGACAATCACCTTATTTATTGTCGGGGCGCATTGGAAGAAGAGTGCTTCTTACTGATTTCAATCTTAAGACCGGATGCACACAATCAAGCCAGAGACAACAATGTGATGCACAAGCTTGCGCGGGCGGCAGAACTTTTCAGGATGAAGTATTAACAGGTGTTTGCAGGGCACACCCAGATAACCACTAAAACGCATAACTAGCGCGCTCTATTATCACGAATATGCACAGCTTTGTTTTGAGTCTGAACCTCAAACAGCTCAGAAGCTTTCACCAAATCACTCAACTTCTTGTAACCGTAGTTGACCGGTGAAAATGAGCTGTTGTTGGAGATGTAAGCACCCACAGCGCCCAGATGTGCCCAACCCTCTTCGTCTGAGGTTTGCTCTACGGCCGTTCTCAACAGCTTCACAAGGGCAGTATTCATCCTCAACTCATTTCTGCTTTGCTTCTTCGGTGACGGATGCGCTTCAGCCTTGGCAACGGTGTTTGCTTCGGGCTCCTCAACCTCTTCCAGGTTTTCTGTGTATATGAACTGGGAACAGGCATCCACAAAGGGTTGAGGCGTCTTTGTCTCACCGAAGCCGTACACCGTGAAACCACTTTCCAGTAGGCGCATGACCAGGGGGGTGAAGTCGCTATCGCTGGTCATCAGGGCAAAGGCATTCACATTGTCGCCATACAGTAAGTCCATTGCATCAATGATCATGGAAGCATCGGTGGCGTTTTTGCCCTTGGTGAGTGCGAATTGTTGAATTGGTCGGATGGCGTTCGGATGAACTTTCTCGATCCAGCCTTTCATGGCCGGGTTGTTCCAGTCGCCATGGGCGTGGCGGACGTTAACTTTGCCGTATTTGGCGAGCTCTTCCAGTACGCCCCCAATGGCACGGTGGCTTACGTTGTCACAGTCGATCAGCAGTGCGATGCTTTGGTTTAGTGCCATATAAGACGAACTCCTAAGCAGATCCAATGTTAATAAAATGGTGCTATCGAGACTGATGTCCTTGTTGTCCACTCCATGATCTTGGTTGGGTTTTTAGTTGACCGGCACGGGCAGCGGGCGCTCGTAAACCAGTTAGCACCCTTTTTCAACGGTGCAATAACCGCTAATAGACTGAACATTGTCATTGAGGTGGTTCTGAAGCGCCTGCGGCGGCGGACTGTTGATATTGCCGGGTGTCGGTGGTTGCTGCAAGGTCGTCAGCAATTGGTTTACCCAGGCTACTTGCTCAGCGGCCTTGGTGTTCGATTTCGAGGCTTTAATGTCATTCAAGCTCTGAACCAGGCGCTGGGCTAATGCGGATGCCAGGCGCTCTGGCAGGTTAGCTTCGCTGATTTTCTCGAAGGTGGCTTCCAGCAGGGTTTCGTCCAATTGCTGGTGAAGTTCATCGGTTACGAGCAGGTCGTAGAGGCCCTGTTGTAGTTCGTCCATGTCGAGATCCCTGGAATACAGCTTTTTCCAGGTTCGCATGGATTGGGTGGGGATGCCAGAGGGTGAGGATGTTTGGGCCGCTTTCCCACTTCCGCAGCCGTTTCAGCCTAAGTTAGACAAACTCCTAGCAGGCGCTAGAGGTTTGTTGCGCTTGCTCAATCTGCTTACGCTGGCGCTCTGATGCGCCTTCCAGGACCTTGGCATAGACCCGCTTTTTCTTTTTAGACGAAGCATTCCGGATGAAATCTGAAAATGCGGTTGACGCCACTTTGGGTTGACGGCTGAACATTGTTCGAGGCCTCCTGGGTGTTAAGTGATCAGTCGGGTCAAGGATTCGCGACTGTATTCTTGATCAACATAATAGTCAATACAGTCAATATTTGCCTCATAGACTCTGGTTTTGTTCGAATAATTCTTTACTAAAAGATCAACGTTAATATCGGCGCCAAAATGAGCTTTTAACGCATTAACCGCAGCCCTAGAAGCGATAAACTGTCCAATAAAATTGACAGGCAGTATTCGCCATCCTTCCAGCCTCTCCCTTGCCTGCACATAATACAATAGACACCTATCGTTAACTTTTGTAACGATGAGTGTCCTAGCAATTTGTTAAACCCCAAACAGGGCCAGCAATTCATCGCCATTGCCAGGTAATCCGACCTGATTGCTTTGTTCAAATAGGGTGTCTGCCAGTGCTTGTTTGTCCCGTTGCATCGCCTGAATTTTCTCTTCTACTGTGCCGGCGGCGACCAGTTTGTAAACGAACACGGGTTTGTCTTGTCCGATGCGGTAGGCCCGGTCGGTTGCCTGGTTTTCGACCGCTGGGTTCCACCAGGGGTCGACATGGATGACGGTGTCGGCAGCGGTCAGGTTCAAGCCTGCGCCACCAGCTTTAAGGCTGATCAGAAAGACCGGAGCCAAGCCATCCTGAAAAGTGGAAATGGCGGCTTCGCGGCGGCGTGTCCGCCCAGTCAGTTTGACAGTTTGAATGCCCTGCGCAGTGAGCATTTGGTCGATCAGATCGAGCATGGTTGTGAATTGGGAAAACAGCAGTATTTTACGCCCCTCTTCCACCATTTCCGGCACATTGTCGGTCAGCCAGGTCATCTTGGCCGACTGTTCAATACCAGCGGCTTTGCTGAGCTTGACCAGACGCGGGTCGATGCAGGCCTGGCGCAGTTTGAGCAGGGCATCCAGAAATTCGATACGGCTTTTGGCCAGCCCTTTCGCCTTTATTAACTGTCGAACGCGTTTTTCCATGCTGACGCGAATGCTTTCATACAGCGCCTGCTGTTTACCTTCCAGGTGAACGGTTTGCTGGATATTGGTTTTGGCCGGTAATTCGCTGACCACTTCGGCCTTGGTGCGTCGCAGCATAAAGGGCGCTATGCGCTGAGACAATTCCCGTGCCCGCTGTACGTTGCCACTCTGTTCAATAGGTTGTCGATAATGCATGGCAAAATGATGGTCATCGCCCAACAACCCCGGCAGCACATAGTCGGCAATGGACCACAGCTCACCCAGATGATTTTCCAGTGGTGTGCCGGTCAGGCACAGGCGCATATCAGCGGGCAATTGTTTGACCCGGCGGGTGGTTTTGGCGTGACGATTTTTTATGTTTTGCGCTTCGTCCAGCACGCAAACATCGAAGGCAGCGTGACTGTAGACATCAAAGTCGCGGTGTATGAGAGCGTAGGTTGTCACCACCAGATCATAGTCTGCCATGGATGCAAACTGGGCTTTGCGTTCTGGGCCGTGTAATACCAGGCATCGCAAGTTCGGGGTAAAACGCTCTGCTTCTTTTTGCCAGTTCCAGATCAGCGAGGTTGGCGCGACAATCAGGGCACCGCGCGTCAGTTTTCGTCCGGCTTTCAGCCGTTGTAAAAACGCCAGTGTTTGCAGGGTTTTGCCCAGGCCCATGTCATCGGCCAGAATGCCACCAAAGCCGTAACGATGCAGAAACATCAACCAGTTCAGGCCTTGCTGCTGGTAATCTCTCAGGTCGGCTTTCAGGGATTTGGCAGGGGCGACGGTTTGCACACCTCGAAAATTTTTCAGCTCCCGCCGCAGTTTTTTGAGCACCGGTGCCTGTTGGACATTGATGTCTTCGATGCCGTCGAGTTCTGTTGCCTTGAAACCGGGCAAGCGGGCAGGTCGGCCGAGACCGCTACCCTGGTATAGTTCGCGCAACAGACCCAGCATAGGCTTTAGCGATTGCATATCCAGGGTGCGCCAGTGTTGGTCTTCGCCCTGTACGGCCAGGGTATCCGGTGTGTTGGCTTCCAGCCAACGGGTCAGCAGTGTCTCGGTATCCAGCTCAATCCCGTCGAGCTGCAGATTCAGTTTTAAATCGAACCAGCCATGCCCTGCATCTGACGCGTCGGCGCTTAACCGGGCGATGCCTTGCTCCACTTGGTAACTGGGGTCGATATCCAGCTCCCAGCCTTCCTCGTCGGTCAGCTGGGTCAGCCCTGTCAATAACTTATTCCAGGCCAGTACATGACGTGGCGGCTGAACTTCGCTGGGTACCCAGCGTTCACCGACATCGTTGCCGTAGTGGTAGGGCACTAACGTCAATTGTCGCAATTGTTCCACCCAGCGTCCTTCGCTGGCCCAGTCGCGCACCAGACGGACATAGCCGCTGTCTGTGGTGACCAGTTCTTCTTCAATAGGGTTGCTGGCGCTGGCCAGCGCCTGATCGTATTCGGGTGCAAACCACAGGTCGCCATATCGTACCTGGAACTGCAGTGCGGGAAGCAAGCCGGCAGCGGGCGTGGCCACCCCGACAAATCGCATGACCGGCGTCGCTTCCTTTAACAGGGTCAGGTCTTCCAATGGATCCTGTTCAGCGACGGCCTCACCCAGGTAATAGCTCAAATGAACGGACAGGTCATTTTTCAGCGACTTGGATACTGCCGGCATACGTTGAATCATGGCCAGTTGTTCGGGATTCAACCGGGTATCGACCGGGCCAAACGTATTCCCGGTTCGGTATAAAGGAGGTACCAGCCAATCATAGAGCTGCCAGCCAGCGCCGGGTTCCGGTGATAACTGGGCGATCAGTTTCTGGCCTTTAGCCACCGGTTGCCAGTCGAACATGAGCGTACTGGGTGTGCCCCAGCTCAGGGTTTCAAAACTGTCCATGTCCAGTGCTCGGCCACTTCGCAGTGCCCATTCCAGTATTTGCCGGCCGAGTACGCCCTGGGCCTGATAGCAATCGAGGCTCTGGCGCCCGTCAAACTCAACCGTTTGCCGCGCATTTTGCACCAGGGAGATCAGCTCCTGGTCTGCCGCTCCAAGAGTGTGTGAACGATCTGCGGCGTGAGGTGATACCTCTTGCATTCGGCCCCACTCGCCGTTTTGTTTGCGATATCGCTGCACCAGCCCCAGCGATACAACACGACCGGTCAGGCGCAGCAAATACACCAGGTGCCAGCTTTGCGCCGGCATAGTTACTGCGGAAGGGGCCAGTGTTGCCCGAAAGGCGTTTGACCATTCAACCGGAGTTTGGACGGTAACTTCAGGCGTTGATTGTGAGTCGAAACCCGCCTCGTCCAGTAACGCGCACATCAGGGCTACGCTGTGTTTGCAGTCGAATTCGTAGGGGCAAGAACAAAACCCTTCGACCGTCTTGAACTCCACATCGACGTTCAGGGTTACGTCGTAGCGGGTATTCCTGCTGCCAAGCACTGTGGCGTAATAGTCAGTGCCACTGCCAAAGCCGATGTGATTCTGCTCGATGGGCCCTACCTTACCTTCAGCCCACAGGCCTTTGCCGCGGCGTACCACAGTTGAACGAAACTCAGTGGTCAGGGCATTTTTCAGCAGCGTTTGTTCCGGGCGGGTCAGACTTGCAGCGTTCAGCATAGTGGGTTTGGCTTCAGGCGATTCAATGATAGTTGGAGGATGGAGCAAGCGCGCCATAGCATACCAACCCATTATCTGACGGTCCACGGGGTAAATAACCGGCTAAACCATTCAGGAACGCAGCAACATCAATTGAATATCGTCGGTAAAATCGCAGATTGGCTGATTACTCTTCATCAGCACCTGAGCGTTGCCACCAACCTGAGTAAAGGCGATGTCCCGATAGTAAAGGTCGTGCCAGGAGCTGGAGAGGAAGATCGACAGACATAGATTAGACATAGATCAGACACCCACTGTTAACTTTTGTAAGCATGGTGGGTGTCAATGCAATTTGCACTAAAGCGATTCCTGCCCGGCAGTGTATTCGTCAGGGTCGGTTTACCCATACCTGAAGATCCCACTGTTAGCATGGCCAGTCATTGCCTTAACCACAGTCTCAGCTATATCCCGCTTCCAGTCTGGCATTGCCTCGTTTATTGTGTGTCCTGAAAACTTGTGTCCTGAAAACTTTAGGCTGCCCGCACTGGTCAACCGGTTGCGCGCCTTCACTTATCTTCATAGTAAGGAGGCCCCATGGCCATAGAAGTTAGCGGTTTTTTTGGTCTGATCTTGCTGGTCTGCGTCATTTACGGCGTTTTAAAGACGGCACAAAGCAGCGCTGGAACGGGCAACAAGGTGCTGTGGATACTGATTCTGCTGCTGCTTCCCCTGTTAGGGTTCATCCTGTGGTTTCTGCTCGGTCCAAAACGCTAACCCGTATCTGAGCAATAATGGCCACAATAGACCCCACAACTGAGAGAGCACCTGACTGATGACCGGCTTCCTGCTATTGGCATTCATATTCTTATGCGCTGGTGTATTGGCCGTGCCCCTGGCCACCCGCCTCGGGCTTGGTTCAGTGCTCGGTTATCTGATCGCCGGTATTGCTATCAGTCCGTTGCTCAGCCTGCTGAAGGTCGATGTCATCTCATTGCAACACTTCGCCGAATTCGGCGTTGTCATGATGTTGTTCCTGGTCGGCCTGGAGCTCCAACCGAAAAAACTATGGGAAATGCGCAGCCGGCTAATAGGGCTGGGTGGCTTACAGGTAGGCCTGTCGACTCTGGTCATCACCGTCATTGCCCTGATTTTAGGCCAACCCTGGACAGTATCCCTGGCGATTGGTCTAGTACTGTCGCTGTCGTCCACCGCCATTGTGCTGCAAACCCTGAATGAGAAGGGCTTGTTCAAAAGCGACGGTGGCCAGTCAAGCTTCGCGGTACTGTTGTTTCAGGACATCGCCGTCATACCGATGCTGGCTTTGCTACCACTGCTGGCCATAGCCAGTATCGACCCTAGTGCCAGTGCATTAAGTACGCAAGACCAGGGGGCAACTCTCAGCCTGGTCGCTGGTCTGAATAGCTGGCAAACAGGTCTGGTGACATTGGCAGCCATATCACTGGTTATCGTTGCGGGCGGCTATCTTACCCGACCTCTGTTCAATTTCATCGCTATGGCCCAACTGCGCGAATTATTCACCGCGGCAGCACTATTGATGGTTATTGGCATCGCGCTGTTGATGTCGCTGGTCGGTTTGTCGCCAGCGCTGGGTACTTTCCTGGCCGGCGTGGTACTGGCCAACAGTGAATACCGGCATGAACTGGAATCCGACATCGCGCCCTTTAAAGGATTACTGCTCGGGCTGTTTTTCATGACCGTGGGAGCCGGCATCAACTTTGTTTTGCTGTCGGAGCACTGGCTCGTATTACTGGGGCTAACAGCACTGCTCATTCTGGTTAAAGCGGGGGTACTGCTGTTGCTAGGCCGCCTGTTCAATGTCACCGGGTCTGACCGATGGTTGCTGGCGCTGGGGCTGGCACAAGCCGGTGAATTTGGTTTCGTCTTACTCTCGTTCACGGTGGCAAGCTCAGTCATACCAGAGTCGGTCGCTGACCCGTTATTGCTTGTGGTTGCCTTGTCTATGGTGATCACTCCCGCGCTGTTCATCGCCTATGACAAGTACATCGTGCCGCACTTTGAACGCAATCAGGAAGAACAGATGGATGAAATCACCCACCATGGTGATGTGCTGATTATTGGTCACGGTCGGTTTGGCGGCATGGTTAACCGGATGTTGCGCGCAGTCGGCATTGAAACAACGGTTGTCGACTACAGCTCATCTCAACTGGAATTGTTGCGTGCGTTCGGTTTGCGGGTATTTTTTGGTGATGGCACCCGCCCCGACCTGCTTAAAGCTGCCCACATTGAAGATGTTCGGCTGGTGGTTATCGCGATCGACGAGAAAGAAAAAATCACCGAGCTTGCGCGCTACATCACCACCACCTATCCCTCGGTGCATGTTCTGGCACGCGCGATCGACCGGGTGCATGTTTACGATCTGTGGTCTTTAGGGTGCCGCGATATCATCCGGGAAACCTATGACAGCTCCATTCGTATGGGCCGCTCTGCTTTCGTAGCGCTGGGGTACGATGCTGACGAGGCACAGGCAATGGCCAGCAAGTTCGAGTCCATCGACCGCGGGTCTATGGTCGAGCTAGCCAGTCTGTATGACATTAATACCCCCATCTCCGAAAACAAGGCCTATGTCGAACGTGTGAAAACCCTTTTGGAAGAATGGGAGCAGCAATTACGAGGCTCTGCAGCTGACACTCCGAAAGACGAGCCTTAAAAAGCCGCTGGATACTTCATACAAGGCTCTGCAAGAATTATTCAAGAGTCTCCTGCTGCTGTGGCTCGTGGCTCGTGGCTCGTGGTTCGTGGCTCGTAGCTCGTAGTTCGCTATATTCTTTATTCACCCTTTATTTTTTAACGCCTTAACCGTCAGCTCATAGCCCAGGTCAATCATCTTTTCTCCGCAATGAAAATCCAGAATGCCACAGGCATCGACAGGCACCTCAATCAATAAGTCCGGCTCGAATGCTGCCAGTTGGTAGCGCGCGATGCGATCCTGCATGGCTTCCAGAGACTGGGCAAAAACGTCGATGACGGAACTATCGTTGCTTTGGTTGTCGCTATCCAACCCAAGTGTTTGTCGTGTTTGCTGGAACCATTGATAAAGCTTGTTGGTTGATCCGTCTTCGCTCACCGGGTCAGTATCCGGTACCGATTCGTCCTGCCTGGCCTCATACACATTGCCATTTAATGACACCACGACTTTGAACTCAGCGTTATGGTGTTGAAGCGGTGTTACGGGTAGGGGGCACAACAGACCTCCGTCTACCAGAAAACGGCCATCCCTTTTTACCGGCGTAAAAAAACCGGGAATGGCAATGGAGGCTTGAATGGCGTCGAACATAGACCCCTGCTCAATCCAGACCTCTTCCCTTTTGTGAATATCGGTTGCGACGGCACTGAAAGGCATACTCAGGTCTTCAATTTGGGTGTCACCCACCAGCTCGGCTAGCCGATCCATCAGCCGGTCACCTTTAAACAGTCCGACGCGTGAATAGGAAAAATCGAGCAATTTCCAAACATCAGACAAGGACAATTCCCGGGCCCATTCGGCGTAGTCGTCCATTTTACCGGCTGCATACAGGCCACCAACCAGTGCGCCAATAGACGAACCGGCGATCGAGCTGACGGTGTACTCACCGCTCTGTTCAAGAGCCCGAAGAATGCCGATGTGCGCCAGGCCGCGAGCGCCACCACTACCAAGTGCGATGGATGTATTTTTCAATGCTTAAACCTCATACTGAAAAATGGATGCGGAGTCGTGTCTCATTAATGCGATTAGCTTAGCACGATAGAACCCGGTCATCGCTTTCCTCAACCAGCCGTTTGACTTACCGCGAGATCTCAACATAAGTAAGACAATCGATGTGACCAACATACGAAAACCGGAGGGCGAAAACTGGACATGCATACAGCCAAACGTCATACTTTTTGACCAGCTGTATTATTCTGACACCTGCCCATGCGCAAAATACTGCACAGCGATGCCGACTGCTTTTACGCAGCGGTTGAGATGCGCGACAACCCCGCTTTACGTGGTATCCCCATTGCCGTCGGCGGCTCAGTCGATCGCCGGGGCGTCATAGCGACTTGCAATTATGAGGCCCGCGCCTATGGCATCCGCTCTGCGATGTCCACGGCAATGGCGCTGAAGCGTTGCCCGCACCTGACGCTGGTGCGCGGCCGCATGGATGCCTACAAAGAAGTTTCCACGCAGATCTTTGATATATACCGGCGCTACACCGATCTGATCGAGCCCCTGTCTCTGGACGAAGCTTTTATGGACGTCAGTGACAGCCAAGCCTGTCAGGGCAGTGCCACCCGCATGGCAGAAGCGATCCGGGATGAGGTAAAGCGTGAGGTCGGGTTGACCGTTTCAATCGGTGTGGCGCCCAATAAGTTTCTCGCCAAAATCGCCAGCGACTGGGACAAGCCAGATGGCCTGAAAGTCATCCTCCCCGATGAAATCGATGCCTTTGTGCTCGACCTGCCGGTGACCAAACTCCACGGCGTTGGCCAGCGCACTGCCGAGCGCCTGCACAAACAGGGACTTTACACCTGCGGCGATGTCCGCCAACGGTCACTGCGCAGCCTGCTGGAAAGCAATGGCCACTTCGGGCAACGGCTATGGGACCTGTCTCACGGTCAGGATGAACGCAGCGTCAAGGTGTCGCGACAGCGCAAATCGGTCAGTACTGAAAACACCTTTGCTCAGGACCTGCCGGATCTGGAACACTGCCGCAATTGCCTGCCAGAGTTGATCGACGACTTGCAACAACGCTTTGCTCGCCTAACCGGCTATCGCATTGAAGGTGCGGTGGTTAAAGTCAAATTCAATGACTTTCAACAGACCACCGCCGAACACAGCCACACAGCACCGGATGCCGCTGTCTTCAATGACTTACTCGAACAAGCCTGGCATCGCCGTGGCCTCCCTGTCCGCTTGCTGGGCGTAGGTTACCGGCTAGGTCTGGAAGCACAGCCGGATGCCCCGTCGCAACTGTCGCTTTGGCAATAAAAGCCCAAGAGTCCTGGTTTGTGACGGTCGGCGGTAACCGGCTCCGGGTTTTTCTGGCAAACTGCACCGAGACTTCGCTACCTGACTGCTAAACCAGTATGCACACAACCCAACCGCAAGACCGGATAGACAGCCTGGATTTGATCCGGGGTGTTGCCATTCTCGGCATCTTCATCATGAACATCTATTCGATGACCGCACCTGACATCGCCTATTCGGTACCGGGCTGGCGCGAAGACAGCGGCACAGTCGACGACTGGATTTATATAATTCAGTCGCTGTTTATTGAATCCCGTTTTATGAGTTTATTCAGTCTGTTGTTTGGTGTTGGCCTGGCGGTGCAATGGGAACGCATGGCGCAACGCGGCGTTGAACCCGGCCACTGGATCAAACGTCGTCTGGGCTGGCTATTGGTGATTGGTCTACTGCACGGTTTCTTCATCTGGTTTGGTGATGTGCTGGCGCTTTATGCGATATGCGGCTTTTTTGTCATTCGCTTTCTGCATTATTCGGTACGTCGCTTGGTCACTACCGGTGTTACTTTTTTACTGATCGGCCAGCTGTTTCTGGGTTATACCTTGTACAGTTCTTTGCTGACCGGCGAGAACCTGATGCAGGTACCCGAGCTGCCCTTCAACCAGGAGGAGCTTGCCCAATTACGCGCAACCAACAGCGACCTCTGGGCCCGTACGGTCAGGAATATGACTGAAAATACCTTCATGCTTATCGTAATGCCTTTTATCTCCTTCTGGTTCAGCACCGGCCTGATGTTGATCGGAGTCGCGCTGTACCGTATCGGCTTTTTTAGCAATACCAAAGTCTGGCGCTGGGCCCTGCCACTATGGGTCCTGGGTTTTTCCTGGGGTGCTGGAGTTTTGTCGTTGCGTTATGCGTGGGGGCTCGAATCCAGCGCGGCACAGGCGACGATCAGTCTGATGATGATCGCCGGCTCACTGATGGCCATTGGTTATGCGTCGCTTCTGGTGCCATTGGCCCAATCGAATCACTGGCTGGTCACATGGTTAAGAGAAACCGGAAAAATGGCCTTCACCCTCTATTTGTTCCAGTCGACGGTCACCGTGCTGTTCTTTTCTCAAATAGCGCCTGATCTGTGGGGCAGCCTGAACCGCCTGGAAACACTGCTGATCGTCATCGGCGCTACGCTGCTACAGATCGGCTTTGCCCATTACTGGCTTCGCTACCTGGGCCAGGGGCCGCTTGAGCGGCTATGGCGCTGGCTGGCCTTTCGCGGCATGCCTCGACGCTAACGATGCATTAAAACTATCGCATAGATTGTATCGATAGTCTTTTATATTAAAAAAGAATGGTTATCATTACAGGCATTAAACACCTTGAAGGATAACTCCACCATGTATTTTGCACTGCAGAAAACAAGAACCCTGGCGAAAAACCGCGACCTGATCAAAACCATCACCTTCGCTGTCATGCATTTCAGCGTGGCTTTTCTGGTCACCTGGGCACTGACCGGCGACATACTCATCGGCACCCTGGTTGCCATGGTAGAACCGGCCATCAACACCGTCGCTTATTACTTTCATGAGAAAATTTGGGGCCGTATCAATAGCCGCAAAGCTGATGATAACGCCGACTCTTCGCGGGCTTTCGTCATGCCGTAAAACCTGGGTTGGTTCCTTGCTTGAATAACGCCAATATTGAGCCAACCCGCACGCTGTGAGACAGTGCGCTACCCAAAGTCCATGGACCCCAGCATCAATGAAAACCATTTTTACGTCTTTGCATCACCGCCACACAACCAAGTCTGAGCTGGATGGTGGCATTCTGGTTGATCCCTACGAAAAGCCATCGCGGGCCGAAACCATTCTGGCCCGCGTGATTCATCAGAAGCTGGGCGATGTTATCGAACCAGAAGCCTTTGGGATTGAGCCAATTCTCAGAGTTCACAGCGCCGACTATGTCGACTTCCTGAAAAACTGCTGGACCGACTGGAAAGCCGCAGGCAAACCCGGTGAAGCCATACCCGCCATCTGGGCCGGGCGGGGAATGCGTCATCGCCAGCCCAAAGATATTGATGGCCGCCTCGGGTATTTCAGCTTTTCAGCCGAAAGCTCCATTACCGAGGGAACCTGGGATGCCGCCTTTGCATCAGCCCAGGTCGCCCTCACCGCGCAAAAGCACGTCGCCAATGGCGATCGGGCCGCCTTTGCATTGTGTCGCCCGCCCGGGCATCACGCTGCTGCAGACGTATACGGCGGCTACTGCTTCTTTAATAATGCCGCCATCTCAGCCCAGGCGTTTCTCGACCAGGGTGCCAAACGGGTAGCCATTCTCGATGTTGACTTTCATCATGGCAACGGTGCCCAAAGCATCTTCTACAACCGCGACGATGTGCTGACCATCAGCCTGCATGGCGACCCTGATCATGCTTTCCCTCACTTTCTCGGCTTCGAAGAAGAAACCGGAGAAGGCGCCGGCGAGGGCTATAATCTCAATATCCCCTACCCGCCCGGCACCCCATTCAGTGTCTGGCAGCAGGGCCTGGAACGGGCCTGTCGGGAAATCGATCAATACGCACCCGATGCGGTCATAGTGGCGTTGGGCGTCGATACCTTTGAAGACGACCCAATCTCGTTCTTTAAACTGACCTCATCAGACTACCTGACCATGGG
>Ga0307969_1000841_pt1 | contig 16344 bp, 10 predicted proteins | sample OrgLakmetagen710_FD_201841 | JGI IMG/M metagenome (GOLD analysis project Ga0307969, IMG submission 201841) | Saline water microbial communities from Organic Lake, Antarctica - #710 | ecosystem: Environmental > Aquatic > Non-marine Saline and Alkaline > Saline | place: Antarctica: Organic Lake... | reverse complement strand
AAGGCGTAATGCACGCCTTGTCATTTTGTAATGTACAAGCCATGCCGCTTACAGATTCTATGGCCACTAAGCATGATGCAATTATCAAAAGAGTATCGGATAAAAACAGAAACCCCAATAACAAAGCCAACGCTCAAGAACTGGACTATATTTCGCTGTACAAGCAGATTTTAAAAAATGGCGAAGAGCCAGAGCCCATAGTTGTAGAGGAAAATAAAAAAGTGAATTTCTATTATCCTATTGTGACCAATGGTATGTGTTTAAAATGTCATGGAACTCCAGGAGAAGAAATCCAAAGAGGCACCTACGATAAAATCAAAGAGTTATATCCTAAGGATAAAGCTATTGGTTACGATGTTAATGATGTTAGAGGAATGTGGAGTATAAGTTTTGATAAGGATTAATAAAATAAGTTACGGCTTTTTGAGTTTTTAAAGTCTGATACCCATAAACTAAAAAAAATATAATGTCAGAAGAAATGAAAGTATGTCCTAATTGCTCATCTGCATACGGGTATTCAGTTGGAAGTGGAATTTACAATTGTCCTGAATGTAGTTTTGAATGGGATTCTAAGGAAGGCGAAACTAAAGAAAGTGAAGTTGAACTCCACATAATCATCAAGGATGCTAATGGAAATCCCCTTGAAGACGGGGATAGCGTCGTTATTGTAAAAGATCTTCCTGTGAAAGGATTTCCTAAAGCCATTAAAGCAGGCACCAAAGTGAAAAATATTCGGATAATAGAGGGTGATCATAATATCGATTGCAAGATTAAAGATTTCGGAGCCATGGCTTTGAAATCTGAGTTTGTCAAAAAAGCATAGATAAAAATTTAATGTAACATAACATCTTTCTCATAGAACTATAAGGCATATCTAAGCTTTTACAGAGGCTCATTTAAATTATTTAGCGATAGGTAAACGGATTTGTGATGGATATTGACTCGAATGATGAATATTATTGCGAGCAATTACGCCATCAGACTCGTCGTAGTTGTTCCCTCCTGTATTCAAGTTTCTTGCAAATCTTGGAAAGTTACTGCTAGAAATTTCAATTCGAATGCGGTGTCCTTTCTTAAATACATTGCTGGTCGACATAGGTGTTAACTCTAATTTGTAAACCTCTCCTTTTTCCATGAAGACTTCTTTTTCATAGCCTTCGCGGTATCTCACACGCTGTATGGTTTCGTCTAAATTATATGCTGTACCATCTGGGTGAACATCGATAAGCTTGATGGTAAAATCGGTGTCTTTTACATCGGAGGAGATATATAAAGTAGATTCAATAAATCCAGAGACTTCGGTATCTTTTTTAAGAACATCTGTAGAATATATTAAAATATCGTTGCGGGCTTCCATTTCCTTTTGGTCAAACGCACCCCCTTTTATAGCATTTCCTGTGCAACACACATTACCACCATAAGAGGGGACTGGAGCCATGGGGTCGTATGTGAACTGGTCTGGATAGTCTTGTTTTGCTTTGGCCATAGTTAATTTACCATCGCCAAAACGGCTATTAGCACTGCCTTCGCTATTCAAGTAAAAAGTGTTCATTTGAGTATCTTCTGGAGGCCAAGTTTCTGCAGATTGCCATTTGTTGCTCCCCATCGTGTAGTATTGAACTCTTGGGGTTGTTTCCTTAAAGTCATTAGACTTTTCTTTTAGCCAAAGATCAAACCACTTGGTGATTTGCTCATCATAATTTAACCGAGCATCTCCAACACTTCGCTCTCCAACAACTGTGTTTTCTGAAGCTCTGGTATAAGCACAATGAAGAGTAGGGGCAATGACTAAATATTGATTATCACGTATAAAGGCCTCTTTAGAATTTTGGCGTACATGATTAAAAAGAGCCAGATTTGGAGTTATGGAGACATCATACCAAGAGGTGAACCAAAAGCTTGGGGTTCCAATTTCCATAGTATCATGATACAAACCGCCTTTGTACCAGTCTGGGTCGTTCGGTTTGCGGCGAATCATTTTATCAAAAATTTCATGTTTCCCATTGATGTTTTTTAAAATGTCTTGAATAGGTAAATGGCTTAAGGCTTCAGACATATCAACAGGTGGATTTTTGGGAGCAAGATCATAGAATCTAGAAATTCGCTTCAAATCCTCTTGGCTAGCTCCTTCTGGAATTCTAGGTTTAAATTTGTCCTGTTCAACCCCATAAAGCCAAGAAAAGAACAGCATTTGCTCAACTCCGCCTCGGTACCAATTCCCTTGCTCATTGATATCGCCAACTTTACCTACACCTGCCCCAAAACCTTGTGGTACCATTGCAGCATGAGAGGGATGGTCTAAAGCAGAAACAGCCATCTGCCATTCTGCAGTAGATGAGCAACCAAGTGTGCCTATCTTACCATTAGACCAAGATTGGTTTTTCATCCATTCAAAAGCATCATAACCATCAGTTAGTGGAACGCCCAAAATATCCCATTCGCCTTCAGAAAAAAACCGTCCTCTTTCATTCTGGACGACATAGACGTAGCCTTTCTTTACATAATCATAAGCCCGTTTTGCCTCACGCAGACGGCGTTTGCCATCTACCCAAGTATTGAAATTATAGGGGGTTCTTGAAAAAATAATAGGATAAGTACCTTCTGCTTTTGGACGGTAAATATCGGTGGCTAAACGAATGCCATCTCGCATAGGCATCATGACCTTAGAGTCTATTATTGCAATTTCATCTAGTTGGCTTAAAACATCGTCTTGAGCTTGTGTAAACGTGCTGCTAAGAACAAAAAGGACTAGAGAAATAATAAAAGTTTTCGGGGATGTCTTCATTTCGAGTAAAATTTGCAACTAAAATAAGTTATTATTTTAACACTCATTATTTCTAATTGATTATTTCCATGTGCTAATCTAAAGAACACTTTGGAGGAAGAAGAAACGGACAGCAGGCTGAAACTCCCGAGAAGTAATGATTTAAGGATATGAGAACTATCAAACTTATGGTTTTGCGATTTCCTTCGAATTTTGGAAGCGATAGTTTTTTGCGTTCCTGATGGAAGTGGTTAGCCCGTAAAAGCTAAAAGTGAGAGAGTCTTGGCTGTGGAGAGGGACCTAAGAAGCTCCTTTACAGCCCTAGATTCTCCAGCTTTTGGCTTGCGGACTAGAAACGGACAGCAGGTTGAAACGCCCAAATAGCATTTATAATTTATTCATACGGCATTATAAATATAATTTGGTATTACAGCTATTTACATGGTCTTCTCAACCAAAACGTCTTGCTTTAAAAAGTGACCCTTTTCGTCAACAACACTTATTTGGTAGCGACCTGGTTGGAGGTGAATACTGGTTTCATGTAGTTCTGTGGTCGTGGTGAGGTAGCGTTCATCGATATACCAATGGACTTCTGTGTTTTTGGAATGTGCCAACTGAAGGACAACTTCCTCATCAGTTCCATCAAAACTTTTGGGGAGTAGAATCCGTTCATTTTTTCTTGGAAATATAAATTCCATCAGCTCCTGTTCATCGGTAACTTCACCACAATTGGGATGGAGTGGAGGAGGTGTTTTAAAACCCATAGTCTGTGTGAAATGCTTTTCAATTGGGGAGAGTTCAACAAAGGATTTCTTTTTCATTTTAACTCAGGTCGCACATACAAATTTCAATGCTATTGTTGGGGTGAAATACATTTTTGTAGGTTTAAGTAGATAAGTCACACTTTTATATTTCTAAAGTGGTTGCTTAGATTCAGCTTTAAACTCTAATTTCATACTTGAAATTATTCTATCTATGTTTGCAACCGATACTTGGTCAACTTATGTGACTATACTTCTTGTTATATATGCAATGGTTATTATTTTCTTCGTCGTCAGAGGGATGATAAGAACAAAAAACATTAATGATTTTGCGATTGGGAGCAAGGGCTTTCCTGCATGGGCTGTAGGTTTGTCACTGGCGGCTTCAATGACAAGCGCTGCTACGTTTATCATTAACCCCGGGTTCATAGCTCTCTACGGCTTTTCTGGAATTATCTCTTTCGGTATCGTAATGCCAATTGCTATTTTTGCTTCGCTCATCTTTTTTACAAAAGCCTTTCAAAAATATGGGTCTACTGTTAAGGCAGTGACGATGGCACAGTGGATTGGGAAGCGGTATGACAGTAAAGCTATGACCATATTTTTTGCGATTCTGTCTCTCTTATTAATCACTTTTATTGTACTCATCTGTGTTGGTCTCACTCAGATTATTTCCAAATCACTTAATATAGAGCCTTTTTGGGTGCTTTTGGGATTGGTAGTTTTTGTATTTGGATATATGATGTTCGGTGGAGCTAATTCTATGGTATATACCAATTCGATACAAGCGATTCTTATGTTTATAGTTGCTATTATGCTCCTTTACTCAGGTGCAGATTATTTCACCGAAGGCTTTGATGGATTTGTATCTACACTTAGAAATATTGATCCAAACCTTGTTAAACCCACCAACGAAGATAGTTTTCTGTTCAGAGATTATTTTGAGATCATTTTTTGCCAAATCGTGATTGGAATCGCAATAGTTTGTCAGCCTCATATTATCACAAAAACCCTTTTCCTGAAAAGTGAAAAGTCAGTAAACCAATATCTGGTCATCGCTATCATATGTATGATTCTATTTTTTCTTGTGGTAGTAGTTGGATTGTATTCTAGAGTCCTATTTCCGGATCTTACATTTAATGGTGAACCGCTTCAAATGGATGAGCTGGTTTCTGCTTATGTGGTAAAGACCTTTACTGCTGGTGCTGGTGTAATTATAGTAGCAGGATTAATTTCTGCAGGATTATCAACATTAGAAAATTTAATTCAGTCACTTTCTACCACTATAAGTACAGATCTTATCACACCACTTTTTCCCGCAGTAAAGACTATAAGCGGCGTCGCCTTAAATAAAATTGTAATAGTAGTTTTAGCAATAGCCAGCTTTCTTTTGAGCTATGACCAGATAAAGAATCCAAACGTTAGCGTGGCTATTTTCGCTCAAAATGGAGTCTATGCTTATTTTGCTGCGGCGTTTGTCCCTGTGCTTTTTGGGATATATTTTAAAAAGGTGAAAAAAAATGCCGTCTTTATTGCTAGTATTTCTGCTGTGGCGCTTCATTTTATAATTTATTACGGGAGAATTACAAAGTATATGCAAGAACCTGTAAATAATCCAGGAGTATCTGCTGCTATCGCAATTATAGTCTCTCTCTTGATTGCTTATTTTCTATATTTGATAAGTAAAAAGAAAGCATGAACTACCTAGACTGGATAGAGAAATGGTCATTTTATACGCCTTACAAAAAGGCGGTTTTTTGCCTAGATACTAAAAGATCCTATTCCTATATGGAGCTTCATGAGAATTCCCTGAAGATTGGCAGTTACCTCCTCAATAGATTTCAGCTCAAAAAAGGAGACCGATTAGCAGTTATAGCTGAACATTCTCCCGAATATCTGATGCTTTTTATCGCTACACAGCGTTTGGGTATCATTCTGGTTCCACTTAATTACAGATATACATCTCATGAAATACTTTATTGTTTAACAGATGTGAGTCCGTCACTCATTATTGCTGAGGATGTAAAATTTGAAAGACAAGTTTCTAACATTAAAGAACAAGTGCAAACGCAGTTTATTTCTTTTAAAAGCTTTTTTGAAAAAGCAAAGACTGTAAGCTTAGATTATCTCGAGTATAATTTTAAAATAGAAACTGAGCAACCGATATTTATTTTTTACACTTCTGGAACAACAGGAAAACCAAAAGGAGTGATTTACACCAACCGAATGATGTTTTGGAATAGCCTCAATACAGCTGTTCAGCTTGAAATAACTTCCATGGATCACACAATTAATGTACTTCCTCCCTACCATACTTCAGGGTGGAACGTGCTATTGCTTCCAATGCTTCACCGCGGGGCGCGAGTAGACTTCATGAGAAAGTTTAAGCCAGAAAAAATTTTAATCTACATTCAAGAGGAGCCGATAAGTTTATTTCTTTCTTTACCAACGATGTTGCGCATGATGGTAAAATCCAATGCATTTAAGGGATTCAAGGCAAAAAAATTAAATTATTTTATCGTAGGTGGGGAGAATCTTTCTAACAAATTGATCGATATCTGGGCAGAAAAGGGGATCCTTTTAAGCCAAGGCTATGGTCTTACCGAAGCAGGGCCTTCTATTACTTCTCTTCACCGGCATGAAGCGCTATGGAAAAAAGGCTCTATAGGAAAACCTAATTTTTACGTGGATATGAAAATCGTTAATCACGAAAATGAAGAGGTAGTTGAAAATGAAGCTGGGGAACTTTGTATAAGAGGGAATATTGTTACACCTGGTTATTGGAATAATTCACCCTACACTTTACAAAAAATTAAAAATAAATGGTTGCACACCGGCGATATTGTGAGGATGGATGAGGATGGATTTATGTATATGCTAGGTAGAAAAAACCAGATATATATTTCTGGTGGTGAAAACATTCATCCCTCAGAAATAGAAAATGTACTTTATCAGCTTGAAGGAATTATGGAGGCAGCAGTAGTTGGAGTAGAAGATGAAAAGTGGGGTGAAACGGGAGTTGCCTTTGTCGTGCTTCAAAATCAAAAACTTCAGGAAAAGGATATAAATTCTCATCTGAGAAATCATTTGGCTTCGTACAAAGTTCCACAGAAAATTATAATTATGGAGAATTTACCCAAATCAGGACTAGGTAAAATTAACAAATATGAATTGAAAGTCGCATTTAAAAAAATGAATAATGATAAAAAGAATATTTTGTAGTTGCATGATATTGTGTTGGCTAAGTGCTGTAAGTCAAAACCAAATAAGTGATATTTTAAACTATGATGAAGAAGTGAAAAAGATTTCAATAGCAAACGAAAAGATCGCATTCACAGATGAAGGTTCTGGGGAAAAAACACTTGTGTTTATTCACGGGCTTTCTAGTAATTTGAAGTCCTGGTATAAGAATGTTTCCGCACTTAAGGCCGATTATAGATGCATAGCTCTAGATCTCCCAGGCTACGGGAAATCCACAAAAAACAGTACAACTTATTCCCTGAAAGATTACGCTGGTTTTCTCAATAGTTTTATTGAAATAAAGACTCTTACTAACGTCGTTTTATTAGGACATTCTATGGGAGGTCAAGTCGCAGTTATCACTGTGTTAGATGCACCAGAGAATTTTATAAATCTTGTGATAGTGGCATCTGCTGGAATAGAAACATTCTCAGAAAAGGAGGCTATGGTGATGAAAGCTTCTTATACTACTGCAATTGTGGAAGAATCCACACCAGAACAGATCAGAAATAATTTTGAAATGAACTTCTATCAATTTCCTGAAGATGCGGAATTTATGGTTAGAGAAAGAATCGCGATGAGAGATACTGATGATATGAATATCTATTCTGAAGTGGTGGTTAATAATATTCATGCCATGTTGGATGAACCAATAATCGATAGACTTTCCAGTATTGAGATACCCGTCTTAATGATCTACGGGAAAAATGATCTTTTAATACCCAATAAATATTTTCATCCATCCCAAGATATTCGCTCTTTGGTAAAAGATGCTAAAGAAAGGATTTCAACCCTTAAAGTCAGACTTATTGACGAGGCAGGACATTTTGTTAATTTTGAAAAACCTGATGAAGTTAATGAAGAGATTAAGCAATTCTTAAAACAATAGTGAAATCCAAGCTCAAAATATTCAATGATTTTGCCGAAGGAATTCTTCCTCATGAGGCTTCATACCTCTTAAGTGATAATAAAATAAGAGATGACGAGAAAGAATCTATTCTTAATAAAGTCTGCGACAATGCCAGTTCATTAGTCGTTTCTCATTATTTTGATGAAAATATAGATAAGAGAAAATATACTTACATCAAAAAATGGATTACAAAAAAACTAGAAAGAGCAGATGTAGATGAATACCTAAGCTACCTTTATATCACTGAAAATAAAATTTTAACCGATACAATTAAACCTCTAGAGGAAGAGAATTTATTAAGCCAGATTGATAACTTTAATTCGACCTCCTTTTATTTTCAGAAATTCTATGAACTCGTGAGGGTGTATCAGGATTTTCTTTTAATACGCTTTCGATACCAAGATTGTAAATTGACTGAAGCTTTTTTGAAAGATAACGGTGAGTTTTATCTTAAAGCAGTAGAGGTGAAGGAACAGCTTTTTTTTGCCACTAAAGACCTTACCAAGCAATATACTGAGGGCAGCCTTAACACTAAACATTGGGAAGAAAAACTACTAGAATTTATGAGCAGTGATATTCTAGATGGCTTTAACAGATACAATGCTTTTGTACGTCTAGTGTTCTTATATTTTAACTATAAGGAATATGATAAGGCTACGAAGGTTTTTGACCAAGTTGATACTTATTTTAATGAGGGTCAAATGTACTCCCGTCGAATTCTTTTCAACTACTATGCAAATCGAGTAATACTCCACTCCAATCTTGATGATCTCGATAAGGCAGAATATTATGCTCAACTATCAATTAAGCAAGAAAACAGCGATAAACTTTTTTACATTAATAACCTTGTAGCTATTTTGCTCAAAAAGGAGAAAAATAAAGAGGCTCTCGATTTGATGATTGATAATTACGATCTTTTTAAAAAAACTCATGACAACCATCAGAAGCTTTCGTTTGCCACGCATTATATTCGAACTTTAATAAGAAATAAACGGTTAAAAGTCGCTGAGAATTTTGCTAAAAATTTTATTTACAGCAATAAGCAGAATGTTTTTGAACACCGTTGGAGATTTTTCTTTTCAAACTTTTTAATGTTGCTTACAACTTTAGAAAAGTATGAGGATGTCCTAAAAATCACTAACAAGTATAATTTAATCGAAAGAGAGGCTGAGGTAATGCAACTGGATGATTTTATTCCAAAGATTCATTGGTATAATACACTTGCCAATTACGTGTTAGGAAATTATTCTGAAAAAAAGTTAATAAATGATTTAATACAAATCTCTAACAAGCATCATTTTACAAATAAAGGCCGTTTAGAGTATTTGAAGTTTGTCGATAAATTATCGTTTACAATACCAGAACTTTTTTCTGAAATTAAGTCGCACTTGTTCTCAGACTAGATCAAGCATAAAGTTAACACGTATTAGTAGCTTTTTGATCCTACAGTCACATAAACTAATCTTTTTTTCTGTTAAATAAAGCTGGATTAGGTTCTTAATTTAGACTTAAATAATTTAAAATCAAATATTATGAAGATTCATTTTTCAATGTTGCTTTGCGTTATTATGAGTATTGCTTCATTTGCTCAAAAAACCAGTGTGAGTGGTACTGTTTCAGAAGTAAGTACTCAAATGCCTCTGAAAGGGACTAGTGTAGTACTAAGGGGGACTAATGTAGGTGCCGTTACTGATGTTAATGGTAAGTACATTCTTAAAAATCTTAACCCTGGTACTTTCATGTTAGACGTTTTTTATATTGGTTATAAAACTATTTCCCGTGAAATCATAATTATAGAAGGGTATACCCTTGTAGAGAATTTCAGCCTTGCTGAGTCATCATCTATGATGGATGAGGTTGTTATATCTGCAAACAGAAGACTACAGAAAGTAACGAGGGCTCCAGCCACTGTTAATATCATAAGCTCGGAAGATATCGAGAGATATGCTGGTAATCCTGCTGAATTAGCGGCGAGACAAAAAGGGGTTGACTATGTAAGAACAGGAGTTCTAGGTATTGGCCTAAATATTCGTGGCTTTAATTCTGCATTCAATAGTAAGAATCTTCAGGTGGAAGATGGGAGAATTTCCTCTCTTATAGCAACAGGGCTACCTTTTGGAAGTTTTTCAACAATTATAAGAGATGATGTCGAACGAAATGAAATTATTTTAGGTCCCAATGCAGCGTTATATGGTCCTAATGCTCATAATGGATTAATAAGTACAATTACTAAGGATCCTAGATCATCTGAAGGAACGACTATCGCACTTGCAGGTGGAAATCAAAAACAATTCAACGTGCGTGCACGCCATGCTCAGGTTGTTAGTGATAAATTTGCCTATAAAGTTTGGGGAGAGAGGCAGCAGGGGGAGGAATTTGATTATGTGGATTCCGTTTATGTAGGGACAACGGCATACCCTGAACTGGAATTAGACCGAGATTTCTCTGTAACAAGATATGGAGCCTCTACTTATTATTCATTAACTGATAGATCAGATCTCATTGCTTCCTACGGTCATAGTAACAACAATAGCATTGGTGTAACCAATGCAGGAAGAAACCAAATTAAAGACTGGAGCATAGACTACGCCCAGCTTAAATTTGTTTCGCCTCGTCTTTTTGCAAATGTTTATCATCATTGGAGTAATACTGACGACACTTATGCTATGAACCAGAGAACTCAGAATTATGTATCTTTTATAAATAATGGTTTTTCAGATGAAGAGGCTCGAGCCCGTTCTTTTACTGAGGCCTTTCTTCCAATTCCTGGTGCTCCCGGTGGAGGAATAACTTTGCCAAGGGGAGCAGTATTTAAAGATGCTTCACGAAGATTAAATGCAGAGGCACAGTATAATAATCAGATTGGCAACCTCCTTTACGTCGCTGGTGCTCAGTTCCAACAAGATAGAGCAGATTCGCAAGGAACTTATCTGTTGGATCAGGATGGAGCTATAATTATAGACCAAACCGGACTCTACGGTCAACTTGAATATAACGTTGAGGGTCTTGACCTTGATATTCTTTTAGTAGGAAGATATGATAATCACGAACTTTATGGTGGTAACTTTATTCCTAAAGCAGCTCTGGTTAAAAACTTTGATTTTGGAAGTTTTAGACTTACTTATGGAAAAGGGATTGCAGCTCCATCTATATTAAACTTAAGCGGTAATCTTTTTGGGGGTTTAGTTCTTGGTAATGGAGAAGGATTTACTTTACAAGACGGTACAGAAATTCAAGCTTTAAGTGTAGAGACTATACGATCCTTAGAAACTGGATATAAAGGAAAACTTTTTGGAGACAAGCTTTTTATAGATGTAAATGCTTATTACAATGTTTCAGAAGATTTTCTAAGCCCATTATTAAATGTAGCCCAGACAGATAACCCTGTAGTTAGAAGGGGAGGAACTCCAATTGCTGATGTTACCCCTGGAGCAAATGGGGCATTTGTCCTTACTTATCTCAATTTTGGAAAAGTGGATACTTATGGTGCAGATCTTGGTCTTAACTATTATTTGAACGACAGTAATAAGCTGGCTTTTAATTATTCTTATTTCAATTATTCTCTCGATGAGAATGATTCTGCCAACGATTCTAATAGAGATGGCATAGTGACCCAAACAGATTTACCAATTAACACCCCAAGACACAAAGCAAATCTTGGCTACTATTACACTGGAAATAAATTTTTTGGCTCCATTTTCAGTAGATGGGTTGAGGGATATGATTTCTTCTCAGGAATTAATGTAGCAGCGAAAACTCAAGATCTCGACGGAGATGGGATTAATGAAATCGTTGAAAATGAACGAGTAGGAAGAACTTTTAACTACGGTCCTTTAGGAGGATTTGTAAATTTTGATATAAATCTAGGCTATAATATAAATGAAAATTTAACCCTTGGGGCAACTATAACCAACATTTTCGATTCTGAAGTTAGAGAATTTGTGGCATCACCGTCTATCGGAAGATTGTTTCTCTTAGAATTGAAATATCAATTTGGTCAAAAAAGTAACAAAATGTAAATTCATTTATGATCCGAAGTTTAAAACTTAGCAACAGTATACAGCTTGAATTCCTAGATAAAGGTGAAGGAGAAATAATTCTTCTCCTTCATGGTCTAGGCTCCACGAAAGCTGATTGGGATTTTCAGGTAGATATTTTCTCTAAAAAATTTCGGGTAATTGCCCCCGATCTTCGAGGGCACGGAAATTCATCTAAACCAGAGACTAGAGATGAATACGGCATTCCTCAGTGTGCGGAAGACATTGTCCTTCTGCTTCAGAAATTAAAAATAGTTAAGTGTTCAATAGTGGGATTTTCTATGGGAGGTGCCGTCGCTTTTGAAATGGTAGTAAAACATCCCGAATTAATCTCTAAACTCATCATAGTTAATACAGCACCAGATTTTAACGATTTAGGTGAAATGGGTAAAGACATGATAAAAAAGCGAACCAAGACCCTTCGAAATTTTGGGATAGAACCTTTGGCCGATGAAATAGCGGTCGGTATGTTTCCAGAAGATAGCCAAATACAACTTAGAAATACCTTTTATGAAAGGACAAAAAAAAATAGTGTTGAGGCCTACTTCAACTCATTTATTACCTTGATGGAATGGGGAATAGGAAGTAAAATTAAGGAGATAAGCGTTCCAACATTGGTCATAGCTTCAGAACTGGATTATACTCCCGTATCATTGAAAGAGGCTTACGCTAAAAAAATGAAAAACTCCAAAGTGGAAGTGATAAGCCAATCAAGACACGGGGTAACCATGGATCAACCTGAAGAATTTAATAAGATAATTTTAAAATTTTTAAGCAATGGCTAGAACAGCATTGATTACAGGAAGTACTAGCGGGATAGGTTATAGTATTGCACTTGCCTTCGCTCAAGCGGGTTACAAAATTATGTTCCACGGTTTGGAAATCAATGGCTTAGAAATAGCCAAGGAAGCAGCAGTTAAATATGATGTGGAAACTAGCTTTTCCAATGCTAACCTTATGCACCCTAATGAGGTAGAAAATCTTGTGAAAAAGACATTTGAAACCTTTGGTGCTGTTGATGTACTTATCAATAATGCAGGAATTCAATTTGTTTCTCCTGTAGATGAATTTCCTTTAGAAAAATGGAACTCAATCATTGCTGTGAATCTTACCTCAGCCTTTATTGCTTCTAAGGCAGTATGGGGTGGAATGAAGAAAAGTGGATTTGGAAGAATTATAAATATTTCTTCTGTGCATGGTTTAAGGGCTTCTGAATATAAATCGGCTTATGTATCTTCAAAACACGGGATCTTAGGACTTACTAAAGTGCTTGGCTTAGAAGGTGCTGGATCTAATATAACTTGTAATGCCATTTGTCCTGGTTATATTAAAACTCCGCTGGTAGAAGGACAGATAAAAGATCAAAGTAAAGCCCATGGATTATCTGAAGAAGAAGTAATCCAAAAAGTAATGCTTAAAAAGCAGGCGGTGAAGGAATTTATTCCTGAAGAAAAGATCTCCGAACTTGCCTTATTTTTGGCTGCAGAAAACTCATCGGCCATTACAGGTTCTTCCTTTACTCTCGATGGTGGGTGGACCTCTCAATAAAAGAAAAGTAGTCTTATTCTAAAGCAAGGCATTCCTGCTTTTGAGCAAAATTAACTTATAGATTTTTTTATTCTTATAGAGAAATTCATTAGCGATAAGAATATCAGCCTTATACTATTAATTATTCATCTCCCTAAACTAAATTGCTAAAGAGCCAACAACGAAGAAGTTGGAATCACTTCCACTATTTACAGTTCTCATTCTGGACGACATAGACGTAGCCTTGCTTTACATAATCATAAGCCCGTTTTGCCTTAAGCAGACGGCGTTCTCCATTTACCCATGTATTGAAATTATAGAGGGTTCTTGAAAAAATAGCGAAACTAGGTTTGCCTAGTTTCGCTATTTTATTCTCATAACTCAAGGTTCTGTAAATGACTTTATCTATTTAAGGATATTAGAACTATCAAATTTATAGTTTTACGATCTCCTTCAAATTCTGAGGGCGATAGTTTTTTGCGTTCGTGATGGAAGTGGTTAGCCCGTAAAAGCTAAAAATGAGAGAGTCTTGGCTGTGGAGAGCGCCCTAAGAAGCTCCTTTACGGCCCTAGACTCTCCAGCTTTTGGCTTGCGGACTAGAAACGGACAGCAGGTTGAAACGCCCAAATAGTATTTATGGTGTATTACAGCTATTTACAGTGTCTTCTCAACCAAAACGTCTTGCTTTAGAAAGTGGCCCTTTTCGTCAACAACACTTATTTGGTAACGACCTGGTTGGAGATGAATACTGGTTTCATGTAGCTCTGTGGTTGTGGTGAGGTAACGTTCATCGATATACCAATGGACTTCTGTATTTTTGGAATGTGCTAACTGGAGGACAACTTCCTCATCAGTTCCATCAAAACTTTTGGGGAGTAGAATCCGTTCATTTTTTCTTGGAAATATAAATTCCATCAACTCCTGTTCATCGGTAACTTTACCACAATTGGGGTGGAGTGGAGGAGGTGTTTTAAAACCCATAGCCTGTGTGAAATGCTTTTCAATTGGGGAGAGTTCAACAAAGGATTTCTTTTTCATTTTTGAGTGGGGATAGCAATTATTTTTGACCTCATAACGTTCCGTTTCATCTACACTTATTTCTGTGTGATAGGTGCACTGCCGCAAGGCTTTTGAGTGGGAGGGAATCCATAAGAGTTCACTTTCATCACATGCCTTACTTTTCGGCATTCCACTAAAAGGGCATAGGTTTACTTGTTTTACATCGTCATAAGGAGGAAGTAGCCAATCTTGGCTTTTTGGAAGTTCTTTAAAGACGTCAAACATAATAGGGGCAGCTGCTTTTATGCCCGTAAGATTTGGTCTTCCTTCGGTATCGGCATTGCCTACCCAAACGCCAACGGTATACTCTTTATTCATCCCCATGGACCAGGCATCTTTAAAGCCATAACTTGTTCCCGTCTTCCACGCAATTTGCTGGTCATCTCCCAAAATAGCACCAAAATTGAAATCTTCTGGGCGCTCCAGTTCCATCATCGCCTTTAAGGTAAAATAGACTGATGAGGCATGCCAATTGGCAGGTTTATAATCTAACTCCTGTTTTGTGCTTGAACCAGAGGCGTTGATAGTCAGATTTTGAATTTCACCCGTGGAGTATCGACTGGAAGAGGTTACATAGGTGGAATACACGTCTTTGAAATTGACAAAGGCTTGGGTCAATTCCCATAAACTGACCTCTGCTCCTCCTAAAATCAAGGTTAATCCGTAGTGATCGATTCCTTTATTAATTTGTTGTAATCCGGCATCTCGTAAATTTTCATAAAAAAGGGGTAGACCATAGTCCTGCAAGACATTTACAAAAGGGACATTCAAGGAGCGGCTTAGCGCTTGATGTGCAGGAACCAATCCATGGAATTTTTCATTGAAATTTTTAGGGCGGTATCCATTAAAACTCACAGGAACATCTTGTAATAGGGAGGTTGGTAAAATCTGACTTTTCTCTAATGCCGCCGCATATAAAAAGGGCTTTAAGGTGCTTCCCGTACTTCGTTTGGCTTGCATCATATCCACATAGCGAAAGGGACTTTTTGCAGTACTTGTATTTCCTACATAAGCCAAGACTTTTCTGGTTTTGTTTTCTACCACAATTAAGGATAGATTATAAATGTTATTTTTTTGAAGTGCTCGCTGATGTTTGTCGGTAATTTGATTGGCTTTTTGCTGAAGTTGATATTGAATACTGCTTGCCATCACGTCCTCTTGGTCTTGTTGACATACAAAATCAACAAAATGAAAAGCTTGATTTGGCAAGGGTAGAGGCGTGCCAGGCAAGCTTTCTAAAAGTGAAAGCTGATAGGTTTCTTCATCGATAACTTCTTTAGAAACTAGTTTTTTTAAAAGGGCGTTGCGTTTATTTAGGAATTGCTTATCGTTTTTCCCTGGATAAATGATACTTGGTGAGTTGGGTAAAACGGCCAAAGCAGAGGCTTGTCCCCACGTTAATTGCTGTGGTGAAATCCCAAAATACCGCCAGCTCGCCGCTTCTAGTCCTACCACATTTCCGCCGAAAGGGGCATAAGCAGAGTAGTGTAGTAGGATTTCTTTTTTGCTCAATTTTAATTCTAATCGAGTGGCTTGTACCAATTCGATAATTTTCTCGGTATAGCTTCGTTGTTTATTTTTTCTGGAAAGGCGAATCACTTGTTGTGTCAACGTACTTCCTCCTCTTTTGGTTGAACTCGTTAAGTTGGAATAAAAAGCTTTAGCCATGGAAATAGGATTAAAGCCAGTATGCCAGTAGAAATATTCATCTTCAAAATGAAGAATGGCTTGCTCAAATTTTCTGGGGACCTCTTCTGCACTTGGAAATCGCCATTGCCCGTCGTCTGCAATTCGAGCTCCTAGTAAATTGCCATCCTGATCGTTGACAACACAAGAGATAGGATCGCTAAACAAAACTTTGGGTAAACTAAACCACCACACTGAAACGACAAAGAGCAATACGCCAATAAGCCATTTTCTTTTTGAAAGTTGTTTCATGAGTTATCTTTTCTACTTTTTCGAACAGCCAAGCAGCTCATTATCCATATTCTGCGACTTGCATTAGTCCACAACTTGAATCCATTGTCCTTGAGTTCGCGCAAAATG
>Ga0307969_1000831_pt1 | contig 16430 bp, 13 predicted proteins | sample OrgLakmetagen710_FD_201841 | JGI IMG/M metagenome (GOLD analysis project Ga0307969, IMG submission 201841) | Saline water microbial communities from Organic Lake, Antarctica - #710 | ecosystem: Environmental > Aquatic > Non-marine Saline and Alkaline > Saline | place: Antarctica: Organic Lake... | reverse complement strand
TGGGGGTGGATAAAACCATTAAACAATAAAGGCTTATGGCAACCAGGAAAAGAGGTATTAATCAATGCGTAAATCAACTACAGAATCACCTACACAGTTAAACACTTACGAGGTTTTGGGAGATAACCTTCGTATACATTTTGAAGAAGAAGCTGTAAATACTGAAGCAACTGAAGACTTCGATGCAAGTGTCAGTTATAAATACGTGACCGCTTACACAACAAAAGTAGCAAGTCGTGCTGAAATTGTGGAAGCTGTTATGCGTTGCTTTTATCCTTCTTACGGTGCCGAGATAGCTGGTATTCAAAATGGTGGAAGCGATAAAGAGACTCATCAGACTCGGCGTATTCAAGCCAAAGAGCTTGCAGACGGCTGGTTACAGCAAACAGGCATGGTGTAATTTATGGGTATTTGGGCATCATTGTTTAGCAGTCCGTCCGTTATTAAGAAAGCGGCTGATGGTATTTATAACGGGGTAGACGCTGCGATCTACACAGACCAGGAGAAAGCTGCTGGCTTCATGGGCATGTTGAAAGGGTATGAGCCCTTCAAGATTGCACAGCGATTGCTGATGCTGGTGATCTGGCTACCGTTTGTGTTGATCTTTCTGTTGTGTGCAGGCATGTACGTGACAGCCGGCTTCATGGAAATGAACCAGGGCGCCATTCTCACGAACGCTGCGATGGCACTTGCCGCTATGAACATCAACACATTGGGCACGCCGGCAACCTTGTCGTCTGTGTTCTATTTCGGTGGCGGGGCACTGGAAGGCGTGGTGGGGCGCATGAAGCCTAAATCGGGTTGACCACAGGATGACCTCCCGTTACCGTATTAACACGGTGCGGGAGAGTTCAAATTCGAGTTCTGATTTCACCGGTGATTTCCTTGTACACACGCTTGTACACAGGCGCAAATTTATAGTGTAAGTGATTGTTTCATAAGCGCGGTTGGGTATAGCCCGCCGCTACCACCGGAAGATTTTCAGACCCCCTCAGACCTCACGAATACCCCGTTAAATCAACGCTTTAAGCCTAAATCAAGCCTTCACACCTTTTCATGTTTCCTCACGCCAGGGCTATTCTTCGTGTATACCTCTGTGTACACTTCCGGTTCGGGTATACAAGGAGTGAGACATGAAACGGTCAGCGATTAAGCGGCGTCCATTGGCAGATAGCGTTCTCAGTGCCTTAGAGCCAGACACCACCGATTACCAGGAGCGTGACAGCGAAGGTTTGTACTTCCGTGTGAAAGCGAATGGTGGCAAGTCCTGGGTTTTACGATACAAGCGACCCAACGGTAAATGGGCCTGGAAAGGTCTGGGTGGATACCCAGGTGTGTCGGGTAAGTTGGCACGAGAGAAGGCCAGGGACTTACTGAGCCAGTCCTCAGACGGTGAAGACCTTGTACACCTGAGTTCGTGTGTACAAATAAAAGTCACCTTTAAAGAAGCCGCTGAAGACTGGTACAACCGCAAAGTTCAGTCCGGTCGGGTAGCGGGTAGCCTGAAGCAATACCGTTTGTACCTTAACAAAGACATCTATCCGGTCATTGGTCACAAGGCCTTGGATGAAGTCACACGGTTAGACTGTGTAGCGATCCAGTCCGGTATGGAAGCCCGTGGCGCCGGTGTTATTGCCGGCAAGATGAGACTCTGGATCAATCAAATATTCTCACTGGCCATGGCTCAGGGCCATTGTGTTGTAAACCCCGCAAGCGAGTTACGGTATTTGGCTCAGCAAGGTCATAGGGAAACGCCGCACCTTCATCTATTAGAAGACGAGTTGCCGGCTTTCCTTATAGCCCTTAGAAAGTCTACGAGTAAACAGATCACGTTAACCATGACACGCTTGGTGCTGCGTACAGCGTGTCGTCCAGGTATGGCTCGCTTTGCAGAGTGGGTGGATATGGATTTGGACAACGCCCTGTGGACGATACCGGCTGCTAAGATGAAGATGCGTCGAGATCATCTTATCCCGCTGTCCACTCAGACGGTTGCTGAACTGCGAACCATGAACGAAATGTCAGGGCAGGGTAAGTATGTGTTCCCAGGCTTTGGCACCATAAACCCCACCATGAGTGAGAACACGATTAATAAGTGTCTCAGGCTCGTTGGGTATCAAGGTAAGCTCGTCGGTCACGGCGCCAGGCACACAGCCAGCACGTTGTTACGTGAACACCGTTGGGACAAAGATTACGTAGAGATGCAATTGGCACACGTTGAAGGCGGTGACGCTGGTGTGTACAACCAGGCACAGTACCTGGATAAACGGCGGGAAATGATGAGTTGGTACAGCGACTACCTGGATTACTTGGAGTTCGGTGGTACCAAACCCACTATCTCGTCTTAGCTACAACGGAACGCTGCATTAGCAACTTACTGTAGGTGTAGACATCGGACAGTCTGAACTTAACGGGAGCCATTCGGTCATCCCGTTCTTTAAATCCCTTGGGGCAATTAGGGTCATTGGTTCGGCGCCGATCTAGTTCAGCAACGCTGATACCAAGAATAGCAGCAGCTTCTTTCTTTCTAATCTGCACATACGCAGGGTCAATAATTTGCTGGTTCAGATTCTTCATTTACGCATACCTTTACCGGTCGATGTGGGCCATAACCCGATCGACCGTGATTTGTTTGATGGTTTGGGTGGGTATCCACTTGGTGGGTACGGTGTTTGGTTTGATGGGTTCAACTGGTTTGCCGTGGAGCTTACGCTGAGCCAGGTAATACCAACGTGCAGCAGCGCCAATACGCAACATACGATCCAGCCATTCCTGGTTCAGCTCATGAACAGGGCAATGACCCATCATGACAGCGCGATGCCCTCTGACCAGTGACTGAGCCACTTTGACACTAACGTATACATTCTCTTTACGCCGGTAGATACCTATGCGAAGACCGATGACACCGGTATCCAAGGCTTTGCGAGGCCCATGAAATCCGGGCTCTTGGACAGCGTGCTTAGGTCGCCGGCTTTGCAGGTTCTCCCATGCATCGTGCAGGTTGCGGGTGTATTGCTGCTTGTTGTTGACGGTGACTCGCCATGAGCCATTGACGTGAGAGATCCCCCAGGGGAGATACAAAACGTCACCGTTGATAACGGTACGGCGCCAGTCTGAGCCTAGTTGTGTAAAGTCGGGAGTCACTGATTAGCCTTCGTATAAAGCGTTGAGACAGGTGGCGTAATAGGCGTCTGCAGATTCCACTAGGATAGCGGATTTTCTTTCTGCAGTGTCAATGAACCCCATTCTGTAAATGTCCATTGCCCTGTCTATTTTAGGGAGTGCTGGCGCGAGCTTGCCTGTGTTCTATGACGCGCTTAGCCAACATAGAGAAAATGCAGCAGTGTTCAAGCGTGTGCATTTTAGCGTTGACGCGTGCGGAGAACATCAGGGCGGTGAGAACAAAAATTAGTTCTTCATGGTTGAGCCTCTTTGCAGGAGTTTTAGTGTTTCAGTTTATTTCTTCCGTTTCCATCCAGATCGTCCGTCAAAGGTTTCACCTCATAGTTAGTGACAGGTTCAGGAATGAGCCATGAGATCTGGATTTTCCGGCTATTAAGAACAGCAAACGGTTGGGCGGAGTGAAATTAAACCAGAAACGACGCATCTTTAACTGATTAAGAATAAAAGTACGGCTGAGTTGATTAGTGGCTGGTTCAGTATTAGAGCGATCCAGTAGTAAGTCGTTGTCTTGGTTTTCTTTTGGGTTGGGTTGCTTTGTTCTGATGTCATGTCATTCCTAAGTTCGGTGAGTGGTTTTTGTCGGTGGGAGGGTTGGGTAAATTGTTGCCTGTCTACCCGCGTGTCGTAGGAGAGACCGATAGTACATTTCCTTTGCTATTGATCTCCGGTGGCGTCCTGCCATTTCTTTTCCTAATCCTCTGACAACCACACTCGGTCGAGTGGTTAAACCAGAAGGCTTGAGAACTGTCATCCCTATCAGTTTTCACCGAGCGACCGGAGGTCGCCTGCCCTGTGTCTACTGAGACTGGCTTCGAGTGAGGTTATGTGTAGGCTCGGTATCCCGCATCGTTGCGGTTGGGCAACGTCGGGGCATAGGTCTGCAGAGGTATTAAATAGATTGAATAAATCCAATGCCATTGAAGTTAATGGATTGATTAGTTGTTTTCTTAATCAACGTGGTAGTGCAGAAAGGTAGAAAGATTACTGTCTATATTATGGGGCTAACCCATTGTGTAGGAGGTGTAAGTCCGCCGGGGGGGGGGTACTTGGTTTTTTCATGCAGTGTTAGTCAGAACTGCCTTCGTAGGCATTTTTTAATTTAGCTAAAAAGTTTTGGTTAGATGGCTGGCTCAAATCCATGTTGAACCAGTGTTGCCGCGAAAGCTTGTGAGGTTTAGGCCGTTTTCTTCGTAGTTTTCATCTGCTGGGGTTTGATCAGACCGGCTTGCTCAAGTTCTGGCCTGAACTTGTTGATAGTCCTTTGGTATGTCTTGTCATTAACCCCGTAATTTTGTTTTAAGTCTTTGAGTTTGCTGCCAGCGAGGTACTTAGTTCTTATTTGGACAATCAAATTGAACTTCTCTTGGTCACGTTTCTCTGAGGCTGACGCTTTCCGCCGTTGGTGCAGGTAAGTCCGATCAATCCTCGCCATGCCTGGCTTAAACCAGCTGGCTACGTATTCAGCGTGGGCCTCATCCGGCACCACAAAAATATGTGGTGTTTCCAGCGTAATGTTGGGATTTCTGACGCTGGTTCTGGCAATGCACTGGTAAGCGGCTTCGTGGCAGCGTTCTCTGAGAACCGTCTGAATAATTTCATGAGGACACTGGTTGTGGTGCTTGGCGAAGAGTTTTAATGCGTTTGTTTCATCGTTGTCCGGTCTCATGGATGAGAGGAAGACGGCATTGTGGTATTCAGTGTGGTTGTTCTGACCATGTGCCGACGATGTGATTTTTTTATACGGGTAGCCTTCCCAGCATTGATGTTCATCCTCCTTGTTATTAATAATTAAAAGGGTTGGTTTGCTTTGCATGATATTTTGGGCGACCTCTTGTGCGTACAGCCCTACAGTTTGGGTTGAAGTCACAGCTTGCCCATTGAGAGTGAGGCGTTCGTTCGCTTTTTCTTTTTTGAGTCTGCTCGACCATCGACCTGCCTCAACGAGAGGGTATATGACGACGTTCACAGCATGTTGATCCTCCAGAATTACTTTTGGGTCTACCTGGGTTTCAACGATGGCGGTATTCATTACTTTCTCTACAACAAAGCCCGCCAAGGTATCTCGTATTTGTGCGCTTAATATGGCCATTTTTTTGGAATGGGTGACCAGGTTTCTGAGCTGTTCCCAATCCGTTCCCAGATAAATTTTCATCACCTTGCCTTTGCTACGCTGTGACGTGGTGTACATTACTTCATGACCGTTCAGCAGAAACTCCAACAGGTCGGCGACGTCTTTGCTTGTGCTGTTATCAATCCCGGATCGGATATTGTCGATTCTTCTTTGGATATCTATCTTGCTGGCAGATGCGTCCAGAGTGACCTTCTGATATGCGGTATCTGAACAAGATTCAGTTTTGATTAGGGTCTCCCAGCTTGAACCACTGTCCTTGTATTCGTAAGAAACACCCACATGATTCACAAGGTTATCGGGAACTTCATCAATAATTAACCGGACATCTCGCAGTTTTTTTGGATCCACAGTTCTAAGAGCTTGATGGGATATGAAGATCACTCCACCTTCTTTCTGGTCTAGTCTGGCATCTAATGCTTTGCGAACGCTGCTTGAAGGAGGCACGGTGTCGCTATCGATCCGCTGAAAAGATATTGGAGAGCCAGCAACCTGGCTTGATATGGCTGTGAAACCATCATAACTCTGAGCTGTCAGTTTGTTGGTTTTGGATGAAAAGATCACTTTTTCATTCGGGTTCCCACTAAGGAATGGATAAAGGTATTCAATGGTGCGCTGGGTTTTTCCTCCTCCGCACCGGCTTTTCACGTGTAGTACTTCGTTAGTCATTGTGATGTCCCTTTTTATGTAAGAAAGGGGGCATTGTTTCACTGCAGAAAATACTTTGCAGAACTTTTTTGTTTAGTCTGTGGTGTTGCTGTGATCAGGGTTGTCGGGTGGATCGGCTACAAAACGAATGGAAGGGAAGGTTTTCGGTGGTCGTAAGCTGGAGATCTACTTTGGTAATCCTATTAATCTGATTCCACATCTTTCTGGGGCCTTGGTAGGCGGATGCAGCTCTTTGAGCCAGGTAAAAAGGGGCAAATTCCATTTAAAATCTATTAAGAAAAAATGTCACCTCTTTGCTGGGAGGCTCAGCTTGATGATTAACCATTCTATTATCCGCCGTACGTTCCGATCCTTTGCTGGTGGTCAAGAGGAATTGATTGTTTGCTTTCAATGTTGATTTTCTAATACACATTAAACACTTAATTGATTAGCTACAAGCGCCTCTTTCTAAGGTTGTCCATGTGACATAGTAAAACCGTTTGCGTGTTCTGCCGTTTTACGTGCGTGTAAGGTGTCGTTAAACTCTTCAAAGTATCCCAAGTGTTTGTACTTACCCAGTAACCTCATGGAAGCTAACCACTTACGGTTAGGCTTGTGCCACCTAACGCCTGTAGCGCTACTGGTATTTTTACTGTTTTTAGTAGCGTTTCGTTGGTTTACGGATAAAGTCACTGCACGCAAGTTGGTCAAAGTGTTGTCAGACTTGTTTCTGTTGATGTGATCTATTGGTAGGTCAGGCCACTCACCGTAGGATATGAACCATGCAATTCTGTGTGCCTGTATACGTCTACCAAGTATGTATATTGCCAGGTACATACAGGAAGTATGTTCAATGCTTTTAAGTGCAAACTGCCTATTAAAACAAATGTCTCCATAGGTTAAAGGTGTCACGTACTTCCAAGTGAATTTACCCGTTACTGGGTTGTATTTGAGCTTTCTATGGATTTCGTGTTCTTCTGCACTGGAAGGTGTAACAATGTTCTTACTTTTCAACGGTTAAGCTCCATTTTATAGATGTTTCACAGAACGCCTCTTAGTATTAGGTAACCTATCCCACTGACCTGACGGCCAGCGGTCTAGCTTCCCAGTTTCCCCTTTCGAGGAAGACTGTGAGATTCATAAAAGGGTTCGAAGAACCCCTGACCCTCTGTTATCACGACTGACCCATAGCCCGAGGCGTAGCCGTAGGGCTAAAGGGTCAGGAGTGTATAGGAAGAATATAATATACAAAACTATGTAAATTTACGTTGTGTAACGCCATCCCGCAGGCCACCTAACCTGTAAACCATGTGATTGAAAAAAGGGGACACTTTCCCTTTAAAAGTCTTTAAGGAAAAATGTCCCCTTTTCTGTGGGGTGTATAGTTCATCGTCCTGGGCCACCACCGTGCCCCAAGGTCGCAGCTTGCTGCGTAACGCAGGGAGTGCGGTGGTGGAGAAGGGCGGTGAGCCTAGAGGAAGAAAAGGTGTGTGTTAAGTCTATAATTGTCATTTCATGGTTTCTCCTTTTATATTTCAATAGCTACAGTGCTTGGCTGCGCCCGCACTGTAGCTATTGAATTTAACTTTGAGGTAGGTTGGAACTCGATGCTACAGGCACCGCCCGCACACGCCTGTGCGCCCATGGTGGAAATGTCCGTGTACTCCTGTTGACCCATCTCTTTGGTGAAGTCGATAGGCACCATGGTTCGCTTGATGGTTTCCCACTTGTGCAGTAGGTGACAATCTTTTAGGCAATCTGTCATCGCCTGCATGTCACCCGCGAAGTAGTTGTCCGAGAACTGAACGGCTCGACGTACCCAGTCCCTCTTGAGAAGATCGTGACTGCCGTGTTGACTCAGATGCTGCCCAAGGTTCTGGGCTGTACTGCAAGCGTCCCACAGGTTGCCTAAGAAGGCGTGCAGTCCATCAACAATCAAGCCAGACGCGAACATAGCAGCAGGCCCATAGATTTCATGGATCTGCTCTGCGGTACGGACTTCTGTGAAGGGTGCCTGGGGAAACGCCTTGTCACCAAACGCTGACATCAGGCTGATGCCGGCAAACCACTGGCGATTGTCCCAGATGTAGTCGAACACTTCATCCCAGTCATCCAGTGGCGCGTGCGAGAGCCTGAGGTTATTTGTGCGAGGAGTTTCATCAACCCTTCATCCTCTTACTAAGTTCATGCCACAGCAGTGTTTCCCAGGCTTAAAAACGGTTCCTGGGTCGAGCTGTCAAGTCGGCTGCATTGTCAGAGAAGAGGGTTTGAATTGATCACGATCCAGAGTGTTACTGTATCGGCCGTGTATCGCCGGTTCTGTTCAATTGGAATAGTTAGCGTGTCGTAGCCCGACTTTGTCGTGGACGGAAGTTCAACTTTTTACCCTTTTGCGACCAGTGGTGACGCGGTGTAAGCGTGAAGCCTGTTTTGATGCAATCGTGATTAGGGTGTAGGGCCTGTATCGGTTCTGGTTCAAATGTTGATAGCCTATCGGTCTACGCCTTTTCTGTTTTTAGTGAGTTATTCGCAGTAAGTCGCAAGCGACGTAGAACGGGCAACCCACTGATGCCGTTGTTTTACTGGCTCAAATCGAGTAAAACCACCGGCTACCTCAAAAACTTTTATGCAACTTTGGCAAACGAATGGCGCTGCTTCACCACCTACACTGGGCGTTCATGGATACCGATAGGGTCAGTTAAAGTTGTCAGACTGAAAAAAACCGTGAAGTAATGGAGTTACCTGAATGGCTGAAGATAAAACCACACATTCCCAGACAGCGTCTTTTATCTGGTCTGTCGCTGACTTGCTACGCGGAAATTTTAAGCAGAGCCAGTATGGTCGGATCATTCTGCCGTTCACAATATTGCGACGCCTTGAGTGCGTTCTGGCGCCAACGCAAGACAAGGTTCTGGCTGCCACGAGCGAACACCAAACCAAACCAGACTCCGTTCGTGAAAAGTTGTTACTGAGAGCCAGTGGCCACGACTTCTTCAACGCGTCGCCACTGACGCTGGCGACACTTTCGGACAGTCAGACTGCCGAAGACCTGATGAGCTATGTGCAGTCGTTCAGTCAAGACGCACGGGAGATTTTCGAACACTTTCATTTTGAGGATTTTGTTCAGCAACTCAGCGCTGATGACTTGCTTTATCAGGTGGTTCAGAGGATCGCCAGCTTCGACCTCAGCCCTAAGCGTATCAGCAACTTTGGCATGGGTATCATCTTCGAAGAGCTGATCCGTAAGTTTGCTGAAAGCTCAAACGAAACGGCTGGTGAACACTTTACGCCGCGTGACATTGTTCATCTAACCACGTCACTGGTTCTCACTGGGCAGAGTCACAAGCTTCAGCCAAACAACATCGTCACCATCTACGATCCAACGGCTGGCACGGGTGGCTTCCTGTCGGAAGGGGACGTCTATATCCAGCAGATCAGTGAGGACGTCACCGTCTCTTTACACGGCCAAGAGCTGAACCCTGAGTCGTACGCGATCTGCAAGGCGGACATGCTAATCAAAGGGCAGGGGATCAGTAACATAAAATTGGGAAATACCCTTTCTGATGATCAGCTTAAGACAAACACGTTTGATTTCATGCTGTCCAATCCGCCCTTTGGTGTGGAGTGGAAGAAAGTTCAGAAACAGGTTACCGACGAATACAAACACGGTGGGTTTGACGGTCGCTTCGGCCCGGGTCTACCTCGCGTGTCAGATGGATCGTTATTGTTTCTACTGCACCTGGTCAGCAAGATGCGTGATCCGCGTGAGGGTGGCTCACGCATTGGTATCATTCTCAATGGCAGTCCGCTGTTTACCGGTGGCGCTGGCAGCGGTGAATCTGAAATACGCCGGTATTTGCTGCAGAACGACATGGTGGAAGCGATCGTCGCCTTGCCTACGGATATGTTTTACAACACCGGCATAGCTACTTATATTTGGGTGTTGTCTAACAACAAACCAGGCGAACGTAAAGGTATGGTGCAGTTAATCGACGGCACTGACCGAGGCTCCAAGATGCAGAAATCCCTGGGCAGCAAGAGGAAGCTGGTCAGCGAGCCTGATCAGGACGCCATTGTTCGCCTCTATGGGGATTTCCAGGAAACGGATAAGAGCAAGATTTTCCCGATTGACGCGTTTGGTTACCGAAGGATCACGGTAGAACGCCCGTTGCAGTTGAACTTCCAGACATCTGAAGAACGCATAAAGCGAGTTCAGGAAGAGAAAGCCCTCCAGAAAATGGACCAGGAAGATCTAGATAAGACGCTTGCGGCTTGTCGCGCGATGGATGCTAATGTCCTTTACCGTAACCGTAAGCAGTTCCAGAAAGCCCTCAAGTCTGCACTGACTGATCATCAGGTGTACTTGGGCACGCCTCAGTTTAAAGCCTTACTCAGCGGCCTGAGCGAGCGTGACCCAGACGCTGACATTTGTATTGACAGCAAAGGTAACCCTGAGCCAGACACCGGCTTGCGTGACAATGAAAACGTACCGCTGGGTGAGTCTGTGTACGACTACTTCAAGAGGGAAGTTATCCCGCATGTGCCGGACAGCTGGATCGACGAGTCCAAGCGTGACGAAAAAGACGGTGAGGTGGGTATCGTTGGTTTCGAGATCCCCTTCAACCGGCACTTCTACGAGTTCACGCCACCTCGGCCACTGGAAGAAATTGATGCGGATTTGAAGCTGTGTACCGACCGGATCAAGCAGATGATCGAAGGGTTGTCGGCATGAGTTTTCCGAAGTACCCGGAATATCGTCCGTCCAAAGTGCAGTGGCTTGCCGATATACCGGCACACTGGAGCATTTTTTCTCTAAAGCGTTCTGTCGATGGATGTGTAAATGGTATATGGGGGAATGAGCCGACTGGCGCGGATGACACAGCTGTTATTCGTGTTGCAGATTTTGAACGTAATAATCTACGAGTTGGTTTGAGCAAACTCACCTATCGAGATATTTCGCCGAAAGAACATGAAAATAGAGCTCTTTCAAGTGGTGATTTACTTATCGAAAAGTCAGGAGGCGGCGAAAAAACACTCGTTGGATGCGTTGTGTTGTTCGCTCACGAATTCACTGCGGTGACGTCTAACTTTGTGGCGCGGATGCGGCCGCTGAATGGTTTTGACGGTTGCTTCCTATGTTATTGCTTTGATTCACTCTATCAAGGGCGAGCGAATTATCCTTCGATAAAACAGACAACTGGAATCCAAAACCTAGATTCTGAGGCATATCTGCAAGAGCGGTTCTGTTTCCCTCCGATACTAGAACAAACTCAAATTGCCGCCTTCCTCGACCATGAAACCGCTAAAATCGACACCCTTATCCACGAACAGAAGCGCCTGATAGAGTTGCTTCAGGAAAAGCGCCAAGCGGTGATATCCCATGCGGTGACTAAGGGGCTGGATCCGAAGGTGCTTATGAGGGACTCAAAGGTGGAATGGCTTGGGGAAGTGCCGGCGCATTGGGGCGTCAGCTCTTTAAAGCGTCTTGTAATTGAACCATTAAAATATGGTGCTAATGAGGCTGCTGACGACGCTAACCCAGACCATCCAAGATTCGTAAGAATTACTGACGTGACATCCGATGGTAAACTTCGCGAAGAGACCTACCGCTCACTTCCGCCCGATGTAGCTAACCCTTACCTTTTGGTTGAGGGAGATATCTTGCTAGCTCGGAGTGGGGCAACTGTGGGGAAGTCGTTTATTTATCAGGATGATTGGGGTAATTGTTGCTTTGCTGGGTACTTGATACGAGCAAGAATCGACCAAAGCAAAGCCATTTCACAATTTGTTTATTCAGTTCTTCAGTCTTCTAACTACTGGCAATACATCGGGCAAGAGCAAATTAAAGCGACAATCCAGAATGTAAGTGCCGAACGTTATGGTCGTTTTTTTCTTCCCGTCCCTCCACTCATTGAACAGGAAAAAATTCTAGATTACTTAAATCAGAGACTCGAAGAGTACGCGGGATTACTTGATATTTCTTACACAGGTATAAAGTTTTTAAAAGAACGCCGTTCAGCCCTGATTTCCGCAGCCGTCACCGGGAAAATCGATGTGCGAGACTGGCAGCTACCTGCGGATGAAAGTGCCTTTGATGAGGAAGTACGTCAGGCTGGAATGGAGGTCACCGTATGAGCCATGGTCGGGGTATCCGTTTGTTCTTGGTAGATGGCTCTCCCAATGGTTTACTGACCGCTGAGATCATGAATTGGACCGGTCATGCGTTGACTGGGCCACGAACCAAGTTGACGGAGTTGGTGCAGCGTCCGGAGTGTGGCCGCACTGGTGTGTACTTCCTCGTTGGGCCAGACCCTGATAACGCTATGCGCCCGTTGGTTTACATTGGTGAGTCCGACGATGTGGCCAAGCGGTTGAAGCAACATAATCGTCCAGAGAGTCAGGATGGCAAAGACTTTTGGGAACGGGTTTGTTTAATTACTAGTAAGGACCAAAACCTCACCAAATCCCATGTAAAGTACCTGGAGAGCCAGCTCATCGCCATTGCAAAGCAATCTGGTAGATGCGGTTTGGTGAATGGCACTGCACATGATTACTCGGTACTGCCGGAGTCTGATCTGGCTGATATGGCGTTTTTCATTGAACAAGTCCGCATCATTCTTCCAGTACTGGGTTTCGATTTCCTACGTGATCCAGCAACTTCGCACACCATATTTTCCCAGGAAGAGAGCACGGTATTTGAGATGCAGCTGCCTAAGTACGGTGTTAAAGCCCAGGCTCAAGAGATCGACGGCAGTTTTGTGGTGCTGCGAGGGTCGAAGACTCGCCCAAAGTGGACAGCTAAAAACAGTGGCTACGGCAATCTTTACGATCAGCTGGTAAAAGGCGAAGTACTGAGCGATGAAGTAGACGGTAAACGCCTGTTCACCAAGGACTATGAGTTCAACAGTCCCAGTGCAGCTGCCGGCATTGTGGCTGGCCTCAATATGAACGGACGAAGTAAATGGATGGTGAAAGGTAGCCAGCTTTCCTATGGCGATTGGCAGAGTGAACAGGTGGACCTTAAAACGATCGACGATACTACGGGACAATAAGTAAATCAGGAATACCCCGACTTAGACACGGAGCAGTAGGTCATGGCAGACAGTCGCGAGCGAGCCTTTCAGAACGACATCATTGCCGCCCTAAGCAACCAGGGCTGGCTGGTTGGCAAAGCGTCGGAGTACGACAAGGTAAACGCTGTTTATCCTGAAGACCTGATTGGATATTTTCAGGAAGCCTGGCCGGAGCGTTGGGATAAGTTTGCCGCGTCTAACCCGCAGAATCCCGAGAAAGTGCTGATCCAGAAAGCCGCTAGGGAGTTAGAGAAAAAAGGGACGCTTGATGTGCTGCGTCACGGTTTCAAGGTGCCTGGCGTCAAGATCGACCTGTGCAGCTTCAAACCGGACCACGGTATGAATCCAGACACTGAACGTCGGTACAAAGCCAATCGGTTACGGGTTGTAGAGGAGGTATCTTATTCTCCCCACGCGAAGACGGATGGCAAGTACAACCCACGACTGGATCTGGTGTTGTTCGTGAACGGTATTCCAACCGCGACGCTGGAACTAAAAAGTGAGTTCAAGCAAAGCGTCGAGAACGCCAAGCGCCAGTATAAATATGACCGCCCCGTAAAAGACCCGCTGACACGCAAGGTCGAGCCTCTGCTGGCCTTCAAGCGAGGTGCCTTAGTGCATTTCGCCGTCAGCCAAGATGAGGTGGCTATGACCACCAAGTTGGCTGGTAAAGACACTTTCTTTCTGCCGTTCAATCGCGGTTCCGCCGAAGGCGGGGCCGGTAACCCCCGTGCTGAGAACGAGGACAGTTACGCCACCTCGTATTTGTGGGAACAGCTATTCCAGAAAGATGCTTGGCTTAAGGTGATTGGTCGGTTTCTCCACCTAGAGGAGAAAACCGAAGAGGACTTCCACGGTAATCGCAAACTCAAGGAAACCATGATATTCCCACGCTACCATCAGTGGGATGTGGTCAACACGCTGATCAACACGACCCGTCAAGAAGGTGCAGGACAACGCTACCTGGTTCAACACAGCGCCGGTTCGGGCAAGTCCAACTCCATTGCCTGGGCAGCTCATCAACTGGCTCAGCTTTACGATGAGGACGGCCAGAAGCTCTTTAACTCGGTCATTGTGGTGACCGATCGCACCGTACTCGACAGCCAGCTTCAAGACACCATCTATCAGTTTGAACACGCTCAGGGCGTTGTACGTCCCATTACCCGTGACATCGGAAACCAGAGTAAGTCGGAACAGTTGGCGGAAGCGTTGGCTGAACAAACCCGCATCGTCATCGTCACCATCCAGACTTTTCCGGCGCTGTTCGATGCGTTGGATAAGCACCCCAAGCTGGCGTCAGGGCGATACGCCGTGATTGCGGATGAGGCGCACTCCTCACAAACCGGTTCGTCTGCCAACAAGCTCAAGGCGATTCTTGGTGGCGAGCTGCTAGATGGGGACGAGTTCAGTGCAGAGGAACTGTTGGATGCTGCGGTCTCTGCTCGTAAGCCGAGCCAGCAAATTAGTTATTACGCGTTCACGGCCACGCCTAAGGCGAAAACGATTGAGCTGTTTGGCCGAGTACCTGACCCGTCATTGCCCAGGGGTGAGGACAATAAGCCAGAGGCGTTCCATGTCTATTCCATGCGCCAGGCCATTGAAGAAGGCTTTATTCTGGATGTCCTCAAGCGATACACCACCTACGCCGTTGCTTGGAAGCTGGCTCACCCCAATGGCGAAGACGAAACGGTGGACTCCAAGAAAGCCCGCACCACGTTAGCTAAGTGGGTACGACTGCACCCGTATAACATCAGCCAAAAAGTAGAGATTATCGTTGAACACTTCCGAGGAAATGTGAAGCACCTACTCGATGGCCAGGCAAAAGCCATGGTCGTCACCAGCAGTCGGCAAGAAGCGGTGCGTTATCAACTGGCGATGCGGGCCTACATCAACACGCAGGGCTATAAGGACGTTCACCCTCTGGTTGCCTTCTCTGGCAGTATTCTTCCAGACGATGCGATCCCTGAAGAAGTCACAGAAACCAGTAAGCTCCTAAACCCGGACTTGAACGGTCGTGATCACGCCCAAGCGTTCAATACCCATCAATACAACGTGATGATCGCAGCCAACAAGTATCAGACCGGTTTTGACCAACCCAAGCTGTGTGCGATGTACGTCGACAAAAAGTTGCAAGGTGTGGACTGCGTGCAAACGTTATCCAGGGTGAACCGAATCTTTCCTGGTAAGGAAACGTTCATTTTGGATTTCTTCAACGACGCCTCAGAAGTTCTTGAGGCGTTCCGTGAGTACTACACCACCGCAGAGCTGTCCGGTGTGTCCGATGCCCAGGTGGTCTATGACTTGCAAGAGACATTAGACGCAGAGGGCATTTACCACTGGGACGAAGTAGAAGCATTTGCCAGAGCTTTTTTTGATCCTAAAGCTGAGGCATCTAAGCTCAGTTATTACTGCCAGCCAGCCCGAGAACGTTTTACAAAACGGTACAAGTTGCTTAGAGATGAGCGTGCGAGTGCCCGGTTCAATTTGGCTCAGGCCAAAGCTGATGGCAATACAGTGGGCGCAAAACAGACTGAAGTGTTGTTAAAAGAGATCGGGCAGGGCCTTGATCAGCTAGACCTGTTCAAGAAGAACCTTACAAGTTTTGTTCGCACGTACGAGTTTCTTGCGCAGATCGTGTTTTTTGAGGACGTCGAGCTGGAACAGTTATGTGTGTTTGCAAAAAAATTGGTTCCGCTGCTGCGCCATGAATTGCTGGACAGCGATACGGTCGACATCTCAGAGTTGGAGCTAACTCACTATCGGCTTACCAAGCAGAAGGAGCATGAGCTGCGTTTAGAGGGTGAGGGCGATCCAGATGGACTGGATCCAATCATTGGCGTTGGAACAGGCAAGCCTCACGATCCAGAGAAAAAGCGCCTCTCAGAAATCATTGAAAAGCTTAATGACATCTTTGGCGCCGAAGTTAGCGATGAAGACCAGCTGCATTTTGCGAACGGTATTGCGGATCGAGTCCGTAGAGATGCAGCCGTGATGGCTCAAGTAAATAGCCATTCCACTGAACAAGTTATGCATGGGTTGTTTCCTAAGCGCTTAACAGATCTGGTGTTGGACTCTATGAACGATCAGGAGAAGTTGTCGATGGAAGTTTTAGACAACGAAGACAGTCAGAAAGCGTTCGCGTCATTGATACTGCGTCTGATCACCAACGCCGGTGGTTCTGTTCCAACTCTGTCGTCTGGTGGCTAACGTCGTAGGTGATTGGGAATTTGGTTTAAAGAGATATCGAAGAATGAGTCATAGGTACTTATCAGCGTGTAAAGCAGTTGTTCTGGTTTGCTTACTCCTGAGTTCCATCGCTGAAGCAGAGTTGGTTAAAAAGTCGTCAAGTGGGCTCTGCCATACATCGGAAAGTTCCTGGTACGAGCGAACCAAAAACT
>Ga0307969_1000818_pt1 | contig 16572 bp, 18 predicted proteins | sample OrgLakmetagen710_FD_201841 | JGI IMG/M metagenome (GOLD analysis project Ga0307969, IMG submission 201841) | Saline water microbial communities from Organic Lake, Antarctica - #710 | ecosystem: Environmental > Aquatic > Non-marine Saline and Alkaline > Saline | place: Antarctica: Organic Lake... | reverse complement strand
CATTGCCATGGAACCGGAACTCTTCATGCCAGCAGCAACGAGCGATCTTTCCCAGCACACGCCAATGATGCCTGTACATTGGCGGTATATGCAGCTGAGCCCCCCTGTAACAGGTCTTTTGAGCGGCTCTCCATTTTAAGGGCTTCCACCAAACAGGGTAAAACACGGTATAACTAATACAGTTTTGCCCCAAGATTGCCCCAAGTGACCCGCCTCTATTCACATAGCTTTCAACTTATGCAAGGTAGTTCTTCAGGTCAACCGTGCGTGGCCTTCATTCGTCCATTAACCTTCTCAAACTCCAGCTCGTCGCCGTAGTAAAACTGCGGTGGGCCGATGGACCTCAACATTGTGAGGCGACTAAACCCGGGACATATCTGCAATCCCATATTCGCGCCATTCGAGGTGCCATTGAACAGTACCTGCATGGGATCGACCCGCAAGGTGATTCGAGAGTCGGAATTGGAGGCGATGTTAATGTCTGGGATCGCCCACACTAATAGTCGAGCTAGATTACTATTACAGATTCCATCGTTATAGCCGCCTGGCGTGGGTCTTCACAGGACCAGATTGGATTCTTAGGGATCACCGTTTATTAAGCTTATCCATCTAGCTTTGCGGAAATAGCTCAATTGCGACACCAGTATGATCAGATACTCGGTTATCTGGCTTGCCTGACAAAGGCCACCGAGTGATGCTACCGATACGAATGTCGGACGATTCAGTGGTGCAAATGTGGTCAATGCAGGCGTGCCGTTCTGTTGGTTTCCAATTGATGGGGTCATTCGCCTCAGATGTTCTGGCAACCAAACCAGCAGCAGCCAGCTTTTGTTCAAGTACTCGACGCTGATATTTAGAGCCATAGTAGTGATAAGGCGCAAAGTCTTGGTTGAAGTCCCCAGCGATAACACAAAGCGCGTTCGGAAAGGCAGCACGCAGTCTTTGCCAATCGAGACTATATTTTGTGAGCGCAGCTTCAAACGCTGCCCCACCAGCTGATGCAAAGCCGCCCCACTCACTACCCAGCCACGGCAAAACAGTGGCATAGACAACTATCTCGCCAATGTCAGGGTGCATAATGAGCGCAGCACTGCATCTTGAAGTATCGGAAACAGAGGATGTTAAATGCCTAATTGGGTAGCAGGACCAGATACCTGCCCAGCGCTCGCCCGGTTTCGATTCTCTATCGGGTTCTCCGCTCATCACAGAACGAAAGTCGCCACCGGGACCAATAAGCTCATGGGTTTCCGTAAGCACTCAGATATCTGCGCAAACGTTAGAGAAGTGACGGTTAATTATCGAAACACGACTTTCTGCTGGTAAAGCACGACTGAGATTCCAGTTAGCTATCTTCATATAAAGTAACCTGACCCCGGTGCAGTGAACACTTCTAACCTATGGACGAAGGCCGTTACAAAACTCACCCGTATTGGATCCTGCTCAACAACCCGGATACCGCGACCACAGCTCTGCATCATCCATAAAGCTGGTCCAGGCACGGCAATTAAGTAGGTCTGAAGCCACCGCTTCAACAACCTGGCGCAACTCCAGTGGCACCAGCCAACGCTCAGGGATCATCGCCGTTCCGTGCAGAGCACCGAGGATATTACCGGTGATCGCGCCGGTAGAATCCGAATCGCCGTCATGATTCACCGCCAGCACAATCGCGTTTTCAAAACTCTCTGCCACCAGGGCGCAATATACGGAATTGCCAAGGCTTCCTCAGCTACCCAGCCCTCGCCCAGTTTTTTGATGACTTCATGGTGCGGAAGGCCCGAGGTACTCAGATCAACTGCCTCATCCAATGCAGCCCTTGCTATCATTGCCAGCAATTTCCCCAGCGCCCTCATAATCGCGTAAAGCACTTAGACAAGTCATCCCCGGTGCCCGCTGGCTGTGAAGCTCCGGCTGTTGATAAAGCCAGCCGTCCAACATCACAGGAAGGTGATAATTCTCATACCCCTGAGTAGCCAGCCACCTGAGATAGGCACCGGCAACGGTATGCTCAAAACTCTTTATACCCTTACTCACTCCACGCATTTGCCCCCGCAACAAACCCTCTGCGGTAAACAGCGTCATCTGGGTGTCATCGGTTATTTTAACTTTGCCACCGTACGCCTCCGCGTAATTGGCGATACCATCCGGGTCAAAGCGATCCAGAATCTCGGTGCGAGACATGAACTCCACTGCGCCACCCAAAGCATCGCCTTCGGTGCCGCCTAGCAGGCAACCTTTAAAATGATCTTGGGCTTCCCGCTCTGAACGCAATTTTGATGTCTATTTATAAGAGTTATTCATAATACAACTCACTTATCGATAAGATCGCGGAACTCCATAAATACCTCTATCTACGTTGCCACAAACCACGCATCTATCGGGTGCCGTGCTCTCTGCGCATTCCAATTATCTACCCTTGACCCGTCTGCCGAGATACCCAGGCCGAACTCCCAGCGAGAGGAATAATACGCACCACTTTTAGATGCATAATGGTTGCCATTGCCAGCCGAAAAGTCCGACGCATACTCCCAGTTGTTAGGGCGCATACAAACTGTGCCATCGGAGGCAGGTTTAAGCGCGAGCCCCAGGGCATAACTAATGGCCTTGGCATCCAAAGGCTGGTAGGTTGCAAAACGCAAAGTACCGTCTTCGCGACTCTGAGATGCGCACACCAGCTCTTCGTCCCGCTGAGTCGTCACGATATCGCCTGAGAGTATATTCACCTCACATAGCTCCAGCCAGAATCGCTCCCCTTCAATCCCAATCACTTCCATGGCAGGCTTTTCTGTTATCAGCTCTGCCAGCAAAAGCGACCGGATAGGCAATATTCGGCAGGCCAAACTCTGCCATGGTTTCAGCATTCCAGTTGAGATCGCTAAATGCCTTTTTCTCCGAAGGGCCGTAAATCTCTTTCAGACCAAAGCCCGAAGGAACCCTGAAAGACTCTTCTTTGCGCCGAGGCCCAGATCTGATCGGAAGTTCGAAGTTCTTGTTGAGCCACTCGTCCGTCAGCCCCATCAACAACACCAACTGCTCGGTCCCCAAAATCCGGGCTAACAGGAAATGCTCGCTACGCTCGATCGTCTGTATGGAATACTCTTTGTCACGAACACCACCTGCATAAGCAGAATGATAAAACGCCAGTTTAAAGCAACGTTTACCGCCACCCGCAGGCCTCAAGGAATGAAACTGAATGGGCGAGCAGTGTCGAACCTCCGCTCCAAATGTAGGACCGAAGATTTCCATGGCATACCAGTGGTCATTAATTAGAGTGAAACGAATCTTGTTTCAACTGGCCTGTGATCCGTAATTCAAATGAAAACCGTCGAAATCACCCAAATTTACGCAGCCAGTCAAATGGCTTAACTCTAGAACGCAAAAAATAAATTAATCGATAAGTTCTCTGATTTTGCGATACAGGGCTTTCGGCTTATCTTTTTTCTTCCATTTCTGACCATCATGGTGGCTAAGAACCCGGATCGCCAGATCTGCGAGGGCCTGACGCTCACCCAGCGACCACGCATTCGCGCCTTCAACCGCCTCCCGCAACATGCGTTTGCAATCCCCCCCAGGCTCGCACCGATTGGCAACTTGATCCCTGGCGAGGTAGTGCTCGATGGCCACTAAATCTCTCTGTCCCGGCGTCATACTGGCAAGCTTAGACTCTTCGTTAGCCTGCTCTAGTTTGGCCTGCGCACTCTTTTGGCGCTTGAGGGTGTCTTCTTCATCCAGCGTCATGTGGCCATACCCTGACGCGGTCTTGGCGCCTGCCCCCAGCCAAGCTAGCGCCTGACTCAGATGCTCAAAAGCATCTTTGACGAAATGGGCAGCTGTTGGTGTACGCGGCGCGATTGAGAACAGAAAACGGGCATCTGACGTTACGAGGAACGAGACGGGTACTGGGTTGTGCCAGTCTCCAGGGATACTATCTTCGGTATAGGCCTCACCGCCCTGCTCGTACCATTTGCCCATGTGTGGCGTCATGATGTCGACTGCGACTATAGGTCTCTCGACGGGTATCGCATCGAAAAAAACAAGATCACCCGATTTGCCTGAGTCAGCTTTGCTATTTGCACCGGCATTCCTGCCAAACCACTCATCTAATCGTTCACGCTTCTCGTCACCTTGGCCCTCATCGTAGACGCAGGTTTCCATCCAAGCGCGAAGCAGACCTTTGACCCCAGCACCAGGCAAGTAGGGGGTACCCAAAACGGGGTGCCAGCTAAAACCATTTTCAGCAGGATGGCTGTTGCCCATACCTGTAATAAAGTGCCAGTCGGTAGCAAACACCGCAAACTCTCCGCCCAAAGCCGAAACCATTTGTATACGACGATGCGCAGCTTCTTTGATGTCCGCATCGTCTCCGGATAGGCCAACAAGGTCATTCAGCTGCTGGTTGTCTGCCTGCTGATCAGCTTTAAAATCCAGATCGTAACCATCGTAAAACCTTTCAAATAGAAGCCCTTTGTGGCCTTTATCTTTGATTTCGACTTTGCGCTTCGTGAAGCAGGCTCTCGTCAATTCCGTCAATGGCTGCATATCACTCGACCTCTTTCTCAACGGTGATTTGTGCGCGCGCAAAGTCTTTTATCCATGCCAGTAGAGCTTGCGCTTCAGCCTGGGCAAGCTGGTATTGGTGTTGCGTGCCAGCCGTTAGCGCCTGAAGCACGCCATTCTTGCCACTATTCCCCCACAGTTCGCGCTCTTGAACCAGCCACTCACTCACTGTCTGGAATAAAAGCCGCCAGGCTTTGGCTTCACTTTGCCGACTTCCATTACTTTTCTGCCAGGCAAAGGCAAGTGCCTGGCCAATACCATTCATCTGGATCATAGCCGGCAGACTGTTGCTATAGGCCTTGAAGCATTTCTGTACGTCGCTTTCCTGTTCAGCTACAGCGGCTACTGCCATCAATGCATAATGAGCCCGCTGTTGCTGAATACTGCGATTATCAGATGGGCTGGTCATACCACACCCCTCGGCTGAACCTGTACCTTGCACCAACCCATGCCGGTGGTCTCATTGCCACCCAACTGTAAATAAGGATGTGAACCGAAAAGGTCTGTGGAAAACAGGTCCAGAAGTTCCTCTGCACTCTTGTCTACCGATTTCTTGTTGCGGGAATCTTGAGCCGCAATAACACTGTACATAATTGTTTCGGCAGGCAGACTTTCTTCGTACCAGAGCGCTCCCGGCTTTACCGTTTTAGTCTCGTTGTTAATCGCAATGTGCGCGTTCACGGGAATCGCGGCGCGACACAGCAGGCTAAACTGATCGTCGCTCACAATAGTGAGCTTGGCGGCCAACTCTGCTTCGGTTCGGTCTGAAAGACTTGCCAGCGCTGAAATCAATGCACTCAGATCCTGACTGCCATCGCATTGGTACACGTACTCTTCTAGAAACAAATCACTGATATTGCAGCCTGGACCCACGATCGCGGAATCCGCAGCGGGCTGTTCAATTTCAACAGGCGTGACTGGCAAACCTGCCCGAGCCTGATCGCGCTGCCACCGTCGGAGCAAATCCGGACTCGTGACATATCGGAACTGTGTTGTTAGTGAACGCACTGGCAGTATCAGCAGGCGCGCATCAGCCACAAGCAAACTGCCCGCATGGTCACTGGCATTCTCTGTGTCCGGTCCAAAAAGCGTAAATAGTCGTTGGCGTTCCATGCTCGCTGTCTCGGCACGGGCTCTAAGCGCCCCTTTTACAGCCGACCCGAATACTACCGGCCAACCGGTATTATGCTCACGCATAATAGGCAAATCGATCACGTGGTTAGCTGTGCTAGCGCCGGCATGAATAGAGGTTTCTGCAGTCAGGCCGAGTAACATTGCATGCTGTGTCATGATGGTAATTCCTTATCGTGAATCAGAGTCAGGCTGCACACAGTAATGTGCCAAACCCAAAATCAGTGCGGCGCCCAATTTGTTTGCCATGCAACGCACGCAAATCGTCTCCCGAACTCTTCAGTTGCACATAGAAGCAGCTGCCAGCGGGAATATAGCTCTGGATGGGTCGCGGCCGGTTATGCCGGATATCCCAGCCCCCGAAACGATGGGGTTTTCCGCTAGCGACACCGAGCACGTATAAAGAAATACCCTCAATCGATCCCTCCCAGCACTTAACTCCATCCGCCAGAGTGGTCGGAACAAAACCGGGTAGCGGTGCCTCTTTGAAATCACTCTGTGGCAACATATCGGTAAGCAGCATCAATATGTTGGGTTGGGCTGGAGCATCAAGCGCAATCAACCGTTGTTCAACGGTTGTCGAACTCAAGGCAGCCATCCGGCCTTCGCCACCAAAGCGCTGCAGTGGATTCGTTCGAATACTCTCCTGCAACAGCGCCGCAGCTGAGCTTGGGAGCGTGACACAAATAGAAAACTCCACGTTCGGCTCAAGCCTCAAGTGCTCGGTTTGATATAGCAGACCTGACATCACAGTTCCTAACCGGGCATCCCTGCCTATACCAAGACGGCTTTCAAATTGGACAAGCTGATCCCGCCTGATGATTTGGTCAGCCCCTGGAACGTCACCATTTAAATACTGCTGAATACCTTTATGGGTCAACCAGCAGTTATCAATTGGCTTTGCGTTATGCTCACCTTCTGGCAAGACCGGCAGCCGTACGAAGCCCAGGTCAGTTCGTACTGCATTGCCCAATGACATTCTTACCAGCTCGCGATCAGCCCTCATCAACACCGATGGCACGGGATACAGGGGCTGCCCGTTTATCCGGACGTTGGGTGCACTGAATTCTAACAAGCCGGTGTCGTCTGCTGTGCCCATGAGACTTGCAAGATCTGTATCGTGCAGTTCGGGGCCCGTCTGACGGTATACCCCCTTACGAAGAGCCGCCCAGTCCATGCCCAACGCATCACCAATGCGTGTTCTTATGCTGCCACTAAAGGTGGTTGCCTGCGGCGGAAAATCACTGATCAACGCACTGGCGCCCGCAGCGGCGTGGGGGCGACTTCCTCTGAAATACAAGCTATCTACAGCCCCGAAGACTACTTCAAGCGTGGTAGTGGTCATTCAGTTTTACCTCCGTTACGGCGCTCAATGCGGGCTTGATAAACATCTGGTTTTCAGTTGCCAGGAATTGCAGTAAGCGCAGCGCTCCGGGTGAGAACTGATTGGTTTTATGCTCAACACCCCATTCATTTTTATCGACTTTTCGTGTAACGGTCCGGCAGGCCTCCAGTAGTATCAGGTCCATCTCTTTCGGTAACGACTCCAACGATGTGCCGGTATGTACCCAGGCAGCTCGAACCAACGAGCGAATCGTCTGCTCATCAAACTGATGACTTCCCTCTAGCCCTAATTGCTCGATCAAAGCTTCCAGCTTAAAGAAGAAAGATCGTGATAGATCGCCTTTAAGGTGCGCGGCCACCTGCTCTGCCGCAGCGGACAGGCTATCCACAACAGACCAGGGAGCAGACCATTGAGCAAAAAGCCCCCCAGGCTTCCACGCACGAATGGCCAGACTGTTACGGCCCGTCTGATCTTTGGCAACGTCATCGAGTAACTGGTGTGCGTCTTCGAGTACACGAGTCAACGGCGCTTTATAATGGCTGTACTCAATTGCCCCAGATAAGCTGGTAAAAATATCCAAACCTGGATTGGCAGCGTTTTGCTCATCAAAACACCGTGCATAATGTTGCTGCAACTTATTAGCACAGGCGATGGCATCTGGCTGCGGCAATAGCGCCAGCACGTCATCGCCACCGGCATAGACCAAAAATCCGTTATGAGCCTGCACGATGGGCGGTACACCCTGATTAAAAGTGTTTAGCGCGGTGCTAATGCCTTTTTGCTTAGCAGGATTACTCATCTGTGCACCCAGAGAGTCGCCATCCATCAATAGCACGGCAAAAAAAGGTGATGGTTCGGCAAGCTCGGTTTGCTGTTTAAGCGCCCGCAAGTGTTTCTGAACACGTTCAAGGTACTCGACATCATCGTTCAGCAAAGAGTCGGATCTTCTGGCTTCTTTTACAAGCTGATGAACGGCAGGGGCAAATAAATACTGGCCATTAACCTGAGACCAACGCCAACCAGTCCGATCGGCTTCTGTGCAGGCATCATCTATGCATTTGAGCGCACTGCTTTCCCAAGGCGCATCTAGACGCTGGAGATCTTTCTGAAGAGTTTTGATGGTGATCAGAGCTTGAGGATTTTCGACAGCAATACGAATACTGGCAGCCAGCCAGGGGGCTGCCGCCAGGTAAGCAATAGACGGTACCGATTTCGGAACTTGCCACCCCATGATTGGTTTACTGGCCTTTCCAGCCGCAGCGGGTAAAGTCATTTCAAACTGGTCGAAGTAATGAGCGAAACGACGTTTGACCAGTGCGATAGCGCATAAATGCTCATCATCGCGAAGATCGCGAGCTAAAGAGGTGCTTTGTGCTCGGACATGCCGCCAAAACTCGCGCACACCGTCCCCAGGTCTCTCCGCACCCGACAGTTCTTGATAACCTTCCATCAGGCTGCATTTAACGCCGGGCTCATCGGCAGGCACATGACTACGCCAGTTTTTTCTGCGATCCAGCAAATTGGAGACGTCACGGTCTTTTGTTAAGCACCAGCTTATATCCCAGAAATGGTTGATCTGTCGTTCCCAGATCTGGCGCTGAATGCTGCTTTTTTCGGCGACGGGCGCAAGGTCAGACTCCCAGATGAGTTCGGCCAAGCCCTGCCAAGCTTTGTCTATCGCTGATACTACGAGCTCTGGCTGGAAATCCTGATCGACCAAAACCTCTAGAGCCTTGAAACGATTAGGAACAGAGCCTTGAAGTGGCTTAGGAGCATTCGGCTTGTTCGTGCCTTCGAGCCAGCTGAGGTAGTTGTTATCTGGAACGGGAAACTGAATTTCACCGCCCTGCTGCCTCACCGCTGACATGGCGACGGATGATAAAAATGAGAGCACAAACGATCCCGCCCAGAAGTCACGTGTTCTTCTGGCCTGAGCAACAAAAGCCTGAACCGGGCCAATAGTGAGGTGAAAATACTGTTCAGACATCAATCACCTCCCGGTTGTTAAAACGCCGCAAAAATGTATCAATCACAGACCAATCCACCTGTTTGTTGACGTCTCGTATTTCAAAGGGCCTACCTTTACTTTTTACTTTCACGCTCGCCTGACCGGGCAGGAACAGTGAACGGTACAAAGTATGAACCAGCAGGCACTGTCCATCGGGAAGTCGATGAACGTGAGCCACAAGCGGTGAAGCGCGGCGCCCTGTTGAGGCATCGACTGCCACCCCGCCTCTTGTGCTCAAATGGTAGGGATGCGGCAACCCAAAAACGGCACGTTTCGGCAAAGTAGACTCGCTTCGTCCGCCTGCAACTTCATACGCCCAGTCATGGTCTGCTTTAAAGTTTGCCTCCGATGGCCTGCCGAAGGTCTGATGTTCGCCACGAACATCGCGACCGTAGCCGCGATACATGCCAAGCTCATTGCCGTGCAACTCCAGCAACTGCATCGCATCCTGGCCTTTGCCGGATATTTGCATCGTCGTATGCCTACTAAACGCTGTGAACGGTGGAAAATCATCAATAAGGTCACTGCCAATTAAGCGCTGCAGAGCTGCTTTGTATTCATCAACTGTTTCGGGTAACTCGGGCATTGATTGACCTTGAGGTTCTGATAACGTGAGTTCGGTCAAGGCAACCGACCCAAAACCTTTGCGTGCGCGACTCCCGAGATTACCGATAAGCCCAAATAATCTTATGGTGTCGAGCAACTGAGCTTTTTGCGCCTTCGTTACAACAGGCTTCAGGGCAAGTTCCAGTTTGAACTCAGTACCGGTTGGGATATGGTCACGAAGCGAGCCGTCCCTGAAGTGGAACAACCCCATCCCGAGTAAGTACTCAATTTGGGGGCTTTTTCGAGGCAAGCTGCTCTGAGGTCGGATCTTGTCACCTTTAACTCTGAGTAAAAATTTTGCTTGTCCACCGGACTTGTCTTTTGCCGCAGCCCCAAAAAGATCGGCTTCTTCTTTATGTAGTATTTTCAACGCGTCTTGATCGCTATGCTGCTGCCTTCGAATACGACTCCAGTTTAACGAGCGAAATACTGAACGAAGCGCGCCCTTAACGGATGCTGCCCGAATTTGCTCGGCACATTTTGGTTTGCCCTGGCTAGAACCATCACTGCTTCCACCCAAATACATGGGGGTGACGACCACCATCTTTGCACTTATGATCTCCACGTAACTTCTCCGTTAGAGGTAGATTACCGACTGCTCAATGCAATCTTGCATGGGCCTGAACGACTAGTCCCCCCAGACCAAAACTAACTTTGCCGCCACCGTGCAGCCACTGACTTCTATTAAGCAGAGCACTCAGGCTCTCAAGCCCTTTTTCTTGGCGGGAATGAAGCTCAAGAGTGCCGACAATGCCGCTGAGCGGATGAACTTTCCCTTGGCGATTGGATCTCCGCACACCGCTGACATCGTGCACCTGAAAACGTCCATCCAAGGTATCCGCCAGCGCCAGAAGCTCGGGGTTTTCGGGAACATGCATTTCAATAAGCTTTTCTCGAACCAGCGTGCGTTGACGCTGGGCTACAGCGATCAGAAAAGAATGAACCGTTAACTCACTGGCCCGAACTGGGCGACCACCGTATTTGATAAACCAAGGTGTAGACAGTGTTAGAAATGCACTTTGTTCAAGTGACAGAATTTCTGATAAAACAGGGATGGTTTCATAAAGTTGGCAAGGTGTTTTATTCACACCTAATCCATTTTTGAGCCCTATGGCTAGGCAGTTGAAGAAGGCTTCCACGTGTTCCGGATCGTCTCTGAGAAGCGTCACATGGAACTCAAAAGGCTCTCCTGGCTGAATCGTTCCCTCCGTTGGAGGTGTGATCACAAACGTGTTCCCAGCACCGGTTTCAAACAGAGAGGCATAAAGGCAGTCATCTTGGTGCAGTAGTGCTCCGTTCCCACAACGGCAGTAACGATGAAGCAGAGCATGGCCGATTGCACCGCGGATCATGCTTCCGCAGAACACAGGAAGATCCAGCCTCAATTCAGGTACCACGGCAATTCTATAGCGACGGATTCTTCCCGATTTAAGGATCACTTTTCCGTCCCCTTACGCGCAAACAAGTTATTGTTCTAACATCCAAATTAAGATTCAGCAAACCATTAAGGGAACGATCAGCTCCCATCGTCATAGCTGTTCAGATAATCGGCTAGAACGTCACCGTGACAAAGTGCCGGTTTGCAAAAGCAACCCAGACGCTTTCCTGCCAGTTCATGGACACGGCTTGTATCAATGTTCAGGAACTTATTAAACGTGAAGTCGTACTCGTACTTCCGAATAACTTCCTCTCGGCTCTCTCCAGTTTCCATGGCGTGGGGATTCCCCCAGTAGGAGCCACGGCCAATATACTCATAGCCTCCCCCACCACTCAGGCTTTGATGTTGAGGCTCACGCTTGATGTTCACCACCCTGGTCAAAAAGACTTTAATCCACCTGAGCGGAATACCTCGGGCGGCAAGCGTTTGCCTAGCCTCTTCAAACTCCTCACCGTCGTCAAAGACTACAGCATGGGTAATGCAGGCGTCATCAAACGCCGTGACCTTGGAAATATTCCCGACTCGCTGATTTTCGCCAAAATAGCCGTTGATAAACCCATGTGGGTCGCCAGCGTGCATGATGTTAAACGCTCCCAAACTGCGGGTTATTTTTTCGAGCTTGCGCTCAAATTTAGCCTGACAGGTGAATAATGGTGGATACAGGATCAAAACAGTTTTCATGTTAATACAAGTGCTCCACTTTCAAAGCCGTTTGCCAGTTCGTATTCAGATACTCCACAACCAGGCGTCGATGGCAATAATGTGGTTGAGCTTCACTGCACAATAGACATGCGCCTTCAAAATCTGCGGGGCGCAACTGTTTCTCGATGTTCCGTTGCGCCATCAGATTCAGAAAAGACTCTTCGTAAACACGCCAGGGCACTCCGTGCTTTTTGTATCCGTCCAACATTATTTTGGTAGGCGCCAATTCTGGCAGATGCCAGTAATCTGCGTTGCAAAGTTCTCTGAGAAAGAAGGCCAAATCATCACGCTTGGCAAAGGCCGCAAGCTGCGAAACGTTGTTCAGCCGAACATCAATGAGGATCTTGATCTGCGCCTTGCGCAGCATTCCAAAGAACTCTTCAGCTTTTTTCTGAGTAAAGCCAATAGTGTAGGTGTTCATCCATATGCCCTGTTCAGATAGCCAGTATGATCAATGACAGCCGCCACCAAAACATAATGGTGTGCGGGTGTACCAAACTCCAGAGACAAACTGAGAGTGAGCCAGTAGTTGTCGTTGTGGTTCAGCGTCTTCTGAACCACGGTGCCCGGCACAGACGGGAATTGATTGCAGAACACGGCACAGACCGAAGGGTCTGTCACCGGGATGCGCTGAAAGGCTTGCCCTTGATGTACAAAGGACGCAAAAATCCGTTTGCGAAGCCCTTTGGCTGTTCGAGACAGCTCCAACGTGAACACCAAATTCTGCGGGGCCACCAGCATCAACGAGCTGTCGATTTCTTGGCTTTTGGCATAGCTCGTCGAGATCTGATCATCCCGCTCTGTCGCAGGATCAAACCAGATGGGCTCTACACTGTTGGCGAATGGCCGCAGTACCTGCGGATTCACGTTGCTGCGGGTGAGGCGGATATTGCTTTCCCGCCAGAGCCAGTTTTCAGGCTGAGCAATAATTGGACGTGGCGCTACGAGATCCAGTTGTACAACATCCCCCACGCGAAAGTTCTCGCAGGCTCCCTTAGGGATAGGGCCTATGCACTCATTACTGCTATTGGCCGACACTGGGCGCAACCAGTTTCTTTTCAGAGCCTGGGTACCATTTACTGAATTGCCCACTTCTACACCGGCAATACAGAAATCACCCCCTTTGAAGGACTTTGCCAATACCAGCATCTGTTTTTGCATTGTGCTCTCCGCCTGTGAACAACGGAGAGCACTTTATGAAGAAACCCAGTGGCTGGGGGTGTTGCCAAGCTTGTGAGCCACGGAGACCAAATCACTAAGCCAAGAATGATCATTATCATGGATGACGGTCATAATCAGATAAGTTGATGTTTGTATCCAATCGCCAAAAAGTCACTAATTAAATGCTAGCCAGGTACTGAACACACTTCTTGGCGAGGTCTTGATTACAAAGCATTCTGAAGTGCAGACTTTATTACATATGGATTCAACACCAAAAATCGTTCAAATATTAGCCAACTCTGTGATTAAAAAACGATCAGTAAATCAGACCTTTTATCCAACTGATTTTAGTGCTAATTTTTTAACCTTGGAGTTTGAGGACTGCCCCGATATTGGAGGGGATTAAGACTCAGTTAGGTTATCGGGTAAGTATAGGATTAGGGTTTGAGGACTGCCCCGATATTGGAGGGGATTAAGACGCGAAGATAGTAGCGAACATCTTGAACATAAGGTTTGAGGACTGCCCCGATATTGGAGGGGATTAAGACATTGATACGTTCATGATATTACCTTTTTAATGGGTTTGAGGACTGCCCCGATATTGGAGGGGATTAAGACTTTTTCGCATTGTCTTTGATCAGCGCCTTTAGGGTTTGAGGACTGCCCCGATATTGGAGGGGATTAAGACGCTGGTGTAAGCGCACTAAAGTCGGACAGTGAGTTTGAGGACTGCCCCGATATTGGAGGGGATTAAGACAGCTGTGAACATGGGAGTACTCTGTTGATTGGGTTTGAGGACTGCCCCGATATTGGAGGGGATTAAGACTCATCAGTAGCGGTCCCGCGTGAGGCTAGTAGGTCTGAGGACTGCCCCGATGTTGGAGGGGATTAAGACGCATACTCTTCGGCGTACCGGACGTAATGATGTCTGAGGACTGCCCCGATATTGGAGGGGATTAAAGCTGTCTGAGATCAGTTGACCACTACATTGTGATACGCAACGTCCGAGGACTACCCCGGCGATGAAATGAATCAAAGCGGTGTTAGCTGCTCACGCCCCACAGGCTCACGGAGAGGCCCCGCTGAAAAGTTGAGTTCAAAGTCATTTGCCTTCCCAAATATGGCAACGGCACAAGTCAGCTTTATGATGCTTAAATACATTTCTTCAAATATATTTTGGCGTGCCTGACTGTTTATGAGCAATCTTTACTTATTGAATTCGCCGGTGCTGCCGGGGTTTGGTCGCTATGAATTCGAAGGGCCGGTCAGTGCGGCAAAGGCCCGATTGATTGTTGCAGACGGTTTTGTCAGTGCCATCGGCCACGAGGGCTCTGCGCTATTGTTGACAGGAATTTTGGGGCAACCTGTTGCATTCAACCGCCAACAAATAGCGCTTCTGCCTAGCGACCAAGCACTAGTCTTGTGCCTGCAACAGAGGTTGCCCGAAGGACTGGTTCTAAGCTTCGGCGAGTTGTCGAAGCTCCCCTATGAATTGGGGCTTTTGTCTCGGACGTACTGAACGCCGAGCATCAGATCTAGACTGCGGTTGATCTGAAACTGCTCTGGATCAAGCATCGTGCAATATGCACCGCCTTTGATGGTTTGAATGCCTTCTCTGTCCAACTCGCTTTGGATGGCCTTGCGCCCGTTTAAATACAGAGGCCTAACTTCTAGCAGCTTCTGGAGTCTCTCAGGTAAATAGTCATGCAAAACGGATCGAATTTCGTTTAGCCGCTCTGAAAAAAACGACCGGCGCATCCCAACCCGCAATGAATCGAGCGTTCGGCTGGCAATACCCGTTGGCACAAGCTCATTCCTGTCCGCAAGTTTGTCTATCAACTGCGTTAGCGTTGCCTCCGAGTCAAATGCAAGACCCACCACCTCGCAAATATCCTCAATGAATGACCTGGCCAAGTCGGTATCAGGTATCCGGGCCGCAGGGAGACGAATCACGCCACTGTCGATTTGGTTGAGCCGGATAACCATTCGATAGGCGACGTAATTAGCGGGTGTCATGGGAACTTCGGCAACGTTGCCGATGCCATCCCTGCTGATGATCAGAGATTGGTTGACGTCATCCAGGGCGACTTGGACACACTCCGGTCGCTGCCCAAGGTTTATCAGCTCTATTAACGATCTGAAACTAATAGAACCGTGCAGATGATGAAAACGACCGGGCAAATAGTCGCGATGTCGGATAAACGGGATATCAGCCAAGATCACATCGGCGTCAACCGCATCGAGCTGATCACCGTTACGACCTTGGAAGTGCCGGGAGGCGGGCGTGGGATAGTAAAACTCTGGTTGCCCTTCGTACGGAGCGTTGACCAGCACATGGCTAAGACAGTCCTCATGACGGGCGAAGAGGCTCATGGCATAACCGAGGTAAAAGGTCATGGTTTTACGGCCCCCGGCTAACGAGGCATGCAATCTCACCTTCGATCCACCGTGAGTGGGAGGGAGAGTCAATTCATACACTGTGCGAGTAATAAAATCGGCTAGCGCCTCGTGGTCTGAGAGTGTTCGGGCATCATCGACAGGCACGCCTGTCGCCCCTGGTACCGTCAGTATCTGAGCGTCACCGAATATGGGGACAGGCAGACCATAATCTTCACACAGTCGCTGGAGGTGACTACGCGTAATCAAACCATCGTAGACCTGCCGGGCCCCGACCGTTGTCGTAATAACTTGGACTTCATCAGGCCATGGCCGACCATCTCTATGGATGGCATAGAGGGTCTCTGTCACTACTTGCGGGGACATGCCTGTCACACACAGCAAGATGTGTTTAATGGGGGCCGGCGCGCTGTTCATCTTGCCGTGAATCAAGGAGTATTCACCCACTCTCCCCGCGCCACCCAGTTACGAAAAAGTATCTTGAGGTCGGATAATTCACCAGCTTCACAGGTGAGCAAACTCACACTGCCGGCCCTGGCACGAACATTCACTTTCCGCCCTTTTTTGTTGCTGTAATCCAGCGGCCTAAATGACACCAGTGCGCCGGCTCCAAATAAGCCGCCGGCCTGATCAGTCAGACTGTCGAGCTTGTAAATAATGTCTTCGTCTTTCCGGTCACGGGCAAGGTTACCCGTTTTGCACTCAATCATAAGCAAGCGATTATTATGGACGACCACCACGTCCATTTCGTTGCGGATATCGTGCTTGGTGTCCGCATTATCCGTCACCGTGACGCTCAACCCGACATCCCCTGCCCCAGCGTCCTTTGCGGTATGCCAAACAAATTCCTCTAGCCACGCGCCACTGAGATAAACAGCGGTATCCGAACTGCGAGGAAACCATTCCTGTGCCGAGTCGCCTTGCTCAAGTACCTGCCCCTGTTCTAGAAGCTCCAAAGCCTTTCGCCAGTCGCCCCGGGGAGGATGTTCAAGTCGCAGCACGTTCGGAGCAGCACTTCCCTGGTTATCCGGTGCATACCATTTGTTAAACAGAGCCACCAGGCCACCCACTTTTTCTGCATTTTCTGCAAGAAAACGGGTGGCAGCTTTTCTTAGTTGCGCTTTTTCCAGCCATTTCTCATCGGTGTCCTGGCGGCTCCGAACGGTCTTGTTCTGCGCTGTCAGGTACACGCCTAAGTCGAGTACAGACGCCATCGGCTCGGTCGACTCG
>Ga0307969_1000808_pt1 | contig 16665 bp, 8 predicted proteins | sample OrgLakmetagen710_FD_201841 | JGI IMG/M metagenome (GOLD analysis project Ga0307969, IMG submission 201841) | Saline water microbial communities from Organic Lake, Antarctica - #710 | ecosystem: Environmental > Aquatic > Non-marine Saline and Alkaline > Saline | place: Antarctica: Organic Lake... | reverse complement strand
AAAGCAGTTTTTCAAGAAAATATTCCTGTAAATGGTGTCGTACTTCCTATTACAAGCATTTATTTAGATGCTTTAGAAGGAGGTCGTGTGGAAGAAAAATTTGTTGAAGATGGTGCTGTCCTTGAACAAGGAGAACCTATTTTAAGATTATCCAATACCGATTTGGAGTTGAGCTTAATCAACCAAGAAACTTCGGTTTATAATTTATTGACACAGATGCAGATTTCTCAAAATGCTGCACGACAGAATACCATAAACCGACAAAACCAATATACAGATGTTGAAAATAATTTAATTGAAGCCAAACGAGTTTATGATTTAAACAAAAAATTATACAAAAAAGGGGTGATTGCAAGACAAGATTATGAATCTTCTGAAAACGCATATAATTATCAAGTAGAACGTATGGAATTGGCTAAGCAAGTATTAATTGAGGATTCCATTTCCACCAAAATAGAAGTAAATCAAGCTAAAAATTCTTATCAAAGAACACAAAGTGCATTGGAATTGATGCGCAAAAAAGTAGGCGACTTAGTGGTACGTGCTCCTATAGATGGGCAACTCACCTCTCTTGATGCAGAAATTGGTCAGTCTATTTCCAAAGGAACAAGACTTGGTCAAGTAGATGTAACAAGCAGTTATAAAGTACGAGTAGATATTGACGAACATTATATTTCTAGAATTTATAATGGTCAAACTGGAACTTTTACCCTAAATAATAAAACTTACACATTAGTTATAAAGAAGGTTTTTACACAAGTAACCAATGGTCGTTTTCAAGTAGATATGAAATTTGAAGAAGATGCGCCATCTGATATTAGAAGAGGACAAAATTTACAAATAAGAGTTGCACTAAGCGCAGAAAAAGAAGCCTTGTTGGTTTCAAAAGGAGGGTTTTTTCAAAAAACAGGAGGCAATTGGATTTTTAAAGTAAGTGAAGATGGAAACTCCGCATATAAAGTTAACATTAGACTAGGAAGTCAAAATACCTCTTTTTACGAAGTTCTTGAAGGCTTAAATCCAGGCGATAAAGTGGTTACCTCTAGTTATGATTCTTTTGGAGATACGGAGGAATTGGTATTGCAGTAGTAGTTAGTAATTAGTATTGGGTACAAAGTTTCAAGAGAATAGAAAATAGAAAATAGAGAATAGAAAATTGACTAATCTGATTTTTAATTTAAAATATATTAATAATTGAATGACCATGCTCGAAAACTAATAACAGACAACAGATGCCATAAAATAGTTAATCTATGATTTACGTGATTTTATGAGCATGCTCGCACAAAGTGCGGCAAAACCGAACAAAAAACCGAAACCAATAACTGACAACAGAGAACCGAAAACAACATCATAAACAACTCAATAAAATAAAGAAAAATGATACAAATAACAGATTTAGAGAAGTATTACAAAACGGAAGAGGTGCAAACTATTGCCCTAAACAAATTGTCTTTTAAGGTGAATGAAGGTGAGTTTGTTGCAATCATGGGTCCTTCAGGTTGCGGTAAATCTACATTATTGAACATCTTAGGATTGTTAGATGATTCAGACGGGGGCAGCTTTATGTTTAACGGTCTTGAAGTCGCTGGTTACAACGAGCGAAAAAGGTCGCAATTACGAAAGCACAACATTGGTTTTGTATTCCAAAGCTTTAATCTTATCGATGAACTTACGGTTTTTGAAAATGTAGAATTGCCCCTAATTTATACAGGTGTAAAAACTGCGGAACGGAAAAAACAAGTGGAAGCTGTGCTGGAAAAAATGGGAATCATGCACCGTAGAAATCATTTTCCACAACAACTCTCTGGAGGACAACAACAACGCGTTGCAGTTGCGCGAGCGGTGGTAAATAAGCCTAAATTAATTTTGGCAGATGAGCCTACTGGTAACTTAGATAGTACCAACGGAAATGAAGTAATGGATTTGCTTATTGATTTGAATGAAGCTGGTACTACTATCATCATGGTAACGCATAGCGAGCACGATGCCAAGTATAGTCACCGAATTATAAGAATGTTAGACGGACAAAAAGTAACTGAAAATATTTTGACATAAACTTTTCTCAGTCTTACTTGAGGTGAAAATGCTTCGGTAATAGAATTAGCCAAACTACTTATGCCGAAGTATTCAATCCAAATTTAAAGCTGAATAAAAAAAGTAATCCTTAAAAACATGCTGAAGCATCACATCAAATTATCTTTTCGAAATCTGTGGAAAAACAAATTGCTTTCTACGCTTAATCTCTTAGGCTTAAGCATAGGGATTGGTAGCGTTTTGACGTTAATTTTCTCTGTATATGCATATTATGATGCAGATTCTAATATTGAAGATCAAGAAAACATCTTTTATTTAAAAACATTAACTACTGGAGGCGCTTCTTACACAGAAACACCATACCCCCTACTCGAAGAAATCATCAAAACTTCTCCTGAAGTACTTGCTGCTTCCCATTTGCAGGGATGGGACAATCTATGGTTGGAATATGGAGAATTTGAATTTCAAGAAAGTTCCGAATATGTTGAACCCGAATTTTTTGATGTTTTCTCCTTAGCCTTAAAATATGGTAATCGTGAAACGGCTTTAGATAATAAAAATTCCATTGTACTTACCCATAAAGTAAGTGAGAAAATATTTGGACAAAAGAATCCTATTGGTGAAATCATAAAAGCAAATGACAGCTTGAATTTAACCGTCACAGGAGTTTTAGAACCAATTAGTCCGTACTCTGCATTCCGACTGGGTGTTATTTTGCCCACTAAGCTTTTAGAAGATAATCTGAATTTTAAGAGACGTGCTGATTGGACGGATGGTTTTACTTTTAATTATTTGAGACTAAGACCCAACACAAATATTGAAGCCTTTGAGAGCAGAATATACGAAATCGTTCAAAAAAACTATCCTGATCCAACTTCAGTTGCAGCCATAAAAGCATTGCCATTTTCTGGCATAAGAATAAACAGCATTCCCGTGGTAGAAACCATCATCACTAGCTCGATAGCTGCATCTGTGTTTATATTATTGATTGTTCTTATCAATTTACTCAATTTAAACACATCAACTATGTATCGGCGTACAAAAGATATTGCGATTCGTAAAGTAATGGGAGCAAGCAAAAAAGGGATTGTTGTTCAGTATTGCATTGAGAACGGCATCTTGGTTTTTGCGTCTATCGTAATTTCATCATTGCTTTTTTTAGGCTTTTTATTACCGAAATTAAATTCAATTTATGGAGCAGATTTTGGTAAGATATCCTTTACCGTTGCCAATGATTATCCTGTAATTATTTTTGCCTTATTCTTAGGACTTATAGTTACTTTAGTTGTAGGTATAATCCCTACTCTACGATTCATATCCATTCCCGTTTCAACAGGAATAAAAGGTAAATTAAATACTGTTCAGAGCAACTTTTTTATTCGCAATTCATTTATCGTTTTTCAGTTTAGTATCGCAATTCTGTTTATCTGTGTTGCAGTTATTCTAAATAATCAAATCCATTTTATGAAAAATGCTCCTTTGGGTTTCAATAAAGAAAATGTGCTTGTTGGAAACATTCGTTTGGAGTTTAAAAATGAAGAAACCGCTGCATCAAGTTTCAAAACAGTATTAAACAAGCTAGAAGCAAACTCCTATGTAAAGAGTGTTTCAGTAAGCAATGCTATTCCTTCGGATTATAATTTCAATTATACCCGATTATTTGATGCTGAAACTGAAACCGAAATCCGCATACGTTATGCTCGAACTGATCAAGATTTTTTAAAAACTTTTGAAATCCCTTTGGTCTTGGGAAGGGATTTTGATGAAAACATAGATGAAGCGGTTGAACTTCCAGTATTAATCAATAAAACTGCTATGAAGGCTTTTGGCTGGAATACTATTGAAGGAAAAAGAGTAAAGGAAAAAGGAAGCAATTCATCTGGATATCCTGTGGTTGGTGTGATGGAAGATTTTCATTACCAAGATATGCAAAATGCAGTAGAACCTTTAGTTCATTTTTACCGGAAGAAAAACAAGCTTGCTTACCATCGATTTCTTTCTGTGAAAGTAATGGAAGGGCACGGAAAGAATGTGGAAGAACTCATCGTAAATGATTTTGGCAAAATAGCATCCAGAAGAACCTATAAGCAAGAATTTTTGGTAGATAAAGTAAGTGCTCAATACCGCTTAATTGAAGGAATGTTGAAAACCGTAAATGTAGTTGCACTACTATCTATTTTTATTTCGTGTTTGGGCATGTTTGGGTTGATTTCTTTTATGGCCAAAAGACGGGTAAAGGAAATAGGCATCAGAAAAGTATTGGGTTCAGGAGTCTTTAAAATCATTGTATTGCTGTCTAAAGATTATGTGTTACTTGTTGGCATAGCAGCACTTATTTCCTTTCCAATTGCTTGGTATGTAATGAATGCTTGGTTGTCTGGTTTTGCATATAGCATCTCAATACAATGGTGGATGTTTGCCCTTAGCGGGTTAATTGCCTTGCTCATTACCTCATTTACGGTTGGCATTCAAGCCGTAAAATCAGCAATAGCAAATCCAACAAAGAGTTTAAAAACAGAATAATTAGCTAAAAATGAACACTAATTCATAAGAAAAAATGATTAAAAACTATTTCAAAATAGCATTCAGAAACCTTACTAAAAACAAGGTGTATTCTTTCATTAATATTTCGGGTTTAGCCATTGGTATGGCAGCTACAATGCTCATAGGCTTGTGGATTTCAGATGAGTTGAACTACAACAATCATTTCGAAAATAAAGAAACCATAGCAATACTATTTCAAGAACAAACCTTGAACGGAGATATTGAAACCGATTCAGCTATACCAAGACCTTTAGAGTTTGCACTAAGAGAAAACTATGCTGATAATTTTAAACACATTATTATGTCTTCCTGGGAGCAGCCAAGGTATTTAAAATATGGGGATACCAATATTTATACCTTAGGAAATGCTATGCAAGAAGGCATTACAGAAATGCTTGAATTAATTATAATAGATGGTGTTCGTGATGGTTTGAAAGAAAAAAATTCCATTATGCTTTCTGAAACCACAGCCAAGCAACTATTTGGTTCTGAAGCTGCTGTTGGTAAAATAATAAAAGTAAATAATGCCGAAGATTTAATGGTTACAGCGGTGTACAAAGACATTCCACAAAATAATTCTTTTAGTGACATGGAATACATTATTCCTTGGAAGCATTACATCACAACTCAAGCATGGTTAGAGTGGTCTAAAGATGTTTGGGATAATAACTCGTTTCAGCTTTTTGTGCAAATTAATGAAAATACCAGCATGGAAGCAATTTCAAAAAAAATAAAAGATATAAAGAAAAAAGCTGACCCCGAGATGGTTCAATATAATCCTAACTTATTTTTATTTCCTATGAAGGATTGGCACTTAAGGTCCGAATTTGAAAACGGAATTCAAACTGGTGGCCGCATTGAAAATGTATGGCTTTTTGGAGTAATTGGAATATTTATTCTTCTGTTGGCTTGCATCAATTTTGTAAACTTGAGTACAGCTCGCTCAGAAAAAAGAGCAATGGAAGTCGGTATTAGAAAATCTATTGGTTCCCAACGTAGTCAACTTATATTTCAATTTTTAAGTGAGTCGTTTTTAATTGTTTTTATATCCTTCGTACTGGCGGCAGGCATCGTTTTGCTTTTCTTGAATGGATTTAACAACTTAGCTAGTAAGTCCATTGTTTTTCCTTGGACCAGTATTTCGTTTTGGCTACTTTCAATTGTATTCATCATTATTACTTCCTTTTTAGCAGGTAGTTATCCTGCCTTGTATTTATCTTCATTTAACCCTGTAACTGTTTTAAAGGGCTCTTTTAAATCTGGTCGATATTCATCATTACCTAGAAAAATACTAGTGGTAACTCAATTTACAGTTTCAATTGCATTAATTATAGGAACGCTAGTAGTCATGAACCAAATTCAGTTTAGTAAAGATCGGCCATCGGGTTACGAAAAGGAAGGTTTGGTTCAAATCCCAGTGATGAGCAGTGAATTTATTGGTAAAGCAGATCTTATGCGAAATCAATTTATTGCATCTGGTGGAGTTGTTGAAATGGCAACTACTAGCGGTCCAACTACACAAGTTTGGTCCAATAGGTCGGGTTACAATTGGGAGGGGAAACCAGCAGGATTTCAGGAAGACTTAGCGTATACAGAGGTATCCTACGAGTTTGTTGAAGCCTTAGGAGCTAAAATAGTAGACGGTCGCAGCTTTTCAAGAGATTTTCCATCAGATTCTGTAGGTGTTATATTGAATACTACCGCAGTAAAGTATATGGGTATTCAAGATCCTGTTGGTAAATACATCACAGATTCAAATACGGAAGACCCTAACGAACCATTGAAAATAATTGGCGTAATAGATGATATTATTATGCAATCTCCCTACAGTCCTGTAAAACAATCCATGTATGTTTTTGATAGTTATGGGAACGAAAGTTTTTACAACCTTAGACTGAATCCTGAAAAAAGTACAAGTGAAAATTTAGCGCTTATTGAAGCTGTCTTCAAACAAAATTTTCCTAATACTCCATTCGATTATCAGTTTGTAGATGAAGAATATGGCAAGAAATTTAAATCAGAAGAGCGCATAGCTAGTTTATCTCGAGTTTTTACGGTTTTGGCTATTTTTATCAGTTGCCTTGGATTGTTTGGATTGGCATCTTTTGTGGCAGAGCAAAGGACAAAAGAAATTGGAGTAAGAAAAGTATTGGGAGCTTCCATTAGTCAGTTGTGGTTATTGCTTTCAAAAGACTTTATCCTTCTCGTTATCATTGCATTGTTTATAGCATCGCCAATTGCGTACTATGTTATGGGGCAGTGGTTGCAAAAATTTAGTTATAGAAGCTCAATAGGTTGGGATGTGTTTGCAATAGCTTGTTCTGGAGCCATACTTATTACCTTGATTACGGTGAGTTTTCAAGCCTTAAAAGCGGCTACATCAAATCCAGTAAAATCACTTAGAACAGAATAAATGCTTTTGAACTATTCTTTAAACCTTGGACTAGTTTCCACATTAAAAACGAATAATTATGATTAAGAATTATTTCAAAATAGCATGGAGGAACCTAATGAAGCAAAAAGTGTTTTCATTTATTAACATCATTGGGTTAACCATTGGTTTAAGTGCCTCCTTTGTAATTGGTTTAATGATTTTTTACGACGCTACCTTTGATGACTTTCATAAGGATGGAGACCGAATTTATAGAGTTGTTTCTAATTTCACTAGTCCTGAAGGGGAGTTTTACAATTCTGGAATGAACCTAGCGCTTGAAGATGCAATTAAAGACGATTCGAACTTTGAGACCGTCAGTGGTTTTTATATTGAAAGACCTTCGAAAGTGGAAAACAAAGCTTTAGGTTCGGAATTTAAATGGCCAGATTTTGTGATTTTCACAGATACTGATTACTTTTCTATGTTTGATTACCATTTTTTAGCAGGAAGCAAAGACGAGTTAAAAAACCCTAACCAAGTAATCCTTACTAAAAAACGAGCTACTACTTATTTTCCAAATGCTAACCTAACCGAAATAATAGGTAAGACACTCGTGTACAATGACTCCTTACAAATTACCGTAACAGGTATTGTTGAAGATTTACCTGGCAGAACAGATTTTATTTTTCAAGAGTTTATTTCTAGCCCAACCTTGTTGCAAACCCGACTTAGAAATCAATTTTTAGAAAAAAACTGGAATAATACCAATTCCAATTCTCAACTTTTTGTAAAAGTAAGTGAGCAAGCAGATTTTACAGCTATTCAAAATCGCTTTAAAGATTTAGCTAAAGAACATCAGGATGAAGAATCAAAAAAATATGGAGAGGAACAAGAGTTCTTCTTACAACCACTAAATGATATCCATTTCAATGAAAATTATGGAATTTACGATTGGAGTAAAGGTCAAGCTAGTAAAACTTTGCTTATCAATTTAGCTCTTGTTGCTTTATTTTTACTCTTGTTAGGTTGTATCAATTTCATCAATTTAAACACTGCACAAGCTTCACTCCGAGCCAAAGAAGTAGGCATTCGAAAAACTTTAGGTAGTTCTCGTAAACAATTGATATTTCAATTTATGGGAGAAACTTTTCTACTTGTTCTATTTTCTGCGTTCTTATCTATATTGCTTTCCAAGTGGTTGCTTACTGTGTTTTCAGATTTTGTACCAGCAGGATTGAGTTTCGAATTATTTATGACACCTGTCGTACTTTTAGGAATCTGTATATTATTAATCTTAGTTAGCTTTTTATCAGGATATTACCCAGCTGTTGTATTATCGAAGTTTAATGCAATTTCTGTTTTAAAGAACCATTTAACGGTAGGCAATAAAAAATCTAATCTTCGGAAATTCTTAACCGTATTTCAATTTTCAATTGCTCAAGTTTTTATAATTGCCACACTACTGGTCAGCCAGCAAATCGATTTTGTCCTGAATAAAGACATGGGTTTTAAAACAGATTCAGTAGTATCTGTTTTTAGCCCCAGAGGTGAAAAAGAAATTGCAAAAATAGAGTTGTTTGCGCAGCAGCTCAAAAGCATTCCAGAAATCAAAAATATCAGTATTGGCGGACAAGCTCCTGCATCTAGGTCAACAAGTGTTTCAAATATCACCTACACGGATGGCGAGAAGGAAGTAACGTCTATTCTTCAATTTTTACATGGCGACACGGACTATTTAGATGTATTTGAATTAAATTTACTAGCCGGTAGGAACTTGAGAAATGACACCATTAATGAATTGGTTATCAACGAAACATTCTCTAAAATACTTGGCTTTACTACACCTGAAGAAGCCATTGGAAAACAAATTGTAGTGGTAGATGATTATATTCCGATAGTAGGAGTAATGAATGACTTTAACCAACGTTCGTTAAAATATGGTATAGAGCCAATGGCCTTGACAGGAGATTGGTACAGACCAGATTGGAGTCAGTTTTATGTTGTACATATTGGATTTAAAAACGAATCTGGTGTAATCTTAAAAGAGACCTTGACAAAAATTGAAAATACCTATAAAAGCGTTTACACAGATACAGAAGATTACCGCTTAGAGTTTCTAGATGAAAATATTCAAGGTTTTTACAACCGAGAACAAAAAATATCAAAACTCCTAAGATGGGCTACTGGATTATCGGTATTAATTAGCAGTTTAGGTTTACTTGGTCTGGTGATTTTTACTACCAATAGACGTGTAAAAGAGATTGGTGTCCGAAAAGTCTTAGGCGCTTCTCAACTGCAAATCAATATATTGTTGGGTAAAGAGTTTTTGATATTAGTAGCCATCGCTTTTGTTATTGCAGCGCCTATTGCATGGTTTGGTATCCATAATTGGTTGCAGGATTTTACATACAAAACCAACATTAATTTTTGGGTTTTCATTTTTAGTGGTGTAGCTATGATTTTTTTCTCACTAATGGTAATTAGTATAAAAACCTTTCACTCTGCAAATGCAAACCCCGTAGATAGCTTAAAAACAGAATAGTATTAATTTTTATAAAATAAAAATCATGAAAAACCTACTACAACTTAGCGTACTTATTTTGATTTACATAAGTCAAGTGCTTTCGGTGCAACAAAAAAACAATACTGCCCCTTTCCATAAGGTAATTATCAGTCCACATATTGAAACTACCTTTGTGCAAGGCGATGTAGAATCTGTAAGTATCTTAGAAAGTACAGTAGATGATGATAAAATAAATATTGAAGTAAATAATGGGGTTTTAAGAGTATACTTAGATGATGCTAAGGAATATACCAAAAATAAAGAAATCATAAAAAATGGTGTAAAAATGAAAACTCCTATCTACAAAGGAAAAGTCTTATCTATTCTGGTTACCTACACTGCTATAGATGAGCTATCTATACGAGGAGAAGAAAAAACACTTTGCAAAAGTCCTATGGAAGTTGAAAACTTTAAACTGAAAATGTATGGGAAATCTATTGTACACTTCAATGAAGTAAATTTTTCTGAATTGAAGGTACATAGCTACGGAGAAAGTGAGTTGGAAATTAAAAAAGGAAACATCATCAATCAACATATCACTGCTTATGGTGAAGCCATATTCAAACTTGTTGAAGTAGAAAACGAAACCACTTACCTTACGGCTTATGGAGAAGCTAAGTTTTGGATAAATGCTTCAGAACGCATCAAATTTTCTAATTTTGGTGATGCTGAATTGCACTATACTGGGACTGCAGAAATAGATAAAGGCTTAAATTTTGGAGATTCAACAATCAAAAGAATAAAATAGTAATTAGGCTGCTCTATCAGATTTGGTGTACTTAGATTCTAGTGAAAATCTTCAAAAGGAAAAGTCATGAAAACAGATTCAATTCCTTAAAATGGGACTTCACTGCTCCATGATGTAACCTAAAAAGTTTCAACAATACAGTTTATTGAATTTCGACTATTCTAAAATCAAAATTTAGTTTACAACTTGCTTATTTATTGTATTTTTGGACGCATAAAATTAGTTTCTAAATTTTCATGCAATGATTCATTTTTTTCAAGCTACTCCAACCCAATTTTACGTTGTTTCTTCCACAAATCGTCCCGATTATGAAACCATAAAAAAGCTAAAATGGTTATTTGGCGATGCCAAATTTATAGATGAAAAAGCAGTAGCAGGAAACTTTATTGGTCCACGTGCAGCCATGATTACACCTTGGTCTACCAACGCCGTAGAAATTACGCAAAACATGGGAATTGTTGGCATGGAGCGCATAGAAGAATTTAGCCTAGTTAAAGAAAAAGAAGCATTCGACCCCATGTTGTTTCAAGCTTATGCTGAATTGAATCAAGATTTATTTGAAGTTTCCATTACACCAGAAAATGTGAAACCCATCTTGGATATTGCAAGATACAACAAAGCGGAAGGTTTAGCGCTAAACGAAGAAGAAGTGCAATACCTAGAAGATTTAGCCAAACGATTAAAAAGACCCTTAACCGATGCCGAAGTATTTGGATTTTCCCAGGTAAACTCAGAACATTGCCGTCATAAAATATTCAATGGAACCTTTATTATAGATGGTGAAGAGAAAAAAGAGTCCTTGTTTAGGATGATTAGAAAAACTTCTGAAACCCATCCCAATTCTATTGTTTCTGCCTACAAAGACAATGTTGCTTTTGTAAAAGGGCCTGTGGTAGAACAATTTGCTCCATTTCGAGCTGATGTTGCTTCGTATTACCAAAATTCAAACTTTGAATCTGTTATTTCATTGAAAGCAGAAACGCATAATTTCCCTACTACCGTAGAACCATTTAATGGAGCAGCAACAGGAAGCGGTGGAGAAATAAGAGACCGTTTAGCTGGTGGGAAAGGCTCTCTGCCTTTAGCAGGAACAGCAGTATACATGACCAGCTATTCCCGTTTAACCGAAGACCGAGAATGGGAAAAAGCTTTTCCAGCTCGAAAATGGTTGTACCAAACTCCGCTAGATATTTTGATAAAAGCTTCAAATGGAGCTTCAGATTTTGGAAATAAATTTGGTCAACCTTTAATTTGTGGCTCGGTCTTAACTTTTGAACACAGCGAAGACAATAAACATTTAGGTTTTGATAAAGTAATTATGATGGCTGGTGGAATTGGCTACGGAAAAGCAAATCAAGCCTTAAAAGACATTCCAAAAGAAGATGAAGACATTGTAATTTTAGGAGGTGATAATTACCGAATTGGAATGGGTGGAGCTGCTGTATCTTCTGCAGATACAGGTGAATTTAGCAGCGGAATTGAACTCAACGCCATCCAACGCTCCAATCCAGAAATGCAAAAAAGAGCCGCAAATGCAATTCGAGGAATGGTTGAAAGTGAAGAAAACAGAATTACTTCTATTCACGACCATGGTGCAGGCGGACATTTGAATTGTTTAAGTGAATTAGTAGAAGAAACCGGTGGTAAAATTGACATTGCTAAGCTTCCTATTGGCGACCCTACGCTTTCAGCAAAGGAAATCATTGGAAATGAATCTCAAGAACGAATGGGCTTGGTTTTACCAAAAGATGCCAGCTTGCAGCTTGAGAAAATTGCTGCTCGAGAACGAGCACCCATGTATCGAGTTGGAAAAGTGACAAACGACCATCAGTTTACATTTCAAAATTCAAAAACAGGAGAGAAACCTATGGATTTAAGGCTAGCTGATATGTTTGGAAGCTCCCCAAAAACCATCATGAAAGACGAAACGCTTCATGCAAATTTTGAAGAAATTAGCTACCAAAAAGTACAGTTATATGCCGATGCAAAACAAGTGCTACAACTCGAAGCTGTTGCTTGTAAAGACTGGTTAACCAATAAAGTAGACCGCTGTGTGAGTGGCCGAGTTGCCAAACAACAAACCTGTGGTAGTTTACAACTTCCACTAAATAATTGCGGTGTTGCAGCTTTGGATTATTTAGGTAAAGAAGGCGTTGCAACTTCAATTGGGCACTCCCCTATTTCAGGATTAATAGACCCTGTTGCCGGAGCAAAAAACTCAATAGCAGAAGCTTTAACCAATTTGGTTTGGGCACCTTTAAAAGATGGATTACAATCGGTTTCGCTTTCTGCCAACTGGATGTGGCCATGTAAAAATCCTGGAGAAGATGCTAGACTTTACGCAGCGGTTGAAGCCGTTTCTAAATTTTCTATTGCTCTAGGAATCAATGTACCTACTGGAAAAGATTCCTTATCCATGAAGCAAAAGTATGCCGATAAAGAGGTGATTTCCCCAGGAACAGTAATTATTTCTGCGGCTGGAAATTGCAATGCCATTGCTAATGTGGTGGAACCAGTTTTGCAACCTGAAGGGAAATTGATATACATCAACTTATCTCAAGATGAATTTCGATTAGGAGGTTCTTCTTTTTCTCAAATCAAAAATAAAATAGGTAAAAATGCACCAAGTATCAAAGACGATGTGTTTTTTGGAAACAGCTTCAATGCAGTACAAGACTTAATTAAAGCTGGTTTAGTGGTAGCAGGGCACGACATTTCAGCTGGAGGAATGCTAACTGCACTCTTGGAAATGTGTTTTGCTGAAAATCATCTCGGTGCTGAAATAGATTTGTCTTCCATCAAAGAAAGTGATTCAACTAAATTGCTATTTGCTGAAAATGCTGGAGTCTTACTTCAGGTTAAAAATGATGCATTAGATTTCTTAGAAAAAGCTAAAATTGAATTTTTTGAAATTGGAAATCCTACTGAAAACGGAGTACTAAATTTGAAAAATGGTAAAGATACATTTGAATTTAATATTGCTGAATACCGTGATATCTGGTACCAAACTTCATATTTACTAGACCAACAACAAAGTGGAAAAGAAAAAGCAGATGAACGTTTTGAATACTATAAAAAGCAACCGCTTCAATTTGGTTTTCCATCGGAATTCAATGGTCAACTTCCTAAAGCAGATGAAGCAAACAGACCAAAAGCTGCTATTATTCGTGAGAAAGGCTCTAATTCTGAACGAGAAATGGCGCGTGCTTTACACTTAGCTGGCTTTAGTGTAAAAGACATCCATATGACTGATTTAATGGCTGGCAGAGAAAATTTAGAAGATGTACAATTGATTGCTGCAGTTGGAGGATTTTCTAATTCAGATGTATTGGGGAGTGCTAAAGGCTGGGCTGGTGCATTTGCTTACAACGAGCATGCCCAAACTGCTTTACAAAACTTTTTTGCTAGAGAAGATACTTTATCACTTGGGGTTTGTAATGGTTGCCAATTGTTTATCGAATTGGGCTTGCTTCATACGGAAGATGCCGAAAAACCAAAAATGCTCCACAATGATAGTGGAAAGTTTGAATGTAACTTCACCAGTGTGAAAATTCAAGAAAACAATTCCGTAATGCTTAAAAATTTAGCAGGAAGTCAACTGGGAATTTGGGCTGCACATGGCGAAGGAAAGTTCAGTTTTCCTAAAGCTGAAAACCATTACCATATAGTTGGTAAGTATGGTTACGAAAACTATCCGGCAAACCCAAATGGATCTGATTTCAATACCGCAATCCTAACCGACAAAACAGGAAGACACTTGGTGATGATGCCGCATTTGGAGCGTTCTACTTTTCCTTGGAATTGGGCGCACTACCCCAAAGATAGAAACGATGAAGTTTCACCATGGTTACAAGCTTTCGTAAATGCACGTGATTGGGTTTTAGAAAAGAATTTGGGGTAATTTTTTTCTTTGTAAGTTTTTGAATAGACATTAAGTTCAGGTGTTTTGTGAAAGAGGTTTCACTATCATTTTCTAATTGGTAACTTGAAATTAAATGTATATTACATTCATTTTCAAATAAATAAAATATTTTTTAAATTTCAAAATACTGTTTTATCATTCTAAAAGGTGAATGAACTCTAGCTGTTCTGAATCTTCAAATCTTTTCCTTTTTCAAATCTTGCCATTTTTTTAACAAGATAATTTACAAATAAAACGTATTATTCATTGAAACGAAAAGAGACTTCTTTAAGCTTTGGATATTATAACAACTAAAACTTTTCGATTACAAATCAGTTTTGTTTGTGAGTAAATCCACATCAGTTCTTATAGATGTCGGTCAATTAATTTAAAAAATAAAATGATGAGCACACTTGCAAAAAAATTCACTTACGGATATTATGTATTAACAGCCTTAAAAAGGGCAGATAATTTAAAAACACGAGAGAAAGATTATATAGCTGCTGGTACAGTTAATTGGGCTTCTCAAGTTTCTTTCTCACCAGAAATAATTTCGGTTGCTGTTGGACAAAAAAGTGATTTAAATGAAACTATTGACTACAGTAAGCATTTTACAATCCACTTGTTATCTGACGAGCATACAGATTATGTACAAACCTTCAGTCAAAAATCTAAAATAGAAGATGGTAAAATAAACGGAGTGGCTTTTCAAAAACAAAATGATCAAGCTATTATAGAAGACACCCTTGGCTTTCTTACTTGTAAAGTAGTTGAAAAGTTAAATGTAGGCGACCACACTGTTTATTATGGAGAAGTTGTAAATGAAGAAATTCACAAAGACAAAAAAGCATTGTGTACTATGCAACTTCCATTAGAATATACAAAAGATAAAGCTGAGATTTAATGTATTATTCATTTTTAAAACTAAAAATGAATCGCATTTAGATCAACTACCTGCTAAATCATGAGGTTTTATAAAATGAAATAAATCAATAATGAAAGTTAGCATCATAGAAGAAATTTTTATATTTATGAAATCATTCTTTCCAAAAGCTGTCTTTCCAAAATGGACAGACTTGTTGTGTAAGGTGCTTTTCTTCAAAGTGTTTTAATTCCTTTGCAGAAAGTTCATTTTGAATTTTGTTGAAAAGTGTTCGCTCTTCAAATCGAATATGCTTTTCTAACAGCAAGTACATTAATTTAATTTCAGCAACATTTCTGTTCTTTTTTTGGAAATAAACTTCTAATTCTTGATGTTGACTTTCAGCTTGAAGAATAAGATTTGAGTCCTTATAAAGAGGAAATAACTGATTTTCCTCCAATTGAAAATGACTTTCCAAATAGCTTTCCCAAAACCATTCGATATAGGCATTCATTATTTTTAAATTTGCTTCTTTTTGAATCCCTTTCTTTAAACGAAGCCCAAAAGTCAGTATTTCATGGTGTTCACGGCTTAAATTTTGAAGCGCTTCGTGTCTTTTTATGGGTTTGTGTTCCATTTTAGTATTCAATTTTAAAGAGGAATTCCTGTTATCTAATTAAAAATTACATATAAAAGTAGAATAATGGAATTTAATATAGCATTTTAATTTAAAAAAAACCTTTAATCTTTGTGATGTTTGAATTTGAATCCATAAAATCAAATTCATTTTTTAAAAACTTCTTGTCTCATATGCTGTACCTAAAGGCACAGTAATCATAGTTTGAGGTATTAATTACCCGTATAAAGTCCCTACGGGACTAATTATTTCAAAATATAATACTCCCCTTGTTAATGAATGATTTTCAATAAAGTTTTAATGAAGTCAAAGCACTTTTTCTAATATTTTTTTGGGCAAGGTGCACTTTTTTGTCTTATTTTATTTGTAAAATGAGTCCTTTAATTAAGGATTATTTCGTTTTCAATAACCCCCACAGTTGTAACACCGAAGAGTCGAAAAATTTGCAAAAGCTACGGTAATATTCAGCATTTACATTGTTATAATAGCTTGTCAATTTGTTGTATGAACCCATTAATTCAAAAATTCTTATGTAATCCATTTGTAGCTTAAAATCTTATTTCCAGCGTTGCGTAAAAGTTTCTAGGAGCAGAAGGAATGATGCCTGGACCTGGATAACCTGTGGCTCGTCTGGTGAAGTATTTTTCATCTAAGAGATTGTTTATCCCTGTCTCTAATTTAAATTGCTTATACGAATATGCCACCGAAAAATCCACAACGCTGTACTGAGGTAGAGCACCAATTACACCGCTCAAATTAGATTCAACTGAATTACTTGCATCCGTGAATTGTCTGGATAAATAGGTGTATTGCATATTGGCTGCAAAGTCCATATATGCAAAAGTGAAGCCGGTCTTAAAGTTAACATCTGGTACAAATTCTACTTTATTTCCTTCTATACCTTGTTGGTCTGAGCTGGTGTATTCAGAATTAATTATAGAGGTATTTATAAATACATTAAATCGGTAAGCTGAACTCAAATTCAATAGCTTTTTAAAA
>Ga0307969_1000796_pt1 | contig 16852 bp, 8 predicted proteins | sample OrgLakmetagen710_FD_201841 | JGI IMG/M metagenome (GOLD analysis project Ga0307969, IMG submission 201841) | Saline water microbial communities from Organic Lake, Antarctica - #710 | ecosystem: Environmental > Aquatic > Non-marine Saline and Alkaline > Saline | place: Antarctica: Organic Lake... | reverse complement strand
CAACGACTGATGCTCAGGCAGCACACGTGGATCGCCATTGGGGCGGCGTGGAACAAGCACCCGTATTACACGGCCCGCATCCCATGACATCCCTGTCGCCCTCGCTTTCTCTTGAAAAGATCACTGTACACGGCGAGGGAAACTCGGCCCAGAAGGACATCGTCACAGAACTTGACGGTCCAGTGACTAAGTTCGGCACACAGCTCTGGAAAATCGTGCGTGCTCTGCGACCATCAGCCTTTGCAGAAGGACGGCGCATCGTCCATGTCACCTACAACGACCGCTATCTGAGAGGGCCGCTGACTGCACGGCTGCTTTTCGATGCGTGGCGGACCATGCCCCTGTGCGACGCTCAGACACGTCTGGATATCGTGTCCGAGGCGATGGGGCAGGAGGGACGACCCGGCTATCTGCTTTGGCACAACTGGGAGAACGACACGCTTCGCAGCGACGTTCTGGCGGGAATGTTTCCTGGAGCTGGTGTGCGACTGGGGACCAAGGCTGACTGTGCCCATGCCAGATCTTTTCGTCTGACATTCGACGACGGAGGTGAGATCACCGTCTTTCTGGATCAGGGATTTGGTGCGTGGCGAGATGCCTCGCCTCGCGCGACGCGGTTTGCTCATGATCGCCTGCCTAAGGATCAGGCACGAGACTTGGAGAAATTGCGTTTCGATGTCGTGCTACAGGACGGCGGTAAATTTCCATCGCCAATTTGGGTGCGCTGGTGAGCGTCTTTCAAGCAGGTGACCTTTGATTGCGCAATTCCTTTCTGGGCGGGCTTTCCCAACTGAACCGGGCACCCCGCTCGAATGTCATACAATGCAGTCAAGGAACATAATCGTTCCAAGGCGCATGGTAGAACGCGTGGGCGATCTGGTCGGCGCCAGCGAGAATGTGCAGGGTTGTGTAATGGACCTGCCTTTGGTTTGGTGCGATTAAATATAACACAGGCAGAAAAATGTCATTCTTCGAGCACCCAATCCTGAATTCTCCGTACCTCGTTCCCGAACAACATTGGGAATTGGATGGTGATGGACGACCCACCGATACGGTCATTTCGAAAAGGAGAAGGTCTGACCTGATTTCCGCGATGCCAAAGCCCAAGAGTGTAAAAGGCGGTCGGCAGTCGGAATTGGAACTGAACGCAGCTGGACTCGAAGGTCAGGATATGGCCTACAACGTGACTGAGTTCGTCAACGAGATGCGGTCCCAGGTTGATGCTTGGCGGGGGCTCCCCAATCCGAATGACTGGCAGGTTTCGCCAATCACTCATCGTCTTCTGCAGCATTGGCGCTCCATACAGAAGGACGAGACGCAGGTCATCCGCCCGTTCTTCTGTCAGCTCGAAGCCGTCGAGACTGCGATCTGGATGACCGAAGTCGCGCCGAAAATGGGGGAGCGGGGCCGCCGCATTCGGCGCAGGCTCGAGGCGGCAAATGCCGAAGCAAATCCTGATCTGTTCCGCGTCGCGCTGAAGCTCGCGACAGGGGCCGGAAAGACCACTGTGATGGCCATGCTCATCGCATGGCAAACCCTCAATGCCGTGCGCAGTCCCAATTCAAAAACCTTCTCGCGCGGATTTCTAATCGTGACACCGGGCATTACGATCAGGGATCGTCTGCGGGTTCTGCTGCCAAATGATGCCGATAGCTATTATCAAAAGCTGTCCCTTGTGCCTGGCGATCTGATGCAGGACATGCAACGCGCCAAGATCGTCCTGACCAACTATCATGCCTTCAAACTGCGCGAACGGGTCCAGCTTTCCAAAGGCACAAGATCCGCGCTTGCAGGGCATGGCGAGGGGTTAACCACGCTGGAAACCGAAGGTCAGATGCTACAGCGGGTCATGCCGGACCTCATGGGGTTGGGCCGGATTAACGTGATAAACGATGAGGCCCACCATTGCTACCGGGAGCGTCCGGGCGGGATGACCCCGAAACTTGTCGGCGACGAAAGAAAGGAAGCCGAAGATAACGCCGAAGCCGCGCGCCTGTGGATTTCGGGGATCGAGGCGGCAAAGCGCAAACTCGGCATCCAGACCGTCTACGACCTGTCCGCCACGCCGTTCTTCTTGGCGGGGTCCGGATGGATCGAGGGCACGCTTTTTCCTTGGGTGATCTCCGATTTCTCTCTGATGGACGCCATCGAGTGCGGGATTGTAAAGCTTCCCCGCGTACCTGTGGCCGACAACCTGCCGGGCCAGCCGGAGCCGCTTTATCGCAAACTTTGGGAGGCCATCGGGAAGAAAATGCCCAAGAAGACGAAGGGCGCGAAACCTGATCCGCAGAGCTTACCCATTCCATTGAAGACCGCGATTGATGCGCTCTACGGTCACTACGAAAAGACATTTCAGCTTTGGGATGCCGAGGATGTCGGCATCCCACCGGTCTTCATTCTGGTCTGCAACAACACCACCAATTCTGAATTGCTGCGCGACTACATCGCCGGATATGAACGCGAGAATGCGGATGGCACGATCGAAACCATCAAGGGAAAATGCCCGTTATTTTCTAATTTCTCCTCCGACGACGACCGCCTTCCCAGACCGCGCACAGTCCTGATCGACAGCGCGACGCTTGAGGCCGGGGGGGACGTAGATAAAGCCTTCCGCGATGCCCACGCCGAAGAGATCGAGGCCTTCCGCCGTGAGCAGGCAGAACGGGGCGCCAGAACTGACGATCTTAGCGACGCGGACATCCTGCGCGAGGTGATGAATACCGTCGGTAAGAAGGGCCGTCTGGGCGAGCAGGTGCGCTGTGTCGTTTCGGTCTCGATGCTGACTGAAGGCTGGGACGCCAACAACGTCACACATATCCTCGGTTTGCGCGCCTTCGGAACGCAGCTGATCTGCGAACAGGTGATTGGTCGCGCGCTGCGTCGGCTCTCCTACGATGCCGATCCGGACACAGGCCTCTTCCGGACCGAGTATGCCGATATCATGGGCATCGACGGGCTGAATTTCTCAGGCCAGCCGACGGTCGCCCCGCCGCAGCCGCCGCGCGACGTCATCAATGTGCGCGCCGTTTCACCAGAGCGCGATCACCTCGAAATCACATTCCCGCGCGTCACAGGCTATGTGGCCGATCTGCCTTCAGACCGCCTTGACGTCGATTTCTCGGGCATGGAGCGATACGTCCTGACGCCTGGGAAGACATCGGCGGCCGAAGTGACCATGCAGGGTATCGTGGGCGAGAGCGAAAAGCTCACGCTCGACTACCTGCGCACTACCCGTCAGTCCACCATCGCCTACCATGTCGCCAAGCACATGGTCTTCGAGAAACTCCGCGACGCGCATCAGAAACCGCGCATACACTTGATCCCAGCGGCCAAACGTATCGTCAACCAGTGGCTCTCCGAAGGGCACCTGCACTGCACCGGCGGCACCGTGCCCGCTCAGCTTCTCTACCGCGAAATCGCGGATGAAGTCTGTGATCTGATCTTCGGTGCCCTGATCGACAAACCCGGCGGCGACAGCATCTTGCGCGCGGTGCTCGACCCGTACAATCCGACCGGTTCCACCCTTGGCGTCAACTTCAACACCTCCAAGACGACGCGCTACCAGCCGCGCCCCGACCGATCCCACCTCAACTGGATCATCACCGACAGTGATTGGGAGGACAAGTTGGCGGCAGTCATCGAAGACCACCCCGCCGTGACGTCCTATGCCAAGAACCACAACCTCGGCTTTGAAATCCCCTATCTGATGGAGGGAGAGCCGCGCCACTATCGCCCCGATTTCCTGATCCGGCTGGACGCGCCCGAGCCGACCACACTGGTGGTCGAGGTCAAAGGCTACCGCGGCCATGACGCCATGCTCAAGGCCGAAACCATGCGCGGCAAATGGATCCCCGCCGTCAACCGCCTTGGCACCTATGGCCGTTGGGGCTTTGCCGAATTGCGCGAGGTGCATGATTTCGGGCCCGCGCTGGATACAGCGATTGCGGGCATACTTGGAAAGGTGCCCGCATGAGACGCGAACCGACCACGCTGGAGCTGCTGGCGCTCACCTTGCAATGCCTTCTCGCGGCCTTCTGGGTCGCGGTTTCGGCCATTCCACTGATCTTTATCCTTTGGCTGATCTGGTGAAAGGCCCAATCATGACCGACAAGAATACCCCTGCTTCCTCCAAGGCGACCACGCGAATAGACCCGATCACCCATGATGATGAGCGGCTGAACATTCCCACGCCCGAGCTGGCCCCGATGATGGACCCGGCGGATGCAGCACCCATCAAGGTGGCCTACGCCACCCGCAACCCCGACCTTGACCCGCAACTGATCTGGCGCGGCAAGGATATTGATCAGGTGGCCCTCACCGTCGATGCGCCGCCGATCTACATGCAGGAACAGGTCCACCCCAAGGCGATCATCGAGGATCTGCGCGCGGGCGGGCAGCGCAACGGCGAAGGGGGCGGCGCGGATCTGTTCGATCACTTCGGCATCACCGATGACGACCGCGAGGCCGAGATCGAGTTCTACCGCCATCACCGTAAATGGTCGAACCGGATGATCCTGGGCGATGGTCTGCAAGTGATGGCGTCATTGGCCGAGCGCGAGGGGCTGAAGGGGCAGGTGCAGGCGATCTATATCGACCCGCCCTATGGCATCAAGTTCAACTCAAACTTCCAGTGGTCCACCACCTCGCGCGATGTCAAGGACGGCAAGCTGGAGCATCTGACCCGCGAGCCCGAGCAGGTGAAGGCCTTTCGCGACACCTGGCGCGACGGGATACACTCCTACCTGCAATACCTGCGCGACCGTCTGGTGGTGGCGCGCGAATTACTGACCGAGTCCGGGTCCTGTTTTGTCCAGATCGGAGACGAGAACGTCCACAGGGTGCGCGCGTTGATGGATGAGGTGTTTGGGGAGGAGAATTTTCTCGGGCTGATTCAAGTTCAAAAGACAGGAAGCCAAGCCTCAAAATTCCTCGCTGCAACAGTAGATTTCGTTGTCTGGTATGGAAAGTCCAAAGACCAAACGAAATACCGGCAACTGTATGATGAACGCCGTCCTGGCCATGTTTCCTCGGACAGGTACGACCAAATTGAACTTCGAGATGGTAGCACGCGACGGCTAAAAAAGGACGAACTCCAGAGAGTTGGAGCAGGACTAAAAGGCGAGGTATTTCGGCACACGAGCTTGATTAGTTCAGGGCCATCTTCCTCGGACCAGAAACTTCTTTTCAATGGTCGCGAGTTTGGCCCAGGAAAAAACAACCACTGGAAAACAACCGTGGCTGGTCTGCAAATGCTCGACAGATGCGGTCGAGTATATGAAGGCAAGAACTCAGTCCGCTACAAGAGATACCTGAACGATTTTGCGGTTCTCCCTATTACCGACCGTTGGGAATCTATGCAGATTGGCACAGAGTTAATCTATGTAGTCCAGACATCAGGAAGTATTGTTTCCCGTTGCCTCCTCATGACCACCGACCCCGGCGACCTTGTGCTCGATCCTACCTGCGGCTCGGGCACCACCGCTTATGTCGCCGAACAATGGGGCCGGCGCTGGATCACCATCGACACCTCGCGCGTCGCCCTTGCCCTTGCCCGCGCGCGGATCATGGGCGCGAAATACCCTTGGTATCTGCTCAAGGATTCCGAGGCCGGACAGCGCAAAGAGGCCGAGGTCACGCGCTCCGCCCCCGCCACCGCCGCCACCTATAACGACATCCGCCACGGTTTCGTCTATGCCCGCGTGCCCCACATCACCCTGAAAAGCATCGCCAACAACACCGAGATTGACGAGATCTGGGCCACCCGCCAACCCGCCGTCGAGGACGCCCGCGCCGCGCTCAACACCGCCCTGCGCGGCCACCCCGCGCCCTTTACGGTGGAAACCGGCGGGCGCAAGGGGCAAAAGATCGACTTTACCGCCACCGGCGATTTGACCCTGCCCAGCGGCGAGGCTGCCCCGGCGAACGGCTTCATGGAATGGGAAATCCCGCGCGACGCCCCGGAAGACTGGCCCGATGCCGCCAAATCCGCGCTCGCGGACTTCTGGCAGGCCCGCATCGCCCGGCAACAGGAAATCGACGCCTCCATCGCCGCCAAAGCTGATCACGAATTCCTCTATGACAAACCCTATGAGGATAAAAAACGCGTCCGCGTCGCCGGCCCCTTCACGGTCGAAAGCCTCTCACCCCACCGCACCCAGGCGGTGAACGAGCACGGCGAGATCATCGAGTATCACGACGCCGCCACCGGCAAACGCAGCGCGCAGGCCCAAGAGGCCGACAACTACCGCACCGCTATCCTTGAAAACCTGTCCAAGGCCGGCATCCAGCAATCGGACAAGGCCGACAAGATCAATTTCACCTCGCTCACAGCCTGGCCTGGCGAATGGCTGGCCGCCGAGGGCCGCTATCTGGAGGGCGAGACGGAGCGCAAGGCTGGCATTCTGATCGGCCCCGAATACGGCACCCTGCAACGCGCCGACCTGATGGCCGCTGCGCGGGAGGCGGTGGATGCCGGTTTCGACATCCTGATTACCTGCGCCTTCAACTACGACGCGCACACAGCGGAAACCCGCAAGCTGGGGCGTTTGGCAATCCTCCAGGCCCGAATGAACCCCGACCTCCACATGGCCGACGATCTGCGGGCAGGGGGCGGCAACCTATTCGTGGTGTTCGGAGAGCCGGACATCGTGGTTAAAGAGGATGGCGACAAGCTGCGCATCGAATTGCTGGGCGTCGACATCTTCAAGCCCGCGACGGGCGAGGTGGTCAGCTCCGAGCCAGACGACATCGCCTGCTGGTTCATCGACACCGATTACAACGAGGAGTCATTTTTCGTCCGTCATGCCTATTTCCCGGGGGCGGAGATCCCCTACAAGCAGCTCAAGACGACGCTGAAAGGGGAAGTGGACGAGGAGGCGTGGGAGTCGCTGAAACGCACAATCTCGCGGCCCTTCACAAAGCCCAAATCAGGCCGCATTGCCGTCAAGGTGATCAACCATCTGGGGGATGAGGTCATGAAGGTGTTGGGGGTTTAGCGGATGAGTGGTGGCGGGTACCGTGGTGGATCGACCGTGTTCAAGGCTGGAAAAGGAGCAAAAAGCTCCCCCCGCAAGAAGAATGATCGGATTGAAGACATTCTCGATGAACGCAGGGCGGGTGTGAAACCTGGCGGCCAATCTAAGAAGAAAGCGCTGTTCGGTGATGATGCTCCCGGTCTGCATGTCCTGTCGGCAGACGACCGTCGGAAAGTTATGCAGAAGATTCGCGACTCGCGTCAAATTTCAGACGATCGGGCGCGCGAAAAAGAGGAGGTAGAAAAGGAAAAGCGACGCACAGCCTTCGCAAATTTTGCGAAGTCGGTGAAAGAGCGAGAGCAGGAATGACCCACCGCATCGCCGACACCTTCTACGACGCCCTCGACAAGCTGCATCCGCAGGAACAAAAGGCGGTGAAGCAATCCGCCTTCGACTTCCAGATGGACCCGAGCCTGCCCGGCTTCTCCATGCACCGGGTCGACCGCGCCCGCGATCCAAACTTCTGGACGGCGCGGGTGAATCGCGACATCCGGATGGTAATCCACAAGACCGCGGGCGACACGCTGCTGGCGTGGGTAGGCCATCACGATGACGCCTATCGCTGGGCCGAAACCCGGCGGATCGAGAACCACCCCCGTACTGGTGCTGTGCAGATCGTTGAGGCGCGTGAGACCATCGAGGATGTCGTCGTCCAACGCTTCGTGCAAGAGGCCGTTCGCCTGCCACGCCTGTTTCCTGACGAAACGGACGACACTCTGTTGTCTTGGGGAGTGCCTGAAGACTGGCTCGATACCGTGCGCAACGCCACTGAGGACACCGTCGTCGAGATAGCGCTTCGACTACCCGCAGAGGCCGGCGACGCGATCCTCGCCGCAGCAACCGGCGAACGACCTCAACCCGCGCCCGCTGTGGCCGTTGGAGAGGATCCATGGGCTCATCCCGACGCTCTTCGCCGGTTTCGGGTGGTTGAGGATGTCGAAGAGCTCAAGGCGGCATTGGACGCCCCATGGGAGAAATGGACAGTGTTTCTTCACCCTGCGCAACGCGAGTTCGTTGATAGGGATTTCAACGGTCCGGCGCGGGTGATCGGTTCGGCTGGCACTGGAAAGACCATTGTTGCGCTGCACCGGGCTGTCCGGCTTGCCGCCGATCCCAACGCCAAGGTTTTGCTCACGACCTTCAACCGCAGGCTGGCTGACCTTCTTCGCGATAAGTTAGCCTTGGTGGCGGGGCAGTCCGTCCAGGAGCGGATCGTGGTAGAGGATCTTGGGGCGGTAATACACCGCCTGCATGCTGAGCGACTTGGCCCCATCGAAATCGTGGATGAAGTGACGCTGAGGCGCTTTCTGGAAGATGCTGCCGAGGCAGCGTCGCTCAATGTCGATCCAGATTTCCTCTTCGATGAGTGGACCATGATCGTCGATGCCTGGAACGTGCCTGATGCCGATGCCTACCGCGATCTCCCGCGTCTTGGACGCAAGCAGAGGATGGCGGCCTCTCGTCGTGATGCGTTGTGGTCTGTCTTCGCGCAGGTTCGTGAGAAGCTTTCGAAAGAGGAACTTGCAACGGAATCCGGCTGCGCCCACGACCTTCGAAAAGACGGTCGGTTTCCATTCACCCATGTGATCGTCGACGAAGCCCAGGACATCTCGGTGGCCGAGTTGATGCTGCTGGGCAGTATGTTGGGTGATCGGTCGAACGGCCTGTTTTTCGCCGGAGACATTGGACAACGGATCTTTCGTTCACCGTTCCCTTGGGCTGCGGCCGGGATAGAAGTGCGCGGACGATCCCGCAGTCTCAAGGTTAATTATCGGACTTCCCACCAGATCCGAAAGCGTGGTGATAGGCTGCTGCCAGAGACCCTGGTCGAGGCTGACGGATCCGAAGCGAGTCGGCTCGGAGTAACTTCGGTTTTCGACGGGCCTGCTCCCCGGATCCATGTTTTCGATAATCCTGAGACGGAGCGCGCCGAGTTGGACGCATGGCTGCGAGAGCTGCTTCAGCTCGGTGTGGAGGCTGGTGAGATTGCAATCCTTGTCCGTGCCCCAGGTCAAGTGGCGGCGTTCGAGCCGATGGGCGTGCACGTCATGACCATGCATGACGCCAAGGGTTCCGAATTTCGGGCGGTCGCGATCCCACGGCTCGATCACAATATCCTGCCTGAAGAGGCAAGGTTACTTGCTGCCCGGGACGAGGCCCATCTCGACGCAATCATGACCACCGAACGCCACTTGCTATATGTCGCAGCTACAAGGGCCAGAGATTTCCTTTGGATGTCCGGTGTCGATCCGGTGTCTGAATTCCTGTCCGATCTGGCCGCCTCGGAAGTCTTAGAGCCTAAAGAGCCGTCCATTTTGAGGGGCATTCGGTAGGTTTGGATGTCACCGCCGCATAAACTGATCTTAACCGGGGCGGAACCATTTAGCCCGGATTGTTCACAGGAATAGTCTCGGGTCTTGTGAGTGAAAGTGGTGACAGGCGCCTTGCTACGGCCGACGTTCGCAGTCGCCATGGTCTGAACCTTTCATATTTTTCAGACAGAAAGCCCATGACGGACCCTCCTAAGCGGCCCGAAATTTTCTAATCCTTGGCAGCGTTGAACGGCCAAAAATATCGCCTCAACCAAAGCAGCGCTCACCTCGCGAAATTTGGAAAATGATATTCACAGAATTGGCCTGCAGGCCAATGCGAATTGGACCTTGTCTGCTACATGAGGGGGCTACAAGCTCCAAGGCGCGCGCGCCTTGATGGTCTGCATTTGCTCCATTCAAATGGTCAGCTTTGGCGCCGAAGCTAAGATTTCGGCCGGTATGACCATCTCGGATAAGCCCATCAGCTCATTCCTTATCTGCAGCAGGTTGCATTATTTGCTCATACCAGATTTCCGGCCGGATCGACACGGATCCAAGTTCTTTCCATGTCGATATATCAAAGCCAAAAATCATTTGTTCCCGCCCCACTGGATCTCTCGGTCAGCAGTGCAGAGCTTGCTCGAAACCTCGACAAGTTCTATACAAAGGCGGAGATTGCTCGCCAATGTGTTGATGACTTCGAAAGATGGACAGACATAGATCTGACCACCACGAAGACTGACATCCTGGAGCCAAGCGCTGGCGCAGGGGCGTTCCTTGACTTCCTTCCGTCCCGCACACTGGCCTACGATCTTCTGCCCGAAGACCCAAGGATTTCCGGGCAAGACTTCTTGAAATTGGAGCGCCGCCAGCCTGCTATTGTCATCGGGAACCCGCCTTTTGGGAAGAACTGTCGTCTCGCAATCCCATTCTTCAATCACGCGGCGACATTCGCGGATCAAATCGGATTCATTGTTCCGCGGACATTTGAGAAAGTCAGCATACAAAACCGCCTCAACCCTCAATATCATCTGCTCAACCAACGCGTGCTCGTGCGCGAAAGTTTTACTTTTGAGGGTAAGAGTCACTCTGTTCCCTGCGTCTTTCAGGTCTGGGAACGACGTGATGATCTACGACCTAAGGTCACATTGCCACTCGTCCATGCTGATTTTGACTTCGTTACTCGAGAAGAGGCAGATTTCGCGCTTCAGCGCGTCGGCGAGTATGCGGGCGCTGTGAAAACGTGCTTTAGCGGGGTTTCAAAAGCCTCGCACAACTTTCTGCGCGCAAATGGATCTGTTGAAGTGCTACTTTCGTTCTTCCGTGCGATCGATTTTTCTGAAGTCAAGGCCAGAACGGTGGGACAGCCCTCGATCTCGAAAACGGAAATCGTTGCACTTTATTCCGAGCTCAAAGCGAAATCGCGTTAACAAAGGGTTGCCCGCAAACTGGGGCGGTCGGCTATTCGCCCCGTCGCACACAACAGCAGCGATTCCGTGAGAAACGGGCTGGCGATGTCAGGTACATGGCATTGGATGCTCGATCGTGGGCTGATCTTGGTAGCCGATGACATCGAAATAATCCTCGTGTCTCGCAACAAGGTGCCGGGTGATGTCGTCGACCGGTTGTTACGATCGGATGGAAAGATCTGGATGCCCGAAGACAATACAAACTGGCCGCACTCCGCAAATTTGGCATGGCATTGGGAGAGCATTTTTGGTCAAATGGCTGTGGAAGGTCCCACTCCCTGGGAATAAATACTAACCTGCCAGTATGAAAAACATAATTTCCCGAGGCATATCGAGAGCCCTTGCCCGTAACCGACCACAGCAGCCCGAAAAACCTGAGGCTGATCCGCCGAACAATAACGGTATTCAAATGCCGCGGGATCAATCCGAAATCTTGTCGCGCTGTCTGTCGATTGATTTGGAGGTCGATCCCAAAGAAGCCCGGATATTCGCCTTCGCCGCTGTGCCGGTGGGTGAAGGAAAGGGCATCGTTCATCGGAGAGGTGACCCGAGGACCGCGCTTGAAAAACTCGACCTGTTCTGCGCTGGCTTCGCGCATGTCATTGGGCACAATGTTATGCGCCACGACCTGCCGCATCTCATGGCGGTGTCGCCGCGCTTTGCAAAGCTCGCGGACGGACCGATTGACACGCTGTGGCTCAACCCCTTGGCCTTCCCGCGCAATCCCTACCATCGTCTGGTCAAACACTACCGCGATGGGCGGCTTCAAAGTGGTCACGTCAACGATCCCGAGTTCGACGCGCGTCTTGTGTTCAAGGTCCTTCGCAACCAGATCGACGCCTTCGTATCGCTGAACACGTTGTCGCCAGAGACGATGATGGCCTATCACTGGCTTTGCTGCCGAGGACCCGGTAGCGACGGGTTTGATCGGTTGTTCAGCGCCGCGCGCGGGGCGTCCATCCCGACCGAAGCGGAAGCGCACGGGGCCATTCAGACGCTGCTAAAAGAGGCGGCCTGCGGCGCGCAGGTGGGCGCTGTGCTCGAGCGGCTCCAGGACACTGGGCTGGGCTGGCCGATGGCATATGCCCTTGCCTGGATTTCGGTCGCTGGTGGGGATTCTGTCATGCCGCCCTGGGTGCGGGCGCAGTTCCGTGACGCAGCACGGCTCGTCAAAGACCTGAGGGACTCGAATTGTCGTGATCCGCACTGTGCCTATTGCGCAGAGCACAACAACCCCACCCGTGCCCTCGAACGCTGGTTCGGCTTTCCAAGTTTCCGCCCGGAACCGGTCGACGAGGACGGACGCCCGCTTCAGGAAAAGATCGTGGCATCGGCCATGGAAGGCGACAACCTGTTGGGCATCCTGCCGACGGGGACGGGCAAATCCATCTGCTATCAGATCCCCGCGCTGTCTCGGTTTGACAAGACAGGGGCTTTGACCGTCGTTATATCGCCGCTTGTGGCGCTGATGGCGGATCAGGTTCAGGGCTTGCTGCGGGCCGGAATTTCCTCGGCGGTTACGATCAACGGGCTATTGTCTTTGCCTGAGCGTCAGGATGCGCTCGACAAGGTGCGGCTTGGGGACGCTGCGATCCTTTTGATTTCGCCCGAACAACTGCGCAGCACAACAGTTCGGTCCGTTCTGGCACAGCGCGAGGTGGGGCTGTGGGTGCTGGACGAGGCGCACTGCGTGTCCAAATGGGGGCAGGATTTCCGACCCGACTATCGATACGTTTCGCGGTTTATCAAGGAAAGCTCAGGCGACGAACCGGCTCCGGTGCTTTGCTTGACCGCAACGGCAAAGCCGGACGTAGTGCAGGACATCCGCAGTCATTTCAAAGAGCGGTTGGGGTCCGAGCTGGCGTTGATCGACGGAGGCGCATCGCGGTCGAACCTGAGCTTCCAGGTGCTGCCAACGCAGCGGGCAACCAAGATGACCGATATCCTCGACACGATCGAGGCCCAGCTTCCGCGCGAGGGCGTGTCGGGGGCGGTCGTCTATTGTGCAACCCGAAACGCCACCGAGCGCGTGGCGGAGTTCTTGAAACAACAGGGTATCGCCGCTGAACGGTATCATGCGGGCCTTAGCGCCGATGACAAGCGTGAGATCCAGGAGGACTTCCGCGTCGGCAATCTGCGCGTGATCGCGGCCACCAACGCCTTTGGTATGGGGGTCGACAAGCCGGACATCCGTCTGGTGGTTCACGGGGACGTGCCGGGGTCGCTGGAAAACTACCTGCAAGAAGCGGGGCGCGCCGGGCGGGACCGCGAGCCTGCAAGCTGCGTCCTTCTGTATAATACAGAAGACGTCGATCGTCAGTTCAGCCTTAGCGCGCGGTCTCGGCTTGCGCGGCATGAAATCGGTGCGATTCTGAAAGCGCTTCGGCGCCTTGATGCAAGGACCGGAAAAGGCGGTGAGATCGTTGCTACACCGGGTGAAATTGTTCACGAGGAGAAAGACCGGGATTTCCAGCGAGACAGCAATACCGACGATACGCGGGTAAAGACGGCCGTCGCCTGGCTGGAAGAGGCGCACCTTCTGAATCGCGAAGAAAACCGGGTGCAGGTGTTTCCCGCCTCGCTTCGGATAAGGAGCATGCAGGAGGTCCGAGATATCCTTGCATCCGCCGAAATCACCCAGCGGCGGCGCGAGGATCTGGCCGCCATCGTGCAGCATATCATCAACGCGCCGCAGGAAGAGGGTATCACCACGGACGAGCTCTGCGGGGTCAGTGGGCTGACGGTGTCGGGCGTGCGCAAGGCCTTGGCGGATCTTGAGGCTCTGGGGATTGCAAAGGATGATACAAACATCACCATCTTCGTGCATGCGCGTATCAAGAATGCCTCGCCGAAACGGTTCGAAGCGGCATCCCGGTTGGAAGCCGACCTGATTACGATACTGATAGAGCAAGCGCCAGACACGGACATCAACGAGGCTTGGCCCTGCCATCTGGCCTCGGTGGCGCAGGCTCTGCGTGAGCAGGGACACGCCTCTGTGCGGCCTGATATCGTTGATGGGTTGCTCCGTGGGATTGCGCAGGATGGCCGCGACATGGATGGCGGCAAAGGCAATATCGGCCTGCGCAAGGTGTCCAAAGGCAGTCTCGTGGTGCGGATGCAAAGATCATGGGCGGTAATCGAGCAGACCGCTCAGCTTCGCAGACAGGCCGCAGAGCGGTTAATTTCACACTTGATCGAGCAGGTTCAGGCTGGTCTGAGCGGGAAAGATATTCCTGTCGAGACCACGCTTGGCGACCTTCTTGCAGCGATCAACAGCGACGCGCTGTTGCGTGCGTCAGTCAATGACCCGTCGAAGCTCATGGACCGCGCGCTTCTGTGGCTGCACGAACAGCAGGTGGTGACTCTGGGTAAGGGGCTGTCCGTATTCCGCTCGGCCATGACGTTGCATATCAACCCGAAAGGCGGCGGCTTTACCACCCAGCATTTCGCGCCGCTGGACGACCACTATAGCGAACAGACCGTCCAGACCCACGTCATGGCGGCATATGCGAGCAAAGGCATCGACGAAATCGATCAGGCTCAGCGGCTCGCGCATGACTATTTCGCAATGGAGCAGTCCGACTTCATGAAAACTTGGATGCCGGGGAAAATTTCGGAGTTCAGACGGCAGGCAACGCCTCAGTCCTATGCCGAGATCGTCGATAACCTGAGGAATTCGACACAAGAGCAGATCGTGCGTGACGACCGCGAACAGACCAATGTGCTTGTGCTCGCCGGTCCGGGCTCAGGCAAGACACGCGTGCTGGTCCATCGTGTCGCCTATCTGGTCAGGATCAAGCGCGAAGACCCAAACGGTATACTGGTGCTCGCCTACAATCGTCACGCCGCCGCCGAGATCCGGGAACGTTTGCGTCGACTGATCGGCGAGGGTGCTCGCTTCATAACGGTCTTGACCATCCACGCCTTGGCCATGCGGCTGGTTGGCGCGAGTTTCGCCGGACGGGCAGGGGCCGATGAGCCTGATTTCAAGACGCTTCTGACCGATGCGGCATGTCTCCTGCGCGGCGATGGGCTGGACAAAGTCGAGGCCGAAGCCTTGCGAGAGACGTTGATCCAAGGTTTTCGCTGGATTCTTGTGGACGAATATCAGGACGTGGGGGCCGAGGAATACGCTTTGATCGCTGCGGTGGCCGGTCGCAGCATCGACGAACCGGATCAACGGATCAGCCTGTTCGCGGTCGGCGATGACGACCAGAATATCTATGCGTTTGCCGGTGCATCGGTGCGCCACATTCGGCAATTCGAACAGGATTATTCTGCCAAGCCGGTCTTTCTGACTGACAACTACCGCTCGTCGAGGCACATCATCAACGCAGCGAACGCCGTGATCGAAGGATCTCGGGAACGTATGAAAACAGGGCATGGGATTGCCGTCGACCAATCGCGACAGAAGGGCCCGGCCGGGGGTATCATGGAAAGCCTTGACCCGGTTGCACAGGGCCGGGTCCAAATCCTTGGCTGCCCGGCTGGGAATGACGCACAGGCTCTTGCGGCCGTCAACGAGATGATCCGCCTCTCTAAACTGATCCCGGATTGGAGCTGGAAGGGCGCGGCAATCATTTCTCGTGATTGGCGCAAGCTTTTGCCGGTCCGCGACTTTGCCGAGGCGCATGGAATTCCCGTCGAAATGGCGAACGAGAACTTGCCAAGTGTGTGGCGCACCCGTGAGATGCAGGGGTTTGTCAGCGGCCTGCGCGAGAGGCACGAGTCCATGGTCAGCTTGGGCGACCTGACCGAAACCCTGAACGCGATACCCGCAAGCCGTTGGACCGACCGGATCGGCGAGGGACTTGGCCAGCTTGCGCGCGAAGTTGACGGCAAATCGCTCACGCCCCCTGACGTGATCGAATGGTTTGCTGAATGGTCGAAGGACTCATGGGGCGAGCAGCACGGCCTCAAATTGTTGACGGCGCACCGCGCCAAGGGCCTTGAATTCGACGATGTCGTGATCATGGATGGCGGCTGGGAACGGCCCTCGCAAAAGGAAGATCAGGACGCACCGAGGCGATTGTTCTACGTCGCCATGACACGTGCGCGGCGCAATTTGATCGTTATGAGCAACGACAATCACGAATACCTTCCCACCGGGTCGCCCTCCGTGGTCACGCGGCACGTGGTGCCCGACTTGGCGACAGTCCCCGGCCCCCGCCGGTTCTTTCAATCGCCGGAAATTAAGATGGTCGACCTGTCATTCGCAGGACGCCAAGGTGATCGGCACATCGTTCATGACGCGATCGCCGAAGCACAGGTCGGCGCGCCTGTCAGGCTCTCCAGTCTCGGGGATCGCTGGCAGATCGAGGATGTTCGAGGGCGGCCCCTCGGTCGGATGTCAAAAGCGTTCGCGCCACCGATCGGCACGAAATTCGTCACCGGCGAGATCGTGGCCATAATACATTGGCGCAAAGAGGATGCCGATGAGCGGTTTCATCACCTGCTGAAACGCGCCAATTGGGAAGTCGTTGTGCCTGAACTGGTTTTCGAAGAGGTCAAGGGGGCTTAAAGGGTTTCCAGAAAGGATCAGAACGACAAGTAGGGCGGTCAAGCGGTCGTTCGCTGCATTTGCGATAAAGGACCGCTCAGGGCCGTTCACTTCTCGCAAGCAGTAGGGGCGGAAAGTGTGAATTCGCTGCACCTGCAAAGAGAGGTGCTGAAGTTCAGGTAAGCGGTCATTCACCGGGGGCACATGTTAGTTCGACAGCCGCACAAGACCGGATGGCATTATAGTTATCTCAATGCCAACATATTTCTGACAGATATTTTCACGGAGACTCGTCAGGGACCAAATCGGGCTGTCACTGCGATGATCCGATCAGAACATCCCATTCTCGTTGGCGCTCTCTTTTGACAATACCTGAAGTACGTCCCAGTGTTCGACGATTTTTCCTGCCGGATCTGAGAACGGCGGTGCAAAACTCGGCCACGGTAGCGGCGGGATAGTCCTGCTGCGGGCGGTGTAAAAACCGGCCATTTTGCTCTTCTTGTGACGGCAAGAGGGGGCGTGGAGATGCATACCGTG
>Ga0307969_1000745_pt1 | contig 17650 bp, 16 predicted proteins | sample OrgLakmetagen710_FD_201841 | JGI IMG/M metagenome (GOLD analysis project Ga0307969, IMG submission 201841) | Saline water microbial communities from Organic Lake, Antarctica - #710 | ecosystem: Environmental > Aquatic > Non-marine Saline and Alkaline > Saline | place: Antarctica: Organic Lake... | reverse complement strand
GCCGACGGCGAACGCCATCGGCCGCAGAGAGAACTTCGATTTGAGGGCGGTGAATGAAATCTGACATAACGTCGGACTTATCATCGGATCGTAGCCGAAGTCAGACGGCCCCCACCGTAACCTTACAAATCGACGTGCTATCCAGCCGCCGCTTACCAATGACTGACGTTTTTGGCGTAATTGTGGCTCGCGATGGACCGGATTGCATAGGGATCCTTGGTGAAGAAATTCTTGGCATTACAAGCAGCGACGGTCCGCTTTCCCAAGACGCTGCGGATGCAATGCCGCATCACTGGCAGGCTGGTTCCCGCCCTGCCTGTCTGCCGCTGACCCAGGCGTTGATGTCTAGGTGACCGGCCGCAAAGGGGCTGACGGCCGCCGCCAGACAGGATCGCAGCTCTTTTCAGGACATCGCGCAACTCCCGGACGTTGCCCGGCCACGGGTAGTCCATCATCTGCTGCACCGCCCGTTCGATGATGGGGGGCTGTGCGAGGTTGAACTGGCCCATGCCGCCCTGCATGTTGCACGGGCACCCAAGTCGAATTCAGCTCACCGCGGGATCGCGGCCGCCATGGCGGCGGTCGAAACGGACGCACTGGCGGTGCTCCCGAAGCATCTGCGGGACGGGCATTACAAGGGTGCCGAAGCCCTTGGGCATGTGGGCTACAAGTTCCCTCATGGCGATCCGAGGGGTTGGGTCGTGAAAGAGTATGTGCCCGGATTGCGACCGGGCACATACTATCAGAGCGATGCACCGGGAGGGGCGACCTTCGAGGCGCGCGCCGACCAGTTTTGGGAAGAGACGACCGGCGCCAGGCAGGCGAGGACATTCGGGAAATAAGCCATCTCCCGTGCCCGACCGCCACCCGCGCTGCGATCTTTCAGACCAAGATCCGGATCAGCTCTCGCGTTCCAGCTTCTTGCGCGCCAGCTTGCGGGCCCGGCGGATGGCCTCGCCTTTCTCGCGGGCTTTCTTCTCGGACGGCTTCTCGAAATGCTCCTTGAGCCTCATCTCCCGAAACACGCCTTCGCGCTGAAGCTTCTTCTTCAAGGCCCGAAGGGCCTGGTCGACATTGTTGTCGCGGACACTGACTTGCATGATAACCTTTTTTCGTCTTTCTGATTTTCAGGTAAATTTCCGGCGTTCAAATTACAAGGTTCACGTTGCCCTGTCGAGACGCAAAAGGCGTGCTCCGAGCGTCCCTTTTCACCCGCAGCATCAGCATGGCCGGCGTGACCACGAGGGTCAGGACCGTCGCCGCCACCAGGCCGCCAACGATCGCGCTTGAGAGCTCCGTCCAGTATTGCGTGGACGGCGCGCCGAAGACCACCTCCCTGCCGAGGAAATCGATGTTCATCCCCATGACCATGGGAAGCAGACCAAGAGCGGTCGTGGCCGAGGTCAGAACCACGGGCCGAAGCCGTTGGGCCCCGGTGCGAAGCGCCGCCTCAAGAGGAGATGCGCCTCTCGTTCTCAGATCGTTATAGGCGTCGATCAGGACGATGTTGTTGTTCACCACTATGCCGGCCAACGCGATGATCCCGACGCCGCCCATGACGATCCCGAACGGGCGGCCGGTCACCACCAGGCCGAGGAGGACCCCGGAGACGGAGAAGACGATCGCGCTCATGACGACGAACGCCTGGTAGAAGCTGTTGAACTGCATCAGCAGGATCATGAACATCAGAATGATCGCGGTGACAAAGGCGCTGGCCAGGAATACCATCGATTCCTGCTGATCCTCGGCCTCGCCCGCGAAGCTGTAGCTGGCGCCTTCCGGAAGGCTGGCCGAATCCAGGGCCGACTCGAGCGCAGCGATCCGGTCGTTGACCAGCGCGCGCGGGGCGACGTTCGCCTCGATCGTGGTGACCCGCGACTCATCGATTCGGCGGATGACACCGACACGTTCAACCGGTTCGAACGTGACGAAGTTGGAGATCGGAACAAGGCCGGCGGATGTCGGCACCCGGAGATTTCCGAGTTCGGACAGGGACCGGTTCTCGCGCGGGAAGCGCACGCGCACGTCCATTTCACCGTCGAAATCGGATGGGCGGTAATCGGTCACCGTAATCCCTTGCGTCAGCAGGCGAACGGCCTGGCCGAGCAGGTTCACATCGGCGCCGAAGCGCGCGGCCTCCGTTCGGTTCACGTTGATCGCGACCTCGACGCCCGGCAGGGCGCGGGTATCGGTCACATCGGTGAACCCGCCCACACGGTCCATCGCCTCCAGCACCGCCGTAACGGTGGTGGCCTGCTGCGCGGGATCCGAGGCGGACACCCTGATATTGACCGGCTTGCCGCCAGCCGGGCCGCCGCTCTCGGTTTCCACCTGCACGTCGATACCGGCGATATCCGCCATCTCAGAGCGGATGTCCGCGCCGATCTCGGCCGCGGTGCGACGCGTCTGCCAGTCCTCCAAGTCGAGCTGGATTGTACCGATCACGTCCTCATCGCCCTGTCCCGACCCCATGCTGGAGCGGGCATAGATGCTGGCGACCCCTTCGGTTCCAGAGAGCCGGTCCTCAACCTGACGAACAAGGTCGTCCCGCTCGTGGATGGACAGGTTGTCGCGCGCCCGGATCTGCACCTGCATCGCCTCCGGCTCGATCGATGGGAAGAAGGTGACGCCGCGACCGAATTCTCCGTAAAGCGCAAAGCTTCCGAGAAGCAGAGAGACGGCGAGGGCCACAGTCGTCCAGGGCCTCAATATGGCCCGTTCAAGGACCCTGACATAGAACCCCGTGAGGCCAGTGATCTCCCGGGGATCGCCGTGTTCAGCGGCATGGAGCGCCGCCTTCGAGCGCGCGGTGCCGGGCCGGTTTCGGCCGATCACGCCCCCGAGGACCGGGATGAAGATCAGTGCCATGAAAAGAGAGGCGGTGAGCGTCAGGATTACCGTGATCGGCAGGTATTTCATGAACTGGCCGATCAGGCCCGTCCAGAACAGCAGCGGGAAGAAGACGCTCAGCGTCGTGGCCGTCGACGCGATGACCGGCCAGGCCATGCGCTTGGCGGCTGAGGCGTAGGCGGTCTTCGGGTCATCCCCTTCCTGCAGGCGCCGGTCGGCCAGCTCCACCGTCACGATGGCCCCGTCGACTAGCATGCCGACAACGAGGATGAGCGCGAAGAGCACGACGATGTTCATCGTGAACCCCATCGCCCAGATCACGGCGACGCCGGCGAGGAAGGCGCCGGGGATGGCGACCCCCACGAGGATGGCCGAGCGCAGGCCCAGGGCGTAGACGATCACGATCATCACCAGCATGACCGCCGCCATGACGTTGGCCTCGAGATCGGAAAGCATGGTCTCGACCTGTTCCGACTGGTCCTGAAGATAGGTCACCCGGACGCTGTCGGGCCAGTCCGCGCTCAGATCCTCGATGACGGACCTGGTGGCGGCAACCGTTTCGATGATGTTGCCGCCCGATCTCTTGACGACCTCGAGCGCCAGGGATGGCTGGCCGTCGATACGGGCAAACCCGGTCGGGTCCTCGAAGGTGCGGCGCACGGTGGCGACATCGCCGAAGGTCACGACCGTTGTCCCCTCGACCTTGACCGGCATGCTCATCACGTCGTCGAGATCCTCGATCAGCCCGGGGACCTTCAGAACGATCCTGCCACCGCCGGTCTCGATCGCACCGGCGGCGATGAGCTGGTTGTTGCGCTGGAGCTGTCCGACAAGTTCGTCGAAGCTCAGGTTGTAGGTCTGGAACACCGTGGGATCGATCAGGACCTCGAGGAACTCATCGCGGGCGCCGCCGATGTCGACTTCGAGGACACCCGGAAGAGCTTCAAGCGCATCCCGCGCATCCCTGGCCAGATCGTTCAGGGTGCGTTCCGGGACGGGCCCGGACAGGACCGCGGTGATGATCGGGAACAGCGCCGTGTTGACTTCGGTCACGTTGATATCGGTGGCATCCTCCGGCAGCTCTACCCGATCGACAGCTTCACGCACCTTGTCCAGCGCCTCATCGATATCGCCGCCCGCCGTGAATTCGAGCTGCACGCTTGCAAAGCCTTCACTCGCCTCGCTCGACATCTGGTCAAGCCCTTCGATCCCGGCGAACTCGGCCTCCATCGGCTCGATCAGGAGGCGTTCCGCGTCCGTCGGGCTGATCCCGTCGAGACTCGTGGAGACGTAGACGAGCGGGAGCGGAACTTCCGGATTGGCCTCCTTCGGGATGGCCATGTAGGCCACGGCCCCGAGGGACAGGATCATCACGAGCGCGATGACGACAACGCGGCTGCGCGAGAAGGCGGCGTCGATCAGGGTATTCACGGGGAGTTCTCCTGCTCATCGGGCTTTCCGGGACCCGTCTCTCCCGTTTCAGGGTCATCGTCCGATTGAACCTGAACCTCTTCTCCATCGCGCACGAAGCCCTGTCCCACGGTGATGATCGTGGCATCGTCGCCGAGCCCTGAGACCCAGACCCCGTCGATCTCGGTTTTCACGACCTCGATGCGCTGGAACCTGACCTTCCCGTCCTCGACCAGCTTGACGCCGATATACCCCTCAGGGTTCAGCGAAATAATCGAGGGCCGGACGAAATGGGCCATCGTTTCGCCCGTCGGGATGGTGACCTCTGCGGAAACGCCGCCGGGGATCTCGCCATCCGCGTTGTCGACCACGATCTCCGTCAGGAAGGTCCGGGTTCCGGTCTCGGCCGATGAGCCGACGAAGCTCAGCGTGCCCTCCCGGACCTGACCGGTGATGAACCGGATCTCGGCAGTCTGGCCGACCTGCAGCCGCGACAGCGATCGCTGCGGCACCTGGATCGTGACGGTCAACGGGTCGTTGTCGACGACACGCGCGACCTCGTCGCCAGTGGCCACATATTCGCCGGCGCTCACCGGTGACGCCTCAATCAGGCCCGCGAAGGGCGCCTTGATGACCAGGTCATCCAGCGCCTGCTCGGCGGAGATCACGTCCGCTCTGGCCGCCGCAAGGGCCGCGCTTGCCTCGGACACACGTGTCTGCGTCGAGGTTCCCCTTTCAAGGAGGTTCGTCGCGTTGTCGAATTCGCGCTGCGCGTTCGCCAGCTGCTCGACGGCCCGATCCAGGGACGATTCCGCCCGCACGTCGTCGAGACGCGCGATGACATCCCCGCGCGAAACGCGCTGGCCTTTGCGTACCGGAACATCGACGATCTCTCCGGATGTCTCGGCCATGACGATCGTATCGCGATCCGGCGTGGCCTGCCCTTCGGATTTGAAATCGAGGATGACGGGTTCCGCGCTGGAGGCCCTGACAAGAACCGACGGCGGCGGCGTCTCAGCGGCCGCGGCGTCCTCGTCCGGCGCATCACCCGGGAAGACATATCCGCTGCCCATCCACCCGACGAGCAAGACAAGAAAGAAGGTGGCAACCCAGAAGGGGCGGGACGAGCCGGGATCCGTCTCGAACCGCAGCCCCGGCGTTCCGGGACCGGGGGCTTCATGTTGATCGGTCATGTTGTTTTCACTCTCGCCGGATGTGTCTTGGCATTTATCATGGGCATGTGTTATATACCGACCGTCGGTTTGTAAATAACAGGTCCTGTCCGGAAGATACGAAAACGTGAACACCAAACGAAACCGGATGCCGGCGGATGCCCGCAAGACGGCCATCCTTGAAGCGGCCTCGCAGCTTCTGGCCGAACGCCCTTGGGAGGAGGTAACCGTGTCGGGTCTTCTCGATGCAGCCGGCATTTCAAAGGGCGGTTTCTATCATCACTTCACGTCCAGGGAGGACGTGCTGGCGGCCGTGGTTCTGCGTCTTGCCGATGACAGCATCGCAGCGGGCCAGGAAACCTTGTCCCGGGTCGGGGAGGATCCTGTCGCACGGTTCTCGACCTTCCTGACGGAGACCGCGCGGTGGGAGTTGTCACATGCCGGAAAGATCCTCGCGATCGTCCGTATGGCGATGATGGAGGGCAACGCGCCATTGTTCATCAAGCTTGGTGAGGAGAGCCAGCGACGCTGTTCCCCGATCATCCGGGGCCTCATCGAGGACGGGGCATCAAAATCCTTTTTCAATGTTGTGGATCTCGATCTGACGACCGAGCTCGTGATGAATATCGGGCGCATGCGCTGGCCGACATTCCTGAAGGCTCAGGACATTGCTGACGGCGGCGACCAGGAAGAGGCCTGGCGCGCGATCAGTGATCGCGTTCGCGTCGAAGAGGCGTTGACCAATCGCCTTCTGGGCCTTCAAGATCGCACAGTGCGGTTCCCGCCGCTGCGTGAATACCGTCCGCTGATCGATCAGGACCAAGACCCCGCCTGAAGAGACACCCCCGTTTTCCGTAAAAGGGGTCGATACCGGTGGCATCGGTCGGCCTCGCCGCGCTCACCATCGCCCTCTTTCTTCTCAACCTCCACCGCATCGGTGAGCGCGCCGCGCGGGCTGCCGAGCGACTGGACAATCTGGAGCGCACCAATGCCATGCAACGCCGCAAACCGTCCTCGAGATCGGGACGCTCTGCTTGACCGGCTGCGCCGGGGGTGGGGTCTGATGCCCTGCCGAACACCTTTCCGCGGCTTTGTTGCGCAAATGGGGATTGGGGATTCATCTCGTGAATCCAGTCTGGTAGCTAGGATGCATGAGCAGACCTACACCCCCGACTTACAAGACCAAGAACTGGACAGCCTATAACGAGGCGCTCAAGCGCCGCGGCTCACTGACGATCTGGTTAGACCCCGAGATGAGTTGGGATGCCGTGCCGTCAGGCAAGCGTGGCCGTCAGCAGACCTACAGTGACACTGCCATCCAGACGTGCCTGACGATGAAGGTTCTGTTCGGTATGGTCGCCATGGGAGCGCCATTGATGGAGTGGATGGCTCCCGTTTCCGGCATCGCAATGTGCCATGTTGGGTGCTGTGAACACGGCCAACGAAGGGAGCCATCCATGAGTGACATTACCACAATCGGGATCGATCTGGCGAAGTCTGTTTTCCAGCTGCACGGTGTTGACGCCGAGGGTCGCCCCTTGTTGCGTCGTCAACTTCGGCGCAGCCAGATGCTTGAGTTTTTTCAGCGTCAGCCGGCGTGCCTCATCGGCATGGAAGCCTGCGCCAGCGCGCATTACTGGGCGCGCGAATTGATCAAGCTCGGCCATGACGTCCGGCTGATGCAGCCCAGCTATGTGAAGGGCTACGTCAAGCGCGGAAAGACGGACAAGGCAGATGCCGAGGCGATCTGCGAAGCCGTATCGCGCCCATCCATGCGGTTTGTTCCGTTGAAGAGTGAAGATACGCAGGCCTTGCTGATGACCCATAAGGCGCGGGAGTTTCTGGTGCGCCAACAGACCCAGATCGTGAACGCCATGCGCGCACATCTGGGCGAATTCGGCGTTGTCATCCCCAAAGGCAGTCGCGCGAGGCGCTGAGGGTGATTTTCTGTTGCTTGGTCATTGGGATATCTCCACGACGGGCCAGCCGGGAGCCTCTCTCCCGACCTCCAAACCCGTCACGGAAAACCCGGCACCCCTCTTACTCTGAAGGCACCAAAGAGGTCATATGGACTTGTAATGCAATCCATATGACCTTATATCATCAGTCAAGCTAGGAAGGAGCGCCAACACATGGAAAACGTTGTTCGGGAACGTCCTGCGCCGGATCGGCAGGGTGTCGCCCTTAAGGCCTTCTCCCGGATCGCGGACGCCTGGTCGCTCACCTTGCGTGAGGCGGCGGCACTGGCGGATATGTCGGACTCGACCTGGAAGCGAGCGAAGAAGCCCGATTTTGCGGGGGATTTGACGCGGGACCAGATGCTGCGATTGAGCGCGCTGATCGGCCTCTACAAGTCGCTTGAGCTTTACTTCAACGAGCCGATCTCGCGGGACTGGGTGAAGCTGCCTAACCGGGGCCCCGAGTTCGACGGCGCGCGGCCCGTGGACGCGATGATCGAAGGGGGATTGCCCAAAATCCTGCGCGTGCGGGGCTATGTCGATGCACTGCGGGGCGGGGTTTGAGGATCACGTCGGTCAATGACCGCGCCCTTGTTCGGCTGATTTCCGAGACCCATCACAAGCCGCCGGTGCTGCGGGGGCTGGTCGACAGCGACGAGGAGGCGGACATTCTCGCCGAGATCGAAGGCGAGACGAGCGCCCGCTTGATCGCGGAGCGGGAGGGCAGCCCGGCGCTCGACCGCCGCGAACTCGCCTTCGCGCGGCGGTCGCATGACCTGACCCTCTACGGGCAGAGCCATATCAACGCCGCCTTCACCTACACGCGACCTTCTGGCAACCGGTTCAACACCGGCGACCGCGGCGCTTGGTATTGCGCCTGGGAGATGCTGACGAGCGCACAGGAGGTCGGGTTCCACCGGACCCGCGAGTTGGGCTTCATCGGCCGTTACGAGAACGAGGCGCGCTACGTGGAACTGCTGGCGGATTTCATCGGGGATTTCCCGGATCTGCACGGGGAAGCGCATCCGGCGCTCGATCCGGTCCCCGAGCGGGGCTATCCGGCCGGGCAGCGCCTTGCCGCAGATCTGAGATCAGAGGGGCATCGCGGGCTGATCTACCCGTCGGTGCGCCACCCGGGCGGGCGATGCTTCGTCGCCTTCGATCCGGGGATCATCCAGAATGTCCGCCCCGGCGCGAGCTGAAAGCTGGTCTGGCAAGGTGTGCCCGAGTTCACGATCGAGGGGCTATAACGCCCCTCGACATCTTCATTCAGTACTTGAAATTACCCCGATAGGCCGTTGATCTGCATGTATATTCAACGCAATCACACCTTCTCCAGCAACACCTTTGCCTTCCCCTCCATCACCAGCCGCGAATCCTGCTGTGGCTTCGACCGGGCGACGGCCGTGATCCCCTGCACGAAGTCGAAGACGCTCTCGGGCGGGCGGCCTTCCTCGGCCAGCACCGTTTCGACGATCCGCCTCGTCTCCGCCCTCGAGAACCCGCGCTTGCGCAGGAAATCCTGACGGTCCTCGTCTGTCCGCGCGACGATCTTCTCGCGCGCCGCGCGGATGCCGTCGATGAAGGGCGCGGGCGAGGACTCGGCGAAGCGGCTGAGCGCCGGGGTGGCTTCGTGCGCAAAGCGGGACGCGGCATATTTCGAATGGCGGATTTTGATTTCCTGGAAGTCCTCGACGCCCCAGAGGTTGCGGTTTTGACAGACCGCGCGCAGGTAGAAGCTGGCGATGCCGAGCGTTTTCGCCCCCACCTCGGAATTCCAGCAGTAGAACCCCCGGAAATAGAGGTCTGGCGAGCCGTCGGGCAGAAGCCCCGCCTCGATTGGGTTGAGGTCGTCGACGAGGAACAGGAACACGTCGCGGTCCGAGGCGTAGAGCGTCGTCGTCTCCTTCGTCACGTCCACGCGCGGGTTGTATATGCCGGTCGACCAGTCGAGCACGCCTGGAACCTTCCAGCGCGTGTCGCCCGTGCCGTTGCCCGCAATGCGCTGGACCGCGGAGACCAGTTCGTGGTCGTAGATGCGGCCATAGTCGGGTCCGGTCACGGCGCGCAGTTCCGTGCGGCCATTGGCGACCTCCATGGTCTTGATTTGCTCGGCCCGGTGATTGGTCAGCCCGTACTGCAGGTTGATCCCCGCCAGCGGCACGGGAAGTTGCCGCAAGTATGCTGCGGGCGCGCCCAGGAGGCTCGAAAGCTGGCCGAAGGACCAATGCGTCGGCGCGATGGGTTCATCCGCGCCCGGCAGGACAAGGCCCAGCTTCTCCGGGTTGTCCCGATGCGCCTCGACCCGGATCGCAGCGCTTTCCACAGTGCGCGTCCGGCTCCGCTCTGCGCGGCCCTTGACCGAGGCAAAAAGATCGTCGAGCGACAGATACCGCTCGTCATCCGGCCGCGAGAACCATTCAGACGATACGCGGTCCACATTCGTGCCGCGCGACACATCCACCTTGTAGCCGCCGCTGATGTCACGCCCGGCATCGATAATCTCGGTATTCATGAGGAAACCTCCGCGACGGGCGGCCGGGAGCCTCTCTCTCGACCTCCAAACCCGTCACGGGCCGGGACGGCACCCCTTTGACTCTTGGGTCACTCCGCTGCGAGATCGCCCAGGGGGGAGGGGCCGCGTGATGCGGCCAGCCGGTGCAGTGCCTCTGGGCGGATATGCGTGTAGCGACGCAGCATCTTCCAGTCCTTGTGGCCGGTGACCAACGAGACCTGTTCGATGGCGAAGCCAGCCTCGAACAAGCGGCTAGTGCCTTCATGGCGCAGATCGTGGAAATGAAGGTCCTTCACGCTGACCTCGACACAGGCGCGCTGGAAGGCGGTTCCGACCGACTTCGAGTTATAGGGAAAGATGCGGCCCTTCGCGCGCCCCAATTCCTTGGCCTGCGCCGTGACCAGCGCCCAGGCGTCGAAGCCGGTGGCAGCGAAGAGCGGGATGCGCTGGTCGTTTCCGGTCTTGTTGCGCGGGTCTTTTCGGTCGCGGATCAGGAGCATGCGGCGGTCGACGTCGAGATCGGCCCATTCGACGCGGCAAATCTCGTTGAGCCGCATGGCCGTGGCCACGGCGAACTTCACGATCCGCGTCATCGGCAGGGTGAGGCGATCGTTGTCATCGAAGCAGCGGAAGAGGCGGTTCAACTCGTCCGTGCGCGGGCGGCGATCCCGCTCCGTGCCCTTGCCGATGGGTCCAAGCCGCTTGAGCGCGACGCGCGCCAGATCAACGGGTTCCGGAGAGATGTTGAGCCCGTGCACTGCTGCAGCGTGGGTGATGATCATCTTGATCACGCCGATATCGATCCCGAGGGTCACCGGACCTGCTCCTTGGTCTGCACGCATCTTGCCGTAGTCGATCAGCTTCTGTCGATCGAGGTGACCGATCCGTTCCTTCCCAAGATCGCGCTTCAGCGTCGTGAGCGTGGCGGCCTTGCTGCGACGCGGCGGTTTCCCTACCTCGCACATATCGGTTATATGAAGGTCGATGAGGTCGCCAAAGGTCTGCAGGCGGGAGACGGACGACTTGTTCGGCGCCAGCCCCTGATCGACCCGGGTCTCAGCTTGGCGGGCCCAACGATGGGCGTCGTCGCGGCGGAGGAACGTCTCGCTCGCGTAGCGGCCCTTTCGTCTGATCTGGACCCGGTATGCACCGGAGGGGAGCTTGGTGATGGAGGCCATTTTCGTGTGCGCTGTGTGTGCAATGAGTCGTCGTAGAGGGGCAAATTCGGGGATATTGGGGCGTAGTCCGGCGTAGCAGCATCCGCCGCCAACAGTTTGAAGATACACAAAAAATGCAAATAAATCAACACGCTAGACTATCCTGTGCCCCTATGATGGATTGGACAGACCGGCACTGTCGGTATCTGCATCGTCTTCTGAGCCGGCATGCACTACTTTATACCGAGATGGTGACCGCGCCCGCCCTCGTGCGGGGTGGGGCGGTGCATCTGCTCGATCACAGTCCCGCCGAGCATCCCGTCGCGTTGCAACTGGGCGGCTCGGACCCCGTGGAACTGGCGCAGGCGGCGCGGTTGGGCGAGCGGGCGGGGTACGCTGAGATCAACCTCAATTGCGGCTGTCCGTCGGACCGGGTGCAATCGGGCACCTTCGGCGCAGTGCTGATGACGCAGCCGGCTCTCGTCGCGGATTGCGTGGCGGCCATGCGCGAGGCTGTCGATGTGAATGTCACGGTGAAATGTCGTATCGGGGTAGATGACCAGGATCCCGAAACCGTTCTGCCAGATTTTCTGGACCATATCGCCGGCGCAGGTTGTATGCGTGTCATCATCCATGCGCGCAAGGCGTGGCTGCAAGGGTTGAGCCCGAAGGAAAACCGGGATGTGCCGCCGCTCGATCATGAACTCGTGGTGCGGATGAAGCGGATGTTTCCCGGTCTACATATCTCGATCAATGGCGGCATCGGCTCGCTGGACGAGGTGCAGCAGTTCCTTGACGCAGGTCTCGACGGGGTGATGGTGGGGCGTGCGGCTTATCACCAGCCGGCGGATATCCTCTGCGCCGCGGACCGCCGGATCTTCGGGGCGACGACCCCGGAGACCAGCGCCGAAGACGCAGTGCGCGTCATGCTGCCCTATATCGAGGCGCATCTGGCGCAGGGTGGAAAGCTGCATCAGGTGACGCGGCACATGCTGGGGCTGTTCGCCGGCCGACCCGGCGCGCGCGCCTGGCGCCGTGTCCTGTCGGAGGGGGCGACACGTCCCGAGGCCGGGCCGGAGCTGGTCGAGCGTGCCCTCGCCGAGGTCGCGGCCTTCGCGTGAGAGCCGCGCCCGAGAGACCGGATCAGAATTCCCGCACGCCGCCCTGTTGCCACGGTTTCACGAGGTTGCCGAAGCGGGTGAACTGATCCTCGAAACTTAGCTCGACCGTGCCGATGGGACCGTGGCGCTGCTTGCCGATGATCACCTCGGCCTTGCCGTGGAGGCGCGCCATGGCCTCTTGCCAGTCGGCCATCTTGTCCATCTCGTGATCGCCCGGCTTCTCGCGTTCCTTGTAGTATTCTTCTCGGAAGACGAACATCACCGCATCCGCGTCCTGCTCGATCGAGCCGGATTCGCGCAGGTCCGACAGTTGTGGACGCTTGTCCTCGCGGTTCTCGACCTGCCGGCTGAGCTGCGACAGCGCGATGACGGGGATGTTGAGTTCCTTGGCGATCGCCTTGAGGCCCATCGAGATTTCGCCGATCTCCTGCACGCGGTTGTCGGCCGAACCGCGCACCAGTTGCAGATAATCGACGATCAGCACGTCGAGCCCGTGCGTGCGCTTGAGACGCCGTGCGCGCGCGGCGATCTGCGCGATCGGAATGGCGGCGGTATCGTCGATATAGAGCGGGCAGGATTCGAGCGTCTTGGCCGCCTCCACGAAGCGACGGAATTCCTCTTCGTCCATGTCGCCCTGGCGGATCTTGTGCGACGAGATTTCCGCGGCCTCCGAAAGCACCCGGCTGGCCAGCTGTTCGGCGCTCATTTCCAGCGAGAAAAAGCCGACGACCCCGCCATCCACCGCGCCCTCGGTGCCGTCGGGGCGCATGCCGCGCCGGTAGGACCTGGCGATGTTGAAGGCGATGTTCGTGGCCAGCGACGTCTTGCCCATCGACGGGCGCCCGGCAAGGATCAGAAGGTCGGAGTTGTGCAGCCCGCCCAGCTTGTGGTCGAGATCCGTCAGCCCGGTCGAGATGCCGGCCATGCCGCCCTCGCGCTGATAGGCGGCATTGGCCACGTTGACGGCATCCGTGACCGCCTTGAGAAAGCTCTGGAAGCCCGAGTCCGATTTGCCCTGTTCGGCGAGGTTGTAGAGCTTCTGTTCAGCCTCGACGATCTGGTCGCCCGGTTCGCTGTCGACATTCACGCGCGCGGCCTTGCCGGCGATGTCGTGGCCGAGCGTGATCAGTTCGCGCCGGATCGCGAGGTCATAGATCATCTGCGCGTAATCGCGCGCGGCATAGGTCGAGATGGCCGCACCCGCGAGGGTGACGAGGTAATTGGCGCCGCCCAGCTCCTTCAGCCCTTCGTCATCCTCCAGAAAGGCGCGCAGCGTGACCGGCGAGGCCAGCGTGTTGCGGGTGATCCGGGCCGCTGCGGTTTCGAAGATGCGGGCATGGACCGGGTCGTAGAAATGCTGCGGCCCGATGATCTGCGCGACGCGGTCGTATATCTCGTTATTGGTCAGGATCGCGCCGAGGATTTGTTGCTCGGCCTCGATCGAATGCGGCACGGTCTCGGCGGACTGGATCTCGGTTCCGGTGGCGTTGAAGACGCTGACCTCGTTCATCCCTGATGTCCCCATACCCATTTGACGCGATTTGCTGCTTCTAAGTCAGATCAGTCCATGACGCCACGTGGACGGATCTGTGTGTGAGCCTGGGGATAACCCGTGGATACATTTGGGATCCTCAAGGCCAATACTGCATCATGCGCGCATGTGTCTTTCTGACGCAATATGTTGCGGGTATCCTCGATTCGTTGCAACACCTATCCCCAGTACTGCCGGCGGAATTTATTTTCCGTTCCTGTCCTGCCACTTACGCGGATCGTGCAGGAATGCCTCCACCTGGTCGAGCGTGGCTGTCTCGAAGGCACCTTGTGCGCGGGCCTCAGTCAGAACGTCCCACCAGGTGCAGAGATGATGCAGCCGCACCCCGTGATCGGCGAGCCGCGCCTCGGTTTCCGGAAAGATGCCGTAGTAGAAGATCACGGCCGTATGCCCGCAGCTTGCCCCGGTTTCTCGGATGGCATCGACGAAGCTGAGTTTCGAGCCGCCATCGGTCGTCAGATCCTCGACCAGAAGCACGCGGTCCCCGTCGCCCATCACGCCCTCGATCCGGGCGTTGCGCCCGTAGCCCTTTGGCTTCTTGCGCACATAGCTCATCGGCAGGGCCATGCGTTCGGCCACCAGCGCCGCGAATGGGATACCGGCGGTCTCTCCGCCGGCGACGTTGTCGAAGGCCTCGAACCCCGCGTCGCGCATCACGGTCACTGCGAGGAAATCCATCAAGGTGCTGCGGATGCGGGGATACGAGATCAGCTTGCGGCAATCGATATAGGTGGGCGAGGGCAGACCCGAGGCCAGCGTGAAGGGCTCATCCGCGTTGAAATGCACGGCCTCGATTTCCAGCAGCATACGTGCGGTGAGGCGGGCGATCTCGGTGTGGTCCGGGTAGGTGGCGGGGAGCATGGTGCGGTCCTTGTTGCGGGCGGGGTGCCGAAAAGTATCAGTGCCTCCGGCGGGAGTATTGTGGGAAAGATGAAGGTCAGGTCACGCGCCAATGCAGCGCAAATCCGGGGTCGAAGACGGTGACGGGGCCGTCGCCGGTCTCGATCTTGTCGGGATAGATCACGGCCGCGCCGCGTGTGAGGGTCACGGTCGTGTCGTTTGGCGCAAGCTCGTAGAACGCCGGGCCATGCAGAGAGGTGAACCCTTCGAGGCGGTCGAGCGCGCCTTCATCCTCGAAGACATGCGCAAGGATCGACAGCGTGTTCGTCGCGGTGAAGCATCCCGCGCAGCCACAGCCGCTTTCCTTGGCCGGGTCGGTATGCGGTGCGCTGTCGGTGCCGAGGAAGAACCGCGGGTCGCCCGAGGTTGCCGCGCTGCGCAAGGCAAGCCGGTGCTCTTCTCGCTTGGCCACGGGCAGGCAGTAGTAATGTGGTTTGATGCCGCCCACCAGGATGTGGTTGCGGTTGATGACCAGATGGTGCGTGGTGATTGTCGCGCCGAGATCACGGGGCTGGGACGTGACATAGTCCACCGCCTCGCGGGTCGTGACATGTTCCATCACGACGCGCAGGCCGGGTGTGGCCCGTCGCAGGGGATCGAGCACGCGGTCGATGAACACCGCCTCGCGGTCGAAGATGTCGATACCCGGATTGGTGACCTCGCCATGCACGCAGAGCGGCAATCCGAGCTCGGCCATGGTATCGAGAACGCCGCGCACCCGGTCGATATCCTGCACCCCGGACGCGGAGTTAGTTGTGGCGCCGGCAGGGTAGAGCTTGACCGCGGATATCAGCCCGTCGGCATGGGCGCGGGCGACGTCCGCCGGATCGGTCTCTTCGGTGAGGTAGAGAGTCATCAGCGGGGTGAAGGTCATCCCCTCGGGCAATGCTGCATTGATCCGGTCGCGGTAGGCGCGGGCGTCCTGGTAGGTGACAACTGGGGGCACGAGGTTGGGCATGATGATCGCCCGGGCGAAATGTCGCGCTGTCTCGGGCAGGACCGCACGCAGCATCGCGCCATCGCGCAGGTGCAGGTGCCAGTCATCGGGGCGGCGGAGGGTCAGCGACGTTGTCATGGCCTCCGCGATACACAATCGTTCGGGCCAAGACCAGAGGGATGCGCCGGACGCGGCACGACCTTGACCGCGCCGCCTGCGCCATGCACTTCTGAACACCACCGATCAATCGCGGAGGCTTCGGCGTGCAACATCCCTCATCCATCGGTGCCGTACAGGACATGCTGGCCGGGCAGGATTACATCTGCGGGCGGGCGCTTGGCACCGTTGCCTTCCTCGCATTGACCCTCGGGCGGCCGCTGTTTCTGGAAGGCGAGGCGGGCACCGGCAAGACCGAGATCGCCAAGGCGTTGGCCAAGGGGCTGGGACGCCGTCTGATCCGGCTGCAATGCTACGAGGGTCTGGACACCGCAAGTGCTGTCTACGAGTGGAATTTCGCTGAACAGATGATCGCCATCCGCACCGCCGAGGCGGCGGGCGGCGTGGATCGCGGGCATCTGAAAGACGAGCTCTTCACCGAGGAATATCTTGTCGAGCGGCCGCTTCTTCAGGCGATGCGCCCGCAGGCCGGGGGCGCGCCGGTGCTGCTCATCGACGAGATCGACCGCACCGATGCGCCGTTCGAGGCGTTCCTGCTGGAGGCGCTCAGCGACTACCAGGTTACGATCCCCGAGCTTGGCACGATCCACGCCCCCGAGCCGCCGATCGTGATCCTGACCTCGAACCGCACGCGCGAAGTGCATGACGCGCTCAAGCGTCGCTGTCTTTATCACTGGGTCGACTACCCCGATTTCGACCGCGAGATCAAGATCCTGCAGGCCCGGGCGCCCGAGGCCGCCGAGCAGTTGAGCCGCGAGGTTGTGGCCTTCGTGCAGGCGCTGCGCACCGAGGATCTGTTCAAGAAGCCCGGCGTGGCCGAGACCATCGACTGGGCCAAGTGCCTGCTTGCGCTCGACGTCATCAGCCTCAGCCCCGAGGTGATCGCGGATACGCTGGGGGCCATCTTGAAATACCAGGACGATATCGTCAAGATGCAGGGATCGGGGGCCAAGCGCATCCTGGACGAGGTGCGCGCGGGGCTCGACCCCTGAACGCAGCCGCGACAAGGCGGGACTGCGCGCCGGGTCGGCCGGCCGGCGCGACATCGGGATTGCAGCCTACCGCCCGCCGGTGCAAGCTGACGCCACGAAAACAGATGTTCGATGCGCGCCCGAACGTCACCTGGGAGGATGAGGATGAACGACGAGCAGACCGATCCACAGCGCCACCCGGCGCTGGATTATCACGAGTTCCCGAAACCCGGCAAACTTGAGATCCGAGCGACCAAGCCGATGGCGAATGGCCGCGATCTGGCGCGCGCCTACAGCCCCGGCGTGGCCGAGGCCTGTCTCGAGATCAAGAGCGACCCCAAGGCCGCCAGCCGCTACACCGCGCGCGGCAACCTTGTCGCCGTCGTCACCAATGGCACCGCCGTGCTGGGGCTTGGCAATATCGGCGCGCTCGCGGCCAAGCCGGTGATGGAGGGCAAGGCGGTCCTGTTCAAGAAATTCGCAGGCATTGATTGCTTCGATATCGAGCTGGATGAGACCGATCCCGAGAAGCTGGCCGAGATCGTCTGCGCCCTCGGGCCCACCTTCGGGGCGATCAACCTTGAGGATATCAAGGCGCCCGATTGCTTCACCGTCGAGCGGATCTGCCGCGAGCGCATGGATATCCCCGTCTTTCACGATGACCAGCACGGCACGGCGATTGTCGTGGGGGCGGCCGCGACCAACGCGCTGCATGTCGCCGGAAAGCGGTTCGAGGATATTAAGATCGCCTCGGCAGGGGGCGGTGCGGCGGGTATCGCCTGCCTCAACCTGCTGCTCAAGCCGGGCGTGAAACGTGAGAATATCTGGCTGTGCGACATCCACGGTCTCGTCTACGAGGGTCGTATCGAGGACATGAACCCCGAAAAGGCGGCGTTTGCGCAGAACAGCGATCTGCGCAGGCTAGACGAG
>Ga0307969_1000699_pt1 | contig 18377 bp, 16 predicted proteins | sample OrgLakmetagen710_FD_201841 | JGI IMG/M metagenome (GOLD analysis project Ga0307969, IMG submission 201841) | Saline water microbial communities from Organic Lake, Antarctica - #710 | ecosystem: Environmental > Aquatic > Non-marine Saline and Alkaline > Saline | place: Antarctica: Organic Lake... | reverse complement strand
GCGGCAGCGTTGGCTGCGCAAAGCAAAGCGCAGGGCGAAGTCGCCGGGCGGCCAGGGGTGTTCGTTGGACACACTTGGGTTGAGGTAATGGTTGCGGCAATGGTTGGGGTGTTGACCCTGGTTGGCCTTCAGCTGTTTGCGTGAGCAGCGGCAAAAATAGGCGTGCCCGGTTTCCATCAGGGTTTCAGCAGCGGCGCGGTAAGCGCTATGGCGTTGGGATTGGTAGCGCACAGGTTCATCGCCAATCAGGCCGTGGGCGCTCAGGCTGTGGAGTATTCGGGGTGTCGCATCTACCGGTTGGCGTAATGGGTCCAAATCTTCAATGCGCACCAGCCATTGGCCCTTGTGGTGCTTTGCCTCCAGGTAGCTGGCCAACGCGCTCACCAGTGAGCCGAAGTGCAGCGGGCCGGTGGGCGATGGAGCGAAGCGGCCGCGGTAGGAAACGTTAGGCGTCATGGTAAATTACGCCGGTGCAATAGCAGCCGGCGCGGTTTTGACAGGTTGGTAGACAGGTCAGATGCCGGTCTGGCGCTCGCGGATTTCCGCCAGGGTTTTGCAATCAATGCACAGTGTGGCAGTGGGACGGGCTTCAAGCCGGCGGGCGCCTATTTCTACACCGCACTGGTCGCAGAAGCCGTAATCGTCTTTGTCGATGCGATCAACGGTTTTGTCGATCTTCTTAATCAGTTTGCGCTCGCGGTCACGGGTGCGCAGTTCCAGGCTGAACTCTTCCTCTTGGGTAGCTCTGTCGCTGGGGTCTGCGTAGTTGGCGGCATCTTCCTGCATGTGGTGCATGGTGCGATCTACTTCTTCCATCAGCTCCTGCTTCCACTTCAGCAGCAGGCCTTTGAAGTGTTCAAGCATGTGCGCGCTCATGTATTCTTCACCCTTTTTCATTTCGTAGGGAGTGAAGTTGGTGAAGTTTTTGCTTGAATTGGCTGTTTTACTGGTCATTGAACCCGGCCTCTTGTGAGTACTGCTACAAGAACGCTTTGCTTCCTTTCGCGTCAGCCCCCGTGGCTGTGCGGTATAAAACCTGGATTATAAAGCATTCGCCCTGAAACGGGATTTGGCGGAAAATAGCAGATAAGTTGCGGGGGTACCAGCTTTGCTGCAATACATACGACTAAGAGGTATGCATGAAGTTTGAACAATCGTTATTGGAAGGGCAGCTTGTTCGCCGCTACAAGCGCTTTTTGGCCGATGTGCGACTGGCTGATGGCAGTGAAGTAACCGCCCATTGCCCAAACACCGGCAGCATGCTGGGTTGTCAACCGGCGGACGGCAGGGTGTGGTTGAGCCGCAGCGATAACCCTGCGCGCAAGCTGTTGTATACCTGGGAGCTTGTTGAAACGGCCCCCGGCACTTTGGCTTGTATAAATACGGCAAGACCGAATTCCCAGGCCCGCGAGGCGATTGAAGCGGGCCGTATCAGTGAGCTGACTGGGTATAGCCATTGCCGCCCTGAAGTAAAATATGGCGAAGAAAAAAGCCGGATTGATCTGTTACTTTCCGGCCATGAAATCAGGCCGGATGCCTGGGTAGAAGTGAAAAACGTAACGCTTGAGGACAACGGTCAAGGCTTTTTCCCAGACGCCGTGACAACTCGCGGGCAGAAGCACCTGCGAGAGCTTATGGCTCAGGTTGCGCTGGGTGATCGTGCCGTGCTGTTTTTTGTGGTGAATCACACCGCCATCAAAACGGTGAGGCCGGCAGATCATATAGACCGACATTACGGCCAGCTGGTGCGACAAGCCTGTGACGCAGGCGTAGAGATCATGGCCTACCGGGCAAACCTGGCCAACGATGACGGCACCCCGTCCGGAGAGATGACTCTGACCGAACCGGTGCCGGTTATTCTTGAAGTCTGACGTCCGGCTCTATAACGAGCATCGCCCACGCAGTTCGTTTTGGTCTTGGTAGCTCCGGGGTTTTACCTGGGGGGAAGGCCAAAATGCTGTCGAATTCGGTCTGCAACGGCTTCTGCCACATGTTCCTGATCGGTACGAAGATGGGCGGTATAGATTTTTTCTTCAGCTGTCAGGGGTTCAAACCAGTCTTTCTGGGCATCCAGCAATTCTTCTGTGGCTTCCGAGGCGTCGCCTTTGCGTTTGCGTACCCAGTCTTTTCGCAGCCCCTCTGGTGCTTCGCAGTGAATCAGCGCAAAGGGCACTCCCTGGCTTTCCGCAACAGCGGCAAACAGCGCACGCTCCTGTTCTTTCAGGCAGGCAGTGTCGGCTATAACCGGGAAGCCCGCAGCAAGCAGGTTACTGGCAAGTTTCGCCAAGCGGTCATAGGTTTTCGTGTTGGCGTCGGCGGAGTAAAGGTTGCCCCCGGTAGGTGACTGACTGTTGTCCAGCGGCGCCAGCCCATGCAGACGTTTACGTTCAACGTCCGATCGCAGCCGAATAAGACCCAGTTCGCCAGCCAAAGCGGCACTGACACAGGTTTTGCCACTTGCGGATAAGCCGACGGTGGCAACAAAGTAGCGGTTAGGAATGCTGCTGTAATCTTCTGCAAGCTGAGCGTAGGCGTTATAACGCTGCATCAGCTCTTCTTTTTCACTGTCGCCCAAGGACGGATTACCCATAGTGAACAGCGCAATCTTCGCTCGCACTATTGCCCGGTAAGCCTTGTAAAGCGGCAGCAGAGGCAGCGCCTCAAAATCGTCGCGATATTCCAGGTAGGTGTTCAACACCAAGTTGGCTTTGGCGGTTTCGCCCCGGGATTCCAGGTCCATCAGCAGGAATGCCAGATCGTTAATAACGTCAATCCAGCGGAACGGCTCGTTGAACTCGATGCAGTCGAACACCGTTACCTGATCGTTATACAGAGTGATGTTCGCCAGATGCAGATCGCCATGGCATTCACGCACCAGGCCTTGTTGGTGGCGTGCAGCAATCAGTGGCTGATGGCGCTCGAAGGTGGTGCGGGTCCAGATTTCCAGATTGTCCAGCTGTGCAAGCTGGCTGGCATCGCTCAGCAGCGGCCGAATCTGGTCGAAATTCTCCTGCATGGCGGCGTAGACCGCGTCGGGCGCTCCCAGCGGGCTGGAGGGGTCAACCGGCGGCAGGCTGTCGTGAAACTCCGCTGCTTGTTGGGCCAGTGTCGCCAGGCGGCCCGGCTCCAGTTCGCCCCGTTCCTGCTGGCGATCGAACAAATCGTCCTGGCGGAACTGGCGCATTTTCAAAACGTACTCAAAGGCTTCCCCGCTGCCACCCAGCACCGGATTTTGTGGCGTGCCGGTAATGGGGATAACTTGCAGATACAAAGGCGCTGCCAGGCGCCGGTTTAGCCGCAGCTCTTCTTCGCAGAAATGCTTGCGCCGCGGCAAGGTGGAAAAGTCGAGGAAGCCAAAATCCATCGGCTTCTTGATTTTGTAGGCAAACTCACCGGTCAGAAGAACCTGGGAAATGTGAGTTTCGATAACCTGAAACTGGTGAACCGGATGGTCGTACAAAGCCGGATTTTGTAAAGCTTGAACCAGTGTGTTCGCAGGCGAATCGCTCAAAGTGTTTTCCTCGTGTTGCTTAAACCCATTAATTGTCTATGTGACATCATAATGGCTAGATTACGGAAATAACACACAACTGGCCTGCTGCGAAGGCTAGTGTCTTGTCTGGCTAATTCGCAAGCCCCCCAGAAGGTCAGTAGGTTTACCAATTAGTCACACCAGACACCAGAGCGTTCGTTATACTGCCGCCATGAAAAATACCGACAAGGCCCGCAAGCCCGGCCGCAAAAAACCGGCTTCTCGTAAACAGCTCGCCGCCGCACAGTACCGCCGCAAGGGTTTCTGGCGTATTTTACTGCGTCTGGCACTGCTTGGCCTGGTATTGCTGGCGGGCTGGATGGTGTATCTGGATGCGCAGGTCACATCGCGCTTTGAGGGTCGCCGCTTCGAGGTGCCATCGCGGGTTTACGCCCGGCCGCTGGAACTTTACAGCGGTGCTCCGGTAAGTGCCGCTGCGCTGGAGCAGGAGTTGGCACTGGCGGGCTTCCACAAGGGCGATGGTTCACGCTCGGGCAGTTATCAGCGTAGCGGCGGGCGCTTTCTGATCAGCAGTCGCGGCTTTGATTTCCCCGATGGCAAAGAGCCGCGGCGGCACTTGGCACTGAGTATAGCGGGTGACCAGGTTCAGAACTTACAGGTTGTTAAAGGCCCGGATAGCGCGATTGTGCGTCTGGAACCGGCGCAGATTGGTGGTATTTATCCGGCGCATCAGGAAGACCGAATTTTAGTACAGCTGGATAAATTGCCAGAGTTGCTGCCGCCAGCGCTGATGGCGGTGGAAGACCGCCGTTTTTATGACCACCACGGTATTGCGCCGCTGTCGATTGCCCGCGCCATGCTGGCGAACGTTCGTGCAGGCGGTATTGTTCAGGGTGGTAGTACGCTCACCCAGCAGCTGGTGAAAAACTTTTTTCTGACCCGCGAGCAAACCCTGCTGCGCAAGGGTAACGAGGCTTTGATGTCGATTCTGCTGGAACTGCACTACAGCAAGAGCGACATTCTGGAGACCTATCTTAACGAGGTGTATCTGGGCCAGGCGGGCGCACGCAGCATTCACGGTTTCGGTCTGGCCAGCCAGTTCTATTTTGCCGAGGCATTAGAGGATTTGCTGCCCCACCAATTGGCGCTGCTAGTGGGCATGGTCAAGGGGCCGAGTTATTACAACCCTCGTCGCCATCCGCAACGCGCCACGGCAAGGCGCAACCTGGTGCTGGACCAAATGCAGCAGGCGGGCCTGTTGGGTGAAGCCGACGCGCAGCGTGCCCGGTCTTTGCCTTTGGGCGTGAGTGACAAAGCTTCTTTTTCACAGAATCGTTACCCGGCTTATATCGACCTGGTTCGCCGCCACCTGGCACGGGATTACAAAGAAGAGGACTTGCGCAGCGAAGGCCTGCGAGTTTTCACAACCCTTAACCCAGCTATGCAGATGGCTGCGGAGAAGGCGGTAACAGAAACGCTACCACGCTTGGGCGACAAAGCGCTGGAGTCGGCGTTGGTGGTGACGGCGAAAGACAGCGGCGAAGTGCTGGCTCTGGTCGGCGGGCGTGACCCGCGTTACGCCGGTTTTAACCGGGCATTGGATGCCAGCCGCCAGATTGGTTCATTGGTGAAGCCCTTTGTGTACCTGGCCGCGTTGTCGCAGCCGCAGCGTTACACGCTGATTACTCCGTTGCAGGACACACGCTTCACCCTGAAATTCGAGAATGGCACGGTATGGCAGCCAAAAAACTACGACGGTCTGGAGCGGGGCGAAGTACCCTTGCATCAGGCGTTGTCTAAATCCTATAACCTGCCGGTGGTTCGGGTGGGTCTGGACATTGGGTTGGCCGAGGTGAAATCCACGCTGCAGGCGTTTGGCACCGACTCGGCTATTTCCGACTATCCGTCTATGCTGTTGGGCGCCGTAGCGATGACGCCGGTGAATGTGGCGCAGATATACCAGGGCCTGGCGACGTCAGGGTTTAACACCCCCCTACGCACCATTCGAGAAGTGACCGACGCGGGCGGCGAACCGCTTAGTCGCTACAGCTTGCAGGTGAACCAGGTGGCCGACCCGGCCGCAGTGCATCTGCTGCAATACGCCATGCAGGAAACCATGCAAGAGGGCACGGGCCGCTCGGCCTATAACACTGTACCCCGCGCTTTGGCGTTGGCCGGTAAGACAGGCACCACCGATGACGGCCGCGATGCCTGGTTCGCCGGCTTTAGCGGCGACTTGCTGGCGGTCGTCTGGGTAGGGCGAGACGACAACGGCGCTACCCCGTTAACTGGGGCCACTGGAGCCTTGCCGGTGTGGTCGAAGTTTATGGCTCAGGTGCCGCAACACAGTTTCACGCCGGTAGTACCCGACGGCGTGCAATACCATTGGGTAAATGTACAACAGCAGGCGTTAACCGATGAACAATGCGAGAATGCGCGCCTGATGCCGTTTATCACCGGCAGCGAGCCAAAGCAGACAATCACCTGCGCTGGCGCTCTGCCACAAAAAATCCGTGGTTGGTTTGAAGGATTGTTTCAATGATGAGAGTGCAGATGAGAGCACGGGTGTTTCGCAGCGCAGTTGTTTGTGCCGTTTTGTTACTGGCGGGCTGTGCCAGCGGACCAGGTGGCGGTATTTACGTGCCTGCCGGAGAGCGTCCGCAGGCGCCTAAGCCGCCGTTGACCGACGGCGCCGCCAAGCCAGCCGATGAACCGCAGGTGTGGCGCAAAAGCGAACAGCCGTTTGAACAGAAATCGCAACAGAAAGCGCAACAGCAAACAGGCGTGCCCGGGTACCGCGAATCCGGTGATCAGATGCCTGCTGCGGCAGCGGGCCTGGTAAAAGAGGCCGATACCCTGATGGCGCAGGGTAATGGGGCTGCGGCGATTACCCGCCTGGAACGGGCGCAGCGCATTGCACCGCGGTCTGCGGCGGTGTATTTCAAGCTGTCTGAAGCTTACGTGATGACTGGCCAGCTTGGCAGCGCTGAACAGTTTACCCTTAAGGGGCTGTCGCTGGCGGGGCGTGACGAGCGTTTGCAGCGTTCAGGCTGGTTACTGTTGGCCGATATTCGTAGAGCTCGGGGCAATGTGGCCGGTGCGCAGCAGGCCGAAAGCCGCGCCGCTAGCCTGTAATTCAGGCAAAACGGTAGCTCGAAAAAAGCGGGTAGAAAAAAGGCCACTGCGTTTAGCAGTGGCCTTTTTGCTTGGGGCAACGTCGTCACAACATTTTAAAGCGTTGCAAATACCTTGCGTGCTGCGTTCAGAGTGAACTCGATGTCCTCATCGGAAATGGCGGCGCTGGTAAAACCGGCTTCAAAAGCTGACGGCGCCAGGTAAATACCCTCGGCCAGCATGCCCTGGAAAAACTTCTTGAAGCTTTCGATATCGCATTCCATCACTTGGTCAAAGCGGGTGACGGACGATTCCTTGCTGAAGAAAAAGCCAAACATCGCGCCGGCCCCTTGAACCGCCAGCGGAATGCCCGCCTCATCAGCTGCGGCCTTCAGGCCAGCGCAGATTTTTTCAGTTTTACGGGTCAGGGCGTCGTGAAATCCGGGTTCGGAAATCGCGTTCAGTGTGGCCAGACCCGCGGTCATCGCCAGCGGGTTACCGCTCAAAGTGCCCGCCTGGTAAACCGGGCCCAAAGGCGCAATGTGTTCCATGATTTCGCGTTTGCCGCCGAAAGCACCTACCGGTAAGCCGCCACCGATCACTTTGCCCAGCGCCGTCAGGTCTGGGGTTACGCCGAACAAACCTTGGGCTCCGCCGAGAGACACCCGGAAACCGGTCATCACTTCGTCAAAGATCAGCACTGTGCCGTACTCGTCGCAGATCTCGCGCAGGCCTTCCAGAAAACCCGGAACCGGTGGAATGCAGTTCATGTTGCCGGCTACCGGCTCTACAATAATGGCCGCGATTTCGTGGCCCATGGTGCGGAAGGTTTTGCGTACGTCATCAATATCGTTAAAGTTCAGGGTCAGGGTAAGTTCGGCCAGGCAAGCGGGTACACCCGGAGAATTTGGTATGCCCAAGGTCAGTGCGCCGGAACCGGCTTTCACCAGCAGTGAATCAACGTGGCCGTGGTAGCAACCTTCAAACTTGACCACCTTGTCGCGGCCGGTGTAACCACGGGCCAGGCGCAGCGCGCTCATAGTGGCTTCGGTGCCGGAGTTCACCATGCGCACCAGTTCGATGGACGGCACCAGTTCACAGACTTTCTTGGCCATCTCGGTTTCGATGGCGGTTGGTGCGCCGTAGCCTATGCCTTTTTCAATCTGCGCGTGCAAAGCGTCTTTTATAAGCGGGTTGGAGTGACCAATAATCATGGGTCCCCAGGAGCCGATGTAATCGATGTAACGGCGATCGTCTTCATCGTAAAGATACGCGCCTTGAGCACTTTTGAAAAAGATCGGCGTACCGCCAACACCGCGAAAAGCCCGTACCGGGGAGTTAACGCCACCAGGAATGTATTTCTGGGCCTGTTCGAACAGGGTTTCGGAGTGCGTCATGTCTGGGCTCCTGTTAAATGCTTTGAGAAAATTGAGAACGATGTTGGGTAAACAGCCGGCTAAATTCGCGGGCGCGTTTTGCGGTGGCATTAATGTCGGTGCTGAAAAGCCCACCAGCCACCGCCAGCAAATCGGCACCCGCCTGAACCAGGGGTTCGGCGTTGCCCAGGGTAATGCCGCCAATGGCGGTCACCGGGAGCTTGAACTGTTTGGCCAGACCCAGTACTTGCGTGTCGGCCGCGGGAGCGTCGGGTTTTGTGGTTGATGGATAAAACCGGCCAAATGCCAGATAACTTGCACCTTGCTCGCAGGCGGCTTGCGCCAGCGCTAAGTCGGCGTGGCAGGTAATGCCGATAATGGCCTGCTCACCGAGCAGGCGTCGAGCGTCGGTCAAGGCAGTATCGCCTTGGCCCAGATGCACGCCGGCTGCTTGCACCCGCAAGGCCAGCTCGATGTTGTCATTAATGAGTAGCGGCACACCGGCATTGCTGCAGGCGGATTGCAGGGCGCTGGCCTGGCGCAGCTGTTCTGCTGCCGGCAAGTGTTTTTCACGGTATTGCACCAGTACTGCGCCACCTTCCAGGGCAGCTTCTACCGCCGCTATCAGTGTATCGCCGGGGGTTAAGTGGCTGTCGGTAATGGCATACAGACCGGGTTTCAGCGTTAATGTTCCCATAGAATCCCCCGATCGGGCACAGGTTGCCCCTCACCCACTTTCAGCGCCTGAAGGATTGCACGATGCACGTAGTTCTGCGCCTGCGCGATCGCAGCACGCTGCGACAGGCCGCAAGCACGACCTGCGGCAATCGCGGATGCCAGCGTGCAACCGGTGCCGTGATACTCGCCACCAATACGTTCGATATGCCAACTTTGGGGCTCGGCATTACGTCGGTACAGCACATTGATGATGGTTTCGCCGGTGCCGTGGCCACCTGTGGCCAACACGTCACCGCAGCCAGCCAGCTGGAGTTTCGCGGCGGCTTTTTGCGGATCAGGTTCGCCGGTCAGCAATTCCAGTTCCACACCGTTGGGCGTGATCATTTCCGCCAGGGGGAACAGCCGCGTCAGCATGGCGTTAATGAGTTCCGAGTCTGCCAGATCGCCGCCGCCGGCGGCTTTTATCACAGGGTCTACAATCAGCGGTATGTGCGGGCGTTTGCGGACAAATTCTACCAGCACGTCCATCACGTCGGCATTGCCCAGGGCGCCGGTTTTTATGGCGTGAATAGGCGTGTCGCCAGCCAAGCATTCAAGTTGACGACGAATCAGATCGGCGTCAATCGGCTCCGCGGCATAAACGTTGTGGGTGTCTTGCACGGTCAGGCAGGTGATCACTGGCAGCGGGTGACAGCCCAAAGAGGTAACAGATTGAATGTCGGCTTGCACACCGGCGCCACCGGAAGGGTCTAGCCCGGACAAAATCAATACTTGAGGACGGCTACGGAGTTTGATGGCTCTCTCCTTGCGCTGAGATTGTTGTTGGGAATAGTGGTGGGGTGATGGCCTAGAATGGCCGTACAACCGCAAGAATAACCACCGCCAGCAGTACAAATACGGGCAATTCGTTAAACCAGCGGTAAAACACGTGGCCGCGGGTGTTGCGATCGTCGCGGAACACGTTGACCAGGTGGCCACAATAAAAGTGATAAACGATCAGCAGCGCTACCAATACAAGTTTGACGTGGAGCCAGCCCTGGCTGAAATAGCCAGACAGGTTATAGCTGAGCAGCCACACGCCGAAAACCACTGTAGCCACCATAGAGGGCGTAGTAATCCCGTTGTACAGTTTGCGCTCCATAATTTTGAAGCGTTCGCGGCCCGGTTCGTCTTCGCAGGCCGCGTGGTAAACAAATAACCGTGGCAGGTAAAAAATGCCGGCAAACCAGCACACCATTGAAATTACGTGAAACGCTTTTATCCAAAGAAATCCAGTTGCCCAAAGCATGTCTAGCTCCGCCGATATTGATAGTAACTTTCGATATCCGATTTCAGCACAACGCCGTGAATTCTCTGGATCATTGGCGCCACGTGGCGCTGAACATAAAGAGCTTCTGCGCTGCTGTTATCAAATTCATACAATGCCTCTTCGAGCGTGGCCTGATATTGCACCGGCGCCAGATCGCGACGGTTTGCCGGTATGTTCATCAGGTCAATCTGCTCGGGCAGGGGCTGGCCTTCGGTTTTCAGCAGTTTTTCGCTGTCCTCCAGAAAACGTGCCAGATCTACCGCCGGCATCAGCGACGTTGGTCCGCTGCTGCCGTCGATTACCAGCCACTTGGGCTCGGATTTCAGGATTTTACGGGCTTCTTCCGGCGTCAGCCGGCGTTGGATACGCAGGATACTCTTATCCATGATGGCTGCCACCGATACCCGCCGCAATGCTTGAATTACCGGAGAGTTCTGATAGCTCAGGCCCTGGGATTTGAGAATGGTTAAAAATAGCGATTTACGGCCAAACGCTTCGCTGGTCACCAGGCTTGAGGTGGTGATAATCAGCATGCCCGGCAAAATGATATTGGGGTTGCGGGTCAGTTCCATCAATGCCATCAGCGCTGCTAAAGGCGCCTGCAATACCGCGCCCATCATCGCGCCCATACCCAGCATGGCGTAAAAACCAACAGACGAGGCGTGGCCCGGCATGATTTCTGCACCGATCAACCCCATGGCTCCGCCGAGCGTAGCGCCCATGAAAAGCGTCGGCCCAATAATGCTGCTGGGCATACCCAGGCCAACCGTTAGCGCGGTGATCAAGAGTTTTGCGACGCCCACGCTCAAGAGCAGCCAGAAGCCGAGTTCGCCGTTTATGGCGTCATTGACCGTGTCGTAGCCGATCCCCATGGTTTGGGGTACGAAAATAGCGACCGGAACCATTAGAACGCCGGCAATAATGACGCGTAATAAGATAGGGCGGTGGTTGAAGCGCCCCATGTATTCCACCAGATAAATAAAAAGCGCCGCTGCAACACCTATAATGACTGCAATAACCAGAATCCAGGGTATCTCCAGCAGTGAGTTCGTCATCAGTGCAGGAACATTAAACGCGGGGTCTGGGCCGTACACGATCTGGGTGACTATCGCGGCGCTGACGGCTGCAAGAATGATGGGTGTGAAGCCGGCGATGGTGTATTCCATCATCACCACTTCCATTGCGAAAATCACCCCTGCAATAGGCGTGTTGAACGATGCCGATATGGCCGCAGCGCAGCCGCAGGCCACCAGGGTGCGGATGCTGTTGTTGGGCAGCCGCATCCACTGACCCATTAAACTTGAAAAAGCCGCCCCTAAATGAACGGCGGGCCCTTCCCGGCCCGCAGATTGCCCGGTAACAACGGTTGCAACGCCTACAATGAACTGAATAAAGGCACTTTTGGCAGTAATATAGCCCTGGTGGTAGTTCAGGCGTTCCATAACATGAACAACACCGACTTTACGGTCATGAGTCGCCAGACGATGCAGCAGCACGCCAAGGCCAAACGCGCCGACCAGAGGTAAAACCCCCCGTGTGACAACATCCAGACCCTCGAAAGCCTCGGAGGGAAAAGCCCCGGTTCCATCCCCGGGTAGAAAATATTTCAAGGGCCACTCAATGGCGAGGCGGAAAATCAGAATGACGCCGCCGGTGACCAGGCCGGAAAGCAGGCCCAGCACGGCTAGTTGCGGCAGCGCATCTGCCCCGGATACCCGGCGCCGGAAGCTGGCTTTCATTTTCGCCGTTAGCTGGCGTGTGGAACGGATCATAATGGGTGCATGCAGGGCCTGGGCCGGTTGATGATTTTCATACCGGGTCTAATCCGGCGCAGACTGTCTTTTGTATTGTACCACCTCGGTCAGGGCTGCAATAAGCGGTTGGCTTATCATGATAGAATGACCTTTAAAAATGCAATTTCAGGAAACAGACAAGCAGGAGCTTAAACGTGATTAAAGTAGGTATTGTTGGTGGCACCGGGTACACCGGCGTGGAATTGTTGAGGATTCTGGCGGTGCATCCCCAGGCACAAGTGCATTGCATTACCTCACGTTCGGAAGCAGGGATGCCGGTTTCTGACCTTTATCCCAATCTGCGCGGCCACTTTGATCTGGCGTTTTCAGAACCCGATGTGGCTGTACTCTGCCAATGTGATCTGGTGTTTTTCGCCACGCCACACGGTGTAGCCATGCGAATGGTGCCGGAGTTGATGGCAGCGGGAGTGCGCGTCGTGGATTTGTCGGCCGATTTCCGCCTGAAAGATCTGGACGTGTGGGCTAAATGGTATGGCATGCCACACGAGAGTCCGGAGTGGGCAGAAAAGGCCGTTTACGGTTTGCCAGAAGTCGTGCGCAGTGAACTCCGTGATGCCCAACTGGTGGCTAACCCGGGTTGTTATCCTACCGCGGTGCAACTCGGTTTTCTGCCCTTATTGGAAAACAGGCTGGTAGATAGCTACCGCTTAATCGCCGACGCCAAATCGGGCTCCAGCGGTGCGGGCCGTCAGGCCAGCGCGGGTATGTTGCATGGCGAGGTTGGTGAAAGTTTCAAAGCCTACGGCGCCTCTGGCCATCGCCACCTGCCGGAAATTCGCCAAGGCTTGAGCCAGGCCGCAGGAACCGCGGTGGGTGTTACATTTGTGCCGCACTTGGTGCCGATGATTCGCGGCATAGAAGCAACGCTTTACGCTGAATTGCATAACCTGGGCGATTTTGACCGGCTGCAGGAGTTGTACGAAGAGCGCTATCGCGATGAGCCCTTTGTGGATGTTATGCCGTTTGGCAGTCACCCGGAAACCCGCAGTGTGCGCGGCGCGAACCAATGCCGCATGGCGCTGCACCGGCAGGAAAGCAGCAACGTGATTATTGTTACTTCGGTGATCGATAATCTGGTGAAGGGTGCCGCCGGTCAGGCCGTCCAGAATATGAACGTCATGTTTGGCCTGCCCGAAACCATGGGTCTGGAAGCGCCGGCCATGCTGCCATGAGAGCCGTAACAGCTGTAAAACGAGCTACTGGTGTGGCGCTAAAGGGTGGCTAACTCCGCCCCTCAAACAAGCAAACGTGGTCAAAGGCTTGCAGATTGACCGCCTGAGTATTGATAAAAACCCCGAGGGCGGTTTCGATTTTCGGCTGGTGCTGACCCAAGTTGGCAACAACAAGCGTTATCAGTCGGGTGTGGTGGCCGTGAATCTGTTGGGCCAGTCTGGTGACAGTGCAGAGGCAATCCCGCTGCGTGATGTATCGCCACAGATTGATGATGTGGGTATCAAGTTCCGCTTTCGCTATTTTCAGGACATTAACGGCTCACTGACGTTACCCGATGGGTTTGAGCCTCTGGAGGTGCAAGTAGTAGCGCAGCCGAAAGGTAAAGAAACCGTTCAGGCCAAGCGCACTTTTTTATGGAGCAAACTGGTGGCGAACTAGCCCGCGGGCAGAGGCGTCGCGATGTGCAATGTTTGCGCTCTGGTAATAGTTGATTGTTTTAGTCAGGAATACGATAATCATTAAAATTCAGCCAACATTCCGGAGGGGAACTTGAGCGTAGTTCAGCAACAGGTATCAGCCCCGCTGTTTTTCAGTGACAGTGCGGCGGCCAAAGCCAAAGAGCTTATTGATGAAGAAGGCAACGCCGACCTCAAGTTGCGGGTGTATGTAACCGGTGGGGGGTGTTCTGGCTTTCAGTACGGGTTTTCATTCGATGACGCCCAAGACGATGAAGACACAATTATCGAGCGCGACGGCGTGAAACTACTGGTAGACCCGATGAGTTATCAGTACTTGGTAGGTTCTACAGTCGATTATCTGGAAGGTCTACAGGGATCACAATTTGTGGTGAACAACCCCAACGCCAGCTCCACTTGCGGCTGCGGCAGTTCCTTCTCCATCTAAATCTAACGGGTTGTTGGCGTTGTCTACTGGCTGCCGGCATTGGGTGATGAGCTGTTGGAACTCGGCATTCGTCAGGCTGGGTAGATGGCTCCCAATACTCTCGGCCCGCTGGCGCCGGTTACTTCTGGCAGGTTGCCACTCAGTCCCAGAACGGTGCGACGGGCCAACCAGGCAAATCCGACAGGTTCCACCCATTGCGGGTCGAGCCCAAGTTCCTCAGTGCTGCACACGGCAGCCGGGCTAAGCGCCCGAGCCAGTTCGCGCATCAACACAGGGTTCAGCGCCCCTCCGCCACACACATACACTTTAAACGCCGTCGATTGTGGCATCTGCCGGGCAATACTGAGTACCGTCAGCTGCAGCAGTGTGCGCTGCACATCGGAGGCAAGTAAGTCCGGGTAACGCTGCAGCCGGGTTTTTATCCAGCCCAGATTAAAACGTTCTTTGCCGGTACTTTTTGGTGCCGGGCTCGCAAAGAAAGCGTCAGTAAACAGTTCACCAAGCAGCGCCTCGTTGACAATACCTTCTTCGGCCAAACGGCCGTCACAGTCAAAATGACGGCCAGTCTGGTCGGCACACCAGGCATCTAACAGGGCATTGGCCGGGCCTGTATCAAACCCGTAAACGCTTCCTGTTCCGGCTTTCGGTAGCCACGTAATATTGGCAATGCCCCCTAAATTGATGATGCAGCGATCTTCCTCTACGCTGCTGAAGAATGACTGGTGAAACAGCGGCATCAGAGGCGCGCCTTGCCCTCCAGCGGCCATGTCGCGGCGACGAAAATCGGCAACGGTCGCCACGCCGGTGTGCTCGGCGATGATGCTTGGGTTGGCAATTTGCAGGGAAAATGGCGCGCTGCCGCTAGGCTGATGGCGTATCGTTTGGCCATGGCTGCCCACCGCGCCAATAGCCTCTACTGGTATTCCAGATTGCTGAATAACGGTGTTGGCGGCCTTGGCAAACAACTGGCCCGTCAGTGTGTCCAGCTCACCCAACTCGTCGGGTGTTGCGTGATTCTGGGCGGCCAGTTCTAGCCTGGCTCGAAGTTCGGCGGGGTAGGCCAGGGTGTGGCGGGCGTGAAATTCTATGGTGTTGGTTTCAAATGACACCAGCACGGCGTCTATACCGTCCATGCTGGTGCCAGACATCAGCCCTATCCAGGCGGTCATGTTTACTTCCCTGAGGCCAGAGTCAAAGGCTGTTTTTCGTTACCGCGCAAATCATCGAGCTGTGCCAGCTGTTGCTGAGTGAACTGCTTGAAGCGGGCCAGTTCGGTTTTTGGAATAGGCTTGGCGTCTGGCAGCTTAACTGTGCGTGAGTTGCGCGGCGCACCGTTAACCCGGAATTCATAGTGCAAGTGCGGGCCTGTGACCATGCCAGAAGAGCCAACGTAACCGATGGTTTCGCCTTGCTTAACCCGTCCGCCATTTTTGATGCCTTTGCCAAGTCTGCTCATGTGGGCATAAAGCGTTGTAATATTATCACCGTGTGATAACACAACCGTACGGCCGTAACCGCCTTTCCAGCCGGCAAATTTGATCCGCCCGTTGCCAACCGCTTTAATGGGCGTTCCGGGGGGAGCTGCATAGTCGGTGCCTTCGTGAGGCCTGACTACATCCAGTACTGGATGCCGACGCTGCAAATTAAAGGGCGACGAAACCCGGGCGTTCAACGGCACGCGCAAAAAGGCTTTGCGCATACTTCTGCCAGTGGGGCTGTAGTAATCGGTTTCACCCTGAGCGTCTGTGTACAGCATGGCGATATTATCTTCGCCGCGATTAACGAAGTTCGCCGACAGGATGCGTCCGCTGCCAAATTTCTCGCCGTCCAGATACAGCTCTTCGTAAACCACTTCAAAGCGATCGCCTTTGCGCACGTCGTATACAAAATCGATGTCCCAGCCAAAAATGCCGGCCATTTCCATGGTTAGCCGGTCGTCCATACCGGCAGCACGGGCAGTCAGATAAAGGGAACCATCGATGGTGCCGCTCGCAAATGCTGTTTGCACATCAGGCTTGCGAACAACTTTTTTGCCAATGAACCCGTCTTCAGCGTGGGTAATGCTAAGGCTTTCCAGTTTGCTTCGCTGCAGCTCAACCCCGGCAAGGGAACCTTCAGGATCTGTGGCAAAACGGAGGGTCTCGCCGGCGTAGAGGCGCTGCAGTTTCTTCGCTTCGCCTGCTCCGTGAATAACCGACAGCATAATGCCATCGTTAAAGCCGGCTTTTTTGAACAGAGTCGATAGAGTATCACCCGAGCGAATATCAAACGATTGCCAGTCTATAGTCGGCTTGCCAGGGCCTGGGAGAAGGGCCTCCTCTGCTTCGGCTGTAAGCGCGGTCGAAGGCGTGACGGCAGTTGTCAGGTTTGAATTTACGTTGGTTGAGGTGCTCGATGCTTGGGTTGCTTTTGCTTGTGCCCCAGGCACTAACGATGCTGGCACCGCTGAAGGAGTAGCAACAACGGTGGTAGCTGTGCCCGATTCAAGATCAAGCACGATGGACATGCGCTTGGCTTTTACATCTGCACTCGGGCTCATCAGCACGGCAGTGACTACAACAACGGTGGCCGCTGCTGCGATGGTAATGTGGGTCTTGGGGAATGTTTTGAACACGTATTTCACCCGTTTAAGTCGATATTTCGGCAGCTCGTGCCGCTGTATTAAATCTGATTTTAATAGTCTAGCTGATAGATTACCGTATAAGAATCATCGGCAACAGACGTCAACATTACAGTTGCGGTGTTTGTTACGCGGATTTCTCGGAGCGCGATTGTTATAATGCGTCGCCACGACTGCTCAGTGATGGTTAAAAACTGAACAACTTTATCTTAGCAAAGCCGCGGTGAATAGGCAGGGTTGTTATCGAACTCTGTGAACTGGAACTGTTTCAAGTCAAATTATGAGGTGGGGTGTTCATGGCATCGATTGATGAATCGCTGGCGCTGATCAAGCGTGGTATCGACGAGCTAATTCCCGAGGAGGAGCTAGTCGCCAAACTTAAAGAAGGGCGCCCGCTGCGTATTAAGGCTGGTTTTGATCCCACTGCGCCTGATCTTCATCTTGGCCACACGGTGCTTATTAACAAGCTGCGCCAGTTCCAGGATTTGGGTCACGAGGTCATTTTCCTGATCGGCGACTTCACCGGTATGATTGGCGACCCGTCGGGCAAGAGTGCTACCCGGCCGCCGCTGACCAGTGAGCAGGTAGCGGCTAATGCGGTTAGCTATAAAGAGCAGGTGTTCAAAATTCTGGACCCCGCCAAAACCCGCGTTGCTTTTAATTCCGAATGGATGAGCAAAATGAGCGCCGCCGACATGATTGCTTTGGCGGGGCAGTACACGGTGGCTCGCATGCTTGAGCGCGACGATTTTGACAAGCGTTACACCGGTGGTCAGCCGATTGCGATACACGAATTTCTATACCCTCTCATTCAGGGATACGATTCGGTTGCTCTGGAGGCAGACGTCGAGCTGGGCGGCACCGATCAGAAGTTTAACCTGCTGATGGGGCGGGCATTGCAGAAGAACTACGGTCAGAAGCCGCAAGTCATATTGACGGTGCCCATTCTTGAGGGTCTGGATGGGGTGCAGAAGATGTCCAAGTCGTTGGGCAACTATGTCGGTGTGAATGACGCGCCTGGTGAAATGTACACCAAGCTGCTATCGGTACCTGATGAGCTGTTATGGCGTTACTTTGAGTTGCTGAGCTTCCGGCCTCTGGCTGAAATAGAAGAGTTTCAGGCCCAAGTAAGTTCCGGAGCTAACCCGCAGGACTATAAGAAGCTGCTGGCAGAGGAGTTGATTACCCGCTTCCATAATGAAGAAGCTGCGAAGACTGCTCACAAGTCTGCGGGCAACCGTGTGGCGCTAGGCGAAATCCCCGACAACGTGCCCGAGGTAAGCGTTGCGCTGGAGGGGCAGGAACAGTTGGCAATCGGTACGGTGCTGCGTATGGCCGGATTGGTTAAGAACGGTGCAGCAGCGCGGGATGTGTTGGGCCGCGGTGCCGTCTTTATAGATGGTGTAAAGCTTGAGGGCGACAGAATGTTTGCCGAAGGCGACACCTGTGTTATCCAGGCCGGCAAGAAGAAGGTTGCGCGTATTACTATGGTGAAATAGGCCGATGACGGGGAATTGAACTTTTTTCAAATTCCCCGTTGACCTGTTCCGAGAAGTCTGTAGAATGCGCATCTCGCTTGAGGGACACCCCGGTTTAGAGGGGCAGAGATTGAGCGGAATTTGTTTAGTAAGACGTTGAAAAGTTTAGGAAATCTGATTTAAACTTTGAACGCGAAAACGGTTGACACGGTTCGGATACGCTGTAGAATGCGCCACTCGAATCAAGCATTACCAGCCGGTTGATTCGGCGGTTTTGGAAGGAAGATCTTCTGGAGCGGCGCGAAATAGACGGTTGACAGGACAGCGAAACGATGTATGATTCGCCTCCTGATTGAGCCACGGCTCAAACGCTCTTTAAAAAATTAACCAAGTAATTCGTGTGGGCGCTGACTGGAGTA
>Ga0307969_1000689_pt1 | contig 18541 bp, 19 predicted proteins | sample OrgLakmetagen710_FD_201841 | JGI IMG/M metagenome (GOLD analysis project Ga0307969, IMG submission 201841) | Saline water microbial communities from Organic Lake, Antarctica - #710 | ecosystem: Environmental > Aquatic > Non-marine Saline and Alkaline > Saline | place: Antarctica: Organic Lake... | reverse complement strand
CGCCCTGAAAGCGTGGAACTGCCTGGCCGCCCCGTGCGGCGGGGCGACAAGGTGCGTATCCTGCCGCCGCGGGGCTCTGTCCAGCGCGCAGACCAGCGGCTGTGGCGCGTCAAGCGAATTGACGGCGCAGGCGAGGCGCGGTTGGCGATGGTCGAGCTGATCGACGCCGAGGCGCCAGAGACGGTGGATGTTGCGGTTGCCGACCTGGTCGTGGTGGCCGAGTTTCGGGATTACATCTACCCCGGCCTGGTCAGCACCGGTCGGGTGGAGCGCGGCGGCGACAAGCCGTTTCATACGGTGATCAACGGCGAGAACTTCCATGTGCTGGAGGCGCTGACCTACACCCATCGCGGCAAAATGGACGCCATCTACATCGATCCGCCCTACAATACAGGTGCGCGGGACTGGAAGTACAACAACGATTATGTCGAGGCAGAGGACCTGTACCGACACTCGAAATGGCTGGCATTCATTGAGCGCCGGCTGCTGGTTTCGCGCGAGCTTCTGAATCCAAACGGGTCGACCCTGATCGTCACTATCGATGAGAAGGAATATTTGAGGCTCGGCCTGCTGCTTGAGCAGATGTTTCCTGATGCATCGATTCAAATGGTTAGTTCGGTGATCAACCCGAAAGGCTCGTCTCGGACTGGACGATTCAGTCGGGTTGATGAGTACATCTACTTCGTTTTCCTAGGATCAGCCTCAGTGGTACCTTGGCGTTCCGATATGCTTCGCGAAGTAGAGGGCGAGGGTCGAAAGGTTCGATGGGCAGGGCTGATGAGGAATGGTGAGGGAAGTCGCCGCCAGAGAATTCCGTCGATGTTCTTCCCAATTTACATCGATGCCGAAACGGGAGAATACCATTCAACTGGCGAACCGCCGCCTCCAGAAGTCCGCCCCGAGGATGTGCCTTCGCCACCAGGAACACTTCCGATCTGGCCGATAGACCAGAACGGCCAAGAATTGATGTGGCGTCTAAGCCCTCCGTCATTCCGAGATTATCTCGCGATCGGACATGCAAAATTCGGCAGGAGAGATAAGAGAACCGGGCTTCGTTCAGTCTCTTACTTGCAGGCCGGGATACGGCAGATGTTAAAGAGCGGAGAGGTCGTATCTGTTGGCAAGGATCCCGAAGGCGCACTCGAACTGGAATTTGCTGACGCATTCGGGACAAGAAGTCCCGTAACCATTTGGAATCTTGTAGCCCACAGCGCATCTGAGCATGGAGCAGGTCTGCTGAAGTCAATGGTTCCCGGCAGACGGTTTCCGTACCCCAAGTCGGTTTATGCCATTGAAGATTGCTTGAGGTTCGTGATTGGCAAGAACCGCAACGCCGTCATCCTCGACTTCTTCTCGGGCTCGGGCACCACGGCACATGCGGTCATGCGCCTGAACCGCCAGGATGGCGGGCGACGACAGTGCATCTCTGTCACCAACAATGAGGTCGCAGCCGACGAACATGCAGCTCTGCGCAAGGAAGGGCTTCGCCCCGGCGATGCAGATTGGGAGAAGCTGGGCATCTGCGACTACATCACCAAACCACGCATCGCCTCCGCCATCACTGGCAAGACGCCGGAGGGAGAGGACATCAAGGGCGACTACAAGTTCACCGACGAATTCCCGATGGCCGAGGGGTTCGAAGAGAACGCCGAGTTCTTCACCCTGACCTACGAAGCACCCGTCGCCGTCAGCCACAACCTCGCCTTCCAGCGCATTGCGCCGCTGTTGTGGATGCGCGCAGGATCAGAAGGCCGTCGGATCGATGACCTTCCCGCCGCCGGATGGGATGTTGCCGATACCTATGGCTTGCTCGTGGACCTGGACCGCGCCGCCGCGTTTTGCGATGTGGCCGCCGCCCAGCCGACCTTGCGCATCGCCTACGTCGTGACTGATGATGACCGCCGGTTCCAAGCGGTAGCGCGTGCGCTGCCGGACAGCGTCGAACCGGTGCGGCTCTATGAGTCCTACCTTTCCAATTTTCGCTTTTCGATGGGCCGCTGAGCCATGAAGTTCACACTCAAGGATTATCAGGAAGAAGCCGTTCGGGAGGTTCTTGTGAACCTCAAGAAGGCGTCGCGTCGCTGGAGCGAGGACGGCGACAAGCACGCCTTCTCTCTGACCGCCACCACGGGCGCGGGCAAGACCGTTATGGCGGCGGCGGTGTTCGAGGCGCTGTTCCACGGGGACGACAACTACGACATCGAACCCGACCCGGGTGCAGTGGTGATCTGGTTCAGTGATGATCCGTCCCTGAACGAACAGTCGCGTTTCCGCCTGCTCGAGGCATCGGACAGGCTGTCGATCTCGGACCTTGTGGTGGTGCAAAGCACGTTCCAGCGCGAGGTGCTGGAACCGGGGAAGGTCTATTTCCTGAACACTCAGAAGCTGAGCAAGTCGAGCCTCCTGGTGCGCGGCCACGATCCCGATGACGAGGGGATCGAGAAGGATGGCCAGATCCGGCTGATGCCCGACAGCCGGTCCTTCACCATCTGGGACACGATCCAGAACACCATCGATGACCCGGCGCTGACACTCTACCTCGTGCTCGACGAGGCGCATCGCGGGATGCGCGCCGCGACCGGTGCAGGCGAGAAGACCATCATCGTCAAACGGCTGATCAACGGCTCAGGCCCGGTCCCCGGTATCCCGGTCGTCTGGGGCATCTCGGCCACGGTCGAGCGGTTCAACGCCGCCATGACCGACATGACCGGCCGCGCGACCCTGCCGAACGTGGTGGTAGATTCCGCCAAGGTCCAGGCGTCAGGTCTGCTGAAGGACACGATCATTCTGGACGTGCCGAAAGAGGCGGGGCAGTTCGATACCGTGCTGGTGCGCCGCGGCACCGACAAGCTGAAGGAGATATCCTCCGCCTGGGAGGCCTATGGCCAGCAGCAGGACGATGCCGGAACCGTGCTGCCCCTGATGGTGCTGCAGGTCCCGAACGCGCCCGATCACAATGACATCGGTCGGGCTCTCGACACCATTTTCACCCAGTGGCCGGACTTGCCCGAGGATGCAGTGGCGCATGTGTTCGGTGAGCACTCCACCCAGACTTTCGGCCGCCATACTGTGCCCTACATCTCGCCCGAACGTGTTCAGGAGTCGACGTGGGTCCGGATCCTGATCGCGAAGGACGCCATCAGCACAGGGTGGGACTGTCCGCGCGCCGAAGTCATGGTGTCGTTCCGGCCCGCTCGGGACAAGACGCACATCACGCAGCTGCTGGGGCGCATGGTGCGCACCCCATTGGCGCGGCGGATCCCGGGCAATGAACGACTGAACTCTGTCGATTGTTTGCTACCGTTCTTCGACGAGGCCTCGGTCAAGGACGTCGCCAAGGCGCTGATGTCCGGTGGGGACGGCGGCGACGACCTGCCGGGTCGCCGCGTGCTGGTCAATCCCGTAGAATTGAAGCCCAATCCTTCGATCACGGAGCCGGTGTGGGACAAGCTGCTCTCGCTGCCTTCCCAATCCCTGCCAAAGCGGCATGCCCGTCCAGTCAAGCGACTGACTTCGCTGGCGCATGAGCTGGCCGTGGATGGCCTGCTCGAGGACGCTGGCAAGGCTGCCCATGCGGAAATGCACAAGGTGCTCGATGGCGCCAGAGCGCGCTACAAGGCGGAAATCGAGACTGCCCGCAAATCGGTCCTGACAGTCGAAGGCAAGAGCCTGAAGGCCGACCTGAAAGGCGGCGGCATGTCGTTCGACGATTTCCTCGAGGAAGCGGACTACGCAGTGATCGAAGACGCATATCGCAGGGCGGGCCGTGCGATCAGTCCGGATCTCGCGACGTCGTACAGCGACTACCTGGCGCGGAACGAAGGCGATGCGGACGACATGGAAGCCGCTCTCATCGATGCGCACGTCACGATTGGCGCTCTGGGATTGGTTCCCGGCATCCGAGAGACACTTGAGGCTGAGGCCGAGAAACTCGCGAACCAATGGCTTACCCGCTTCCGGGTCGACATCAAGAACCTCTCCGACGAGCGTCAGGACGTGTATCGCCAGATCCGGGAGATGAGCGCGAACCCCATGGATGTGGACTTGGCTCGACCGACGTCTTGGATGCAGCCGACGACGATCCGGGAGGCGAACGGCTCAGAGACCCCGCTGCCATCGTTCGAGCGGCACATGCTGTGCGATGAGCATGGGATGTTCCCCGAGGACTTCAATTCCTGGGAAGGTGAAGTCGTGAAATCCGAACTCGCGCGGGCGGGAGCCGTCGCGTGGTACCGGAACCCGTCGCGCGCCAGCCAGGACTCGCTTGGCATCATTTACGAGGATGGGGGCGAACCAAGGATCGTCAGGCCCGACTTCGTTTTTTTCGTTCAGCAGGACGATGGTACCATCGCTGCCGATATCGTCGATCCGCACGGCATTCAGTTCGGCGACGCGATGCCGAAGCTCAAGGGGCTGGCGCAGTACGCAGAACGCTTCGGCGACCAGTATCGTCGGATCGAGGCCGTTGCGAAGATCGGCGACAAGTTCCGTGTTTTGGACCTTAAGGAAGCCGCGACGCGCGCGTCGGTCTCTGCCGCGACAACCATCAAGGCTCTTGATGAAAGCGCGGATGCATTCGATTACTTGCCCTAACCATCACAGAGTTCGATGCCAGTTCCCTGCGGCATGGATACGGCTTTCACAACGGTCGCGAATGATCTGTGGCTCAAAACCCTTCATTATCAGGGCCTTGATCGGCTTAACCGGACCGCGCGCGGTTAACAGGTGCGGAGAATATCGGCCCGGAGAGAATGCGTGCGTGCCCTTCGGCGCGTGGGCCGGTTAACAGCCCCTACCGCATAACCCTCGAATACAACGAGAAAATCCGGCTGCGGCCGGATCGGGAGAACGCTTTCGCGGGGGCAAGTGGCGGAGCGGACGCGACCTCCGTCGAACCTTATCCGGCCCGTAAGATATTGATGTTATTTTATTATCTATTTCGGCGCCGAATATTGCCGTCTCTTCCTCATCAAGCTCGGCAATGATGCAGTTTGCGGTGGAGCCCCCTCCATCAACATGGACATCGACACCATCAGCTTGGCACAGGTAGTGGCCGTTAAAGGAGAATTTGCATCGACCTCATCTCTATCGCCCAACATGTCTCCTCCAGCCAATCGATTTGACTTGCTGCGCCCTTGGAGATAAGAATCTTTTATCCGTTGGGGTGCCGTAAAGGCTGAGAGGCGAAAGCCGACCCATCGAACCTGATCCGGGTCATGCCGGCGTAGGGAACGGAGCAAAGCTGTGGCAATCGCAGCTTTTCATATACCGTATCCCCACGCTTTTGGCCCTTGTTTTGAATGGGGGCTTGTGTGGCTTTTCAGGCGTTGACGATTGCAGGATCCGACAGTGGCGGGGGCGCCGGGATTCAGGCCGACCTCAAGACCTTCAGTGCTTTGGGCGTCTATGGCGCCAGCGTCCTGACCGCGATCACTGCGCAGAACACCCGAGCTGTCACTGCGGTGGCGGCGGTGGCTCCGGCGATGATCCGGGCCCAGATGGACGCGGTCTTTGACGATCTGGTGATCGGAGCAATCAAGGTCGGAATGCTGGGCGAGCCGGATGCGATTGACGCCGTCGCCGATGGTCTGGCCGGGTACGCGGCACCGGTCGTTCTTGATCCTGTGATGGTGGCGAAATCTGGCGACCCCCTCTTGTCCGATGATGCGGTCTCAGTACTGCGCGCACGTATGCTGCCGCTCGCCGACCTGCTGACCCCGAACCTGCCCGAGGCGGCGCGATTGCTCGACACGCCCGAGGCTGTGAACGAACCCTCCATGCTGGAACAGGGCCGTGCGCTCCTGGCACTGGGCCCGCGGGCGGTGCTAATGAAAGGGGGCCATGGCGACGGGGCGCATTGTGTCGATCTGCTGGTCACGCCCGAGGCCGTGTTACGGCTGTCGGCGCAACGGCACGCCACGCGCAACACTCATGGCACCGGCTGCACCCTGTCGGCGGCTATCGCGGCCGGGCTGGCGCGCGGTGCGCCCCTGCCTGAGGCGGTGCGCGACGCCCATGCCTATCTGCAAGGCGCCATAGCCGCGGCAGACCGATTGAACATTGGTGGTGGACATGGCCCGGTCCACCATTTCCATGCGGTCTGGCCCGATGAGTGATGTTACCATTATCGGCGCGGGGGTCGCTGGCCTTTGGGCGGCGCGGTCCTGTCTGGCACGCGGCCTGACCCCCCGGCTGATCGACCGGGCCGGGCCGCCGGGGCCGCACGGCTGTTCGTGGTGGGCTGGCGGGATGCTGGCCCCCGATTGCGAAGGTGCCACGGCCGAGCTGCCGGTGGTTGTCCACGGGCGTGAAGCGGCCGATCTCTGGGCAGACGTGACCCGCGTGACCAGAAATGGCACACTTGTCCTCGCGCCAGAGCGGGACAGGCGCGAGCTGGACCGATTTGCCGCGCGGACCGACGGCAAAACCGCCTGCGATGCGGCTGCGATTGCGGCGCTTGAACCCGATCTTTCGGGACAGCACCGGCGCGGGCTGTTCTTTGCCGCAGAGGCGCATCTGGATCCCCGACTGGCACTGTCTGATCTGGCGCGAACACTTTTGGATGCCGGTGTCGTTGTCGAAATCGGCGAGGCCGAGCCTGCAACCCTGAGCGGCCCGGTGATCGATTGCCGTGGCTTGGCAGCAGCGGATGATTTGCCGGGGCTACGCGGCGTGCGGGGCGAAATGATCGTGTTGCACTCGGACGAAATTGCCTTGTCGCGGCCCATTCGCCTGCTGCATCCACGCCATCCGCTATATGTGGTGCCGCGCGCGGATGGATTGTTCATGCTGGGTGCAACGCAGATCGAAAGTTCTGCGCGAGGCAGGGTGACGGCGCGCTCGGCGCTGGAGCTATTGTCAGCCGCCTATGCGTTGGACCCGCGCTTTGCCGAGGCCGAAATCGTCGAAATGGGTGCTGATCTGCGCCCTGCCTTTGCCGACCATGTGCCGCGCGTGCTCCGCAGGGGGCGTATTTTGCACCTGAACGGGTTGTTCCGGCACGGCTTTCTGATGGCACCGGCGCTGGCGGAACAAGCCGCCGAATACCTTTTAACTGGCAAGACCGGGGATCTGTTTGATGAAGATTGAAGTGAATGGCGAACAGCGCGATGTCGCCGCGACGAATGTGGGCGAGGCGCTTGCTGAACTGGGTTTGGGAGAGGCGCGGGTCGCAACGGCACTGAACGGCACCTTCGTATCTGCGGCAGCGCGCGACGGCACCGCCCTGTCGCCCGCTGATCGGCTTGAGGTTTTGACAGCGATGCAGGGGGGCTGAGCCATGCGCGATTTCTATGGCGAAACCCTGAAAACGCCAATGATGCTGGGCACGGCGCGCTTTCCTTCGCCAGCGGTGATGGAGGCTGCATTCCGCGAAAGCGGCGCATCGGTCGCAACGGTATCGCTGCGGCGCGAACGCGGTGCGGGTCAAGCGTTCTGGGACATGGTGCGCGGCCTTGGTGTGCATCTGCTTCCGAACACTGCCGGCTGCCATTCTGCGCGCGAGGCGATCACCACCGCCCAGATGGCGCGCGAATATTTCCAGACCGACTGGATCAAGCTCGAGGTGATCGGCAATGCCGACACGCTGCAACCCGATCCTTTCGGCCTTCTGGAGGCCGCCGAGGTCTTGTGCGCCGATGGGTTCAAGGTGTTCCCCTATACCACCGAAGACCAGGTGTTGGCCGCAAGGCTGGTTGATGCGGGCTGCCGGGTGCTGATGCCCTGGGGCGCGCCCATTGGATCGGGGATGGGGCTGAACAACATTCACGGGTTGCGCACCCTGCGCGCGGCCTTTCCCGATGTGGCCATGGTGATCGACGCGGGTCTTGGCCTGCCCAGCCATGCGGCGCAGGCGATGGAGCTGGGGTATGACGCGATCCTGCTGAACACCGCCGTGGCCGAGGCGGATGATCCGGCCGCCATGGCGCGCGCCTTTGCCATGGCCGTGCAGGCGGGCGCGCTGGCGGCCACATCCGGGCCGATGGGCATGCGCGACATGGCCGTACCTTCAACCCCCCTCATTGGAAAGGCATGGCTATGACACTGCCCCGCTTTTACCCCGTTTTCGACAGCGCCGATTGGGTGGTGCGGGCCGTTCCCCTTGGGGTGCGGCTTGTGCAGTTGCGCATCAAGGGGCAGCCCGATGAGATCCTGCGCGCCGAAATTTCCACAGCACTGGCCTGTTGCCGTCACTATGGCGCGGCGCTGGTAATCAACGATCACTGGCAACTGGCGATTGAGCTGGACGCCGACTGGCTGCACTTGGGACAAGAGGATCTGGACACCGCCGATATCGCTGCAATTCGCCACGCAGGCCTGAAGCTTGGGGTTTCGACCCATGACCATGCGGAACTGGACCGCGCTGTGACACTGGCCCCTGAGTATATCGCCTTGGGCCCGGTCTATCCGACCATTCTGAAGCAGATGAAATGGACCGAACAGGGCCTTGATCGGCTGACCGAATGGAAATCCCTAGTTGGAGATATCCCGCTGTGCGCCATCGGTGGCATGTCGGTGGAACGCGCGCCGGGTGCCTTTGCCGCAGGGGCCGATACGGTGGCGGCGGTGACGGATATCACCCTGAACGCCGACCCTGATGCCCGGATACAGGCCTGGCTGAAGGCAACAGCATGAACCGCTATGCCAGACAGATTGCCCTGCCGGAGGTGGGCGCAAAAGGCCAAGCGCGCTTGCGCACAGCCCATGTTCTGGTGGCCGGAGCGGGTGGCCTTGGCGTGCCGGTGTTGCAATATCTCGCAGGCGCCGGGGTTGGCACGATCACCCTGATTGACGGCGACGAGGTGACTGAGAGCAACCTGCACCGTCAGCCGCTATATCGGATGCAGGACATCGGCCGTCCCAAGGCACAGGCTGCCGCCGCAGCGCTGGCCGCGCTCAACCCCGATGTCGCCATGCGCCCGCTGGTCGAATGGCTGACCCCCGCCAATGCGCCCGCTCTGGTCGACCAGGTCGATGTGGTTCTGGATTGCGCCGACACATTTGCCGCCAGCTTTACGCTATCGGACGCCGCTTTTGTTGCTGACAAACCCTTGATTTCCGCCTCGGCCCTTGGTCTTTCGGGCTATGTGGGGGGCTTTTGTGCCACGGCGCCATCGTTGCGCGCCATTTTCCCCGATCTGCCGCGCAGTGCCGCAACATGTGCAACCGCCGGGGTGCTGGGGCCCGTGGTGGCCATGATCGGAGCCATGCAGGCTCAAATGGCATTGGCGATTTTGCTGGATATGGTGCCTTCGCCCCTGGGCCAGATGATGATATTGGACGCCGCAAGCTGGCGCATGTCAGGCTTTCGCTTTGACAGCGCGCCGGAGCCTGACACCCCCGCAGCCTTCATCGCCACCAGCCAGATCACGCCCGAGGATCTGGTAATCGACCTGCGCAGCGAGGTTCCCGCCCCCTTCCGCGCAACCGCCCTCCATATCCCGCCCGAAGGTTTGCCCGATCTGGCCTTGCCTCCCCACGGCACACGGATCGTCCTGGCCTGCCGCACCGGCCTGCGCGCCCATCACGCCTGTACCGCTCTGCGCAGCCGTTGGGCAGGTGATATCGCGCTGCTGGCGCTGCCCGATCCTTGATCCCAAACCCTGAACCGGAGACACCAATGAAACACCTTCTTGCCACGGCCGCCCTTTCCCTGATGGTCACCCCCGCTTTTGCCCAAGACAAAATGACCGTGATGCTGGATTGGTTCATCAACCCCGATCACGGACCGATTATCCTGGCTGAAGAACTGGGGTACTTCGCAGAAGCGGGGCTTGAGGTGGAGCTGGTCACCCCCGCCGATCCCAACGATCCCCCGCGCATGGTTGCGGCGGGGCGGGTTGATCTTGCGGTGTCCTATCAACCCGAACTGCATCTGAACCGGCGCGAAGGGCTGGACCTGGTGCGCGTCGGCACGCTGATCGAAACGCCGCTGACCTGTCTTGTGGTGCGCGCCGACGGACCGGTGCAATCGGTTGCCGATCTGGCAGGACGCAAAGTGGGCTTTGCCGTGGCCGGTGTGCAGGAAATGCTGTTGTCGGCCATGTTGGCCCATAACGGCGTGTCCGGCGATGATGTCGAACAGATCAACATCGGCTGGTCGATCTCGCCTGCTTTGATGTCGGGTCAAGTGGATGGCGTCATAGGCGCGTTTCGCAATTTCGAACTGAACCAGATGGACATTGAAGGCGTTGAAGGGCGCTGTTTCTACCCCGAGGCCGAAGGCGTGCCATCTTATGATGAGTTGATCTATGTCGCCCGGGCCGAGGATTTGAACCGCGATATGATTGCCCGGTTCCTGCTCGCTACCGAACGCGCCACGGCCGACATCCTGAACGATCCCGAAGGTGCCGGTGAGATATTCTTCGCTACCAGCGCCGAGTTGCGCAACGAACTGAACACACGAGCCTGGGGCGATACCTGGCCGCGCTTTGCCACCCGCCCCGCTGCCGTGGACCATGGCCGTTACACGCGGTTCGAAGCTTTTCTGGTCGCCCAGGGTGCTGTCGATGCAGCTATTGCCGCCGCTGATCTGGTGGTCGACGTGACAGCCGAGCCCGCGCAATGACAGCACCGGACTATGGCCGCGCTTTCACGCTTTGGCGTGCGGGCGCGGGGCAGGATTGGGACCGCTATACGCATCACGCCTTTGTCGAAGGCTTGCGCGACGGATCGCTGCCGCAAGACAGCTATCTGCATTATCTGCGGCAGGATTATGTTTTCCTGATTCATTTTGCGCGCGCATGGGCGCTGGCGGCTGCCAAAGCCGATACGCTGGATGAAATGGCAGCGGCCAGCGCCACGGTGCACGCGTTGGTACATGTGGAAATGCCGCTGCACGTGGAAACCTGCGCCGCCCACGGCATTGACCGCGCCACGCTGGAGACAACGCCCGAAGCGGCGGCGAACCTTGCTTATACACGCTATGTGCTCGAGGCGGGATATTCCGGCGACTTTCTGGACCTGATGGCGGCGCTGGCCCCTTGCGTGCTGGGTTACGGCGAAATTGGCGCGCGGTTGAAAGACGTTACCGGACCCTACGGCGATTGGTGCGCCACCTATGGCGGGCCGGAGTATCAGGCCCTGTGCCGGGATGTTGGCGCGCTGATCGACGGAGCGATTTTGCGACGCCTTGGGCCGGGCTGGGCCGATCTGCCGCGCGCGGTGACTTTACAGGCGCGGTTTGCCACTGCCACAAGGCTTGAGATCGGGTTCTGGGACATGGCCCGCGACCCGTCAGCGATGTGAGCGCACCATCCATCCATATGGCCGGATCGCTTAAGGCGGGGGATACCCTCTTGATCGACAGCCTCGATCTGACCTTGCCCGCCGGTCGGTGGAGCGCGCTTTTGGGGCCGTCCGGCGTGGGCAAGACATCCTTGCTGCGGTTGATCGCGGGGTTGCCTTGCGCGGCACACCTGAAAGGGCGGCTCAAGGCCGGGGACGGTGCGCCCATCGCTCCGCGCGTGGCGATGATGGCGCAGGATGAGCAGCTTCTGCCATGGGCCTGTGCGCTGGACAATGTTACCATCTGTGCGCGCCTGCGTGGCGAACCTGCACAGACGGAGCGCGCGGCAGCTTTGCTGGCGCGGGTAGGCCTTGGTGGTCTGGAGAGGCGCAAACCCGCAAACCTTTCGGCCGGTCAACGCCAGCGCGTCGCCCTTGCGCGCACTCTTTACGAAGATCGCGCGGTTGTCCTGCTGGACGAGCCATTCTCGGCGCTGGACGCGATGACGCGCCACACAGTGCAGGATTTGGCGGCTGGGCTTTTGGCTGGGCGCACCGTGGTGCTTATCACCCATGATCCGGCCGAGGCGATCCGGCTGGCCGATGTTGCATGGATCCTCACGCGGGCGGGCATCGCGCCCTGCATTCTGCCGCCCACCATGCCCCCCCGTGCGCCCGAGGCCGCAGCCACCATCTCTGCGCAGGCCGCGTTGTTGAAGCGGATGCGCCTGCTTGCCGCACAGGGGGCAGGATGATGCTGCATGCAATGTCTGGCCTGTGGCGCGGCTGCCTTGTTTTGTTGGTGGCGCTGGCAATCTGGCAGGCGGTCGTGAGCCTGACGGGCGTGCCGCGCTTTATCCTGCCGGGGCCTACACTGGTGGCGCAGGCCCTGTGGGACAACGCAGCATTGATCTGGGAGAACGCCCTGTGGTCAGCCGGCAACCTGAGCCTTGGTCTCGCCGTCGGCATATTTCTGGGGGTCGAGACCGCACTGCTGCTGGCCCTGTCGCGGCGCGCGCGGTGGCTGCTGCGCCCCATGCTGGTGGTGGCCCAAGCGGTGCCTGTATTTGCTCTGGCGCCCGTGATCACGCTGTGGCTTGGCTATGGCATGCCGTCCAAGATCGTGACGATCGCGCTTGTCACCTATTTTCCGATTGCCTCGGCGCTGTTTGACCGGCTGATGGCGCTGCCTCCAGGCCTGGCCGATCTGTCGCGCCTGTCGGGCGCCGGTCGCTGGCGCGAGACACTGCTGCTGCGCCTTCCCTATGCGGTACCAGGGCTGCTTTCGGGGCTGCGGTTGGCGGTGGTCTATGGCCCGCTGGCGGTGCTCATCGGGGAATGGGTTGGGTCGTCTCAGGGGCTTGGCCATCTGATGTTGATGGCGAACGGTCGGGGCCAGACCGCCCTTATGTTTGCAGCTCTGATCGTGCTCGCTTGCCTTTCACTGTGCCTCTGGGTCACGGTCGAAGTACTTTCCCGGTGGTCGTCAAAGCGGCTTTCGTATGCCTGACGCGTGCCTATGAAACGGTAGCAATCCCATCAAGAAAAGCTGCGATCCTGTCTGCACCCGCTTCCAGCCATCAATTCGCGCATAGGCCGTCACAGCGATGCCCGCGAGCGCTGGTTCAATGATCCGGCGGCCACCCACGCCGCTTTGGTGGCATCCAGCAGGGCAGATGTTTGACGGCTGGTCTTAATCCCGTCGACGTCACAGGAAACTCTCCGGCACCAGATCGCGCTTGCGCATTATCTCGCGTAGCCGTTCGAAACCGCGTTCGCGCAACTGGCGCACGCGTTCCTTCGAGATACCATAGACCGACCCCAGAGCATCCAGCGTCGCAGGTGGGTCGTTTAGCTGAGTGGCCACGACTATGTTGCGCTCTCGATCAGGCAAATCGGTAAGCGCCTCGACAAGCGTGCGACGCAATACCTCCGTGTCCAGACGGTGCAGGGATGCCGGATCGTCAAGACTTTCCGGATCGACCAGCAGCGCCAGGCGATCTTCTCCCTGGTCATCGAGGACCGGGACATTCAGGGAGTAATCCCTGCCAGTGATCTGAGCGCGCAGATCAGCCAAACGGTCGATAGTGACACCGTTTTCAACGGCAATTCTTGCGTCTGCCTCGGCCCGGTCGATCTGCGGATCAGCCTTCATCGCGACGTCAAGGCGTGCGATCTGCGCGGCCGCCGAACGCGACTGAGCGGAATTCGGACGCCGGACAATCGACAAGGTGGTGCGCTTGTATTCCTGAATTTCGGCGCGGATCCACCAGACAGCATAGGTCGCAAAGCGAAACCCCCGGTCTGGATCAAAGCGGTCGGCCGCCTTCAGAAGTCCGATATTGGCCTGCTGCACCAGATCGGGGTCTGCCTCCTGGGAGGCTGGCGAAAACCTTTTGGCCTTTGCCGCGGCCATGGGGGCGAAGGCGCGCATCAACGTGTCGCGCGCGTGCGCGTCGCCATGGTCTTGCCAAGCGCGCACCAGATCGCGCTCTTCCTTTGCCGACAGCATGTTCGCGCTGCGCGCGTGGCGGCTATGGGTTTCCCAATTCGGAGCATGTTTGTTCATCACGACGACTCATTTAAATTCGAATCGAAACTAGTCTCTCACCACCACTCTTGTCAAAGTGGTTTCGCTTCGCTACCAAATAGACATGATCAACCAATATCAAACGCCAAACCGCATCGCCGAACTGCTCGTCCATGTCGGCCGCGCGGCGCGTAGCGAGGCCCACAACGAAAATCCGCGATCCAGCCTGACAGCAGCGCAATGGACCTGCCTGCGGTTCTTCGCACGGGCCAATGGCAGTACCCGCACGCCCTCGGGCTTCGCAAGTTTTCAGGCGACTACGCGCGGCACCGCATCACAGATCGTTAAGACCCTCGAACGCCGCGGCCTGATCACCGGTCAACGCTCCGACCGGGATCGGCGCAGCGTTCGCTTTGACCTTACGGCAATGGGCCTCGAGACGCTGGTGCATGACCCGCTCAGCGATCTGATCGGTGTGATCGGCCAGCTTCAGGAGGACGAGCGCGACCGCTTCCTGCAAACGCTGTCGCGCATGACGTCTGCGCTTGCAGGGCTGAGGGATGTGCCAGCCTTCGGCACATGCCAGGACTGCAGCCATTTTACGCCCGCGAATGACAGCGGCTATTGCGCCTGCATGGCGGCCGAGCTGGCCGCGGAGGAGATCGACCAGCTATGCGCAAGCTACCAGGGTCCCGCGCGCGGGATACAGACCGAGGGAGAACGCGATGACCGCGCCTGACACACGTGCCGCGCCCCGCATGATCGCGATCAGCAGCGGCAAGGGCGGAGTGGGAAAATCCACTGTCACAGCCAACATTGCCGTGGCCATGGCCCAGGCTGGGCTCGCTGTGGGCATCGTCGATGCCGATATCTACGGCCCCTCCATCCCCGGAATGCTGGGGATCGCAGGTGACAAGCCCGCCATGACGCCCGAAGGCAAGGTGATCCCGGCCGAGGCGCACGGCGTCAAGGTCATCTCCATGGCGATGCTGAGCGACGACGACAAGCCCGCGATCCTGCGCGGGCCGATGGTGACGAAATACCTGCAGATGTTCGTCCGGCAGGTGGACTGGGGCGCGCTGGACGTGCTGCTTCTCGACCTGCCGCCGGGCACAGGCGACATTCAGTTGACGCTGGCTCAGGCCTTCCCGCTGGCAGGCGCCGTGGTCGTGAGCACGCCGCAAGACGTCAGCCTCAAGATCGCGAGGCGCGGCCTGCGCATGATGGAGCAGGTCAACGTGCCGATCCTTGGCATCGTCGAGAACATGAGCGGCTTCACCTGCCCGTCATGCGGAACCCTCACGCATATCTTTCATGAGGGCGGCGGCGAGGCGATCGCGCAGGAACTGGCGGTGCCCTTTCTCGGCAAGGTGCCGCTTGACCCTGCCGTGGTCGATTGCGGTGATGACGGCATCCCGCTCGTCACGGCCGCACCGGGCAGCCCAGCCGCCATGGCCTACGCCCAGATCGCGGCGACGCTGGCGCGCGCGGGAGGCGACATGGGCGGTATCGCCACCCCCTTCGCCTGGACGCTGGCCGACGGCACCGGAAAGCCCGCACCGGCTCTGGCACCGCCTACGCCGGACGGGCCGACCGACCGTCTGCGGGCGCTTGATGACGATGCGGCGGGGCTCGCGTTGTGCTGGGCCGACGGGTATGAGCAGCATCTTTCGCCGCGCGATCTGCGCCTTGCCTGCGCTTGCGCGCAATGTCGCGAAGAGATGACAGGTGCACAGCTCTTGATCCCTGACAGAGTGCCTCTCGACATCCGGATCACGCGGATCTGGAGTGTCGGAAACTATGCCCTCGGCATGGCTTTCAGCGATGGCCATGACACCGGCATTTATACGTTCAAATCTCTGCGCACGATGCGTAGCACGGAGTTGGAAGATGTCTGAACAAACCCACCGCCGCATCCGCGCGCAGGCCTCGGCGCGCGATGCCGATGTCATGTCTTTCGTTCTGGACAGCCCAGTGCAGGAAGGACGTTCCGGACGATTGGAAAAGACGCATGACGCCCCGTTGGCGCGCGTGCTTTTTGCCGTCGCGGGTGTAAGACGGGTCGAGGTGGCCGAGGCCACGATCCTGGTGCAAAAGGACGCGCAAACCGATTGGGCGCTGCTGAAGCCAACCATCGCCGCGGCGATCCGGCAGGTGCTTGACGCCACGGACGCGCCGCTTGGCTCCAACACCGCCCCTGATGCCGCCCTTCTGCGTGCGGTCGAGGAGTTGCTGGAACGACAGGTCAATCCGTCCATCGCGTCCCATGGCGGTCATATCTCAGTCGAACGCGTTGCGGGCGGCTCGGTCTATCTGCGCATGTCCGGCGGCTGTCAGGGCTGTGCCGCGTCCTCCGCCACCTTGCGACAGGGTGTGGAACAAATGCTGCGCGCAGCACTTCCGCAGATCCGCGAGATCGTGGACGTGACCGATCATGCAGCGGGCAGCAATCCGTTCTACGCACGGGACGACGGGGGGTCCTACGCGCAGAACGACGGTCCGTCGCCCGTTCTGAACCGTCCGCTGCCACCAGGTGTGATCGGTTGGGACGATGGAGAGATTCTCGTCGATCCCGCCTACCTGGCGCCACGGCTTGGGCTGACGCCGCAGACGCTGCGCGAGGGGCTGCAAACCGGCGACGTCGTCGGTGTGACAGAAACTGGCGAGGGTGCCGACGCGGGCAAGACCCGGATCATTCTGCGCAGCACGGCGCGGGCCTGGGCCGCCGAAGTGATGACCGATGGATCGGCGCGGGAAATTCCGCCCCCCCGCGAGATCGGGGCGGCCGCTGACCGCGCGCAAAACCTTGCAGACCGCGTGCGCGCGCATCTTGCGGCGCTTTCCACCGATGACGCGCCTGTCACTTATGGCGCGCTTGCGCGGGCACTTGGGCTTTGGACGCCCGGTTCGGTGGGCCGTGTCACTCGCGCGCTGGAGGCAACAATGCGCGAAGACGCCGCTGCCGGTCGCCCCTTCATCGCGGCCCGCGCTGTCAGTCGTGGCCGCGAGGATCTTCCGGGCAAAGGGTTCTTCGATCTGGCCGGCGCCCTGTCTCGCGGGCCTCAGGACGGCGAAAGCGAGAGCGACTACCACCTCCGTGAAATCAGCCGTCTCGACCATCCGCATTCAGAGCACACAGATGTCGTGCAACGCGACAAGACCCAACGCGCATGAAATAGCCGCGTAAGTTTCGAACAAACAAGCCTTTCGGAAAGCCGGATTGGTTAAGCCTCCTTCGACGCTGTTTCCAAACGTGAAGCGGCAGCTTGTATAGCGGGATAGCGTTTCCGCCATCTGTTCTGGGTTCGCCACAGGCTCTAACGGGGGTTTGGCACCCCATGTGAGCAGTAGTCCCATCTCAACGGCACGCGGCTGCCTGCTCCCGCATGACCCCATAATCGCCCATCATCTCGATGACGGCTAATCCGTCTGGCATTAGCGCCAATTCCTCAGCCGTGCGCACTTGGAACTCCTGACTGTATTCTACGGTCGGTGGGCATGCCGCTGCACTGCCATTTTCAAAACCCACCCCCACGCAACCGGTCAACCAGATCGTCGCGATTACGAGGACGACGAGCCGCCGCTTCCAGCATCCGGCGTTGTACGTCATTGGCTTTCTCCGTGGTTGCGAGACGTTCCGCGAGCCGCCCGACGCGCTCTCCGGCGCGGCGGATCGACAGCAGGAACAGCAGGATGGCAAGGGCAACAGCGCCGTACCGCAGGGCCGCTCGCCCAAATGGACTGGCCGATATGCCGCCCAGCAAGGCGGTAATCATCGCTGCGCCCTGCGCCAGTCATCGAGCCGCGCATAGATCGTAACGGCGATGCCCCCAAGCGCCACGGCGATGAACACCCAGCGGAGCGTATCGAGGTATGGCACCAGCGGCAGAACCGCGGGTTGGGTCACGGCTAGTACGTTCTGCGCCACCTCGACCCCGGCTGCGCCCAGCGTCGCTACTCCGGCCGCACCGCCGCCTTTCATGGTGCGACTTTGCGCCAGCACCTCGCGCGCGAGCTGCATGTCCTCGGCGAAGGCAATGGCCCGAACCGGAAAACGATGCCCCCACTGCCGTGCCGGGCCGAGATCGACATGGATGAAGCCCGAGCGCCGGTAGAAACCAAACCCGAGGAAGCCGACCGCGCGTGCCGCTGCCTCGAACGCGACCGGGTCGTGGTTCGACATAGCGATGTCGAAAGCTTCGCCATCCATGTGCTTGGAACGCGTCGCGCCGCCGACGGCGCGGTTGTGTTCCGGGCTGCGATAGGCAGAACGAACGATCAGAGGTTTGCCGAGCCAGTCGCGGAGCGCCTGGAGCTTGTCGAGCGCCGGGGCATTGATCAGCAGCTTACCGGTCCCGCGGCAGGCGATTTCGGCGGGCGAAAAGTTGGGCCAGCGCCGAGCGCTTTCCGGCACATCGCGCCAATGGTCGTAAAAGTTCGTGGTCATGTTGTCCTCCAGAAACGGAAGAACCCGCCATCAGGGCGGGTTCGGGTGAGCGGGTGGCTTGTTGAGGCGTGTGGCTACGCCCCGCCGCCGAAGATCTTCAGCTTGATCGCGATCCCGGCCAGTAGAGCCAGCATCACGCCGGTTGTGATCATGCGGACGGCGGTTTGCATGGCGGTGCGGCGCACCAGCCGAATGCCATCCAATAGAGAGACCGAAGATCCCGGATATCGAGCGCGGCTTCTTCGCCATCGAGACCCACGTCGGCCAGCGCCCGTTTCGCGCCTTTCTCGGCCGCACGTGCCAGGATCGCCTCGAACTCGGCATCCGGCATGCGCACG
>Ga0307969_1000686_pt1 | contig 18571 bp, 20 predicted proteins | sample OrgLakmetagen710_FD_201841 | JGI IMG/M metagenome (GOLD analysis project Ga0307969, IMG submission 201841) | Saline water microbial communities from Organic Lake, Antarctica - #710 | ecosystem: Environmental > Aquatic > Non-marine Saline and Alkaline > Saline | place: Antarctica: Organic Lake... | reverse complement strand
GACATTCCAATGTTTGAGAAATTTCTGGATATGCTGAATGAGCTGGACGATGTTCAGACCGTGTTCCACAACGCGGAACTGCCGCAGGAACAAACTTCCTAAGCAGGGATCTTTTCGGCTATGACTGCTCCGCTCGCTGACACTCGCAAGCCTCGGGTTATTATTGTAAACAACCGGCGCCGGAAGCTAGCAGCTTGCTGCAGCGGTTTTCGGAATTGGGTTGTCTCTGGGCGGTGCTAGACGCTAGCAATTAATGCCGGAGTTTACGGTGAATGGCGGTGTTTGTGCGGCTAGGGGTCAGGGTTTTGAAAACCGCCCGCGAGTACATCCCTGTAGGGCTTCACTGCAGCCATCCATGGCTGCAGACATTTTCAAAACCCTGACCCCTATCCTCCCTTCTGGCATTGAACTTTGCTTCAACAACTTACAGAACAAGCAACTTTTCTGGCTGGCTGCCATAGTGCTTTTAAAATGCTGGTGAAAATAGCAACGCCGCACTCATTCTCCCTCACCCGCTTTAACAAAAATTGCCACGTCCTTCCTCGGTACCTCCAAAATCCACTGATTCTGTTTCGCTATCAACCCCAGTGTTTCTTCTTTATAAAACACCACGTGAGTGGGATCACGCCGGTAGTGCCAGCTTGCAAAGCGGGTGTCGTCCGTTTGAAAGCAGGTCATCACCGCCAGCAAGCAGCCCGGCTTTAACAACCCATCCAGCTGACGTAACACCGCCGCAGGCTGATGCAAATGCTCCAGCACTTCCGTGCAGGTGATGAAGTCGTATTGCCGCTTGAAAACATCCGGCTGCGGATGGAAGAACGGATCGTACAGCGCCATGGTCATACCGGCTTCCTCCAGCATGCCAGCCAGCACCGGGCCGGGACCACAGCCGAAATCCAGGCCGTGAGCTCCGCGGGGAAGTCGGGCCAATAAGGGATCGGCCACCTTGGACAAGAAACGACGATAGCCGGGGTCGTCCGGGTTATTGTCGTGATATTGGTAAATGGCTTTTTCCTGCTCGGCACTTAAACGGCACTCAGGGGCCATCACGGTGCATTGGCATTCCGGGCAGCGGAAATAGCGCTGTTGTTTGATGGCCTGGAAGTGCTGTAACTCGGCCCGCTCGCAGACGGGGCAGTTTGTTGAAAGCGTTGAGGGCATGGGGCGGTTCTGGTTGGGTGGGGCGGGCGTTATCTGTCAACAATGGCAGAGGCAGGTATTCACGTCCAGCGCTCTGGTTGACACTCTGGCGATTAAACCCTTACCTACTGCCAGCTGCTACCGGCGCGCTCGCCTGTTATGATGCACCGCTTAATTGAACCCACACCCAGCCGGTGCCCTGCATGACCCAGCCTTCTTCTACACGCCTGAACAAATACATCAGCGAGAGCGGCATTTGTTCGCGGCGCGAGGCCGACCGATACATCGAGCAGGGTAATGTGCGAATCAACGGCAAGCGCGCCAGCGTTGGTGATCAGGTATTGCCGACGGATACGGTCATGGTCAACGGCCAAATCATTGAGCCCCGTGCTGAAGAAGATCAGGTATTCATCGCTCTGAACAAGCCGGTGGGTATTGTCAGCACCACCGACAGCGCCGAGCGCGACAATATTCAGCGCTTTGTCGGGCACACGGTGAGAATTTTCCCTATCGGCCGGCTGGACAAGGATTCTCAAGGGCTGATTTTTATGACCAGCAACGGCGATCTGGTCAACAAGATTCTGCGGGCGGGTAATAATCACGAAAAAGAGTATTTGGTCACCGTTGATAAACCCATCAGCAAGGCCTTTATGGATGGTATGGCCGGCGGGGTGCCGATTCTGGGTACGGTTACAAAAAAATGCCGGGTGTCGCAGGAGTCGCGCTTTGTGTTCCGCATTGTTCTGGTAGAAGGCCTGAACCGGCAGATTCGACGCATGGCGGAACATTTTGGCTTTGACGTAACGCGCCTGGAACGGCAGCGCATTATGAATATTAGCCTGGGCAATCTGCCCGTAGGCCAATGGCGGGATTTAACATCGAAAGAACTGGCGGTGCTGATGGACAGCATTCGGGATTCGTCATCCGATGCCCCGGCTGCACCTCAAAAGCCCGCCGGTAAAACGAAGCCGACCACTGCTCCGGCACAAAAGCGCGAGAGCCACAAACCACGCGCCGGCAACAAGCCCCCTCCCCGGCCGAGCGCCAAATCTGCAGGAAAGCCCGGCGGACGGCCCGATAACCGCCCCGGCTCAAAGCCTGCGGCGCGACCAAAACCCAAGCCGAAGAAACAGCGCCAGCGCAGCACTAAACGCTAACGCAGGCTTTCATCTGTTTTTGTCTATCGGCAGTCTTTGCGGCACTATTTTCGGTCTACGCGTTTTTGATCGCAGGCGTAGGCCGCACCAGTATTTCGTTAACGTCTACATGTGCCGGCTGGGCCACGGCGTACATGACCGCGTTGGCAATGTCGTCTGGCTGCAGCGCGTTGTCTGGCTGTTGGTCAAAGAAGGGCGTGTCTACCATGCCCGGCTCGATCAGGGTTACTCGAATACCGGAGCCCCGCAGTTCTTCGCGAGCGCCATAGCCAATGGCCGACACAGCCCACTTGGTGGCGCTGTACATAGACCCCGGAATGGTTACACGCCCCGCGGCAGAGCCCGTCAGTAAAAGGTGCCCGCGGCTTTCCCTCAGCGCCGGCAGGCAATGCTGTACGGTCAGGCCAACACCGTAGATGTTGGTCAGAATCATGTCTTTCCAGACTTCCGCATCGGCACCACTGAAGCCGCCGGGTTCACCCCCGCGGCCGGCGTTGGCGAATACGGCATCGATACGACCAAAACTGGCCAGCGCCTTTTTCACCATTTCACGCTGGTCAGTGTCGCTTTGCACATCGCAGCGCACCGTTAATACCTGATCTTTACCGCCCAGTTCCTGTTGCAACTTGTGCAGTTTATCTTCCGAACGGGCCGCCAGAACCAGGCGATAGCCCTGTTTGGCCGCTGCCCGTGCGGTAGCCGCGCCAATACCTGAAGATGCGCCTGTAATCAGTAGTACGGGTTGATCGCTCATAATTCGCTTCACCGTGGTCAATGAATGTTAATAGCCGTTACTTATTTTAGGCCGCCGGCTCTCAGTTTCAACCGCGAGCGGTATTGAATCTGGCAACCAACGCCTGCTTATGTAATGCTAAAAACAGAAACTGCAAGCGGTTAGCGAGGCGTTTTTTATGATGTGGGCTCTGTATTTACTGATTTTTATCGGGCTGTCTTTGCTGATTTTTTTAGCCGTGTCGTTCGTGCTGTTCCGGCCAGAAGACTATTCGACGTTCGATAGTCATGAGTTCAAATCGCGGACTGCACTGCCTAGCATCGCCAACAAAGAGGTGATTGAGCGCGTACGCACTATGGGGCAAGAGCTGCATGGCGTTAAGGGGCGGGCGCGAATTCTTGCCATGCGCGAGTACATGGACAGCATCAGCGATGACCTGAACATGGTGTCTACCGTCACCGCAACCAACCAACCCCGCGGTGAATGGGTGGTGGCCCCCGGCGCCGATACCCGTCGTCGTATTCTGTACATTCATGGCGGCGCCTGGATGGCAGGTAGCCCGCGCAGCCATCGCAGCATGACCGACCAGCTGTCGCAAATTGGCAAGGCCGCGGTGTTTGCGGTGGACTATCGGCTGATGCCGGAATATCGCTATATGGCCGGCGTGGAAGACTGCCGCAAGGCCTATGAGTGGCTGTTAGACAACGGCCCGGAGGGCAAGCAGGAAGCTCAGATTATGGTGATTGCGGGTGATTCGGCCGGCGGCAGCCATACTTTGGCGCTGATTGCCTGGCTGCGCGACCAGCGGCTGCGCCAGGCCGATGCGGCCATTGCGCTGTCGCCGTCCACTGACATGACCATGACCGCGCCCAGCAATCGAAGCAATATAGCCACCGACCCCATGCTGGGCCCCATGTTTGGTGGCCTGCAAAAAGTGCCGCTGCCGGTTTTGTGGTGGTTCAGTACGGCAACCTTCCGCATGCGACCGGCCAGCCCCGTGGCTTCGCCACTACGCGGGCCGCTGCATGACCTGCCACCCACGCTGATTCAGGCCAGTGACTGCGAAATGCTGGTCGATAACGCAAGGCGCTACGCCGCCAAGGCGCAAGCAGAAGGCTCACCTGTGGAATTGCATATCTGGCAGGGAATGGTGCACGTGTGGCAGATTTTCGGCCCGATGCTGCCAGAAGCAGGCGAAGCATTTGACGATATGGCGGAGTTTCTAAGAGTTCACACCGGCGCGGCAGAACAGGCTCGGGCGGGCTAAACCTGAACCTTTCCCCGCAACGTTTTGGTACGGCCCTTTTGCACTTTACCGTCGGTGCGCTTACGCTTGGCGGATTTGCTGGGTTTTGTGGCGCGGCGAGCTTTTTGCGGTTTTACCGCTTGCAGGATCAACGCTTTAAGCCGCTGCAGTGCGTCGTTCTTGTTCAGCTCTAGCGTACGATGGCTTTGTGCTTTAAGCACCAGTACACCGTCTTTGCTGATGCGCTGATCGTTCAGCGCCATCAAGCGTTCTTTATAAAACGGTGGCAGCGACGAGTTCCAAATGTCAAAGCGCAGGTGCACCGCAGAGGAGACCTTGTTGACATTCTGCCCACCGGCACCCTGAGCGCGGATCTGGGTGAGTTCAATCTCCCAGTCCGCAAGTTCAACAGCGTTGGATAATTTAAGCATGACCTACTTTACCACGCCAGATGAGGCACTAGTCCGAAGCATGTACAAATATGCGCGCTTCTACCGGCAGGTTTGCCAACTTGCGATGCAGCCGGAATCTAAGGCGGTTGATATCGTCCGGCCAATTATCCGGCAGAGCCACTTCTACCATCAGTGATGGGCCAACCTTGATGGTGCTGGCGCAGTCCGGGTGCAAGCCAACATCCCGCATGGCCTCGGATACACAGCTTTGCAATTCTTCAGACGGCGCAGACAAAAGCAGTTCACGCACAGCCGCCGCGATCATTTTCACCGGAACTACCAGAAAATAACCTGAAATCAGCACCATCATCAGCGGGTCGGCGTACCTGGCCAGATGAGCCCAGGCACCGGTTTCCAGCAAAGCGGCCGCCAAAAAACCAATCAGCACAGCCGCACTCAGCGCCATGTCCATCAGCCACTGTTTCTTTTCTGCCAACAGCAAACCGGACTGGTTGCGGCCCGTGGCCCAATGCAAATAGGCCCACACCAGCGCGCAACCCATCACGCTGATTCCAGAGAAAATCAGAGCCATACCGGCGTCAACCACCTGACCACCGCTGAGCAAAGCGGCAATGGCAGAGAACAGCGAAATGACACACACCAGGGCAATCGTCAGGCCCTTTATTGCAATCACCAAGGGCTCCAAAGCACCACGGCCCAAGGGAAACGCATCGCAGGCCGGCTTGCGCATCAGGCGCGCCGCATAAACCGACAACAGCGACAACATCAAACTCACCAGCGAATAGGCACCATCAAAAAGAATAACCATAGAATCGACCCACAAGCCCCAGGTAATCCCCAGAACCGCAAACAGGGCAGCACCCATCGACGATAGAATCAGCGCCAGGTTTTCCCGCGCCAGAAAAGCAGCCATAAACACCTCCAGTCACTGGCGACTGATATTAATGATAGATACACTGAGGCGCGAGTCGGTGGCCGACGGTTTCTCCGTCGCTAATAAGGGTAAATACGCAATTTAAGGCGCTTTCTAGGGCGCTTTCTAACCTAAGGTACTTCTAGCGTGAAAACGTCGCAAATACAGATTTTTCTGGCGATTGTGCGCTTTGGCACCGTTGCCGCGGCTGCCCGCGAGCTCGGCCGCAGCCGCACCACCGTCAGCACGGCATTGGCGGCGCTGGAAGACGAGTTGGGTGCGCAGCTGTTCGAACTCAGTGGTAACCAGCTTCAGCTAACCGCTTTGGGCCACTCCATTGTGACCGACTGCCGGCGCTTTGATCAGGTAGCGGGCAAATCATGGCGCGCTGCGAACACCACCTCAGCGGTGCCGAAACCGCCCTGCGTATCGGCCGTGATGATTCCCGGCCCGAGTCGGCATGACGCAGCATTTTGCAGCGCCTGAAACAACGCTTCCCCCATACCAGTATTGCGGTGTATCTGGCCTCACCCCGGGACTTGCCGGCGCTGGTGGAGCACCAGTCGGTGGATGTGTGTTACGGCTTGATGCCCGAACCCACCACCGAAGGCTATGAATGGCGACGCGAGTTGGCGAATGTGCGCATGTTAACGGTGGCCGCAAGCAGCCACCCGTTGTGCCAGCTCGAACGGGTAACTCAAGACGACCTGGTGGCGCACACCGAAATCACCTTGGCTTCCATACGCGATATGCGCCTGGAGCCGGAATCCCCGGAAACCCCGGAAACCGCCAACTATCTGGCGTTTACCCAATACGAACTGATACGGGACTCAGTGATTGATGGCGCCGGCTGGGCGGATTTACCGCTGCCACTGATTCGCGAGGCGTTGGCCAACGGCGAGCTGACCACCATCCACCACCGCAGCGCAAAATGGTAGAAAGTGTTCAGCGCGCTGGAATCCGAGTATGCCCAGGGCGCCGCCGTGGTGGGCTGGCTGGGCAATGAACTGGAGACTTATCTGGCCGAGGTGGCCAGCTAGTACGCGTTAAAGAGCGCTACAGACTGCCATTAAGAGCCAGTTGCAACGCTATCGCCGCCATCATTAAACCAATCAGGCCGTCAATAACGCGCCAGGCCAGTGGCCGCGACAGCACGGGTGCCAAAGCTGCACCGCCCCACGCCAGCAGGCTAAACCACACCACCGAAGCGGTGCTGGCGCCGATCACAAAAGCCACTGCACTGCTCTGCTGGGCACCAATCGCCGGCACCAGCAACAATGTGTCGAGGTAAACCTGAGGGTTCAGAAGAGTGACCGCCAGCGCGGTCAATACAACCTTGCGCAAACTGCCTCGAGTGGCCGCGCCAACTTTTAACGCAGCGCGGCCCCTCCAGACACGCACGGCCGCCTGAAGCGCCAGCCAGCCCAAAAAAATCACGCCTAGCCAACGCAAAAACTCCAACGCCTGGGGCACGGCCATCAGCGCCGCGCTAACGCCGAACATGCCCAGAGTGAACAGACTGGCATCGCACACTGCGCAAATAGCCGCTACCGGCCAATGGTGCTCCCGGCGAATGGCCTGGCTCAGCAGGTACGCATTTTGCGCGCCAATGGCAATAATTAAACCGCCACACACCAGTAAGCCGGTTAGGTAACTTTCAAGCACACACAGATTCCTTACCAAAGCTTGGCTTTTAGAAGCTGCGCAGAATATCGACTTTACACCACAATCGCCATTAATGATCCATATCGGAGTGGTTCATAACGGAGTGATCCATATTGGAATGATCTGTAGCGGAGTGATTCATAGTCGAATGGTCCATCCCAACATCGTCTTCACCAGCATCATCCAGCGACCTGACGTCCAGCACTGCGTTCTGTGCCGGAATGCGCTCAAAATTAAGCGTCACAGGAATTTTCTGCCCGACCTTTAACGGCTGTTTTAAACCTTCCAGCATCAGGTGATAGCTCAGAGGCTTGAACTCCACGCTTTGGCCAGAGTCTATGCTCAGGCCATCCGGTAACGGTTTCATACGCATCATGCCGTTGTCTGCGACGGTTTCATGCATTGAAACCTGTGTGGCAACCTCGCTGGTGGCGCCAGTGAGGCGTACCGCAGCGTCAGTGTGGTTGTGAATGACCATGTAGCCAACACCAACCGCTGCGCCCGGCGGCGTTGGCCGGCTCCAGCCGTGCTCCACCATGACACCGCTAACATGGGGAGTGGGATCGGTGTCGGCCGCAGCCATCAGCGGAATGCAACTCGCGACCGCGGCGACAGCAGCGACAGCACTCACATGGCGGGCAAAGCGACGAATCAAGGAAGAAGGTTCCATCAAAAGCTCCTGCGAGGTCAAAATCGATATTCAGCATAGCCTGCCACAAACAGCCACAGCAACGCTGCGACCAATTGTCGCTGTGCCAAATCAACCAGGCGGGACATTATTAGTGGGGGGATTTTGGTTCAACAGGAAAAGCGGCCGGACGGCCAAAATAGTAGCCCTGAAACAGCGTGCAACCCATTGCCATTAACGCCAGGTATTGACCTTCGGTTTCTACGCCTTCGGCAACCAGTTCAAGCTGATGACTGCGGGCAATACTGATAATGCTGGCGACCATGTTTTGGGCTTTGTGATCATCTAAAAGACCGTCGATGAAGCTCTTGTCGATTTTCAGCTCGTCAAGCGGTAGATTTCTCAGCAAGCTTAGCGACGAATAACCGGTACCAAAATCGTCCATGGACACCCGCACACCCTGTTCACGCAATTCGTTGAGTACGGCCAGAACGTCGTCAAAATTCGAAATAAACAGGCTCTCGGTCATTTCCAACACCAACTGCTTGGGCGACAGTGCATATCGCGATAGCAAAGACAGAACATCATTGGCAAAACCCGGCTGCAAAAATTGCAATACCGATATGTTCACCGCCAGTTTCCGCATTTCACCTTGGACACCCACAAACTCGGAAAACTCGCGAACACTGGCTTCCATCACAAACCGGCCTAACGCCGGCATAAGGCCGCTGGACTCGGCGACCCCGACAAATTCATCAGGGCCGACCTGGCCGAGTTCCTCATCGTACCAGCGCACCAGCGCTTCGTAGCCATAAACGACTTTGACGTGATCAACCTGAGGCTGAAACACCATGGTCAGCTGCCCAAGGTTCAGCGCTTTGCGCAAGCGTTGTTCAACCTGCACTCGGCGGATGTAGGCCTGCTCTAGCTCTTCTCGATAAAGACACCAGTCATTACGGCTCTTCTTGGCCTGATACAGAGCCAAGTGCGCGCTGCGTAAAAGCGTATTCACCGAATCGCCATCACGGGGGCACACCGCTACACCGATGCTGACACCCAGCTGCAAGGGAAACTGTTCCAGTTCCAGAGGCTTGTCCAGTTGGTGGCTTAGTTGGCGCGCATGACTCTCAAGCGCCTGTAAATTGACCGCCTTGATCAGTAACACAAATTCATCGGCGCCCAAACGGGCAACCACGTCCTTCTCGCCGACCACACTAAGCAGCCTGCGTGCAAATGCGCAGAGCACTTGGTCACCGTATTCTTGCCCAAAACGGTCATTAACGCCGCGAAAGTGGTCGATATTGACGACAGCCACCATAAAGCTCTGTTTGCGCCGCAGCAGGCTGTCGATGCTAGCGCTTAGCCCCGAACGATTGCCCACTCCTGTCAGTTCATCATGTCGCGACAGGTACATCAGCTCTTTAAGGCGTTTGGCTTCGGCTATCGCGATAATACGAAACATAATAAATAAAGCCACAAAACTGCCGAGGAAGATGCTGATGTATAACAGTGCGTTTTTAAAAAACATCACCCACAACGGGCGCATCAAGGTTTCAGACATCACCCACATTTGGAACCGATTGTTGAATTGGGCAGCTCCCAGATAGTTTTGCTGATCACGATGGATGCGATAGGTATAGGGTGTATCTGACTGCGGTGTGTCCGCTGGGGGCAGACTCTCCCACTCAGGGTTCTGATCTATGAGCGTTTCGGCCTGATAACGGAATTTGAAATACTGCTCCGGGCTCATACCCTGTTCTGACATGAACTGGACATGGCCGTCTGACGCTCGCGCCAACGTGACCCGATCGTAAGCGCCACTGTGCAGCGAATTACTCAGAATGCCGGCTTGGCCGTCAATACGAAGGCCAGACATCATAACCGCAATCACATCGCCTTGGGGACCGCGCAGCGCCTTGCGCACCGGGATCACCCAGTTATTCATAGCGCTCATAAAATAAGTGCGCCCCAAAACCATGGTGTCGGCTGCCAAAGCTTCTTGAAAACTGTCTCGCGAGGTTTCGGTTCGCAACAGGTTTGGCAGCAAATCCAGATTCAGACTCGAACTCACCAGCATCAACTCCCCGTCTGCACGGGCCATTCCCAAGCCAATAGCAACGGGGTTTTCCTGCAGAATACGATCCAGTTCAGGGGAATGCTGGGGCGACTGTGGCAGGTCGCCAGCGCGAAGAATTTCGCGACCAACAACCGTCAGCAATAGCTCTTGGGTACGCAAAACGCTGTCCATAGACTGCGCTACCAATGCCACCCGCGCGCTGTGGAGTGATTTTTGCTCGGCAACAATCGATTGCCAGGATGACAACAGAAGCAAAACCAGAATCGCACTTCCCGCTGTCAGCGTCAGCAGAAAGAGTGTCCATAAATTGCGTTTTAATAATGCCAAAGAAAAAACTTCCGCTGGGGTTGCAGGTTTGGACGTCTTTTCACGATGATCATTTGGGGTTAGCCATCTGCGAATATTCCTTGATTTTGATCCGGATGTTAACATGCTAAATCACAGATTTTCATAACCTGGAGCACATACTGTGCATCAGACTTTCTTGACGAACTCCGACTTTAGTTTCATCGGCCCAATTCCGTCTACTTTGCAATCAATATCATGATCACCGCCAACCAACCGTATACTTTTAACCTTTGTGCCTACTTTTACCACCAGCGAAGAACCCTTCACTTTAAGGTCTTTGATCACCGTTACGCTGTCGCCGTCTTGCAGTTCATTGCCGTTAGCATCACGGATCACCTTCTCTGATTCTGCGGCGGCGACCTCGGTTTCGCTCCACTCGTGGCCGCACTCCGGACACACCAACTGGGCGCCGTCTTCGTAGGTGAATTCAGAAGCGCATTGGGGGCAAGGTGGCAACTGTGACATGGCAGATTTACTCGGTGATTGGAGAGGCTGCGCATTATAGCAGAATTGCCCGTGCAGCTCAGTGAGGGTCGTTCGTGCGCTCCGTTTTATCGAATTGTGGTAGCGAATCGGTGATCTGAAACCAGTCTGACTGCGCGGCTACATACACGTGTTGGGCCGCGACTTTACCCAAAGGCTTTTCCAGCGCGCCTACCCGCAGCCGCAAAATGGCGGGAATGGCGTCTACTCTGCTATACAGCTGAGAGCCGCAGCGGCCACAAAAGCCGCGGTATTTGCCCGGGCTGGAAGCGTATTCTTTTAGCTTGTCTACGCCGGTCAACCACTGCATGTGAATTGCCTGTGCCGGCGCGCTGGCAGAAAACGCACTCCCGTGCGCCCGCTGACACTGTTTGCAGTGGCACAAGACCACCGGGCCCAGAGGGCCGTCATACTGAAACTGGATGTCGCCACAAAGACATCGGCCGCTGTACGCCATTAATAGAACCCTCTCATCATGGAGTCACCGCGCAACATCCTCAATGGGCGCACCGAAGGGCTGGAACGAAAGACTCTTGGTAAAAATGTCGTAACCGCACCAGGAACGCTGAATGTGCGCGTCAAAGTGTTGTTCATTCGATGTCCTTTTGTAAAAAAAATAACGAGCTAGGAATAATATTTAATGTTTTGCCGAGCTTTGTGAATGGTAGCTGCGGGGAAAATAAGCTACTGTTAAATGTGTCGAAAGTTTAATCAATAAGCAACGCCCGCCATGCCACTTCGGACCCTATTATGCCCTGCTCGTTTCCCACTGTGAACGCGTTTACTGCTCTGCCGGTTCCGGCTCGCCGCCTATGCGGATTGGCCTTAGCTGTGCTGCTGGCATGGCCGGGGACCCAGGCACTGGCCGCAGATACGAATGGCCAAAGCGCGATGGCGCAGGCAGGTGCATGGAACGGCACCATGCGGGCCTATGCCAGCAAATCACTGAACAGCGACAGCGCCTTGAGCATGGCCGCGCTGCCTATGAACGGGCCGGGGGTAGAGCAGTTTATTAATGCCGACACCCTGATGAGCCCTGGCTCCATCATGAAAGTCCTGACCACCTACGCCGCCTTGGAGATCCTCGGTCCCAACTACACTTGGGACACGGATTTTTTCACCAACGGTGACATGTCCGACAGCACGCTCAATGGGAACCTTTATGTTCGCTTCGGCGGTGATCCAAAACTGACCTTCGAGCGCTTATGGTCAACGCTCAGAGAACTGCGGGACATGGGCATAACCAGAGTCAATGGCGACCTGATTCTAGACGGCAGCTATTTCCAGATTGACGGCGGTTTTCCGCCTTTCCACGATAACGGCAGCAACCCCCACGCCCCGTTTCTAGTGGAGCCCTCTGCGTATTTGACCAACCTCAATCTGAGCCAGCTTGAGGTTCGTTCAGACGAACGCGGCACCCGCGCATGGAGCACCCCGAACCTGGCTGAGGTGGTGATCGACAACCAGGTGACCAGCTCGGCCGAAGGCAACTGTCCGGGTCGCGGTTCATTCACCTGGACACCCGTTTTTCACAACGACCAAAGCGTGACTGTGACGGTTAAAGGCACATTGCCCAAGGGCTGTCGAACCTCACGTTATTTGTCTCTGCAGTCCCATGAGCGCTACAGCGCATCAATGATTCGCTCGCTGCTGGCAGAAATGGGCGTGCAAATCAGCGGCACCAATAGCGTTGGCAGCACTCCTGAGAACGCCAAACTGGTTATGCGCACAACATCGCCAGATCTGGTAACCATGGTGCGCGACATCAATAAATGGAGCAGTAACGTGATGGCGCGCCAGCTGCTACTGGGTATTGGCGCAGAAAAACGCACAGCTGTCGACAACGATGACCGGGTAACCGGCATTCGAGCCATTTACAGCTGGCTGGAAGATAAAGGTGTTAACACCACCGGTATGGTGATCGATAACGGGGCCGGTTTAACCCGACATGGTCGCATCAGCGCCCGCCAAGGCGTGGACATTCTGAGAAATGCCTGGAATAGCCGCTATGCAGCGGACTTGATGGCGTCTATGCCATTGATTGCAATGGATGGCACCATGGCCCGCAGGCTGCGGAACACGGGTATGAAGGGCGAAGGCAGGATCAAAACCGGTTACCTGGAAAATGTGCGCTCCATTGCCGGTTTTACCCGTGATCAGAACAACACCACCTGGGCCGTGGTGGGCATGGTCAATCACAACCCGGCCTGGAACGGCCAAGCGGTGCTCGACCGCATTTTATATTCACTGCATCACAAACCGCCAGTGCCGACGACCCTGTCGCAATCCGCAGGCCAGAGCGAAAACCGCATTCTGCAGTAATGGGCAACCGGCCTAGGTCTAGTGTCCCGTCTGGCTAACTCGCAAGCCTACTGCTTGTCACTTAGCGGCCAGACGGCTTTTCAGGTTTTTGACCGGTAATCTGACGCAGGGTGAACTCGGTCAGCTTGCCCGCAATGGGCGCGATAAACGTTACCAGCGGAAAAGCCACGGCCCACGCCACAAGAAACGCACGCAACCAGCGAAATACGAACTGCGCATCCAGCCCGGTGTTCATAACGGTAATGACCCCAGACATCAGTAACGACATCATGCAGGACATATAAAAGCCAAAAATGAGCTGGCGCACTCGGGCAGATTTGAAGCGGGACATGAACATTCCTGTAACGTCTGAAAGCAAGCGGCTGTCGTAAACGTAGTAACGGCTATAGCGTGTTCCAATGCCATACGCATAGTAATGAGTAAGCGATCTTTTAGGTAGCTTTTAATGTTTGCATTCCCCCGACCACAACGCACTACACCCGCCACCTTGCTGCGCTTGGCAACCACGCTGGTGCTGGTGTTGGCCATTGTCGGCTGTAGCTCTGCCAGGCTGGCTTACCGTTACGCAGACTGGGGCACGGTGTGGTGGATGGAAGACTATGTATCACTCACCGACGCCCAACAGCAAGTCCTTGAACAGGGCGTTCGCGATTTTCGGCAATGGCATTGCAGCCGGGAGCTGCCCCGTTACGAACGCTGGTTAAGCACCGTTATAGCCGATGCCAACGCCGCTGTACTCACGGATTCAGAGCGTATGGAGTTCCATCAGGAGCAACTGTTTGCCTTGCTGCCAGCACTCACTGAACAAGCCACACCCATGGTAGTGGCCTTGCTTAAAACATTGAGTGACGAGCAGGTTCAGGAATTGGCGGCTAATATGGCCGACCGCCAGCAAGAGCTAGAGCAGGACTTGCTGAAGCGCTCCCCGGAAGCCACTGCCTCGGCTCGCGCCGAACGCACCGCGAAACGTCTTGAATCGTGGCTGGGTGACTTCAGTGATGATCAGTATTTCCGCATTCAGCGCTGGTCTGCAGCCCAGGCCGGCCAAACCGATATCTGGCTTGAAGGTCGAGAACGCTGGCAGCAAGCGTTTCTGGAAGCCCTGCAACAGCGCCAGCAGGCAGAATTCGCCAGCGTTATCTCCGATTTGTTGCAAAACCCCGAACAGGCCCGTGGCCCGGCTTACCAACAGACCATGGCACAAAGCAAAATCGCCATGGCCACACTATTGAGTGACCTGCTAGCGATGGGTGGCGAACCGGCCCTGGAACAAGTCAAAGCAAAGGCCACTGAGCTGAAAAGCGACGTTGATGTTCTGACCTGCCCGCTGCCCACGGCCTGAGGCAGCGCCGCGCACTGCCTGAAGCAGGCAGTGCCATTCCGAAGCGCCAACTCAAATGGTCAAATAACCACCATCAGCGTTCACACAAGCGCCGGTGGTGTAACTGGATGCGGCCGATACCAGGTACAGCACCGTGCCCGCCATTTCGTCCGGACTGGCTACCCGTTTCATGGGTATATGCGCCATCGCCTGTTTTTTGATCGCTTCGTTGCTGGTCAGCGCGCTGGCAAATTTTGTATCGGTCAGCCCCGGTAAAAGCGCGTTCACCCGAATGTTCTTTGGCCCCAATTCCATGGCGAAAGACTTGGTCATGGAAATCACTGCGGCCTTGGTAATGGAATAAATACCCTGGAAATGGCCGGGGTTAACGCCGTTCACTGACGCCACATTCACAATGGCTCCGCCGCCGTGTTTTTTCATCAACTGCGCACCCTTGGCGCACATAAAGAAGTAACCGCGAATATTCACATCCACGGTTTTATTGAAGGCGGCCATATCGGTGTCTTCCACCGGCCCAAAATAGGGGTTGGTAGCAGCGTTGTTCACCAGAATGTCCAGCTTGCCGTGCTTTTGCTCTATATGTTCCCAAACCGCGTCAATCTGGTCCATTTCGCCAATATGGCAGGCGAAGGCCTCGGCGCTGCCGCCAGCGCTGCGAATACTGCTGGCCACGGCCTCGCAGCCGTCCAGTTTGCGACTGCTGACAATCACGTGGGCGCCTTGGGCGGCTAGTGTGCGGGCGATGCTCTCGCCAATACCGCGGCTGGCACCGGTGATTAACGCAATTTTTCCCTTTAAATCAAACAGATTTGTGCTCATGGATTTCCCTGTTTTTAGCGAAGTTTTTGGCGAAATTGTTAGCGAAAGGTTACCAGGGCGGGGTCTTCCGCCTCCAGGTGACTGTAATTGTTGAACACCGCCAAACTGCGCCGACTGTCGCTATGGTGTCCGCGGCTGTAGCGCCTGCGGCTACTATAGAGCACTCGGGTAACGCTGGTGTTGGCGATCATGCTGTTCAAGTCCAGAGTGCGTTCATCGCTCAGATCGAGCAGCGCTTGCACTATCACTGCGATGGGGCCACCTGAGGTCGCAACCAACAGATCTTTACCCGCAGCGCAGCTGACTGCCTCGTCCAACGCCGCCAAAACCCGTGCCTTGAACCCGGGCCAGCTTTCCGCGTATTCGTGATCAAAGCCGCCACTGGCCCAGCGCTGGACCGCCGCTACAAATTCCACTTGAAACGTCTTGGCCGGCGCGATGGACGCAGCCAAATCCCGCGCCATCACGCTATGGTCCTGCCACTGGGGCCGATGGCGGTGAATCAGCGCCACATGGTCAAACTCATCAAAACCGGACGCCACCTGCATAGCTGGCAGGCCGTTACCAAAACCGCGAGCCATAGCCTCCACGGTTTCCCGATGGCGCCGCAGCGTACCGCCAAAAACCGCTTGCGGCTTTGCTGTCGCCGCTTGCGAACACCTCAGTGCGCGCCCCAGCACCCGCCCTTGCTGCCAGCCGATTTGCGAAAGGCGATCGTAATCTTCAGCGCCAAAGCTGGCCTGGCCGTGGCGCACCAGATAGATCGTTGCCATTACAGGCTGCTCTTTGAAATCAGCTTCTCACAGCGCATTTGTAAATAATTGGCGGCCTGGCCAAACATCGCAAAGCGCTTGTCTGCGGTCTGGCCATGGTAATAGCGAGTGTAGATCTGCTGAACAATCACCGCCAGACGAAACAGGCCGTAAACCTCGTAAAAATCAAAGTTATCGATCTGTCGCCCTGATTGTTGAGCGTAGTAAGTGACGACCTCGTCGCGAGTCAGCATGCCCGGCTGATGAGTTGGCTGGCGCCGCAACATCTTAAATGGCGCCTCGTCATCCGCCTGTACCCAATAGGCCAGACTGTTGCCCAAATCCATCAGCGGATCGCCAATGGTGGCCATTTCCCAATCCAGCACCCCAATCACCTCGAACGGGTTATCGGTATTCAGCACCACGTTGTCGAAACGGTAATCGTTGTGGATGACCACTTGGGCGACATCGTCTGGCATCTTGTCATTCAGCCATTGCATTACCGTGGCAAAATCGCCGACGTCATCGGTACGGGCTTTTAAAAAGCGCTCGCTCCAGCCACGAATCTGGCGCTGCACATAACCGTCACCTTTGCCCAAATGATTCAGGCCCGCAGCTTCGGCATCCACCTTGTGCAGCTCAACCAGCTTATCGATCACGTTCGTGCAAAGTGTGCGAACGTCTTCTGCTGGCATGGCCAGATCCGCCGGGAAATCCTGGCGTAGAATCACGCCTTCAAGGCGCTGCATTACGTAAAAATCACAGCCCAGAATGCTGTGGTCATCGCAGGTGGCAACAATCTCTGGCACATAACCGTAAACTGGCTTGAGCGCCGCCATCACGCGGGCTTCGCGCAGCATATCGTGGGCTGAACGGGCAATTTTGCCAAATGGCGGCCGGCGTAAGACAAACGAATGCGAGCCGTAATCAACCTGATACGTCAGATTTGAAGCACCACCGGGATACTGGCGAATCACCGGCTCGCCCTGCAGATTAGCCACCGCCTGCTTCATAAAGCGATCGACCGCTGAGGCATCCAGCTCCTCGCCATCGCGCACCGCTACCGCCTGATCAATCTGACTCATCACATCCACTCCCGTTTTACAAAATTCGACCGTGCCGGCACCTTCAGGACTTGGGCTTCGCACCCATCTTTTTAATCCAGCTCTTACTGCCCTGATGCATCAGCCAGTCAAAAGCCCAGGGGGCGTGGCGCTTGAGCACCCACATACGGCGCTCCTTAACGTGAGGCAGAACCCAGAAAGTGTTGCTCTGAACCGCCTGGAAAATGTCATCGGCCACATCTTCCGCAGAAATCGTGGAGCGCTTCATCAACTTGGCGACATTGCCCTGAATACCGGGAATCACCGAACGCATACTCTCGGTCAGATTGGTCTGAAAAAACGCCGGGCACACGCAACTGACCTGAATACCGCTCTCGCGCAGCTCCTGGCTCATGGTTTCCGACAGAGCAATGACACCGGCCTTGGACACGTTGTAACTGTTCATCATCGGCGCCAGCATCAGGCCCGCCATAGACGCAATATTCACAAACGCACCCGCGCCCTGCTGTTTGAACAAAGGCGTGAACGCCTTACAACCGCGCACCACGCCCAACACGTTGATATCCAGAATCCACTCCCAGTCCGCCATCGGCGTGTCTTCAATAGACCCGGCCGACGCCACACCGGCGTTATTCACCACAATATCCACCCCGCCCCAACGCGCGGCCAGATCATCCCGAACCCGCTCCAGATCCTTCAGCCGGCGGACATCGCAATCCACGTAATAGCCCTCACCTCCGGCTTTGCAAATCTCCTGCTCCACCAAGGCGCCCTGCTGAGGATTCACATCGCCAATGCAAACCTTCGCACCCTCACGGGCATAACGCAGCGCAATCGCCCGCCCCAAACCACTGGCTCCACCGGTAATAAATACTCTTGTTGTCATAGTTATGTCCTGATATGTGAAAACACGGTCTAACATTCACCTAAGCTGGAGAGCAGCCTGCTCCCGACGTTAACTTCGCAGCCCGCAGGCGCCTTGCCGGGGTAACGGCAGAAACTGTGCGGAGCCATGGATGGCGGAGCCCAAGCCGAGCAGGACGCCTTGAGGCGTGTTTCAGCCGTTACCCCGGCAAGGTGCCATGCTCCAAACTAACCGAGCCAAACTCCAAACTTTATTTATATTTGCGCAATTCAAGCCGAGCCACCATAGCCCGATGAACCTCATCCGGCCCATCCGCCAAACGCAACACCCGCGCATAAGCAAACAACGCCGTCAGCGGAAAATCATCATCACTCACACCAGCCCCACCGTGAATCTGAATAGCGTCATCCACAATCGTCTGCAGCATCTGCGGCACCAGCGCCTTGATCATCGACACCTCCTGCAAGGCCCCGGCAACGCCCTTGGTATCAAGAGCCCAAGCACACTTCAGGGTTAACAGGCGAGCTTGCTCGATGGCCATACGCGCATTGGCAATTTTGTCCACATTGCCCCCCAGTTTAGCCAAGGGCCGACCGAACGCCTC
>Ga0307969_1000636_pt1 | contig 19359 bp, 19 predicted proteins | sample OrgLakmetagen710_FD_201841 | JGI IMG/M metagenome (GOLD analysis project Ga0307969, IMG submission 201841) | Saline water microbial communities from Organic Lake, Antarctica - #710 | ecosystem: Environmental > Aquatic > Non-marine Saline and Alkaline > Saline | place: Antarctica: Organic Lake... | reverse complement strand
GGGCCACCAGAAAATCGTCCAGCTTGTCTTGCTTGTGGCGGGCATAAATCAGGCCGGGTATCGCAAAAAGTGCGGCGAATAAAACCAGCCACACAAGGGCGGTAGAGGTGCTTAGCATTGGTAAATCTTCCTTGCCGTGGCAGACGGGAACGTCATCGCCAAAGGTGGCGGGCCAACAGGACAACCGGGACAAGCAGCGGGGAAAGAAAGGAGCGCACAGGCAAGCGTAAAGCAGGCGTTTTCCTTCCCTTCGCCGGCATTACCCGGATCAGGTTCGAAGGGTTACCGCACAAAGTGCGGAGTCTCAGCCATCGCAATGGCGCCCCCAGAAATGGCACCAGAGTAGGAAGTCTGTTCGTACTTGTCAATTGCAGCTATTAATGGCGGTTTGGCCTGCATATTTGCGTATCCGTTATGCTATGGTCTTGGCTCGACACGGGGTGTCCTGCTTTGCAGGGCTGAGAGCACACCCGTTGAACCTGATCCAGTTCATACTGGCGAAGGGATGTCAGAGGGTGCGCCCGTACCCAATCTGTCCATTCATACCTTCGCCTCAGCCATGAGGTGTCTATGCACAAATCCGTCCGTCTTGATCAACAGCTGGTTTTGATAACCGGTGCTGCCCGCGGTTTGGGCGAACACCTGGTGCGCGCGTTTTTGCGCGAAGGCGCCAACGTTGTCATTAACTACCGCAACAGCGCCGAAGCGGCGCACAAACTGGCCGCTGAAGAACCGGTACGTGCCCTTGCGGTGCAGGCTGACGTGACCGACCGCGCCGCTGTGCAGGCGATGTTTGCCCAGGCCCGGCAACATTTCGGGTTTCCGGTGACCACGGTAATCAATAATGCCTTACCGGATTTCTCGTTCAACGGCGACGCCCGCCCGAATGCGGAGCAGCTGACCTGGGAGAATCTGAACCAGCAGTTTGCCGGCGTGGTGGGTGGCGCGCTGAACACCACGCAAGCGGCGCTGGCCGGTATGCGCGAAGTGGGTTTTGGTCGCATTGTGAATGTGGGAACAAACTTATTCCAGAACCCGGTGGTGCCGTATCACGATTACACCGCCGGTAAAGCGGCTTTGCTGTCGCTTACCCGCACCCTGTCCCAGGATCTGGGCCCGGACAACATCACCGTAAATATGGTGTCGGGCGGTCTGCTGCGCACCACGGACGCATCTGCTGCAACGCCTGAGGCGGTGTTCGATTTCATCGCCGCCAGCACACCGTTGCGACGGGTGACCACGCCGGCAGAGTTTGCCGATGCTACCTTGTTTTTTGCGTCACCCTGGTCGCGCTCGGTCACCGGGCAGAACCTGGTGGTAGATGGGGGGTTGGTGAAAAACTGATGACGGCCTCAGATTCACATCAACGGATGATGCACATAAACCTGTTTCTGATGGGTTGTGGCCATCATCGAGCAGCCTGGCGCCACCCGCAGTCGGTGGTAGAGCAGTTGGGAGACATTCGCTATTACGAGCGCTTGGCGCAAACCGCCGAACGCGGAAAGCTGGACGCCGTATTTTTCGCCGACAGCAATTCGGCGGGCAATGTGTCAGACGGCAGCTGGTTTTACCTGGAGCCGCTAACGGCCATGGCAGCCATGAGCCGGGCCACGGAAAAGATCGGGTTTATCAGCACCATATCCAGCACCTTTTACACACCGTTTCACGCCGCGCGTCTCGTCGCATCGCTGGATCATATCTCCGGCGGCCGCATTGGCTGGAACGTGGTGACGTCGATGTTTGATGTAGAAGCCCGCAACCACGGTTATGAAGCTATGCCCGGCCACGCCGAGCGTTACCGCCGCGCCGACGAGTTTGTGCAGGCTGTGTTGGGATTGTGGGACTCCTGGGCTGATGACGCTTTGCGGTTTGATCGCCAGGGCCATTACGCCGACCCCGCCAAGGTGCGACCGATAAACCACCAGGGAGAGTTTTTTCGGGTAGACGGACCGTTGAACGTGCCGCGCCCGGTGCAGGGGCATCCGGTGCTGTTTCAGGCCGGTGCGTCAGAGCCCGGGCGGGAGCTGGCGGCCAGATGCGCCGAGGCGATTTACGCGGTTGCCTACGATTTGCCGGCGGCGCAAAGCTATTACCGCGATATCAAACAGCGGGTAAAAGCCGCTGGCCGCAAGGTGTATGTGCCGATCTTGCCGGGTTTGGTCACTTACGTGGCACCCACCGAGGCGGAAGCAAAAGCCAAGCAGCGTGAGCTTGACGAGCTGTTACCCGCGGATGCGTCTTTGCGCCAGCTGGCCATGTTTATCGGCCAGGACTGTTCGGGCTGGGATTTGGACGCACCGGTGCCAACACTTCCGCCATTGGAGGAATTTAGCGGGCCACAGGGCCGTTACAGCACCATTTTACGCATCATCGAAACTGAACAGCCGACTCTGCGCCAGCTGCTAGGCAGGTTGGCAGCGGGAGGGGGCCACTGCACCATGGTTGGCACGCCCCAGCAGATTGCGGACAAGATGGAGCACTGGTTCCGCAACGAGGGCGCCGACGGGTTTAACCTGATGCCGCCGTCGCTGCCCGGTGGCATTGAAGACTTTATCGAGCAGGTAGTGCCGGTATTGCAAAGTCGTGGGCTTTTTCGTACTGAGTATCAGGGCAGCACTCTGCGCGAACATTTGGGGTTGGCCAGACCAGTGCATCGCTAAAATGTTATTTTGCTGGGCGATATCAAATCACCCCACTAACACCTTCAACAGTTTCCGCTTGTGCAAGCGGGAACCCACACAAACAGGAACATAACATGACAGAGCAATCCCTGGACAAACCACTGGTGATCGCAGGGCGGCAGTTCACATCGCGCCTTATGGTGGGTACCGGCCGCTACAAAGACTACGATGAAACCGCGCGGGCGCTAGACGCAAGCGGCGCCGAGGTAGTAACCTTTGCTGTGCGCCGCACCAGCATTGGTCAGAATCCCGACGAGCCCAACCTGCTGGATTTCCTGCCGCCAAACCGCTACACCCTGCTGCCCAATACCGCTGGCTGTTACGATGCCCGTTCTGCGGTGCGCACCTGCAAGCTGGCCCGTGAACTGCTGGATGGCCACAATCTGGTCAAGCTGGAAGTACTAGGGGATGAGTCCACCCTTTACCCGAATGTGGTGGAAACCCTGAAGGCCGCCGAAGAGCTGATTCGTGATGGCTTTGACGTGATGGTGTATACCAGCGACGACCCCATTGTGGCGTTGGAACTGGAAAAAATCGGCTGCTGCGCGATTATGCCCCTGGGCTCGTTGATTGGCTCCGGCCTTGGTATTCAAAACCCCTACAATATTCGTCTGATTGTCGAGCGCGCGAGCGTGCCCGTGTTGGTGGATGCCGGTATTGGTGCCGCTCACGAGGCTGCTATGGCGATGGAACTGGGGTGCGATGCAGTATTGTTGAACTCGGCCATTGCTCATTCGCCAGACCCTATTGCTATGGCCCGTGCCATGCGACTGGCGGTGCAAGCCGGGCGTGAAGCATTTCTTGCCGGACGCATGCCCCGCCGCCAACTGGCAGATCCGTCATCACCGCTGGCCGGGCGCATCGCCGGCGCCTGACACTTCGATTTTCAGATGTAGAGTTGACTGTTGCCAGGCTTTGTTTTGTTCGCGGAGCCTGGTTTTTTAATGTCTGCTGCGTTAATCCTGATTTTCCATATTGACGGCTTTGCCTCCGCGACCCGGCGAACGGGCGCCGCCTTCGGCAGCCATTTGCACGCTGATGCGGGGTGCGGCCACGTCCAGATACAGGTCTTCCATCCGCCGCTTTAGCAGCAGATTGAACGCTCGTGACACATCCCACTGGTACTCTGGTTTGGTGCGCATACGCATGCGCAATATCGGGCAGCCATCTTCAAACGCATGAATACCCTGCATCTCAAGGGGCGACCAGATCAGCCAACGCATGGCTGGATCTGCACGCAGTTCCTCTGCGGTGTCGGTCATCAGTTTGATAGCGTCATCAATGGGCAGCTCCGGTGGTACCCGAATTTTTATCAGCGCAATACCAAACTGGCGCGACATATTGTGAATAGAGCTGATTTTGCTGAAGGTAATATGGTGTACCACCGCTTCCAGATCCCGCAGCCGCACGGTACGCAGATTAAAGCCTTCTACCGTGCCCATAAAACCGTTGATTTCTACGAAGTCGCCCACCGACATTGAATCTTCCACCACAATAAAGAGCCCGGTGATCAAATCCTGAACCAGCGTCTGGGCACCAAAACCGACCGCCAGGCCAACAATACCGGCACCGGCCAGCAGCGGTGTTACATCCACCCCGACAATGGAAAGGCTGACCAGAAAGGCCACCACAATAATAATCACCAGAATGGTATTGCGGGCGATGGGAACAATCGTTTGCGCGCGGGCGGCCCTCAGGCGTTTTTTACGGTCGCCGCGGCGTACAGCGCGCTCCAGAAGTTCGTCGGCAAAGGTCCAGGTCAGGCTGGCAATTAGCCCGGTCACCGTCAGCGCAAACAAACTGTCCGCAAGGCCAGCACTGAGGGACGGCTTGTTGGCCAGCCCCAGTAGGGACAGATCCCATACCTGCAGCGCTATCTCAAAAAAGGCCAGCCATAACGCAATTTGTAATATGCGATAGCCGAATTTCACCAGGCGCCGGCTGAAGGTGCTCAGGGACTTGTGGCGGGAGCTGCTTTTTTGAATGCCGACAACGCCTTGCGCCGCCAGGGTGACAATCAGCACCAGTGAAACAGTAAGCGCTTTGCCCAGGGCTGCATCGCCTGAACCGCCTTTGGCAAAAACAGCCACCATAGAGGCGCCAATCGCCAGCAACAACGGAATATGCCAGAGCCGCGCCAGCAGGCCGACCAGTTCCCTCCATACGCCTTGATTCTTGCGCTGGTTATACGGCTGGTTGCGTATCAGATGGGTGATCGGGCGGCGGTTGCGGATAATCACGAAGATTGCCAGCAGGGCACCAAACATGCTGAACACCAGCGTCAGGGTAGAGGCCAGATCGGCGCCCAGCTGCGACACCAGTTCTGCCGACCCCAGAGCGTCTGACAAAGCGAAAAGAGCACCAATAATGAACAGGGGGAACAGCGTACGCCTATGTAAAATAGTAACAGCGGTGGTTCGATGGCCGCTGGAAAAAACCGAAATCATGACATCGAATAATGACGTCAGAAGGCGGCCGCACAGGCTGATATAAGCCAGTACCAGAACGGTGCTTTGCGCGGTGTCTGAAATGGCCAGCATGCGCAGACCCAGCAGCAGGAACAGGCCAACCAGTGTCAGAATCCAAGGGATTATCCGGCGTGCAAAATGCGCCATCAGCATCCAGGGCTTGGCGCGCCGGGGCATTTCCAACGGCCAGTCGCGGCGAATAAACAGCACTCGGGCCAGGCGCGACAGGCTGTACAAAAGCGCCGCCCCCAGTGCCAGCCCGATGGCGGTTTCTGCCACCACCTTGAATGAGGCAGCGGCTATCAGTCCTTTGCTAGCACTTAGTGCGTTGTCGAAATTTACTTTCCAGCGCCCCAGTGACTCACCAGCGGCACCGTCAGAGCGTGTAAGATCGTCAAAAAACTCTGCCAGCGCCCCCAGCAGGCCCTGCTGAGTGGGCGAGTTTCGCTGATCTTCAATGGCTTGCGCCTGCAGGCCCTGTTGCAGGGTTTGCAGCTGTTTGATCAGGTCTTCGCGGCTGCTGTCGTCTTGCAGGGCTTGAATGGTAATTTCAAGTGACTGGCTCAGCTCTTCTGCAGAAGCCGTTTTTTCCTGTTCATCCTGGCCCGATCCGGATATCCCTGGAATTGCTGGTAGCGACAACCCCTGGGCCTGGGTTGCGGTGGCCGTCATGCACAGCAGCGCAACACCGATAACAATCGCAAAAACTGGTGCCGTGAAAAAACGGGAACCCATGGGCTGGCCTTTTTCTTGCGGCAGCATCATCAGCGCACCGCGTGTTGTAGATCTTCCAGAAAATCCTGTATTCGTTCGGCGTTAGTGCCCAGGTCGCTTTTGCCCAGGCGAGAGGCGGAGCGCATGTCTACGCGCACGCCATCGCTGGTGTCGGTCAGGCGAACTACCACATCGTCTTTAAAGCCGAACCAGCGGGTGGTGGCTGTTGCTTCAAGAGTGATGGCCGTCGCTTCAAGGGTTGTTGGGCTGGCCTCGGCCAGTTGCCAACCACGAGCCGCAATCAGATCCCGTGTCGCCGTTTGCACTTGCGCCATGGGCACCACCAGCGTGATGGGCCGCAACATCGGGTAAGCAGCCCGTTGTTGGCGCGCGGTATCAACGCCGGGATAATCCACAGCGTTGGGCGCAGCTTCACGGGCGCGGGCCAGGGCTACGAACGCCGGCGGATTGTCCATGTCGGTGGTAATGTCGTGAATAGGCGGTACCGTTTGCGCCCGCTGCTTCATTTGCACCGGCATGGCAATCATCGTAACCGCCACCACGGCGGCCACTGCGCCGGTCAAAACCGCACCCCAGCGTTTACACAGGCCTGCAACTATAATGGTCAGTATGCCCAGTATGGCAGCCACCACTGCCAGTTGCGCACCCATTCGCAGCCAGCTGAAGGCATCGCCCAACGCGATCCATTCCATGCGAAACGCTGGCCCCGATACGGCCATCAGGGTGCTGGCGGTCATCAGCGCGATGACTGCCAGCCAGGCGCACAGTACAGGCCACTTGCCACCGCGACGATGGGGTTGTGAAAGCGATGACATAGTAACTCCTGGTTTTGTTGAGCAACTTTTAATAATAGCGGGATTGGCTTGGTTCTGCTGACAAGCATAGTGTGCAATGAGGTGCAGTCTCAAGGCGACATAGGCTTAACCGCTGGCACGCAGCAGTTTTTTTTGCGTCGCGCCGAGCGACCCTCCTATAATCGTGGGTCTGTCGCCTGCTGCGCTATTGTCGCTGTCAGACAACGGTTGGGTTCTGCTGGGGCTGGTGATGCTGCTGGTGTTGCTGGCGGGTATGTTGCTGGACGCGGTATCCATTTACCTGATTTTGATTCCCATCGTATTGCCGCTCATGAACCACTTTGGCTGGAACCCGGTTTGGTTCGGTATTCTGCTGGCCATGAACATTGCTATTGGTCAGTTTACTCCGCCGGTGGCAGTGAATCTGATGGTTACCACCCGTATTGCCAATATCCGCCTGGAGCACACCCTGGGTTGGGCGCTGGTGTTTGTTGCCGCTATGGGCGTAAGCCTGCTGCTGGTCGCACTGGTGCCGGGCATTGCGCTGTGGCTGCCCGACAAGCTTGGCTATGTGGTTGGGCCTTGGTAAATGCAGGTTTAGGTGCGATGCGTGAAAACCTAGCGCGGCGGCAACTGACAACCCTGCTTGCAGCGCGAACGAAAGCGTAAGCGGGCGAACACCAGATAGGCTCGGTTCACCAGGCCAACCAGGTGCAGTTTTTTCAACACTGTCGCCAAATGGCGGTAGCCTGGCAGTTCCTGCCACACCACCACAAACGCGTGTGCGCCGGACTGCAGAGTGCCTGCGCTGTCTACTGCGTGAATGACTTTCATCGCATCTGTGTGGCTAAGCTGGTATTGGGCCAAGGTCGTGTCGCTGGCGAATATATCCTGCCAGTCGATGCGTGATTGCTTGTCGACCTTGCGGTAGTGGTCAATCTCGCGGCGGCACAACGGGCATTCGCCATCGTAGAATAAAATCGGTTTTGCGGGCATAGCGTGGCCTTGTGGTCAGTCTTTTCGAGTCGTACGTTAACGTAGTTGTGGTACTGAGGTTACGTTGGCGGGGGCGAAGCGTATTCATTAGCGAGGTAGGAAAGGCACGTATAAAAAAGGCAGACAGCAAAAAGGCAGCCGGAGCTGCCTTTTTTGATTATCGGCTGTTATTCACAGCACAATTATCTGTTCTAGCTTAGACAGCTACAACGTTCTCTGCCTGAGGACCTTTCTGGCCCTGAGTAACAGTGAACTCAACCTGCTGGCCTTCAGCCAGGGTCTTGAATCCGCCGCCTTGAATAGAGCTGTAGTGAACAAATACGTCGGGGCCGCCTTCACGAGTGATAAAGCCAAAACCTTTTGCTTCATTGAAGAACTTAACGGTACCGGTAACTGTAGACATAATAATAATCCTGAATTCTTTAAGTAATGTGCTGTCAGTCATCCTTAGTGACGACGGATCAGCGGTATGCGGGAAACAAAAAATGAGGCGTGATCAAAAACAGGACGATGCGTTACTTAGTACGTTCTATTGATGAAGTGCTTTGCTAAATCTTTCCGACGGGATGCACTCTACACGTAAACGAGAACATTGCAAAGCCTTTGTGTGGTTTTTTGTAACCTGTAGGTACAGCAACGGATAAGCCTCGTGTTGAAATGGTGAAACCGCGGCAGCACGTCAATAGAGCAATAACCAAGCTATAGTTGAGACAATGTAGCTGCCAAAGGAGCAGGGATTATGGCCGGAGGATGGGCACGGGATGGCGCCGTGCAGGATCAGATCGACGCCAGCGTTGAAGATGCGGTTAATAAAGCCAGAAGCAGCCTGGGTAAGGGCGATAGCCTGACCCATTGTGAAGAATGCGACCGGGAAATACCCGAGGCCCGGCGGGTTGCGGTGCCGGGTGTGCGCCTGTGCATACAGTGCCAGGCCGAGCTGGAAAAACAGCAGGGCAAAAGCGGCGGCGTTAACAGACGCGCCAGCAAAGACAGCCAACTGCGCTAACCCCCGGGTGTGAGGCCGCTCAGTAAAGGTGCCATGAGAGTGCTATCCTAGCGCTAAGATAGCGCCCGGCAACGCCGTGACCAAGGCGCTCCCCGCACATCTGCTAGCGATACACTCTGATTATGACCATAACGCCATTTAACCACCTTATTTGCCCGTTAGACGGACAACCCCTGCTGATGCAGCAAAACAGTTGGCGCTGCGCCAACGGGCACAGTTTCGATAACGCCCGCCAGGGCTATGTGCACCTGCTGCCGGTGCAGAACAAGCGGTCACTGGCCCCTGGTGACAGTAAGGAAATGGTGGCCGCACGCCGGCGCTTTTTAAGTGCCGGGCACTATCAGCCGATAGCCGCAGCGGTTGCGCAATCGGTGGCGGAAGCATTTAACACGGTGGGCGCGGGTGCTGAGCACCCGCCAGGCATAAAAGAACCTTTCGCCTGTTTGGATGCGGGTTGCGGTGAAGGCTATTATTTGCGCCAGCTTGATGCTTGCTCGTCGGGCCAGAAACACGAACAGCCGCTGTCGCTGGTAGGCCTGGATATTTCAAAACCGGCGGTGCTGGCTGCGGCAAAACAGTCAAAAACAACGCGATGGGTGGTCGCCAGCAACGCCAATATACCGCTGGCTGACGGGTCTTTGGGCTGCATTTTGAGCCTTTTCGGGTTTCCGGTGTATCCGGAGTTCCGGCGGGTGTTGCGCCCTGGCGGACGGGTAATGGTTGTCGACGCGGGGCCGGCTCATTTGCGCGAATTGCGGGAAGTCATTTACCCGGTACTCAAGCCCGAGGTCGACAAACCCAACGCCAGCGAAGCGCCTCCGGGCTTTCAGACAATAGGGCGGCAAACTATAAATTTCAGCCTTGCACTGGTTGGCGAAGGCGCCATTGCCGACTTGTTGGCGATGACCCCGCACTTTTATCGCGCCAAAGCCGAGGGCCTGGCCCGCGCCGCTGCGCTTGGCGAATTGCAGGTAACGGTGGATGTACGGCTGACGGTGCTGGGAACCACGCCGGTTGACGGCGCCAGCGCCCCAAGCGCTGCCTTGAAATAGCGCGGGTTGGCATCCATACATTCACACTACCCGCCGCTGCCTGTCAGAGGTGTTGGGGGGAGTGTAGGTAATAGCTTCAAGCTATCTCTTGTTTGGGTATTATCAATTTTTGTTAAGCGCGCAGCATCACTATAGTTGTGTTAATCCATTAATCATCTGGCAAACAAAGGGGAATATCTTATGGGTATCATTAACTCTGAAATTAAACCGTTTAACGCAACCGCTTTCAAACAGGGCGAGTTCGTTGAGATTTCCGAAGCAGACGTAAAAGGCAAGTGGTCTGTATTCTTCTTCTATCCGGCTGATTTTACTTTCGTATGCCCCACCGAGCTGGGCGACGTAGCTGACAAGTATGAAGAACTGCAAAAGATGGACGTTGAAGTGTTCTCTGTATCCACAGACACCCACTTCACTCACAAAGCCTGGCACGACAGCTCTGAAACCATCAACAAGATTCAGTACTACATGGTTGGCGATCAGACCGGCAACATCACCAACAACTTTGGTGTGATGCGTGAAGGCCAAGGCCTGGCAGACCGTGCTACTTTCCTGATCGATCCGGATGGCGTAATTCAAGCCGTAGAACTCACCGCGGAAGGCGTCGGTCGTGATGCGTCTGAGTTGATGCGTCGGGTGAAGGCTGCTCAGTACGTGCGCAAGCATCCGGGCGAAGTGTGCCCTGCCAAGTGGCAGGAAGGCGAAGCGACACTGTCTCCTTCACTGGATCTGGTTGGTAAGATCTAAGATTTCTTTCTAAGGCTCCTTTAACAGGGAACCAAACAGTACAGGCTCGTGTTACGGGCTTGTTACTTTCAGAAAACCCCGGAAATCCGGGGTTTTTTGCGTTCAGGGCAAGGCGGATTATGAACTGCGTGCAGCGGCTTGGAGCTTCTTTGATGAGCGTCCGCTGTCCATAGTTACGAGCTCCTATGACGGCGAAGTTCATAAGGACCCGTGTAATCAGAAATCTGGCCAGAGAAACGATCTGCGTCAGGTACTGGCGATGTCTGTGCCGTAACTGACACCGCGGGCCTTCAGGCGGTAGAACTGTTCTACCACATCGGCCATGGCATCCGGGCAGTAGGGGCGCAAGCCGCCCAACACCAACCGTTTGGATACGGTACCCAGCGCCTGGTCGCCAGACATCAGGCGATACTCCAGAGTGACCTGGCCGCGCTTGCCATTGGCTTCCAGGGTGGCGTTATGCAGCTCCAGTTCCGGTGACGCTGCATGCAGGCTATCCAATGTGACGGTCATGCTGTCGTACATCACCATTGGCCGGTCCGGGTTGAACATCACACCGTTGGATTCCATCAAAGGCTTCATGGTGTGGGGGAAGTTTTTGCCCGAGGCTGCTACGTAACCCAGAGTGAACTCTTCGATAAACACCTTGTCCGTGGTTATGTCGCCGCTACGGGCCACTTCCAGATACACCTTGCCGGCTTGATCGCACACTTGAATGGTGCCGTCGGCGCCTTCGCGAAATTCCAGCGGCACATCTTTACCCAGCAGAGCGCGAAAGTGGAAGGTCATATTCGTTGACAGGCCAAAACGCCAAAGTACCACCGCGAACAGTAAATCCCCCGGCACGCAGAAGCGGCGGGCGTCCGGGTCGTGAATCGGGTTAAAGTCCCCGGCCACTTCCTTGGCAAACAGGCTGGCCTGGGCGGCGCTGATGTATACGCGGCCATCCTTTTCAGAGTGAAAACGTTCTAGAAACATGGAGTACCTTATTCCGAGTGGCCAGATTCAGGGCCCCATGATAGTCCAGCTGCACCCATATCAAAATGCACCATCTGGCTTAATGCAAAAATACTGCAGAAACTCTTTCAATAGGGTGTGAACTGGTCGACGCTTATTAATAGTAAATCCCTATCGCAGTTTTTGAATCAATTGATTTGAGCTTTTTTGTCAGGCGCCGTATCTTGGCTACTTCAAATTAAAACAGCCGGCTAAAGCCAAGCCGGTTCACCGGCTTTATTCCTTATAAAGGACGACAAAATGTTAGATGCCAATTTGAAAGGCCAATTAAAAGGTTACCTGGACAACGTGAAGCAGCCCATCGAGCTGGTTGCCGCGCTGGACGACAGCGCAAAAGCCAACGAGCTGTATGAGCTGCTGCAGGAAATTGACGGGTTGTCTGACATGATCACCCTGCGTGAAGATGGCGATTCAGACGTGCGTCGCCCGTCATTTGCCATCAACCGTGTGGGCACCGATGTAGGTGTACGTTTCGCCGGCATCCCCATGGGCCACGAGTTTACGTCTCTGGTGTTGGCACTGTTGCAGGTGGGTGGGCATCCTTCCAAGGCCACCCCGGAGCTGATCCAGCAGGTTCAGGAACTGGACGGCCATTTTGAATTTGAAACTTACTTCTCGCTGTCATGCCAGAACTGTCCGGATGTGGTGCAGGCGCTGAACTTGATGAGTGTGCTCAATCCAAGCGTGAAGCACACCGCCATTGACGGCGCCTTGTTCCAGGCCGAAGTGGAAGAGCGTGAAATCATGGCGGTGCCCAGCGTGTACCTGAACGGCAAGCTGTTTGGCCAGGGCCGTATGAAGCTGGAAGAAATTGTAGCCAAGCTGGACATCAACACCGACGCCCGTGAAGCCGATAAAATTCGCCAGAAGGGCATCTTTGAAGTGTTGGTAATCGGCGGTGGCCCCGCTGGCTCCGCAGCGGCTGTTTACGCCGCCCGTAAAGGCATTTCCACCGGCATTGCCGCCGAACGCTTTGGTGGTCAGGTTGCTGACACCATGGGTATTGAGAACCTGATTTCCGTGCCCTACACAGAAGGCCCCAAGTTAGTGGCCGCGATGGAGCAGAACGTAATAGAGTATGGTGTGGATATCATGAACATGCAGCGGGCCGAAAAGCTGATTCCGGCGACAAAGCCGGGCATGCCTCATGAAATCCGTATGGCCAACGGTGCCTCGTTGAAAGCCCGCACCTTGGTGTTGTCTACCGGTGCCCGCTGGCGCCAGCTGGGTGTTCCCGGTGAGGACAAGTACCGTAACAAGGGCGTGGCTTACTGCCCGCACTGCGACGGCCCATTGTTCAAAGGCAAGCGCGTAGCAGTAATTGGCGGCGGTAACTCAGGCGTGGAAGCCGCCATCGACCTGGCTGGTATTGTTGGCCACGTAACCTTGCTGGAATTTGGTGCCGAATTGCGCGCTGACGAAGTGCTGCAGCGTAAGCTGCGCAGCCTGAAGAACGTGGATGTCGCGGTAGCGGCCCAAACCACCGAAGTGACCGGTGCCAACGGTAAGGTGAATGGCCTGGACTACACCGATCGCAACAGCGGTAAAAATGTTCACGTAGAGCTGGAAGGCGTGTTTATACAAATCGGCCTGTTACCCAACACCGAGTGGCTGAAAGGCGATATCGAACTCAGCAAGCACGGTGAGGTGGTCATCAACGAGCGCAATGAAACCAGCATTCCTGGCGTATTTGCCGCCGGTGATGCTACCACCGTGCCCTACAAGCAGATCGTGATTTCCATGGGTGAAGGTTCCAAAGCGGCCCTTAGTGCCTTTGACTTCCTGATTCGCAACTCTGCTGACGAATAGGTGTTGAAGAGCGTTTGTTGAAGGGCATTTGCTGACGCGCAATCGCTGATAAATAATCAGCTGCGCATCAGCTCCCAACTGCAAATATTGACCGCCGAGGCCAGATTGAGAGATTCAATCTGGCCTTTGCCATTTATGGTGTAGGCGGTGGCGTTCAGTTCATCGAGGGCCTGAGCCGGAATGCCGCGGGCTTCGTTGCCGAACAGATAGCAGTCGTGGTCGGCAAAGCCGGGCTCGGTTAAGCTGCGGCCATTCAGGTCAAGGCAAGCCAGACGGTGAAATCGCTGGCTCAGGCTGGTTAGCTCAACCTCGGTTTCCAGCGGCACATGGAATATCGCGCCCATGCTGGCACGCACCACTTTTGGATTGTAAGGGTCAACGCTGCCGGGGCTGAGCAGGCAGCGAAAACCACCAAACCAGGCCAGGGTGCGTAAAATGGTGCCCAAATTGCCTGGGTCCTGCACTTCGTGCAGATAAATGGCTTTTTCAGGGCTGTGCTGTGTATTAATGGCTGGCCGCTCTTGCGACTGGGTCATGGGCGTGACTGTCGGCGTCACTTCGGGCGTTATTATGGGTACTCTTATCGGCACTATCGCCAAAATACCCTGGGGCGTTTGGGTATCGGCGAGCCGCGCCATCTGGCGTTCGCCGATCAGGTGAGTGGTGAACGGGCTTTGCCAGTGCTCATAAGCCGCCGTCACGTAAAGTTCTGAAGACGTTAAGGCTGGCTGGGTGCTTGCGGCTTTCTGCAACTCCAGCACCAGATGCTCGCCCTCCACCAGATAGTGTCCGAAAGTCTGGCGGTATTTTTTTTGTTGCAGTTTTTTGATGTCGTCCAGCTTCACGGTTATGTCCCGGTAGTGTGTGCAGAGCTCAGGGAGCGGCTAATTAGTGGGGCTATTGTACGTGGCTGCCGGTTTGCTGTCAGTGCGCTGGTGCCGACGCGCGGGGCGCTTTTGCGGCGCCCTGGCCCTCGGCGTACAATGGTGCGACTAATAACCCGACTAACAACCGAACTCATGAAGAGCCACGATCGTTCGGTTAACAAAAGAGACGCTATGGCCCGATCAAAAAGCAGTAGCCGCTGGCTGGAGGAGCACGTTAACGATCCATTCGTGAAAAAAGCGCAAATGGATGGCTACCGCTCCCGTGCCAGCTACAAACTTCTTGAAATTAACGCCAAAGACAAGCTCATCCAACCCACCATGACGGTGATGGACCTGGGTTCTGCACCTGGCGGTTGGTCCCAGGTGGCCACCGACCTGGTGGGGCATAAAGGTCGGGTAATAGCCTCGGACATTCTGCCCATGGACGCCGTTGCCGGTGTCAAGTTTATTCAGGGCGATTTTACCGAGAACGCTGTTTTTGAGGAAATCATGGCGGTACTGGGCGATGCAAAAGTCGACGTGGTGATTTCAGATATGGCGCCCAACATCAGCGGCGTAAACGCGGCGGACCAGGCTGCGTCTATGTACCTGATTGAGCTGGCGCTGGATATGGCCAGCCAGGTGCTAAAACCCAAAGGCAGTTTCGTCGCCAAAGTATTCCACGGCGGAGGTTATGACGGCTACGTGAAAGCCGTGCGCGAACAGTTCGACAAGGTGGTGGTGCGCAAACCGGATTCTTCCCGTGCCCGCTCGCGGGAGGTCTATCTGGTGGGTAAGGGCTTTCGCGGCTGACCGCCTGTCTAAATGAGCTGTTATCAGCTATGTTCAAAAGGTTCTTTTATGCTAATCGCAGCATGGCGTAACGGGGCTTTTTGCTATTCACAACACAACGATGAGGAACACATTATGGCGAATGACAGCTACCACGAACCGGTTGGCGAATTGTCAGATGAAACGCGGGACATGCACCGGGCCGTCAGCTCGTTAATGGAAGAATTTGAAGCCGTTGACTGGTACAACCAGCGTGTAGATTCCTGCAAAGACGCGGAGCTCAAAGCCATTCTGGCGCACAACCGCGACGAAGAAAAAGAGCACGCTGCGATGGTGCTGGAATGGATTCGGCGCAAAGACCCGACCATGGACAAGTACCTGCGGGAATTTTTGTTCACCGACGGCTCTATAGCTGATCACGGATAAGCTTGAAACGGATTTGAGTGAAAACGGCGTGAAAACCATCAACCGGATCAATCACGTTGCCGGAGCCGGATCGGCTAGTATGGAATTATGGTCTACCGAGCGGGTGATTTTTGGTGATCCGGAAGTGGGCAGGTCGTTGATGCAATGCTCGTAATGGCTGATACCAGGTACAGTGCCGTCTTCCTGATTTACCTCGCCCTGCCATTCAGAGATACGCCCCTGTGCTGCTGATACGTTCTGCTCTTGCTTACCTTGCGTTGATTGCCGCCATTCTGGCACTGCTTCCCGGCACGGCCGGTTTGGGGGCTGTAGCGGTCAGCCTGGCGGTTATTCTGGGCTGGCGGGATATGCGCCTGGTACCCAAGGTGGTTTTTCTAGTGGCGGGTTTTGCGTTGGCTTTTGCTCTGGGCCGCGATCCGGGGATGATTGCGGCAGCGGCGGAGAATATGAGCCGCCTGGCTGGTTTGGTGCTGGCGGTTATGCTGCTATCGTCGGTGCTGAGCCGTACTTCAGATTTGCAAAAAATTTCGGCCAGCCTTTTTGGCGGGCGGCCACGGGTGCGTTATCTCAGCCTGGCCTTTGGTACCGCTATGGTGTCGATACCGCTCAATTTTGGTTCGGTAGCGGTGGTCGGAAGTGTGGTAGGCGAACGTATTCGCAGCAACGGCGATTCCCCGTCTACCCGCAACGCCACACGTGCCGTGCTCAGGGGCTTTGGTGTATCGCCTACTTTTTCGCCGCTGTCGATTTCTGTGGTGCTAACACTGACTTTGCTGCCGGGCCTTAGCAGCCTTCAGTTACTGATGCTCACCATTCCTTTTTCCATAGCTTTGCTGTTTTCCGGGTTGATCTGGTGCGAACCTGAGCCAGAATCTGAAATAGAACTCGTTAAGGTCGAGGTTTCTGGCACCAGCGCCACTTCTCGTGCCACTACCCGCAGTGGTGTGAGCGACACTGGCCTGGCTCCCTGGTTTCGATTCTGCGCCTTGATTTTGGCAATTTGTGCCGGGGTTTTCTTGCTTAGCCATCAGTTTCAACTTAGCTATGCCTACGCCGTTACGCTCAGTTGTATGGGCGCGGTCATAGGTGCCAGGCTTCTGGCCTGGAGCCGCCGGACCAACCCGCCCCTGGTGAGTATGGCTAACGTCAGTAACGAGCTGGCGATTGTGGGCGGATCGGCGTTTATTGGTGCTGTCATCAGCGCCGCAGTGCTGGGCCAGATTAGTGGTGATTTGAACGTGCCCGACTGGCTTTGGCCGGTGCTGGCCGCGGCCGTGCCCTGGACGTTTTTCATCGCCGGACTGGGCGGCGTAAACCCGATTGTTATCGGCACCCTGGCAGGCGGCATTCTGGGTGCCGTGTGGCCAGAAAACGCTCTGGTGGGTTTGGGCTTTGCCATGGTAACCGGTTGGGGAATTACCGCCTTTGGTACACCGTTTGCCGCTAACGCGCTGATTATGGAACGCTTAACCGGTTACAAAGCGGTAGACGCATCATTGCGCTGGAGCCTCGGCCTGGCGCTGTCGGGATTAACCGTCGCCAGTGCGCTGGCGGCCGGCCTGACGCTCGTTCTGGCGTAGCTCGCCTGCCAGTTAAGGTCTCGTTTCATTTTGTGCGATCTTGTGGCAAGCGCCCTGCGTCCCGGCTTTAAGGCAATCACCTATGGCGTATGCCAAAGCCCTCTGTTACTGTCTGCGCCATCCTGCCTCTAGGGATTCCGCAGTTTTAGGCGTAAAGCCCACATGCGAACCATCCATACGACCTGTCAGAGGACGTCACCCCGTTAACGGCGTGTGACCGTAGTCGTCTTTTACGCCATGAATATCATGGCATCTGCCCGCATTCGCCAACAACGGTGTTCGTGGAGGCAGAACAATCAAGAGTTAATCTATTATGAGTTTTTCTTCACTCGGTTTGTCTGAGCCGCTAGTCCGTGCCACTTTGGACCAGGGTTATGAAACCCCGTCACCCATTCAGTTAAAAGCCATTCCAGCGGTATTGGCCGGTAAAGACGTGATGGCCGCCGCGCAAACCGGCACCGGTAAAACCGCCGGTTTTGTCCTGCCGATACTGCAGATGCTGGAGCAGAACCCGCGTACCGGCAAAGGCCCGCGCGTGCTGATTCTGACGCCTACCCGCGAACTTGCCGCCCAGGTGCACGACAGCGTGAATCTTTACAGTCGCTACGTGCCTACCCGCGCGGCTGTGGTATTTGGCGGTGTAAAAATTAACCCGCAGATGATGAAGCTGCGCAAAGGGCTGGACGTACTGGTGGCCACACCCGGCCGACTGATGGACCTGTATCAACAGAACGCCGTGCGTTTTAACGAAGTAGAATTTTTGGTGCTGGACGAAGCCGACCGCATGCTGGATATGGGCTTTATTCGCGATATCCGCAAGATTATGGCCATGCTGCCTGCGAAGCGCCAGAGCCTGCTGTTTTCTGCAACCTTCTCCAACGAAATTCGCACCCTGGCCAAGGGCCTGCTGAACGACCCGGTGCAAATTGATGTTGCAGTGCGCAACACCACCGCCGAAAGCGTTATTCAGTCAGTCTATCCGGTGGATCAGAGCCAGAAAACGGCGCTGTTAAGCAAACTGGTGCGCGACAACAGCTGGGAACAAGTACTGGTATTTACCCGCACCAAGCACGGTGCCAACCGCCTGACCGAGAAGCTGGGCAAAGACGGTATTACCGCCGCTGCGATTCACGGCAATAAGTCCCAGGGTGCCCGTACCCGTGCTTTGGCCGAGTTCAAGCAGGGTGATGTTCGTGTGCTGGTAGCGACCGACATCGCCGCTCGCGGTCTGGATATTAAGCAGTTGCCCCAAGTGGTGAATTTTGAACTGCCTAACGTGCCGGAAGACTACGTTCACCGCATTGGCCGCACCGGTCGCGCGGGTGAAAGTGGCCACGCGCTGTCTCTGGTGAGTGCTGACGAACTCAGCATGTTGGTAGGTATCGAAAAGCTGATCAAAAAACAGTTGCCGCGTAAGGAAGTGGAAGGCTTTGAGCCCAAAAACAACGTGGCGCTGAAGCCAAAAGCCAAGGCCGATCCGAGCAAAGCTCGTAACCGCAGCGGTGGAAATGGTGGCGGCAATGGCCGGCCAAGTGATAAGCCAGGCGGGCGCAGCGCAGGCCGTAGCCAGAATGGCAATGGCGGCCGTTCAGGCCAGCGTCAAAACCAGGGTGCTTGAAGCCATAATGGCTTGAGGTAGCAGGTTAAAAAATGCGGAGCTTCGGCTCCGCATTTTTGTTTACGGAATTTGAAAATAAAAACGGGGCCATGTAGAAACAGGGCCCCGTGGAAGTCAGTGCTTTCAGAGCTTGCTGAACCGTTAGCTCAGCAAGTGATCGGTACCGATATCAGAACTTGTAGGTGAAACCTACCATGTAGACCATTGGGTCGATTTCTACTTCGAATTTTTCGGTCTTGGCTGTAGCGCCGCCTATTTTTGCAGTAACGACCGCATCTGTATTGATATCGGCCCACCAAATAGCAGCGTTCAGGCCGAAGTTTTCGCTTAACATGTAATCAACACCAGCTTCGACTGCAACGCCTACGCTATCGTCCAGTTTAAGAGACGACGAATCAAAGCCCAGAGTGTCATCCAAATTGGAGTCGGTTTTCTCTTCAAAGAAAGTAGTGTAATTCACACCAACGCCTACAAAAGGCTGTAGTGCTGAAGAGCTATGCATCGGGTAGTATTGCAGGGTTAGTGTTGGTGGTAAGTGCTTAGTTTCGCCAATTTTACCAACACCATCAATGTCGCCAGCAGCGCTAATGTTATGCTTAAAAGGCGTGGCGCCCAATAAGCCGATACCGATATTGCTCGTGAACATGTACGTTGCACGAATTCCTAGCTGGGTGTTGGAGTCAACATCTACTCGGGAAGTAACGCCAGCAACAAGCGGAGCGCCGCCCTCTAGCCTGATCGCATCACTAGACGCATCCGGTGCAACCTGAACAGC
>Ga0307969_1000629_pt1 | contig 19464 bp, 21 predicted proteins | sample OrgLakmetagen710_FD_201841 | JGI IMG/M metagenome (GOLD analysis project Ga0307969, IMG submission 201841) | Saline water microbial communities from Organic Lake, Antarctica - #710 | ecosystem: Environmental > Aquatic > Non-marine Saline and Alkaline > Saline | place: Antarctica: Organic Lake... | reverse complement strand
GCGCTTCCACGCGCTGTGAAAACGCCAAAAGCCACCCTGAAGGGCGGCTTACAACGCATTGATATTATTTGCTAAGTTTGGTTGCGGGAGTAGGATTTGAACCTACGACCTTCAGGTTATGAGCCTATAATGGCGCGATTCCAATAACTTATTAAAATCAGGTAGTTATCCGGCAAGCCTTTGATTTCACAAATTTTCACACCCGACATTAGACGAAACCCGTCCGGATTCGACAGCAAAACCGGCGTGAAATGTGCGTTCGCAGGTTGATGTGGTGTTGATGTAGACGATCCCTTCACATGCCCGATGATGATCGCAAACGACAGAGACCGCAGTCACTTGAGTTGGTTCTCGCAAAGGCGAACCCAGATTTCAGCGCCTTTTGCAAGGAGATCGTCATTGAAATCGAAATAGGGCGAGTGGAGCCCCGGCGTGTCATCTTCGGTAGCTGCCCCAAGCCAGAAGTAAGCGCCGCGGCAGGCATTCAAGAGAAAGGAGAAGTCTTCCGACGCCATGCTGGGGGATCCCCGACGCAACTCGAGACCAGAGGGTTCCGCAAGGTCTGCTATGATGCCGGCTTCGGCTTTGGTGTTTATCGTAGCAGGGTAGCGGCGCTGATAGTTGACAGAAACCTCGCAGGCATGAGCCTCGCTGATAGCTTTCGAAACAGATTTTAGGCTCTTTTCGAGCATGTCTCCTGCTAGTTCTGAAAACCAGCGCGCGGTTCCACTGATGCGGGCCGTATCGGGACAAATGTTGTAGGCGGATCCGGTATGGATCTGGGTGATTGTCAGCACAGACGGGTCGAGCGGGTCTATGCGGCGCGCTGGAAGTTCTTGAAGCGTGGTCGCGAGCCGGGACGCGGCAGAAACCACGTCGGCAGAGAGATGTGGCATGGCCGCATGGCCGCCTCTACCGCTGATGTCGATATCAAACACCGAAAACGCAGCCATCATGGCACCAGGTTGGACGCCAAGAGTGCCGAAGGGAAGGCTAGGCCAGTTATGATATGCATAGACGGCGTCACACGGAGCAGCGTCGAATAATCCATCTTCAATCATGACACGACCGCCTCCTTCACTCTCCTCGGCGGGCTGAAAAATCAGGTGAAGAGTTCCTCGCTTCGGCGGATGCTGGGCAAGATACCTTGCTGCAAGAAGAAGGGTGCTGGTGTGCCCGTCGTGGCCACAGGCGTGCATCTTGCCGGTGTTAACGGAGCTGTAGTCTACTCCGCTGAGTTCATTGATGGGCAGGGCGTCAATGTCGGCGCGAATGCCGATCCTCGGCCCGCTTCCATCCCCCATGGTCCCAACCACACCCGTGTTGGCGAAGCCTTTCGAAACCTTGTATCCCCACTCGGTCAGAAGCTTCGCGATGAAATCGGAGGTTCGGTGCTCCTCGAATGCAAGTTCGGGATGCCGGTGGAGATCATGGCGCCAGTTGATCGCTTCATCGATGTGCGAACTGTCTAATTGTAATGTCATGATGTTGGTGTCTTATATTGGTTGAAATCCAAGAAGCGCGACCACGTGGATCGCGCCTCTGAGAGAATTGATAGCGTTGGGATGTTCAGAGGAACAACTCCGCGATGACTGCCGATCCCAGGAAGGTGCCCGTCATGACCAGAATGGCGATTAGCGCAATCTTCCACCCGGAGGCCTTCGCGACATCCATCTCGCGTTTTGCGATGGCAAGGCCCGCATACGCGAGGCATGGCGTCGCCAGTGCGAGGAAATCTGCCTCGGCAACCTTAGCCACGATCCAGTCGCTACCAGGTGTCCATGGCAGCGTGGCAATGATCCCGACCAGGGAAATCCAGGCAACGCTCGGGAGCTTGATTGGAGCAAACTTCGTGATGATCAATCCGACCATCGTCATTACGAAAAGGATGCAGAGAGCAACCAGACCCGGCACGAGCGGCTTCGCCGGACCGATGGTTTGCCCGACCCAAACGAGCAACGTTACGATAACAAGGACGGTGGCGTGATAGCGCAGGTCGATCCCATCTCCACCGGACCGGTTTTCAGGCGTAGTGTCAGTCATTGGTTCTCCCCTACGATATCATCGTCCTGCTCTTTTTTGCCCAGAAGATCGTAAAGCTTCTCGGTCAGCGGAAGCGCCACGAAGACGCCAAGATAAAGGCCCGTTGCGTATGTCAAAACATTGGACGCACCAGCCAGAGCCAGAATCTGATCTTCCATTTCAGGAACTGCATTCGCAAGTGCACCGGAACAGGCCGCCATCATGGAGCCCGAGCCAATACCGCATGCCATGGCGAGGGCTTCGACGCTGAACGCTCCTGTGGTCGCGAAAATCGAAGCGAGGATGGCGAACGTGAACGTACCGAAGAGTGTGCCGACGACGTAGACACCCATGACGCCTGTGCCCTCCTTAGACTTGAGACCATACTTGTCGGCAATGATTGCAATATTGGGCTCGCGCGCCACTGAAAAGCACGCCCCGATCGATTCCCGACCCATGCGCAGCACCAGCACGGCGACAGGAAAGGCCAGCAGGATGGTACCGAGGTTTCCGAGCTCCTGCAGGATGAGTGCCGGGCCGGCATCAATGATCTGCTCAATCGATGGGCCAATGATTGTGCCGAACTTGGCGATAAACGGCATGATCGCAATGACGATGAGCGGGCTCGCGTTCTGAACTTCCCGCTCGCGAATGAACCCTTTTGCCAGATTGAAGACGTTTGGGTTCAGGATCAGTCCAAACACGAACGCATACAGGAGTGGGAGCAGCAGGATGGCCCCGATCCCTATGGGGATTTGGATGATCCCTATCAATTCTGAAATTGCGGTAATGGCGAGGGCTGCGAGATGCAGCCGCCAATCCATAACCGTCTCTTTTATCTTATCCATCATACCTCCTGTGTTGGAAGATCATCCAGCATTGTCGGTGAACGCTGGCTTTCTATGGCGCTGTCTGCACCCAGACTGATTTTGCGCGAGTGTAGGCCTGTAGAGCATCTGACCCTGATGATCGACCGTACCCGCTCATCCCAGATCCACCAAACGGGGTCATCACGCTGATGGCCTTGTAACTGTTCACCCAGAACGTGCCGGCTCGAACCTTGGACGCCATCCGGTGCGCGCGGCCGACATCTTTCGTCCAGACCGCGCCTGCGAGGGCGTATGGAGTAGCATTCGCTATGCGTACAGCTTCCTCCTCGGTGTCGAATGTCAGGACAGAGACAACCGGGCCAAAAATCTCTTCACGAGAGACGATCATGTTCTCGGTGACATCGTCGAGGATGGTGGGTTCGAAAAAATACCCGGTCTCGAGACCTGACGGAGGAGATCCTCCGCATGCAACCCTGGCACCCTGGGTCTCGGCCTCGGCCACCATATCCTGAATTTTCGACCATTGCGCTTTGTTCTGGATCGGACCCATCTGGGTCGATGGGTCATCGGAGGGTCCGACCTTGATACTCGCGCAGATATTCTTCAACCGATCCACGAGGTCGGCCTTCACGCTGGAATGCACGAGCAGGCGGGAGCCTGCCACGCAACTTTGCCCGGCACCTGAAAAGATGGCAGCCTTTGCGCCCTCTGCAGCTTTATCGAGATCGGCATCTTCGAAAACGATGTTCGCGGACTTCCCGCCCAACTCGAGGATCGACGGGATCAACCGTCTTGCGGCTGTGGCGGCGATCTTGGAGCCGGCCTCGGCCGATCCGACAAATACCGCGATTGCGGCCTTGGGGTGCGCGAGCGCCGATTGGCCGGCGGTATGACCACGTCCCGCGATAACGCCGACGAGTCCTTTCGGTGTACCGGCTTGTTCGCATAGCGCAGCCAAGGCGATGGATGATACCGGCGTAAGTTCGGACGGCTTGAGGACGGCGGCATTTCCGGTACAGATTGCCGGGGCGATCTGCCACCCTCCGGTAAAGATCGGGGCGTTCCACGGCGTGATCTGCACAGCCACACCGTGTGGCTCTCGCAACGTGTAGTTTAGATGGCTAGTTGGAAGCGGAATGACCTCGCCGTGGATCTTGTCGCACCATCCCGCGTAGTATTCGAACATTTCCGCAACCTTGGTTACCTCAACCTGGGCATCGGCGGATGTCTTGCCTGCCAGGACGACCTCGAGCCCTGCAAGGGCATCGTGGTTTTCGCGAATAAGTGTTCCGATACGCCACATCACCCGGCCGCGCTGCGATGCAGTCAGCGACATCCAGTCTTCCTGGGCCCGTGCGGCGTTCTCCATCAGTTGGCCGACAACACCCTCATGGGCATCGGCGTATTCCAGCACCGGTTTGCCGTCGGAAGGGTTCATCAGGGTGATTGCCTCGCCCGCGCCTTCGTATATCTCGCCCGCGGACCAGGATCCCACGCGTTCCGTGCCTGTGAATGATCTCAGAATGTCAGCGATTTCGTCACTGCGGCTTGCATCCCTCATGCTATGCGTGTCTCCGAGCCGGATGAATTCGAAATGATGTCTGGATCTCCCATTACGGTGAAATCGAGATCTCCCGCCGGGGCGTTAGCGTCATTCCATAACAAGCTGGTCAGCCGTGCCATCGGCAGGTCAAGCTCGAGCTGATCGGCAAGCGCCGTTGCCAGTCCGATGTCTTTTTGCATGAGGCTCATCGTGAAGCCGCTGTCGAATGCTTTGGTGACTACCCAAGTCGGGAAGTGAATTTGAGTCACCGTGGAGCCCCCGGTGGCAGCATTGATGACGCCCAAAGCATCGCTGGTGTCGAGACCAGCTGCCCGCGCCAAGGCGAGACTCTCACGGGCAACGATGAAGTGCGCTGCGACCATCAGGTTATTGGCGATCTTCGCGGTATTGCCCGCACCAACATCACCTGCATGCAGGGTCTTCCTACCAAGAGTGTCGAAAATCGGTTGGCATGCTTTCACGTGTTCGGTGGCACCACCGACCATGAAGATCAATTGACCGGAAGCCGCGCCACTCGGCCCGCCACTGACCGGAGCATCGATGAAACCTCCTCCGGCCGCTTTAAGCATGGCTGCCATCTTGCGGCTTGTTTCTGCGGTCGAGGTTGATGCATCGATTATCATGGGGGCTGACGCATCACCCAGATTTTCCAGCCCTTCTGATATTACGGCCTCGATGATGGTTGCATTCGGAAGGCTCAAGATCACGATCTCCGCCTCTGCAAAGACATCCGCTAGCGAAGCGGCAACGCGGAGGCCTTCGTCAACTGCAGTCCGGCGTGTCGTCTTGTCGGTATCGAAACACAGCGGAGCTGCACTTGCGGCGTTGAGCATGCGAGCCATCGGCATACCCATTTTTCCGAGCCCGACCACCGCCGTGGACCTCCTTATCAGTGCTGTCATATGACTCCCCTGTCGGATTGTTTCAGAGGAGACTATTGACCACGGAACGTTTTTGATAGTCGCAGTAGCCTGGACACGGTGTTGCTGTTTATGCAACGCCTCGAAGCTTTACTTTATGGTTCCAAAGCTATGCATATTCTCCAGGACTGACCCGAGGACGGTCTCGACCGTGCTCGGTAGGCGCCTTTGTGACCGGATGAACACGGTCGACTTGGCGGCGTTCAGCGTCGGATGGGCTAACTCCAAAACGCGCACCAAGCCTTGCTGTCGTGGGATTTCCGCGGCGAACCGTGGTAGGAATGTGATGCCGTGGCCGGCGCGAACAAAGTGTAGTAGGGCTGAAATTGATCCGGACGTGAATGCAGGACGGAGCAGGATCCCGTGCCGCTCTGCAGACTGCTCTAGGAGCTGTCTAACTCCATGCGTCTTGGGCAACAGTGCCATATCGGCTGTGTTAAGAACGGACAGATCGCACGGCGTATTGGTAACACTATACGTTCGTGGAACGATGGCGCAGAGCGGTTCGATAAAGGCGGCGATGTGCTTCACAGGAGCTCTATCTGTGACTGCGTAGGCAATGCCTATATCGGCCTCGCCATTCGACACGGCGTCCACAATCTCAGCGGTTGATCCGATGTCGACTGACAAGCCAATGTCGGCTCTTGTCTTGACAATTTCGCGAATACCTCGCTCCACGAGATCTGCCAGGAAACCCTCTCCACAACGAATACGCACGAGATCTCCCGCGCGATCAGTTGCCCGCGCAATACGTGCTCTGAGACGACGGCGCTCTTCGATTTGTCGCATCGCATGTTCGCGCATGACGCGACCGGCGTCCGTCAGAACCACTCCCGAAGGTCGTCTTTCGATCAACTTGGCATTCAGATCTTCTTCGGCAGATACGATCAGTCGGCTCACGTTCGATGTCGAAACGCCGAACTCCATGGCCGCTTTTCTGATACTTCCGAGACGCGCGACCGCAGCGAATATCTCGAAGAACTTAGGGTCTGTGCTGCGCATACTGCAACAAGACATCAGCCAGATCACGAACGCTAGCCCTCGATGTAGGGTTTCCCGGAAAACTGTGAGTCGATCACCATCTTGATGAAGGCCACCTGTCGTAGCGGGTGGCGACGCGCCGCCTGTACTTGAGGCGGGCACTCGGAGAGCATCGCTCGACGCAGCGCAAGGTGCCCTGCGGACTGCCTGATGAAGAACGGCTGACCGAGGATATCATCGATCTGACGCGAGAGTTCGGGCGCCAAACCTACCAAATCATGTCGTTCCAGCCTGATGCGATGAGTTTGACGCGCAAGCTGTCGTCCGGTTCGACGAAGACCTCCTGCATCGGGTGAAACGCGAAGCCGCGTGCGGCGTCCGCGGCGCCCGGTCCAAGTCCGTGGACAAGACCTCCGTATGGAACGCCATTTGCAGGCCGTGGCTCGCGCACTGGGCGGTGCGCAGATTGACGCCGACCCCCTCAGCACGCCGGCGAGGTTGAGCTTTTTGCGCCCGGCGGCAGCCTGGTCCGGCAAGATTGATCAAATCACGTTTCCTTTCGAAGCAATTCATCTCAAATGTTCACGCCTTGTTCTGCCGGTAGGAATTCGGCAGACTCAACTCATGCGCGACTCGCTTGCTGCGGCGCGCGTTCTCAAAATCACCGGTCACCCGTCCTGCGCGCCTTGGTTGGCATGGCATTGCACGGGCAAAGAAAGGAGAGCCCGATGAAGCTCCCGCAGAGAGAATATTACACGGTCCATGAGGTTGCTGCGCGGTGGGGCTGCTCCATCGCCGACATTGCGGGCTGGTCGTCCAGGGGCCGGCTGGATATCGTGACCGGTATCCCGCCGGTGGCCTGCGGCGAGGAGGTCATCGGGGGCGAGGTTGTCGTGTCCGCCTTCGAGATCCTTCCGATGTTCCGTCGCTTCGGCAACGGCCCGCAATCCGCTTTCGTCCAGCGTGTGCGCCCCGGTGGCGCGTCGGACTGGTCTCTGATCACCGATCCCGCAGAGGGCATCAAGGTGTCGATCGCCGATCTGCTGGTTACCGGCAAGCAGGTCCACACCTTTGAGAAAGACCACGACCTGATGCGTCGCATTGCCGGCGGCTCGGGCTCGACCTCGCCCTATGACTGGGACGGGATGATGAACGCGCTGCTGGTGCGGATCCACGAGAGGGGCCTGCCTGCCTCCAAGTCAGAACTCGTCGGCGACATGCAGGACTGGTTCGCCGAACAATCCACCGACGGAAAGATCCCCGACGAGCGGTCGATCCGGCGGCGGGTGGATTCTGTCTGGATGACCCTGTCGCAGCTCCGCCGGAGCGCCTGACGTCGCGATGATGACTTCGGCGGGTTTCGTCAGGCCGACCTCCGGTCGCCGTCACCGGGCTGATCCTCATGCTGGTCGCTATCACGATCATGGACCAGCGTGGGTTTCTGGCGCAGCGCACCGGCCACCGCGTCGACCCCGGCGCGCAGCGGCCCCTCCATCAGGTGGGCGTAGCGCTGGGTGGTCTGCATCTGGGTGTGCCCCAGCAGCTTGCCGATCATCTCGAGCGACGCCCCGCCACTGACCAGCAGCGCCGCGAATGTGTGGCGTAGGTCATGGATGCGGACATCCTCGATCTGCGCCTCCTTCTGGATCCGCACCCAGAACCGGCGGATTTCCTTCACAGGCTGGCCGGGCACGTCGCCCGGAAACAGCCAGGGGCTGCCCCCAGGCACATGTAGCCGCCGCTGGCGCACGATGGCTGCGACATCCTCCGAGATCGGCACGCGGTGCACACGGCGCTGCTTGGTCGTGGCGGCGGGCTTTGACCAGAGGCAATGCTCCAGATCGAACTGCTCGAACCGGGCCTGCCGCACCTCGCCCACCCGGGCGCCGGTGAGCATGCAGATCCGGATGATGCCGGCAGCGCGGTGATCTTCTGCTGCATCCAGGGCTTTCGCCAGACGGTCGATCTCCTCCTTTGACAGGAACCGCTCGCGCGGGTTCTCTACGCGGCGGAAGAAGCCGTTGACGGGGTTATCCGTCCGCCAGCCCCATTCGACGGCAAGATTGAACATCTTGCGCAGCACCTCGCCCACGCGGTTGGCGCGCACCGGCGTGGGCTTCGGCCCCTGCAGCTTGCGGGCGCGGTTGTTGGGTTTGTCCTTTTTGGGCCGCGCGCGACCCGCGGCGATCAGCGCCAGCAGCTTCTCGACGTCGGCCTTGGTGATCTCGGTCACCAGCTTGCGGCCCCAGTGCGGCGCGACCAATTTGGCCAGCATGGATTTCTGGTCGGCCGCGTTCACGGGTGCCAGCCGCGGCATATACTCCGCGACATAGCGATCGATCAGGTCCTCGATCCGCGGCGCCTCCCGGCGCCTGGCACGCTCACCCAACGGATCGCCCCCCGTATCGACGATCCGGCGCAACTCACGCGCGCGCTCTCGCGCAGCGGCCACTGACCATTCGGGCCAGCGGCCGAAGGTCATCCGGCGCTGGCGGCCGTCCACGCGGTAGTCGAACGTGAAGGCCCGCCCGCCGCCACGATAGATGCAGACGGCAAAGCCACGCAGATCGGCGTCGAAGATCTGGTAATCCCGCCCCTCGGCGGGCATGGCCTCGCGCAGCACTTTCTCCGTCAGACGGTCGCGGTTGGGCATCGATAAGGTCCTCCTGTGCAGCCTTTGGGCTGTCTCCATGACGCGTAGAATCGCGGCTCTATCAAGCTAATCATGAAACCCGACCGGCAGGGTGGCACTGACCGGCAGTCACCGGCAGTGAGGCTGCGCGGGCAGTGCCACCCCTTGTTTTCTTGACCATGCACACCGCACAGCGCCTGCGCCGGGGATCAGCATGCGCCGCGCCGGCCAGCGCACAGGCACGCGTGCGCGGTACGACGCCAGCCGGAGCACGCTGAATCTGGAGATTTCTCAGCGAAATCAATGATCGGCAGCGGTCCGGTACACTCACTGCCGGTCACTGCCACCCTGCCGCCACATCGAATGCCGCCAAAGGCCGGTCAGGGACGCCAAAAGCCCGCGAATGCGGCCCGCATCGCAGACCTGATGCCCGGCGGGCTTCCGGTCAACGCTCACTGCGCCCCCACTTGGGATTTGCAGATTTGCAAAACCGCCCGGCCCCGACAGGCCGAAACGGCGCAAGCCCAGTAAAACAAGGGGTGGCAAGCCCCTCCCGATCCCAGTGCCGGTGACTGCCGGTCACTGCCTTCCTGCCACCCCGGCCGTCTGTGCCTGCTGCGCCCGTAATCCGCCCGTATCGGGCAACACTCGGGAGAACGCATATGAGACAGACGAAGACACCGACCAACGCCCACCAGCCAGAGGCACCAGCACAGGACGCGCCCGGGCAGACGCCACAGGGCTCGATCCTGGCTGGCTGGATCAGCCGTCGTGATCTGGCCTGCGAGCTCGGCCTGACCGAGGACACGCTGCGGCGCTGGGAAGGCCGCCGCATTGGCCCTGTCTGCGTGCGCGCCGGACGCCGGGTCTATTACCGCCGCACCGCCGTGCAGGACTGGCTTTCGAAACAGGAGACCGCGAAGCAGCCTCGCGGGCGGGGGCGTCGGTGATGGCGCCTTTCTCGTTCCCCTGGCCGCAGGCGCGTGTGCAGGAGGCCCGCGCCGTCATCGCCGATGTGGCGCATCACTCGGACCACCTGATCGGGCTGGCCTGCAACGTGCTCGCCCGCCACGGCGAAAGCGAGGCGGAACGCCGCGAGGCGCGTGCCCTGCTCTTCGTGATCGACGCCCGCTGTCCGGGGCGCTATCGCCACGCCCAGCGCCCGGATCCGGAGGGACAGCGATGACGCGGCGCCGCACCCCCGAGGCCGATCTGCAGCGCGCGGTGGTCACCGCCCTACGCTTTGCGCTGCCAAAATCCGCCATCATCCACCATTGCGCCAACGAGGTGACCGAGCCCGGTCCCCGTGGCGCGAAGCGGCAGGCGATCCTCGTCGGCATGGGCGTGCATCGCGGCTTTGCCGATCTGATGGTGCTCTCCGACGGGCGCGTGCTGTTTCTCGAGCTGAAGGCGCCCAAGGGCCGGCTCAGCCCCGCGCAGGCGGCGTTTCGCGATGCCGTGCAGGCGCAGGGGTTTGGCTGGGCGCTGGTGCGCTCGCTCGACGACGCGCTGGGCGCGCTGGCCGATCACGGGCTCACGACGCGCGTGGTCTCGCAGGATACCGCCCAGCGCCAGTCCAGCACGAAGGCGCGGAGGTCTCTGCCATGAGCCACGCCGCCACCAACTGGGCCATCCAGCAGCGCGGGCTCAAGCCCACCACCAAGATCGTGCTGTGGCATCTCTGCGACCGGTTCAACCCGGATTACGGCTGCTTTCCCTCGCAGGAGCGGTTGGCGCATGACTGCGAGATCGGCCGCGCGACGCTGAACCGCCATCTTGATAACCTCGAAACCCGCGGCCTCATTCGCCGCATCCGGAGCGTCGATGCTGCAACAGGGCAGCAGCGCCCGACGCGCTACCTTCTCGGCTTCGAGCCGGGCTTCCGCCCGCCAGAATCTGGGGACTCGGACCCCGCTTCGGGTGCGCCGTTCGACGTGGACGCGACTGACACCCCCTGTCCCGATTTGAGACACGGGACATCACCGGAAAAAGTGCATTCTTGCAATTGCTTATCGCCTGAATTCGCGCCGATTCCGTGTCTCGATCCGGGACACGGGTCCGTGTCTCATTTTGGGACAAGCCCGTGTCTCAAAAATGGCGATTCCCGTGTCTCAAATCGGGACACTAACCCTGTAAGGGAACCAGTAAAGGAGGAGGAGGACGCGGCTGCGCGCGACGCCGATTTTGATCGGTTCTTGGCAGAGCTGCTCAGCGCGCTGGGCCTTGATCCGGGTGGTTCACTCCCGGCCTGGTGGCAGGGCTGGCCCGCCTGGACCCATGTGCGCCGGTGGATCGATGATCTTGGATTGAGCGAGGACAGGATCGTCGAGGTGGCCCGCGACACAAGGCGCGATCATCCCGAACCGCCCGACGGGCCCAAGGCGCTCGACCGCGCCATGGCCCGCGCCGCCCAGCGCGATGCACAAAGAGATGAGGCCGGCACCGGGGGGCGAACGGCCAAACGAAAGCGCAAGCGCGACGCCGGCCCCCCGCCCGGCGAGGATGAGCTGGCCGCGTTCTATGCCAATCTGGTGAACTCCGACCGGTTCCTGCCCGCCAGCATGATCAGCAACGCCATGTGCGCCGCCATGCTGGCCCGCGGGCTTGTCACGCCGGAGCGGCTGCAGGCCCGGGGAGTGCAGTGAATGGCCTGGTGTTACCTCTCCGGCGGCCCATGGCAGCGGCGCATGCACGGCGCGCTCTCGCGGCCGCCCTTGGCCTCGGACCCGTGGGTCTTGCGGCTCGCGGGTGGGCCAAAGCGCCCAGCCCAGATGGATCTCTTTGAAGGAATGCAATCATGAGCATGCAGCAACGGATCGGCCGCACCTGCGGTGGTCGCGTGAAACGCGCGCTGGGCGTGCAGGCGGCACTGGAATGGGCCTTCCGGGTCGAGAAGGCACAGCTGGAACTGCCCGAACGCCCGGATCCTGAGCGCGTGTCCGGCTCTGGCACCGGTGCCGGCTTCGGTCTCGAATACGTCCTGATGCAGCGCGCAGCGCTGGGCTGCAAGGTGGATGGCGGGCGGTACAAGATGGCCAGCTACACCCATGAGGATGCCGAGGTGATCGCCGCCACGGTCGCCGGCCTGCCCGACAGCCTCGGCGGCAAGCGCATGGCCATCCGCGTGGCCGAACTGGCGCGCGCCGGGATGACGCCCGACTGGATGCCCGGCGCCATCCCTAGATGCGTGCCGGTCAAGACGCGGCGCAACCAGCATGGCGTACGGGCGGTCAGCGTCGTTGTCGGCACCGCGCAGGTACTGATCCGGCGCAAATGGCGCACCGTCGAGGTGCGCGCCTGTCCGGTGACATTCTCACCGCATCCAGGGCAGATCGAGGCCGCCCGAAAAGCCTATGACGACTGGTGGGCCGCGCTGGGCTGGGTGCGCGATGGGTTGGTTCATGGCGCGATGTTGCGGGAGGTCGTGGTGATCAGCATGATGCCGAAGGTGAGGCCTTGGGATCATCTTGAGGCAATCAAGGACACGACCAAAAGAAAGCTCGAGAGTAATTTGGCATCGCCCACCCGAAGCCCTGAAGCCCTGAAGCCCTGAAGCCCTGAAGCCCTGAAGCCCTGAAGCCCTGAAGCCCTGAAGCCCTGAAGCCCTGAAGCCTAAACAGACTTGAATTCAAGGTCAATGTCGATAGCATTCATGCACTTGAGGGAGCATCCTTAAAAGGCGGCGATCTATGTTTAGGTTACTTGAGCCGGTGAACCATTCTAAGGTGCCCGACGGGCCTTCCATTCTCATGTTTGGGAAACGATGGGTAATTTTTGAGTATGCCCAACTAGCCGATGCGCCACCATACACTTGCCTCTCGTATGCTTGGGGGGAGGGAATGGTTAGCAACTTACTAAATGAAGGGCAATTGATGTCTGCCAGAACTGTTCCGTCCTTAAAGGCGGCAATCGCCTCGTCGCAGTCACAACAATGTTGGGCTGACAATATCAAGTTCAGCTATAGGGGCGAGGCTGACAAGGAAGAGGCAGGACAGGTTGCGGCGCTCAGAGCATCACAGGCATTTTGGATAGATGCCTTTTGCGTCCCTCCTCAAGATCCCGCCCGGGCTGCCTGCCTGCGGGAAATGGGCCAAATATTCAGTGCGGCTTTTCAGGTAGTCGTCGTGCTAACAAGGCAATGCTCATGCGCACTTAAACGCATCGGTCATTCCGAAGGGATTGATGCTTCCACACTATTGTGTCTTGAACGGGAGGCCTGGGTCAGCCGTGCCTGGACATATCAGGAAGCAGTAAATAGCAGAGCTTTGTATTTTACTGTTGAAGATGAAGATAACCTGATCGTCTCCGGGAATGACTTTCTCAGGGAAATTGTGGATGCAATCGAAAACTACAAGTCACTCCATGCATTCAGTCATATCACTTGGGTACAGGCATACCCGAGGTTGAACAATTTGGAGATGCTTCTTGCCGATTACCTAATCGCTGACTACACAGATCGATCTGCATATCAAGTGATGAGCGTTATGGAGCTGCGCGTTTCCGAACGACCTGAGGATTATTTCTATGCCATGATTGGCTCCATAGCGACGACTTCACCAATGCTGGAAGAGGCTGAAGAATTTCATCCAGCTGAATATTTTATGAGCCTTTGTGAAAAAAAGGGGGACTTTTCGTTCATCTACAGCACTGCGCGGCGCAGCGCATTAATGGGACAGGGTTGGCGACCTCATAAAGAGAAATTTTCTGCTGTCCTTCCGGGCCTGATTACCTTTGGAAGCGGTGAAGATGGGCTCCGCAAAAAGGCACACCTCAAATTGGAGAAGATGTTCCGCCCGATCCCTGGTGCCATTTCTGCCGAAGGGTTAAAGGCCGCAAGCTGGTTCATGGGGCCGCAAAGTGAGGGTCTATTGTCCGACGCCATCGCATCTGGGATTCTGAAAAAACTAAGGGTATTGGGCTTCACCGGATGCGGTGAATATCTGGAGTTCGAAACCGGGTTCTTCTTCCCACAGTTGAAGCGCCGGCTTTCGGAGGAGCTCTTTGTGGCCATTTCTTGCGAGATCAATTGGGTCACCGGAGGACCAGGGCTGGTTCTGCAGTCAAACACTTCGGGCATTAATGATTTCGTTGATGTCGGCGCATTCGTAGGGCGGAGTCCGAAGTCTGGGCAATCAATCAATGTGCGTTGAATTGGTAGCGCTCCCAAGAAGAAGCAGATCAGATCGCTTCTATCGAAGCTCGGCAGTCGCGAACTTCCACACAGCCTCCGCCTTGTCCGCGGGGTGCAATCAAATCCTTCTGCGTATTCAACCGATGATTGGTTTCGATAGATCCTGTGTCAGATGTGACACTGGGCGCAAGCACTACAGTCACCGCCAGTAAAGGGCTGAGGCTGTATGAAAACTCGTCTGGCGATCACTTAGTTGAAAAAATTCCGCAATGGTTAGCATGAGAAGAAAGTTTTTCACCCGGCTGCTTCAATGGCTCGCTTGAAAGGAAACAGTTCCTGACATTCGTGTGAGACCAAAGTTTTCACACAGCCTTAGCTGGCTCTCGACCTCCGCCGCAGAATGCTCGAGACCGCGCCCGTGCCGGTCGCACGATCCGTTTCATCCAGAATGCGCTGCTTGTATTTCGCCGTGGATCTGCGCCGCGTCGGCCTGGCCGCCATCAAATTTCCACCAACTTCACGACACCACCCAGGTGCGGCCATCACCCGGGCGGCCAATCTTGCGGACGCAGTCTCGTCAGATCCAGTATCCGGAGAAAGTAGGGGCTGTGAAGGCATGGCCATCGGTGCGTTCTCCTGCGCCCTGAAGTGTAAACTTCAGCCGGTCGACTGTCTCACGCTTATTGGAACGGAGGGTGGAACAATTTTAGTGTGACCGGGCTCGGGTTCATATGTACGACAGTCTCATAAGTTGGAGGGCGGTGACCAGATGCACCAGGGCTTCTCGGAGTTGAATCGTTACCGAAGTTGTTCGGTCAGGATCTGGGCCTTTCACAGGTTGATGCTCTTCGCACCACCTATTCATTATCTACGTGGCCGCTTGCCAGTCGGCGCACCATCCAGTTGTTCTGATCGTAGAGCTGGTGCTCTCGGGACAGTTTCACAGCGGTCACTGCAGAAACTCTCGCTGCCGGCATGTCACCGCATGCCAAGGCAATGAGGGCATGCTTACGCAGGGCGCGTACGCGAAAGCCTGGGCTCGAAGCCTCAGCGGTCATATGCGCCAACCCTTCTTCAATACGATGTCGCGCCTGCCGCGGCTTGAGCAGGAATAACTCCATGAAACCAAGCTCGGTGAGCAGGAAGCCGATCTGACTTGGCCCGTCCCCTCTCGCCACGGCGATGTCGAGGGCCTCTGTGTAGTCTCGTGCAGCGGCCCGGAATTGGTAGCGTCGGGCTCGGATACTGCCGCGAAGGGGCAGGAGGGAGTCTTTTAGGGGCGGAGCGCGCTGTTGCAGGCCCTCCTCCACATAGGCGAATGCCCGCTCCAACAGCTTACGCCCGATCGGGCGCGACACACATTTCGAGAGGCTGTAATAGACGCTGCCAAGACTGTCATAAACATCCCCGCCCTTGACCTGTTCCGGGTTGTAGAGCGGCATACCAGAGCGCATACGGAGCTGCGCGAGCGAGCCTAGGACAGAGACATTTCCCAGCCATAGATGTCCATGCAACCCGCGCCAAGCCGCGGCGCTGGACCAAAGCCTGAGCGCGCGGTCCCACAGATCCAAGGCCGTAGGGTCATTGGTCTGGGCATAATGAACTGGCATGAGCGTGCGCATGGCAATCCAAGTGCGGCTGAGGATGCGGTTTGTCTCTGTATTGGCGGCGGCGAGGTTAATATAATGCGCGGCAACGTCGAGCTCCGCTTTGGCGGAGGTCGGACCACAGACACGTCCGTCCATGAACTTGGGCTCGTCAAAAAGTCGCGTGTTGTGCCAGTCGCGGTGGCGCTCTTGGATGAGGTTCTGAGAGAATAGATGCGAGATCTTGGCGCGCTGTGCTTTCGGGTGAGCGCTGTCGAAATGACGCACAAGCGCATCTTCCGCTTCTTCGAGGCTCTCAAGTCGGAAAGTGGAAATATGGGGCGCCAGTTGCATGGCAAGCTGGCCGAGAGGAGAGATCTCGCCTGCCCGCCCAACGAAAAAGATCGTAATCGGCTTGGACAGGAGCGTCGCTTGGAAGAGCTCCATCTCCAGGAAGGACGCTTCGGCAAAGGCGTCCTGATAGCCAAGCCGGGAGCCATATTCGCCAGTGTCGAGCAATACGAAACCCCGAGCGTTTTCTATGGCGTCCAAGCAAGCATCGGCGATTTCAAGCTGGGATGAGCCGTGCGCCGGGTCGAGATCGGGTCTGATATGCTCTGCGACCCAAACTTGGCCACGCTCGTCTTTTTCATAGCGCGCCCAGATTCTAGCGCGTAGCGCGGTAAGCGCGCCGCTGCTCCAGCTGGACGCGAGGAAACTCAGGCTCATAGTTTTTTCTGCGAAGGCGCCAGGCATGTAAAGGTCCACCACTAGAAGTCTCCGGAAACATTAGGTAAAATCAACCAAAGTTTCGAGTTCTTTAAGCAGGGCATCTTCATGCCAAAAGCGCATGCATGACGTCCCGCCAAGAGATCTCTTGCCGAATTACCCCGTCAGTCAAGGCCAGCAGTAACGGCCAGAAATCTGGTCTTGGACAAAGGAATGTCCTGCCCGCGCGCCTCATCACCGAGATCGAATCAAGAGATCGAGGGCCACGTTGAAGGTGGCCGGAACTCGGAGCCGGATTGCCTCACTGATCGCATCGGCGAAATTTAATGAAGTCGAGCCCTGCGGTTATCTCAAGAGCACCCTGTCAAGTCCTCGTCGAAGAGCATCCCACGCGTCGGATCGACGAGCTTCTCCCGTGCAAGGCCGCGCTGCAGTCAAGGTGCCCGAGCCGCACGGTCTGCGAATCACTCACTCCTTGAGTACAGCATCCACAACAGGTCTTTCATCCCTTGGCTTGACTTGCGCATGCTCACTGGATGGCGCTTTCGCGGCTCCAGAAGTATTCCATAAGGGAAACAGGCTGACATTGGACACCAAACTCGCTACTGGTTGTGAACACGATGGAGGTAACGGATGGCCCGCAAAGTTTTCTTCAGTTTTCACTACTCTCGCGACGTTCGTCGAATTGTTCAGGTTCGAAATTCTTGGGTTATGCGGCTGGAGGGTGAAGCACAGCCATTCTATGACAAGGCCGAATTTGAAGAAGCAAAGAAGCGCGCCGGAGGAATCGAAAACTGGATTGAGGATCAGTTGAAGGGCACTTCGGTCACAGTCGTGCTCTTTGGGACAGAGACCTATGGGCGTAAATGGGTTCGTCACGAGATCAAGCGCAGCTACGACTTGAAGAAGGGCCTGCTTGCGATCGACATCCACAAGCTCAAGGATCCCAAGCTTGGTACCGATGTGCAGGGCAAGAACCCGCTTGACTATTGGGAGATCGAGAAAGAGGGTCGTAGGGTGCCGTTTAGCAGCATCTATAGGACATACGACTGGATTGATAACGACGGCTATAGAAACATATCGACTTGGGTCGAGGCCGCCGCGAAAGCTGCTGGGCGTTGAATAGAAGATGAGTGTTTATGAACTCGCCATACTGGGCAATGCATCGCCGGAACAAAGGCGGACGTTGATTGCTTCCCTGAGCGATCTCGTCGAAGATTTTGGATTGGTACTCGGCGATGATGTGCTGGTTCACGATGGTAATTCCGTCGCCGGCCGGGACAAAGGCGTCGCTTTCGCCGGAGCATACTTCGGCGGAAGCGACCCACTCGATATCGAGGCGATCGAGGAACTCTTGCGGGACAGCGCGCCAGTCATTCCGACTGTCTCGGCCGATGAGGATTTTGCCCACAAGATTCCAACCTCGCTCCAGCCGGCAAACGGGTTAAGAAGGCGCTCCAATGATCCGGGTATGACTGAACTCGCCGGAGCGTTGCTCGAGTGCGTTGGGCTGTTGCGCCGCCAAAGACGTGTATTCGTCAGCTACAGAAGGGTCGAGTCTAGCGGCGCCGCGCTTCAACTCCACGACCTACTCGCTGCACGCGGCTTCGATGTCTTCTTGGACACGCATAGTATTCGGCCAGGCGATCCATTCCAGGACGTTCTCTGGCACCGGCTCGTTGATTCAGACGTCATGGTAATGCTGGACACTCCCGGGTATTTCGACAGCCGATGGACACGCCAAGAAATAGGGCGTGCCAGAGCCAAGGATATTCAGGTGCTGCGAGTGATCTGGCCCGAGCACACTCCAAACAAGCTCACCGACTTGGCGGAGACGGTTTATCTCGACGCCGACGAGCTTGAAGGGCCCGACGGCCCGATCGCGGTCGCCGTCGCCGAGAAGATCGCGCTCCATGTCGAGCGACTCCGGAGCCGCAGCATTGCTGCCCGATACATGTCGATTACTGGTAAGCTTAGAGCTGACGTCGAAAAGATCGGCGCGTCCGTAGAGGGAGTGGGTGCGCACCGCGCCATCGCTGTACGCCTGCTCGACGACAGCAAGGTGTGGGCTTATCCCGTCGTTGGAGTTCCTACCGCTGAGATACTGAATGACATTGTCGAAAAAGCCAAGCGATCGGATCAGCGCGAGATCCCGGTTCTGGTCTACGATCATATCGGTATTGGGGAGGCGTGGAATTCGCATCTGAATTGGCTCAACGAGCAGATCAAGGCCGTCCGCGCAATTAAGGTGGCGGAAGCAGGCTGGTCTCTCGCCGCGTGGGAGGTCAAATCATGAAAGACGCTATTTTTCTTTCCGCGAGCGTTCCCGATCCTAAGCGTGGGCCAGACTATGCTGCCACTGCCGACAGTGTTTCGATTGGCGCTGCCGTATCGGCCTTGGTACACGTAACACTCGGACGTCGCCCGTTGGTTTGGGGTGGTCACCCTGCGATCACCCCGATGATATGGGTCGTAGCCCAAGACATCGGCGTCGATTATGGTCGGTGGGTGCGGCTGTATCAATCCAGTCACTTTGAGGACGACTTCCCGGAAGACAACGAGAGCTTTCGAAATGTTACCTATACTAAAGATGTCGACCATGATCGTAAGAAGAGCCTTTCATTGATGCGTGAGCGGATGTTCTCCGAACATACGTTCAAGGCAGCGGTCTTTGTTGGAGGGATGGGCGGCATCATTAAAGAATACGAACTGTTCCGTCATTACCAGCCAGGGGCCACCGTATTGCCTGTCGTTTCAACCGGTGGCGCGACCCGCAAGTTGGCTAAACGCATAGGGCCGCTGCCGGCTAAACTGACCAAAGAGCTCGACTACGTGGCGCTTTTCCACGAGATGCTTGGGGTGTCTGTGAGGGAGGAGCGCTTCAAAAGACCCGAGGATCAGCCCCCTAATACTGAAGATCGTTTCTGGCAGCCTCCGACGTAGCTTGTCTTATGCTGATCCCGGCTCTTGTGCGAAGAAAGAGCCAGCGCGCTACGCGATTTATGGCGCGCGCTGGCGGTGGCTGGATCGTCACGGGCTTGGTCGTGATGGACCGTTTTAGAGTGTGAT
>Ga0307969_1000608_pt1 | contig 19811 bp, 19 predicted proteins | sample OrgLakmetagen710_FD_201841 | JGI IMG/M metagenome (GOLD analysis project Ga0307969, IMG submission 201841) | Saline water microbial communities from Organic Lake, Antarctica - #710 | ecosystem: Environmental > Aquatic > Non-marine Saline and Alkaline > Saline | place: Antarctica: Organic Lake... | reverse complement strand
CTACAGGTTTAACCACAAAATTCACAAAATTGAAATTAGCAGGCAGATTATTAATAGTACAATTCATCTTGCTAATACCAATTTTTACAATAATAATTTATAATAAATAATTTATAATAAATAATAAATAATAATATGAAAATATACGATGACTTTTTCAAAATAATTAAAGATGCTGTTGAAAGCGATACTTCCAACCAATTTTCTAAAGGATTAGGTTCTCCAATTTATGGTAGGACAAATGAGCAATTTAAAGCTATATTAAACAGAATCGAGGATAAAGAAATAGCATCAGAAATGAAAATGTTTTCTGAAGGTTTAGGCAGACCAGTTAATTATAATCAACAATTAGGTCTTCACCCTAGTTTTGCACATTTAAAAAAAACAGATAATGTTGAAGAACACTATATTGTATCAGTATTTATTGATATTAAAGGAAGTACAAACCTTTTCAAAAAATTCAATAAAGAAACTAATTTTTTGATTACAAATGCAATTATCAAAGCAGGAATACATACAGCTCTAATATTTGGAGGATATGTTCATAGACTTCAAGGAGATGGTATGTTTTTATATTTTGGAGATAAAAATACTGAACAAAAGAAAGCAGTTGAACTTGCATTACAAATGGTAAGTGTTTACACCCATTTTGTAAAAAATGATCTTAAAGAATATTTATTATCGCAAGGAATTGAAAATATCGGTGTGAGAACAGGAATTGATCTCGGAAAAAAAGAAGATGTATTATGGGGTAATTCTGGTATTGGTGAGATTAGTGAAGTTACAACTTGTAGCTTACATAGAAGTTTAGCCAGTAAAATGCAATCTTCGGCAATAACAAACGGAGTTGTTGTTGGGCAATTTATCAAAGATGAAATAGAAGATGATGAATACTTTTCATCTGTTACTTCTAGAACAGGAAGTGAAAACGATAGATACATATATAGGATAAATGATAGAAACTTCTATTATACTCAGTATGATTTCAAATGGGAGAAATTTTTAAAGAAGCAGAATTTTATTGCAACGGACTTATATGGAAACCCAACAATAAAAATTCCTTCATCAATAAAGCCCATGATAGGTCTTAAATCAATTGCCACTGTTAATAAACCCTATTTCAATGATAAAAAAAACAAAGCTGGAAAAGGATATTGATTCTTTTTGTGAAATTTACCCTTCCTTTAAATACTACAAAAACTATAAGAAAAAGTTTTGCTACGTAATTGGTGATTTAGATGTTTGTGATTTGGAAGCTAATTTCTATAATACTTTTAGAGTAAAAATTTTTCTAAACAAAGATAAATACCCCTACTCTGTTCCAATAGTTCAAGAAATATCAAAGTATATTGACCGAATTGATGACAACCACTTAGATGAAGATGGTATTTGCTGTTTAGATATAGAACACAATCTTGAAAAGAATTCTAAAAAAGGAATCCATCTTACTTCTTTTTATAGAGAAAAGGTTTACCCCTTTTTTGTAAACTTTATTTTTAAACAAGACACAGGAAACTATGCCAATGGTGAATACGAACATTTCTTTGATGGTGTAGTGCAATACTATAAAGAAGAACTGGAAATTGAAGACTTACAAACTATAACTAAGATTATCTATTCAGTTGCCTCTAATACAATCCCAAACCGTAATGAAATGTGTTTATGTGGGAGTAGTTTGAAAATTAAAAATTGCCATTTAACTAAAATTATACCATTGAAAAGTTTATCAAAGGAAAGATTGATTTCAGATTTGATTAATTTTGAAAAAATTGTAAATACAAACCATTCCGCACACTTTACGACCAACAAGCAAAAGCCAACGCCAACGCTGTAAAAGAGTTTTTACTAGACCCTCTCCTATTTGATAAATAGGTGCTCGTGAACCTTATATGAGTTTGGCTCACGCCTAACCTTATTCTTCGGTTTCATTAGCTGAGTAGAGAAACATTAAAGAAGAAGAAAAAAAAATAAAGAAAACTACTACACCAAAGCGCCAGCTGTCCCATTCACTAAAAAAATCTTATGCCAAGTTAGGGCTGGCCCATCTTTTAAAAGGTAAGTCATTCCCTTTTTTATGCTGTCTTCTTACCGCTCTGTCCTGATTTACCAAAGTAAACTAAGCCTTCGACTCGTTCCTTGCTCAGGTCAGGCATCGCAGAACAGTATAGGACAACATATTGACAATTTATAAAACAAGTAGATAAAGCACTTTCGATTCTATTAGCCATAATCCTGTTGTAGCAGCTTTAGGTCTATAACTTTGGATTATGTCACAGCCATTTTAAGACATATGTTTATTATAGATGATAAGCTTGAAGGAGTCGTTATGTAAAATATCTCAGATTACTTGTTTGGCTTCATCTACACTACGTGTGGATTATTAAGCTTATTAATGTTTTTTATGTCAACCTATTTCAGGACTTGACGCTTATGTGTTTTTAATGAGTTACAGTCATCAATATCATTCTTATGAGTAACTGAATAGTCCATGGCTTTCTTTACGACGTCATTTAAAGAAATCCTTGTCATTAGGTAGTCAAACATTCGTATTTTTGCATGGCGTCTAATTTTAATCAGGAACTAAGATATGGTTATACCTAAACTACATTATATATCCCAAGGGAGCTCTCCAAAAGAACATCTCGAAAACATCCAAAAAGCTTGTTCTTATGGTGCAGAGTTAGTGCAATTAAACTTAAAAAGCCTTCCAAAGGATCCTGCGAGCATTTCAGAAAAAAAATATTTAAAAGTAGCTGAAGCTGCTAGAGAAACCACTACACATTTTCAAACCCGATTAATTATTAACGGTGATTATAAAATTGCAAAAACCCTTAAAGCAGATGGAGTGCATTTAGAACCCACAGATCGCTGCCCTACTGAAGCTAGAACGCATTTATACACTTGGCAAAGTATTGGGGGAACAGCAAATACCTTACAAGAGTGCGAAACATTATTAGATAAAGAAATAGACTATATCCATTTAGGTCCTTTTAGAGAAACCGCTAAAGAAGCTAACATTCCTCCAGTTTTAGGTTTAGACGGTTATAGAGCCATTACGGACGTCTTAAAAACCCAAATACCCATTATAGGCGTTGGCGGGATTACCACAGAAGATGTTACAGCCCTATTGGATATTGGTATTGCAGGTGTCGCAGTATCTACCGAGATTACTCGCGATTTTAACAAGATAAGATTATTTAATCAACTACTCAACGCCTCTTCAACAGCAGAACAACGACATACGTTTGAATAGAATTAGAACACTGTTTAAAAACCAAATATTTTATTCTTGATACTATTTTCACTCATAGAAATGAATAAAATAAACTAGCATTAATTAGTTGTGAAAAGCTCATATTATGTTGTTTTGTCTCATTGAGTATTCCGACTTTCTCGTCGGGATGTATCGAGATGTTTTTTGTTATCTGAAGAGTTTTCGATACGACTTCAATGATTTTTTTGACTTTTTGTCGTTTTTTTCTTTGCCTTCATTTGCTGAAACAGTTCTTTAAACAAGCCCCGGGCAATCAATACCTTCATAATCTCATTGGTTCCAGCATAAATTCTGGCGACTCTATTATCGGCATACATGCGCGCAATGGGGTAATCCCATATATACCCATAACCTCCAAATAATTGCAGGCATTCATCTACAACTTTACCGTGCATTTCTGTTGCTGAATACTTCGCCATTGAAGCACTTTCAGCAGTGAGTTTATGATCTGATACTAATAGTGTGCACCGATCTAAAAACGCTTGATGCACCTGTAATTGCGTAGCACATTCGGCCAATTTAAATTGGGTGTTTTGGAATCCCGCGATGGGTTTGTTAAAAGCGGTTCTTGTAGAGGTATAGGCCATCGTTTTTTCTATGGCTCCCTCTGCCCCACCAATAGCATTGAGCGCTACAGACAAGCGCTCTCTTGCCAATTCTGTCATCATAATTTTGAATCCTAAGCCTTCTTCTCCCAATAAATTTTCCTTAGGAACTTTTACGTTATCAAAAAATAATTCACAGGTATCTTGAGCTTTCATGCCTATTTTCTTGAAAGGAATCCCCTTTTCGAAACCTTCAAAATGGCTTTCCATGATTAATAAAGATACTCCTTCTTCCGCTGTTCCCACATTGGTTTTTACAGCAACTATAGACATATCACTCATATAACCATTGGTAATAAAGGTTTTCTGTCCATTGACCAAATAGTGGTCACCTTTATCCACCGCGTTTGTTTTAATCGCTTGAAGATCACTACCGCAGTTAGGCTCAGTCATACCTATAGATGTAATTATTTTTCCAGCAGCCATTAGAGGTAGGTATTTTTGCTTTTGAGCTTCGGTACCGTACTTTAGCAGATAAGGTGCAACAATATCTGAATGCAATGAAAAACCAGGACCACTGAGGCCTTCTTTTGCCATTTCTTCAATAAATAGGGCGCTAAAGCTAAAATCCAAACCACTTCCTCCATAATCTTCGGGCATATCGATACATAGCAAACCCAATTCTCCAGCACGTTCCCAGATGTCTCGGCTAACCATACCCTTTTCTTCCCATTCTTCTGTATGATCAATAATTTCATTATTAATGAAATCCTGAATCATTTTTTGCATCATTTTATGTTCTTCTGATGCATATATTTCGCGTTCTAATAAAACATTTTGTAACATATAAACCAGTTTATAATTCTTAAAAACATACTGAGCCCTCCAACATCCCTAAGATAGGTTAAAACAAACGAATTTCTTGACCTATTTTACTATGACCTTTCCTAAGGTTTGTTGAAGGTTTAGTAAACAGGAGATGATTAATTACCACAAGAAAGTTAAGAATGAATTATTTGATTTGCGTTTTTTAAAATGCAGTCGTTTACGAGAATTCCGCAGCTAATTAATCTGTAGATATTATTTAAACCAGGTATTGATTTGACACCTTCAAGTTCGTTTTGTCTCAGTCGCAAAGTTGATTTCGATATTAGCCTTCAGGTTAAGATGTTTAAAATTTATTTCACGCAAAGCGCACAAAGAAAAAAAGCAAAGTAGCGCAAAGTGATCATTCGCTATTTATACTTCGGGACTTTTGAGAAAGGCTTAGCGCTCTTAGCGTGAAACTTTGTTTAATGTTTAGGTTTTATTTTAAGAAATAAGTAAATGTAAAATTGATAATTATCATTATTTAAATCATATTTCCATAATAATTTTATCAATAAATTATAAATAATAAGTTATGAAAACATCAAAATTGTATTTAGTATGTGCAATATCACTACTTATGTCAAGTATAACTTTTGCACAAAACAAATGGTCCGTTGAGTTAAGACCAGGAATTAACTTTCCAACTGAAGATTTTGTCGACTCTAATGTCGAAACTGGCTTTGGATTTGAAGTTGCCGGTAGCTACCGTTTTATGGATCATTTGGGGGCTTATGCAGGCTGGGGCTATAATACCTTTAAAATCGAAAATTCCGACCTTGATTTTGACTTAACGGGATACATTTTCGGTTTAGAATTTATCCATCCAATAGGAACTTCAGAAAAACTTTCTTACCTGTTAAGAGGAGGTGGAATTTACAATCACATTGAAATTGAAAACACCGATGGTGATATTGTTGAAGATTCTGGTCACGGATTGGGCTGGGAACTTGGAGTCGGTCTTAATTACGAGTTGGGAGCTAACTGGAACTTAAGGCCCCAATTTGGTTACCGAGCACTTTCTAGAGATGTTGAATTTGGCGAGTCAACCTCGAACTTTGATGTTAATTACTTTGTATTTGCTGTAGGCGTTGCAAAAATATTTTAAAACTGAGTAATGAAATTTGTTTTTAGTTTTATACTTCTATTGCATACACTCATTCACCTAATGGGTTTTGCAAAAGCATTTCAATTAGTAGAAATAAATCAATTATCTCAAAGTATTTCGAAACCTATGGGAATACTTTGGCTGATTACTGCACTTATGTTTATTTGTTCAGCAGCACTCTTTCTAACAAAACAAGAATTGTGGTTTATAGTCGCTTTCATTGCAATACTTAATTCTCAAGCACTGATTATATTATTGTGGAAGGATGCTAAATTCGGAACCATTATCAATATCATCGTTCTATTGGTAAGTATTTCTGCTTTTGGAAATTTTCGATTTAATAAAATGGTTCAAAAAGAATCAGCGCAAATACTCCAAAATATTCAAGTTGAAAATACTCCTGTGATTTCTGAGAACGACATTTTACATTTACCAGAAATAATACAAAAATGGATTAAAAATTCTGGAGTTATAGGAAAAGAAAAAGTAATCTCTCTTCGCTTAGAGCAAATTGGACAAATGCGAACCAAAACAGATAGTAAATGGATGCCATTTACTGCGATTCAACATTTTAACGTTGTAAACCCTTCTTTTGTTTGGACAACCAAAGTTGATGCAATGCCAGTATTAAAGATGGTTGGCCGAGATAAAATGTATAATGGAGAAGGTGAGATGCTCATTAAATTGGCATCGCTAATTCCTGTGGTGAATGAAGGCAAAAACAAGAAAATAAATCAAGGAGTCATGATTCGATTTTTAGCCGAAATCTGTTGGTTTCCTTCTGCAGCTTTAAACGATTATATGACTTGGGAAACGATAGATGCAACTTCTGCAAAAGTAACATTAACAGCAGATGGCCAAAAGGTATCAGGCGTATTTTCATTTTCTGATAAAGGAGACTTAGTTTCCTTTGAAGCAAAACGTTATTATGGAAGTGAAACCAATTCTAAGCTTGAAAAATGGCATATAGAAGTAGTCTCTTTTAAAACATTCAATGGTATTAAAATCCCAAATAAAAGTAGTGTGATCTGGAAATTAGAAGAAGGCGATTTTAAATGGCTTGATTTAGAAATTGTTGATTTAGAATATAATGTAGTTTTTTAAATACTATTAATAAAGACGATATCAATATCATAAGTTAGGAAAGGACATCCCAAAAAAACAAGAGATTATAAAAAAAACTAAGGCAAAGTTTTTTTAATTGTGTTGATAAAAAACAACTGCATTGAAAAGATGAAGTGTATAAAAATAAAAAGCCCCATCAGTTTTGATAGGGCTTTTTGTAGAAAAATATGGATATATATTAGAGAACTCTTACGTTTACTGCATTTAACCCTTTGTTTCCTTCTTGTAAATCAAATTCAACTTCGTCACCTTCTCTAATCTCATCGATTAATCCTGAAGCGTGAACGAAATGATCTTTATCAACACCTTCTTCTGTGATGAATCCAAATCCTTTAGTGTCATTGAAAAATTTAACTGTTCCTTTATTCATTTTAATGTAATTTATTGATTATAATAAGTCACAAATATATTTAATAAAATTGAAATAAAAAAATTATAATTCAATTAAATAGAAAATATATTTCCACTCCTATATTTTACCGACTTTGCTGAGGTAAAAACTTTTACAAATTACTTCATCATAAGCTAAAATTAATTCGATTACGATCTGAACCAATAATTGAATAAAACATTTTCTCACTATTCAGAAAACGCTAAGACCAAATTGAACTAGTGGTGAGTAATGAGTGGTGAGTAATAAGTAATGAGTAGTGTAAATTTTCTTTTTCTGAAGTATTAAGTTTACGTAGCTAATCAGTATCAATTTAAAATCCTTTTTTTAAATGTATTGAATTCCAATTTCTCAAAAAGTTTCACGCAAAGAACGCTAATCCTATCTCAAAGGTCACGAAGTTGAATAGCGAATGATCACTTTGAGCTACTTTGCGTTTATTTCTTCGTGCGCTTTGCGTGAAATAAGTCTAAAATTTTAAACAACTTAACCTAGCTCATTAGTTACAAGTCTACATAGACAAATATTAACGAATAAGTAAATTAGCGACTCTCCCTATTTGATTCGCCCTTAAGTTTTACCTTTGAGTATTAATTTATTTAAATAAAAAAGTTGCAACAAATCAAAGCATTTTTAGATAAAATAGTTCCCATATCCGACTTAGATTGGGACTTCTTTACGTCAAAATTACAACCTCGTGTTTTCCCTAAGAAATCGGTTTTTTTAAAAGCAGGAGATATAGAAAACCACATTTCCTTTATCGAATCTGGCGCTGTTCGTTTGTTCATTCCTAAGGAAGACCCAGACAAAGAGATCACCTTTGGTTTTAGTTTCAAAGATGAATTTGTGAGTGCTTACGATTCCTTTTTAACCAGAACTCCTTCTGCTTATCAATTACAAGCCCTTACAGACACAAAGATGTTGAGCATTACATATGCAGATTTGCAGTTGGTCTACAAAAATACGCAACTAGGCAATCTTATAGGGAGGTTAACAGCTGAACGCCTTTATTTGATAAAATCCAAACGCGAGCAGAACTTATTAAATCTCACTGCAGAAGAACGCTATTTGAATCTATTTGAAGAACGCCCAGAACTTTTAAAAGAAATTCCTTTAAAATACATCAGCTCTTATATTGGAGTGACTTCACAGGCTTTAAGCAGAATTAGGAAACGTCTATAAACCTCGTTTTATTGATTTGGGTTCATTGTTTCACAGCTTACATCAAGGTATCTTTGTAAAAAAAAATTATGTTGATAGTTTTATTCGTTGCAATACTGTGGTACGGAGGCTTATTTTTTCAATCCTTCTTTTTACACCGTTACGCAGCACACCAGGTCTTTACGATGTCAAAAACAATGGAACGCATCACCTTTGTGCTTACTTGGATATTTCAAGGCCCAAGCTACTTAAGTGCTTATGGTTACGGTATTATGCACCGCATGCACCATGCTTATACCGATACAGAAAAAGACCCCCACTCTCCGTCTCATGACGCGAACTTATTTGCGATGATGTGGAAAACAAAAACGATTTATCAAGACATTAATCAGCAGCGGGTTGAAGTGGACCAGAAGTTCACCAAAAATGTTCCTCAATGGAAAAAATTTGATCTTTTTGCAAGTTCCAGGGTGTCTCGTTTGCTGTGGGTTTCTGCTTATATTTCGTTTTTCGCTGTCTTTGCAACCACTTGGTGGGAATGGTTATTATTGCCGGTCACCCTTGCAATGGCGCCTATACATGGAGTCATAATCAATTGGTTTGGTCATATCTTTGGTTATGTGAATTATACCGTGAAGAATACTAGTAAAAATCTCTTCCCATTTGATTTTTTAATGATGGGTGAAGGTTATCATAATAATCACCACAAACACGCTAGTAGTCCAAATTTTGGTGTGAAATGGCATGAAATTGATATCACTTATTTGATCATAAGAGTCTTGGATGCCTTTGGATTTATTCAATTGAAACCCATTCCAGTGAGAAGCTCATAGACAAGCAAAAACCAAAGTTTCCCTCCTACACTTCAGCTACGCTCAGTGTAGGTTTTTCAGTTGTGCTAAGAGTAGTATATTAACGGGTTATGTGACTTCCAACCTAAATTGTGTACTTTAATTTAGAGTCAAATAAATGTCTAGCCTATACTCCTAGTCGATTAACTCCAACACTTTATTGATATTTTCTTGACTTGCCAAATTAGTACCTTCAGTCATCGTTGTCGCGACACCACAAACGACGCCCCATTTAAGGATTTCCTCAGAGGAAAGTCCTTGTTGTATAGCATAAACCATTCCCGCAACCATGCTATCTCCAGCTCCTATTGTACTTTTTACTTTAACGGATGGTGCGCTTTTATAAAAAATACCTTCTGAAGACGCTAAAAAAGCGCCTCGAGCACCCATAGAAACAACTACAAGTTTTGCTTTTTTTGAATTTATTAGTTCCATGGCAAAATCTTCCTGCTCATTTTTAGATAAAAATTCTTTACCAGCGAGCTGTGCCAATTCTCTTTGATTGGGTTTTACTAAATAGACATTTTCCTTTAAGGTTTCTATCAAAGCCTGACCTGACGTATCAATAACAACTTTTACATTTTTACCGGCTAGCATTTTTAATAAGGTTGCATATAAGTTTGAAGGTGTTTTTTCAGATAAACTTCCACTTAATACCAAAATAGAATTGTCCTTTACTTCATTAGTAAGTTCAGTTTTTATTAATTCTATATCACTAGTATTTAAATCATTCCCAGGCATGCCAAAACGATATTGTAACTCTGTTTTGGTATCAACAATAGATAGGTTTTCTCTTGTCCAGGAATTAACAGCAATCGTTTTTAAATCGATGTTTTCTTTTACCAAAAGTTTTTTTAGATATAACCCTGTATCACCACCTGAGGTGAATATGCACTTGTTTTTAACTTGAAGTGTATGTAATACCCTAGAAATATTAACCCCTCCTCCACCAGCTTGATATTGTATGGAATGGCATTTAAGCTTTTGCTCTGGTACAAATTGATCTACTTGTGCGCTTTTATCTAAGGCAGGATTTAGAGTTAATGTCGTTATATCCATCGGTTTAGAATTATTTTATTTTCTAAGTATTGATTTGTAGGCTTAAAGATCCAATTTACGCTTACAAATCTAAATTAGTTAAAAAACCATTGTTATACCAATTTAATTTTTAACAAGAAAACATAATAAAAGTCAGAAATAATCAAAGAGGATTCTCTCCAAGTAACTCTATAAGAAAGAACTTCATTTAAGTAAGAAAGGCTTAGATACTTTGGGTGCGTGTAGTTAGAACCCATTTGAGCTAAGTGCTTAAAGGCAAAGAGCTTAGTATCCACACTTCGGTTATGCTCAGTGAAGGCTCATCAGGTAAGTTAAATGAAATCTAGGTAAGGCTAGGTTGTCGCTCAAACAGCCTCTTGCTCACGTTTAGACATTCTAAAAGTGTAATTAGGATAGATGGAACGTTTAGCAAAACGGTTAACTTTATTGCTGTTAATCATTTTAATATAAATCGGTTTAGTCACACCAAAATACTCGTAAGTGCCGCCATCCACAAACGTGATTTCCAATAACATTCCTTTATGATGAAAGTCAGCAATACCTGAGTTGATGCTTTGTGTATATTGACCTGCATTCGCTTCAATAGTTTCCGGAGCAATACTGACTAAGAAATGATACCCATCAATAATTCTTCGGCTTTGGATCTCTGCTTCTTCTTGTAAAGCATCTCCCGCTTGGAATTTATCTGGATGCCATTCTTTTACCAAATTGCGATAGGCTTTTTTTAAAGGCTTTAACTCAATGTTTGTCTCAACTCCAAAGAGTTTTTTATACTCACTTATACGCTTCATTACTCATTTTATTTAAGTCTGCAAAATTACGTGTTAATAACGTATGAATTACATCGAATTTCAACTAAAATTAGGGGTGTTTTTAAAATAGTGTTCCTGTAGCATATTAGCCCTTCTTGAAATAATTGGTCACCACTTCCCTATTCCCTATATCCCTCTGCTTGAAGTTCAAAAAGTTTCGCATAAAGTTTAGGTTTAGCTAATAATTCTTCGTGAAAAAAAATTAGAACCCATCACTAGAACCTTTAGACGCTGATTTTAAAAGATAATCGATGTCTTTGAGTCGCTCTATTCGGTAATTGAGGCTTGCTTGGATTAATGTTTATGATATTTATCATCTACTCAACTAAAAATAAGTTTTATATTTGTTAACCAAATGGTTAAACTAAATGGTTATTAATGACTAAAGTAAAAGACAAAACTACAGAGCATCAAATTTTAGAAGCAGCAAAACATGTATTTGAAGTAAAAGGAATGGATGGTGCACGTATGCAAGAAATTGCAGATAAGGCAAATATTAATAAGGCTATGCTTCATTATTACTATAGAAGCAAACAACTGCTTTTTGAAGCTGTTTTCAAAAATGCATTTTCTTTATTAGCACCGCAACTCAATACTATTTTAAACGATGATTCCTCCATTGAGGACAAAATCAGAAACTTTACTTCAAATTATATAACATTCGTCATTAAACATCCCTATCTACCCAATTTTATTATTCAGGAATTGAACAGAAATCCAGACTTTATCACCAATCTAAAAACTAATATCGGTTTTCCTAATCTGGAGAAGTTTACTAAACAGGTTCAAAACGAGGTTGAACAGGGTATCATAAGGCCTCTTTCCGCAGAACAGCTATTCATCAACATACTATCACTTAATATTTTCCCATTCGTTGCTAAACCTTTGATAATAGCATTTACAAGTACAAATAATACCACTTATAAACAGCTTATGGAAGAGCGTAAATCTGAGGTCGCTAATTTCATTATCAATGCTATAAAGACTACATAAAATGAAACCTTTTCTCACCATTCTTATTATCTTAATCACTTTTTCAAGTATTGCACAGCAAAGCATCACGTTGGAAGAATGCTATCGTTTGGTGGCTGAAAATTATCCGGTAGCTAAGCAATTGGAACTCTTTGAAGCACAAAACAAATTAGATTCAGAAGTGATCTCTACTTCAAAATTACCACAATTAAGTCTGGATGCGCAAGCAACTTACCAATCTGATGTGATCGAAGTCCCTATTCCAAGTGCGAATATAGAACCCTTGAATAATGACCAATATCGTGCTACAGTATCAGTTAATCAGCTGATCTATAATGGCGGTTTAGTAAATGCCTTTTTAGACATGAAGTCTGCTCAACTCAAAACCAAACAAAAGCAGGTAGAAGTCAATCTCTACGAGCTAAAACAAAAGATAAATCAACTCTATTTTTCAATTTTATTATCTCAGGAATCTGAATTGTTATTAAATGCAAAAAAAACTCAACTAAACACAAAACTAACAGAAGTAAAATCTGGTATTGAATATGGTGTTATTTTACCTTCATCTGACAAAGTTCTGGAAGCTGAATTATTAAAAATAGAGCAACAAGTTCAGGAATTACAAAGCAATAAAATTGCCCTTATTGAAACTCTCTCAAGTTTAATAAAGCGAACTTTAAATACGTCTACTCAATTTCAAAAACCACTTCTTGAAACCAAATTCAAGGCTAATTTATCCAGACCTGAACTGGAATTGTTTCAATTTAAAAAAGAAGAAATTGAAACTTCAGAAAGTTTGATATCAAAAAAAAACGCCCCTAAACTACTGGGGTTTGCGACAGGTGGTTATGGTAACCCAGGATTGAATTTGCTCGATAATTCATTTCAAACCTTTTACGTAGTTGGCATCAAATTGAATTGGAATGTATTCGACTGGAATTCCAACAAAAAACAGCGTCAATCTCTAGCTATCAATAAAGACATAGTAGATACAGAAACCGAAACTTTCAAGCTAACTACAAACATTGAGCTGAATAAGCAAGAAAAGGAAATCAATAAAATGAAAGCCTTTATTGTTTCAGATTTAAACATTATCAACCTTAGAAAGGAAGTACTAGAAACAGCAGATTCTCAACTCAAAAACGGTGTTATTACATCATCTACCTACATTATGGAACTCACCAATTTATACGAAGACGAAAATACACTAGCAAGACATAAAATACAGTTACAACTCGCTAAAGCAAATTACAATATCATTCAAGGACAATAATGACATGAACTTATGAAAAATTACAGCTATATAGGAGTATTAAGCATCATTGCCACCGGTTTATATTCTTGTCAAAATGATAACAATAAAGCAGAGGGTTACGGAAATTTTGAAGCTACAGAAATAACAATTTCAGCGGAAAACAGCGGGAAATTAATTCAGTTTAGTCTCAGCGAAGGCGATCAACTCCAAAAGGACCAATTCATTGGTTACATCGACACCATTCCATTGGCATTAAAACGCGAACAGCTACTGGTTTCTAAAGCGGTTATCAGTTCAAAATCGAGAGGTGTCCTCTCTCAAATTAATGTGTTGAATGCTAAATTAAAAACGGCCGGAACCAACAAAGCACGAACTGAAAACCTGATCAAGGGCGATGCTGGAACTCAAAAACAATTGGATGATATTCAAGGTGAAATCAACGTCCTAAAAAGTCAAATTAGAAGTGTAGAAATTCAAAATGCACCTGTAGTTAATGAACTAAAAAGCATTGATGTACAATTGAAGCAACTAGACGACCAAATCCAGAAGAGTAAAATCATTAACCCTGTATACGGAACGGTTTTAACCAAATACGCAGAACCCAACGAAATCACAACTTTTGGAAAACCACTTTATAAAATTGCCGATTTAAGTGTTATGCAGCTGCGAGTTTACGTAAGTGAAACGCAATTGGCAAACTTAAAACTGGGTCAGGAAACCAACGTAAAAATAGATGATGCAGACACTATGAAATCGTATAAAGGCAGTATTAGCTGGATAGCTTCGGAAGCTGAATTTACTCCTAAAATTATCCAAACTAAAGAAGAACGTGTGGCTCTGGTATATGCTGTAAAAGTAGATGTAACCAATGATGGAAGCTTGAAAATTGGGATGCCAGCAGAACTTTGGCTAAAAGATTTGGACAATAACAATAAATAAAAAAGGAATAATGAAACATGTAATTTTTATAATCAGCCTTCTGGTATTAATAAGTTGTAAAGACAGTGAGGACAAAGACCTTGAAACAAATGCAGGTAGTATTGAAACTACTACTCTTGAGCATAGCAATGAAGAAGCATCCAACCTATATGATAATTTCTGGAAAGGGATAATTGAAACAAACAATGGAAGCAAATGGCAAGCTAATGCAGAAACTAATGAAGGTATTGAAAAAATGCAGGAATTAGTAAAAACGCATTCTACATCCTCTTTGGAGAATTATTATCAATTAGCTAGCAACTTAAATACTGTAAAAAACAAGGTAGTCAAAGAGTGCTCTATGAAAGGGGCTTCACACGATAATCTGCACGTTTGGCTTTTGCCATTAATCGATAAAATTGAAGCACTTTCAGAGGTTAAAACAATGGAAGATGCTGAAAAATTAAAACACAGTATTGAAGAAAATATAAATGCATATTCTGCTTATTTCAAATAAATGAGCATTCATATTTCAAACATATCAAAATCTTATAAAAAGGTAAAGGCTTTACAGGGCATTTCTTTTGAAGTAAAAGAAGGAGAACTCTTTGGTTTAATTGGCCCCGATGGGGCTGGAAAAACTACCCTTTTTCGCATTTTAACTACCCTTTTATTTGCAGATAAAGGCACTGCAAGGGTAGCTGGTTTTGATGTGATTGGCGATTATAAAAGTATTAGGAAAAGTGTTGGGTACATGCCCGGTAAATTTTCACTTTATCAGGATTTAACCGTGGAAGAAAATTTAAACTTTTTTGCCACCATATTTGGTACGACTATAGAAGAAAATTATGAATTAATCAAAGAGATCTATGTACAAATAGAACCTTTTAAAAATCGTAGAGCCGGTAAACTTTCTGGTGGAATGAAACAAAAACTTGCCTTGTGTTGTGCTTTGATACATAAGCCCAAAGTTTTGTTTTTAGATGAACCAACAACTGGCGTTGACCCAGTTTCGAGAAAAGAATTTTGGGAAATGCTAAAACGCCTTCAGAAAAAAGGCATCACAATTTTAGTGTCCACGCCCTATATGGACGAAGCGGCTCTTTGTGATCGCATCGCACTCATTCAAGATGGTAAGATTTTAGAAATTGATACCCCTGAAGCTATTGTAAAACACTATCCAAAACCAATTTACAACGTATACACAAAGAATATGTATCAGTTAATCAATATCTTAAATGAGTATGAATTTAATCATAGCGTATATCCTTTTGGTGAATTTGTGCATTACACAGATAGAAGAACGGACTTTAACCCAAAGGACCTGTTTCAGTATTTAAAATCTAAAAAACTATTAGACATAACAATTGAGGAAACTGAAGCTACTATTGAAGATACATTTATGGAATTAGCAAAATAATGAGCAATAACCAAGTCATACAAGTAGAAGGTTTAACCAAAATGTTTGGTGATTTTACGGCCGTAAACGCCATCACTTTTGAAGTTGACAAAGGAGAGATTTTCGGGTTTCTAGGAGCCAATGGTGCCGGAAAGACTACGGCCATTAAAATGCTCATCGGTATTTCTATTCCAACAGCTGGTAAAGCTAGCGTTGCTGGATTCGATGTATTTACACAGACAGAAGACATCAAAAAGAATATTGGCTATATGAGTCAAAAGTTCGCTCTGTACGACGATTTAACGGTTAAGGAAAACATTACTTTTTTTGGTGGTATTTATGGTTTGTCAAGAAAAAAAATAAAAAAAAAGTCTGAGGCCTTGATTGAAGAATTAGGATTGGAAAAAGTGGCCCATCAATTAGTGGGGGCCTTACCACTGGGCTGGAAACAAAAAATATCCTTTTCGGTGGCGTTGTTGCACGATCCTAAAATTGTGTTTTTAGATGAGCCAACAGGAGGTGTCGATCCCATAACCAGACGTCAATTTTGGGAAATGATTTATAAAGCGGCCCATCAAGGCGCCACCGTTTTTGTAACGACTCACTATATGGACGAAGCCGAATATTGTGATCGCGTTTCCATTATGGTCAATGGAAAAATTGAAGCCTTGGACACTCCTAAAAAACTAAAAGAACAGTTTAAGGCTACAAATATGAACGATGTGTTTTTAAAACTAGCTAGAAGCCCATCCCCTCCTGATAGCAACTAGAATGCCAACGGGAAGGGAGTAAATACAAATATCAAAAAAAAAATCCTCCCCTTTGGGGAGTTAGTGGGGAGAAGGTCATGAAAAGATTTATTGGATTTATAAAAAAAGAATTTTACCATATCTTTAGAGATAAGCGTTCGTTGTTTATTCTCTTTGGAATGCCCATTGCCCAGATTTTGTTGTTTGGTTTCGCCATTACCAACGAAATCAACAATGTGGACATTGCCATTTTGGACCATTCAAAAGACTCGACTACCAAGGAAATCATTTCTAAAATATCAGCTTCAAAATATTTCAGCATCAAACAAATGGTGGATCGCGAAGCAGATATAGCCTCGGTGTTTCAAAAAGGACAAGTTAAAGCAGTTTTGAATTTTGAAAAAGATTTTAGTTCCAACTTAGTCAAAGAACACAAAGCGACAGTTCAAATTATTACGGATGCTACAGACCCAAATACGGCAAACACAATAAGCAATTATGTCAACGCTATCCTGCAACAGTATCAAAAATCACTAAACAAGGACATTACAATAGCCTATCAAATAGTACCTGAAACACGTATGGTTTATAATCCTGAACTAAAAAGCGTCTATATGTTTGTCCCTGGAGTAATGACCATTATTCTCATGTTGGTTTCCGCTATGATGACGTCCATATCCATCACTCGAGAAAAGGAGTTGGGAACCATGGAAATACTCTTGGTGTCTCCGCTAAAACCATTTCAGGTAATTATAGGAAAAGTATTTCCATACATTTTCCTATCCATTATTAACGCAGTCGTCATCGTTATGTTGAGCATTTTCATCTTTAATATGCCGGTTCAAGGAAGTTTGTTTTTGCTAGCGGTAGAGAGTGTGCTTTTCATAATAAGCGCGTTGGCATTAGGAATATTGATATCTACCATCTCGGCAACACAGCAAACTGCAATGATGATTTCCCTAATGGGATTAATGCTACCCGTAATTTTATTGTCCGGATTTATTTTTCCGATTTCAAGTATGCCTTTACCGCTCCAAGTAATCAGTAATATTATTCCCGCAAAATGGTTTATCATTATCATTAAGGGAATTATGCTCAAAGGCGTAGGTTTAGAATATGTTTGGAAGGAAACCTTGATTTTATTGGGGATGACGGTGTTTTTTATCGGCCTCAGTATCAAGAAATATAAAATTAGGTTGGAGTGAAAAAAGAGAGGATGAATAGTAGTGGTGAGTGGTGAGAGATTAGAAATTAGAAAATAGAGAAGATGAAAGAGAGATTTGAAAAGAGAAAATAGAGGAAAGAGGAGATGAAAGAGAAATTAGAAAAGAGAAAATAGAGGAAAAAGAGATTAGAAGTTAGAAAATAGAGAAATTAGAAAAGAGAAAATAGAGGAAAGAGAAGATGAAAAAGAGATTAGAAGTTAGAAAATAGAGAGTAGAGGAAAGAGTAAATAGAGAAGATGAAAAAGAGATTAGAAGTTAGAAAATAGAGAGTAGAGGAAAGAGTAAATAGAGAAGATGAAAGAGAGATTAGAAGTTAGAAAATAGAGAAAAGAGGAGATGAAAGAGAGATTTGAAAAGAGAAAATAGAGGAAAGACTAACATTAATAAGAGCGTCGGAAATGTCATTATTCTGAAAAAACAGATAATGAAAATAAAAAATAAATAATTGAGAAAAGACTAACATTAATAATGGCGTCGGGAATGTCATTATTCTAATCTCTTTATTCTTTTAAAAATATGAAAATAATTCTATACATCATACAAAAAGAGTTCAAGCAGATCTTTAGAAATAAAGGGATGCTTCCTATCATTTTTGTGTTGCCTCTACTCCAACTCATTATCTTATCCAATGCAGCCACTTTTGAGGTTAAAAATATCAAATTTGGCTTTATCGATAATGACCACACCTCAACTTCAAGAGCCTTAATAGAAAAGTTTCATGCGTCTACCTATTTTGACGTGTTAACCCATTTTCCTTCAGAAGAAATGGCAAGTTCAGCTATGCTGCAGGGAGAAGTTGATGTAGTTTTAGAAATTCCAAATTGCTTTGAACGTGATTTACAAAAAGAAAAACATACCAATTTAGGCGTTACCATTAATGCAATTGATGGTGCTGCAGCTGGAGTCGAAAATGTCTATATCACTCAGATTATTCAAAGTTTCAATCGACACGTAAAAATTGATTTACTTCAATCTTCAGATAAACAGATCCAGTCCATAAGCATCGAAACCATACCCCTATTTTGGTACAACGAAACTTTAAATTATAAAACATTTATGGTGCCAGGGATTTTGGTGCTGTTGGTCACCATGATTACCCTATTCCTTTCAGGGATGAATATTGTGCGCGAAAAAGAAATTGGAACTTTAGAGCAAATCAATGTTACACCCATTAAAAAGAGTCAGTTTATAATCGGCAAGCTATTTCCGTTTTGGGTGATAGGAATGGGCCTTTTAACTATTGGTCTAATCATATCAGAACTTATTTTCAACGTTCCAATGGTTGGCAGTTTAGCACTTATGTATTTCTACACCTCTATTTATATTTTGGTAGTTTTGGGAATAGGCTTATTTATTTCAAACTTTACAGATACCCAACAACAAGCGATGTTTATTGCTTGGTTTTTTATGGTCATTTTTATTTTGATGAGTGGCTTGTTTACTCCCATTGAGAGTATGCCAAAATGGGCACAGCTAGTGACAGAGCTAAATCCTATCAAGTATTTTGTAGAAGTCATGCGCATGGTCATGCTTAAAGGTTCTGGGTTTATGGATATTCTCCCACAGCTATTAAAAACACTGCTCTACGCCATTGTAATGAACGGATTGGCAGTTTGGACCTATAAAAAGACGTCGTGATTTCTTAGAACGGACTTTATAGGTTTCATAATGATCATAAGATTTGGATATAATGAATAAAAAATACTCAAATGACAAATGTTCTGTTAGATATTAAGATTTTTAAAAGCTAACAACCTCAAAGGTTTAAAGATTAAGTTGAATATGTAATTATTTAAACCTTAATTATTTATATTACTTAGCTTAAACCATAGGTATATACTTATAAAGGTTTGATTTCAGATTGAGCTATCAATTTTAAAGGAGAAATAAGCCTTTCAGTGCAAGTAATAGTTAATATCACATAGCTTTATAAAATAAGAATTTACTTACAAGATTATTTAAAAAATCTTTTTCACCACTTCCCTATTCCCTATATCCCTCTGCTTGAAGTTCAAAAAGTTCCGCATAAAGTTTAGGTTTAGCTAATAATTCTTCGTGAGTTCCCAGTTCTAAAATACTTCCGTTTTGAAGTACCAAAA